>Ga0222714_10000216_pt1 | contig 68537 bp, 55 predicted proteins | sample C33_3DmetaG_FD_165048 | JGI IMG/M metagenome (GOLD analysis project Ga0222714, IMG submission 165048) | Estuarine water microbial communities from San Francisco Bay, California, United States - C33_3D | ecosystem: Environmental > Aquatic > Marine > Unclassified | place: USA: California... | reverse complement strand
ATATCATGACAATCTTTCGCTCGTCGCTCGCCATGGCGGTGACGAGCGCAAACTGCTCAGCGTGGATGGAATGATTCAACGGTACCGCATTGAGCTCGACGTTAACTCCCAAGTATACCGCACCTGACGCACCGAGAGCGGCAGCACCGACGTTAAATCCACTTGTCGGCGGTCGCGCGTGCGCTTTGACGCACTCCACGACGGTTTGAAGCACGTCCCCGAGCGAGGTGGCGCCGTCGGCATCCTGAAGCTCGGCGAGTTCTTGGGCGGTGATGACAAAGTCGCCGCGAGTCACCGCGGTGGTGACGGCGCGGGCGACAGCGGATGTCGCGCTCATGGGTTGTCGCGTGCGTGCGTCTGTCAACGTTGAGTTCTGGCGCGCGCGCTTGTGACGAGAGCCCGTTTTGCTTTTTGAAAAGTGGATAAACAAAGCTCGGGACACCGAGGCGTTCATTATTGAGTGAATAGGTGGCAAACGTGCGTGGCTTTTGAGCGAATGGCGCGAATTTGTTATTGAATCTCTTTCTCTACTATTTTTTTACTCTTGGGCGGGCGCTTCCGCGGCGGCTTCGGGCTCCACGGGCGCCGACTTCTTGGTGGCATTGACGAGATTCTCCCCGCCTTGCACAACCTTCATGGACACGATCATGTCGTCAACCTTGAGATCGCGCAAGAGCTCTTGGTTTTCGATGACGTAGCCAAAAGTGGAGTAGCGACCATCCAAAATGTTCGTACCGGACGGCGTGAGCTCGGCCTCGCGAAGGAGGAAGAAGAACTGGGACGAAGCGCTGTTCGGCTCAGATTCACGGCGAGCCATGGAAAGCGTACCGAAGGCGTTGAACGGCAACACCGGTTGCGCGCGGTAGCGACCGAGATCTTCGAGCGTAAACTCGTACTCCGGAACCTTGTCGCCTTGGACCATAATCTCTAACGGCAAGGTGCGTTCCTTGCCATCAATTTGGAAGCCATCACCCTTCTTCGGCTTACCGCTTTGCACGACGAAACCGTCAGAGCGCTGGATTTCCATGTTGTCATAGAAACCTTGGTTGATCAAGTCAACAAAGTTACCAGACGTCACCGGGGCGTTATAGCCATCGACGACGATGGTCATGACACCGCCGTTGGTGTTGGCGTTATCCTTGATGCGCACAGTCATGTCAATAGTCGCACGACCCTTCAAAAGCGGTCTGTCCGCGAATTGAGCCGGGACTTCGTACGGGAAGCCACTAATCATGTCTTCCTCGATGCGGCCGACCAAGGCGAGGGCCTTTTGTTGCTGGAGAGGCACCTCTTGCTTGTCCTTTTGCTGGACGACGACCTGGAAATCCGTCAACACGCTTTCGAGCTCCTTCAACGCCTTTTCGCCATCAGCCTTCTTTTCCGGCGCCAAGTCGGCGACGATCTTATCTTTCTGCTCCTTCACAATCTTCAACGATCCGTTCACGCTCGATTCAACACCGCTGAATTTCACGCCCGGCACGCGCAAGTCGTCGCTAATCGATTCCAACTTCTTCTGAATCGCGCGAATCGCCTTGTTTTCCACCGGCAACGCGTTACGCAACAATGCCTTTGCATTTGTAATCGGATTTGCCTCCAAACCTGCGAGTTCGGTGATCATTTGCGGCGCCGGCGCCGCGAACGCTTCGAACGTCGGCGCCGCGACGCACGCGCTCGCCGCGATCGCCATCAAACCCTTCGCAAACGCGCTCGCCTTGCGTTCACCATCCTCAGACGCGCTCGCATTCGCTCTCACAGTTCTTTGCACGCGCTTCGTCGCCTTGGACGACGCCGCGGACGCGCGCACAGGCGCGCACACGCGCGTATTCATGCATGACGTCGACATGTTATCCTTCGTCGGTCACGTCGCGTTCAACGGACGAGTGAGGGCGCGAAACGACTGCGTGTGCGTCTCGGACGCGCGCGCGAAGTTGGTGGTATTAGACACTAACGATCGAGCGTTCGTGCGTGAACGTGAACGTTCGCGCGCGGTGGTATGCGGGCGACACAACGCGCATATTCGCTCGTGGACCGAGGTGGGTTCAGGATGCTTTTTCCACTTTTTGGGACATTTTGTGACATTCTCATTCGTACAACACCGCGCGCGTTCATCGCGTGCGACTTCTATAGCTTCTATGTGCTCTAAATTTTGCGTATTCATCGTCGGCGCGCGAGTCATCGGTGATGCGCGAACCGAGACCCGGTCGAGCGGCGGCGTCGTAGCCGCTTTGGATGGGCTCCGCGTTCGCGTTCGCGGGCGTATTCGTCGCCGCGAGAGACGGTGCGTTCGGTCGAGGCAAAATGCGAGTTTCCATGATTTTCCGTGCACTCGTTCCAGCGTCGTAGCCGGATAAATCGCGCTCGAAACGCGCGAATCGCGCCTCGATGTAGGCGCGAGGCCGAACATCCGGCGCAGTCGCGCGCGGTTCTATAGGCGCGTACACCCCTAACACCCCGCAATTCGCCCGACGCACGAGCTCGGGAATGCAACCAACCGATAATATCGCTCTCGCTCGTTGGTTCTCGGCATCTCGAGACGCGGCGCTCGCGTACGCGTCGCCCACGCGCCACACCGCCGACGTCGACGCTCCGACGTCGTCACCCTCCAGTTGAATCTCGCTCGCGTCTCTCCATCGCGGCGGTCGCGCGCGCCACGCCGGTGGTGCGGGCGACGACATCGATGGCGGCGGCGGTACCCACACCGTCCGCCCCGCGTCGCCGTCGCCGTCGCCGTCGCGCGCCGCGCCGTCATCCAACCCCGCGGGTGGTTGGTTCACCACCGCGCCCGCCAACAACGCCGCCGCGCGTCGCCGCGCCTCCTCCACCATCGCCGACGCGTCGACGACGACCGCATCATCATCGTTGGCGTCATCGTCGTCGCGCGCGCCCGCGCCGTCATCGCCCGGCGGCGCGGCGCGCATGCGCTCGTCACAATGGCGCTCGCGTCGTCATCACGCCTCGCGAACGTCGACGTCCGCGTGCCACCAGCGTCGCCGCGCCGCGCCGCGCGCGCACACGCACCGCGCGCTCGCGCCGTGGTCGCCATGGCGGGCCCGCCCATGCCCTCGCGCGCGCTCGGGCACGTGATTCAGGGCGACGATGCGAGCGCGGTGCGATTGGAATTTTGGCTCGATTACGCGTGCCCATTTAGCGGTCGTTTTTGGCGCCACGTGCGCTCGGGCGCGGCGAAATACGGCAACAAGGTGCAATTGGTGTGTTACCATCAAGTGCAGCCGTGGCACTTTCAATCCACGCTCGCGCACGAGGTGGCGTTGGCGTTTTGCCGGGTGAAGGGCGAGGGGGCGTTTGTGAGTTTTAGCGACGCGTTGTTCGATGCGGACACCCAGAGCGCGTGTATGACGGATGTCGAGGTGGAGAATAAGACCAAGATGGACATTTATGATTCGTTGATTGAGGTTGGGCGAAAGGCTGGGGGGTCGTTGCGCGTCACAGATGAGGACGAGGTAAAGGTGCGCGAGATACTCGGCTTGGACGCCGCGGCGTTGAAGCGAGGCGAAAAGAATCCGGGCAATCTAGTCACGCAAGAGCTGAAGTTTTACATCAAGTTGGGTCGTCAGACTGGTGTGCACGTATCGCCTTCGACGTATTTACACGGTCTCGCGGTGGACTCGTCGTCGAGTTGGCGCGACGACGAGTGGCACGAATTCTTTGACCGACACTTGGCGGCAGCCGCGGCAAACTAGCAACATTAATACACACACTGAAGCACATTAAAATGAATTCTGCTACGTGACGTTACAATGCTTAATAGTAGTAGTCTTACTAGTAGTAGTCTTCCGCGGAATCTTCACCCTTCGCCTTTTCCGCGGCTTCTTCTTCTTCGCGCTGCTTCTTCAAGTAATTTTGCTCGAATTCCTTGTTCGCTTGGTCGATTAAATCAACCCCAGAGGAATAATCCAACGTCTTTTGCACGCCGAGCGCGATTAACCCCACCCCGTTCGCCGCGTACACGAAGGTCGCCAAGTACGCTAAACCTTCCACGATTGTTCTTACCGTGATGGAAATCTGTCTCACCGTCTCGCTCTCTGGCAACGCCTTGCCATCAAACGACCCAGTGATTTTCGAGGCAAACATATACAACACAATCGATATCCCTATCCCCGTCGCACCGCCCGTGAACGATTGCATGGGGGACAACGCCTTGGTTTTCGCCGCGCGTTCCTCGTCTATCCGCTTTCGCTCCTCCTCTGGAAGCTGGTTCGCCACGCGAAACTCCCGCGCCTTTCCACTTCGTCGCTTCACCGCGCGCACGAAATACCAAAATGAAAATCCAGTAAACAACACGCCAAATAAATTCTGTAACGGCGTGGCTTCTTCCGTGGGCACGCCGACGGAGTCGTACAACCCGGCGTACGCGACGGTCGCCTCCGTCGCCGTCTCGAGCGCCACCGCGGTCGCAATCGCCAGCGCCGTCATCGACGGATCGACCACCGCGCGCGAGGCCGCCGCCGCATCGTCCTCACCACCCGTGCCGTTCTGGCGCATCGCCGCCGGCACCGTCGCGCTGCGGCGGCGACACCCTCGCGGCAACACCGCTCGGGTCCCGGCGCGACATCGCTGCCCCGCGACGCCGCGCGGCGCGCACGCCACCGACGATGACGACGCGCGCGCGAATGTCGACACCAGTTCTATGCGCATCGTCATCGAGCGCGCTGCCGTGCCGGGCGTGCGAGTGTCGGCGCGAAACGAACGACGCGCGAAGCTCTGAGGATGTGTTGGCGCTGATCGTCGTCATTCGACGCCGCATAGGTTGCGACGCACGCACTCGCACGCCTTCCGCGCGCGCACACGCACGTGCACGCGCGATTGTGACGCACCGCAAGCGTCATGTCGCCGTCGCGCACGGTGTACGTGGGGAATTTACCGTTTGATATCCGCGAGCGCGAGGTTGAGGATTTGTTTGCCAAGTTTGGGCGGATTACGAAAATCCTCGTGAAGACGCCGCGCGCGCCACCGGCGTATGCGTTCGTGGAATTTGACGATGAACGCGATGCCGAGGATGCGGTGCGTGGGCGGGACGGGTACGATTTTGACGGTGGGCGCATTCGGGTGGAGATTTCGCGCGGGCGGCGGGACGACGCTCGAAGCGGCGGCGTGGGCGCTCGAGGCGGCGGGTACGACGATCGTGACCACGGACCGATGCGCCAGGGCGACGATAGAGACGATGGTGGGTATCGTTCAAGCAAGCCGTACGACAATGGCGGTGGAGGTCGTCGCACGCAGACGCGAAAGACAGATTATCACGTACTCGTGGAGGATTTGCCGGGTGGGTGCGATTGGCGCGACGTGAAAGACGCGTTTAGAAGAGCCGGTGAAGTGACGTATGCGAACGTGTTTGTCAACCGTGATGGACGCACGTGCTCGGAAGTACACTTTTCGAATAGTTCTGATGCGCGATATGCCGTGGATAAGTTTGATGACACGGAATTTGAGTCAAACGGCGGCAAATCGTACATTCGAGTGATTCGACGAGAGCCGAGACGATACTATAGAGACGATGACCGTCGTCGGCGGGATGACTACGGTCGCGGGCGCAGCCGTAGTCGCAGCCGTGATCGTGGACGCAGTCGCAGTCGCAGTCGCAGTCGCAGTCGCAGCCGCAGCCGTAGTCCTCGCGGCGGCGCGTCTGAACGCCGCAGCCGCTCGCCCAGTCGCGGTCGATCGTATTCTGATGACGACGACGCACGTCGCGGTCGCTCGCCGACGCCGCGAGCTGAGCGCGCGCGCGCGCCTGATCACCAAGATCCGCGAGCGGATGATCCCGCGCGCGATTGAGCCGCCTGTCCGCACATAGCTCGAAGACGTCAAACGTTTTCAACGTAGCTTCAAATGTTGAAATTCAATTGTTCTAAATTCTATGGCGGCGCTGCACTTCAGCGCTTCACTTCAATTTTCTCGAATCGAGCGCAACGCCCGACCCGCGACCTTTCCCACGCTCGTATGCATCGAGAACATCCCAAACCAACGCCTCGTAGGCGTCTTCGTGAAACGTCCCATCCTCGCTGATGTAGTCGCCGCAATACACGTCCACTCGCAACGCGTCTTTCGCTCGCGATAACTTATCCTCTTTCCTCGTCACCACGAGCGAAAGCACGCTATCAAATCGTTTACACTTCAACTTCACACACAATCCATGCGGGGCGCGCGTCGACGCCGCGCTCGATGCGTTCTTCGCCCCGCGTGGTCTCGCGTTTTTCGCCTCGCCCGCGCTCCGCGCGCGCGTCAACACCAACGCATCACGCTCCACGAACGCCACCACCGCACTCACACCCGCACCTAAAATAACATATGCGACCACCATCACCCATTGCGCGCGCGTGCTCGCTGAATTCTTCGTGAAATGCGCCACCAAGGCGACGATTATCGCGCACACGCTCAAAGTAATCTTCACATCAATCGTTCGCGTATCCTCGGCGTAGCCCGCGTCGAAGACAGCCTGCACCGTCGCGTCGTCATACATACGACGCATCGCACCGTGATCGTACACGTCTTTTATCTTCAGCGCGTCGTCGTCGTCGTCGCCCACGGCGGCATCTTTTTGAGGTGCGCCCATGCTGATTAATGACGACATTCGAAGCCGCGCGCGCGCACTTCGTGCAATGTCGCCGCCGTCACCGGCGCCATCGCCGACGCCCGTCGTGCGGCGCGATGACGTCATAGTTCCGCGTCACGCGCGCGTGTCGCTCATAGAATTCCCCGGGTACGTCACCGCAGACGGCGTGCGCGAGGTGGAGCGCATGTGTGGTGGTCGAAGAGCGCTCGCGCGCGCGTGTTTTCCACGCGAGAGCGCGCGCCGCGCGCGCGCCGCCGACGCAGGCGCGGGCGTAGATGACGACAATGCCGATGACGACGCGGATGCACGCTTGGGTGCGGAAGATGCGGCGGCGAGGCGGGCGAAAGGGCGTTTGGAGCTACGGTTTAGAGCGCCGCTCGAGTCAACCGACGACGACGGCGTCGAGACGACGTCGACGTCGAATCGCGCGCACGCTGTGTATGGGGAACGAAGAGAGACGCGAAGTGTGGTGTTAAAGTTATCGCAGTACTCATCGAGCGATGGCGCGACCGTTCTGCGCACAGATGTGAGCGCGGTGGGCGTCGCCAGGCGGACGTTTGCGTTTCGAGGCGCGTGCGACTTTGTAAGCGTTTCATCGGCGGCGTCGGCGCGAGCGGGCGATGGTGACATCGAAAACGCGCGTAGTGCGCACTCGACAGCGGCGGACGCCGTGATGGTGAAAGAAGCCAAGGGGCCGGCGAGTGATCCGTTTGAATTAGCTATCGAAGCGGAGCCGGGCGTCGGCGGCCAACCGACGGCGTCGCTCAAGCCGCCGTTGTTCACGCGAGACGATATTCCAGTACGTGATTATTTCGCGCAACACGACACCGGAGCGAAGACGACGCGTGACGTGGACTTTCACGAAATTGCAGTGCCGGCGCAGGGCGTGGGCGTGGATGGATCCGAAAGTGCCATGCGAGCGCTGGACAGGTTGCTCGAGCAACGTCCAATTTGGGCACCCGCGGCGGCGCTCGCGGCGATGCCGAATGCCCTCGCGGACGAGGTCATCATCAAGCGTTTGCACGTGACAAAAATGTATACGTTTTCATCCGGGCCGTATAAGAAGCAATGGGTGGCCGTAGGTGTTGACCCGCGATTTGACCGCAAGTATTTACCGTATCAAACGGTGACGGTTCGCTTTCCAGGTGAATGGTTTCGCGACGACGACGAGCGCGGTGTGAAGCGTAAAGCCAACGCCGCGTGCTCGCATTCAAATGCCGATCACCATCGGCTTATGCATACGTTCCGAGCGTTTCCAGACACCCGACACGCGTCCTTCGTGCTCGCAGATTTGGCGTTGCCGAGCGTGCGCGCCATCATCGACGCCGCGCTCGCCGCCGATGCCCCATCCACCCCGACCGCATGCGACGAACGCCGCGGATGGCTCTCCCCCGCACTCCATCGCAAAGTCCAGCACGCTATCGTGCGCGGATTTCAATCACTCATGGATGACCAAGACCCAATCGCCAACGACGAAGCGTTCGCCGGCATCGACCACGAAGATTTCCACCACGAGCTCGACGAAGACGACGCCGACGAAGACGACGCCGAAATGCTCCCTGATGCGGACATCGATGCCGCAGCCGCGGACACCGCCGCTGGCGTGTATGAAATCCTCGGCGGCGGCGATTCCGATGGCGATCCATACGAATAGATTAGACATATCTTTAGCCGACCGCTGCGTTTGCGCTCGCAAACGCGCGAAATTTTAGGGCAACATCGAGCCATTGCACACTTTCACGCGCCACAGCGCGCCCGTCGCGATCGTCGATCGAACACGCACGCGTAGAACGCGCGAACCGAGACGCGACATGTCGTTCTTGACCCGTCTCACCGCGCGCATAGTCGCGTCGACGTCGCAGTGCGCGTCGTTTCCGTGCGCGGGTGCGGTGCGCTCGATCGGGACCACGGCGTCGTCGTCGCACGCCGCGCACGGTTTAGACGCGTTCGTGGACGCGAACCGAGACGATAAGACATTTGTCGGTCGCGAGTGGCGCGCGGAGGAGCTGAGGAGGAAGTCGTTTAAGGATTTACACGAGCTTTGGTACGTGTTGTTGACGGAGCGAAACATGTTGCTTACGGAGAAGCACTTGGCCAAGGTGAATCGGGAGCCCATGCGCGCGCCGCATCGGATGACAAAAGTGCGGAAATCAATGGCGAGGATCAAGCTCGTGCTTACCGAGCGCGCGATTGAGGAGGCCGGGGATGACGCGCAAAAGTTGTTTGAGTTTAAGCGTCTGATAAACGCCAAGTGAGCGTTTTCGGTACAAATATTGATTTTAATACAACAATTCTAGCGTATAGCGTTTACATGTACACACAACACATTTCAACTCGCGCGCCGCGCGATCGTTAGTCGTGCTCTAAATCGTCTTGGTCGTCCTCGCCCTCGTCCTCGTCGAGCGCGATGTGCACCAACGTCGCGCCTTCGCTCCCAGGCGGAATAAATGTAAGAACCTTTTGCGCACGCATGTCAATCACACACGAGCATCCGCAAAATTTGATCAAATTTTCTTCACCGATGCGATTCGAGCACACGAAATGCGCCTTGGTTCCTCTCAAAGGCTCAAGACGCGCGAACCAATAGTTCACCACGTCCGCCGCATCGACCGGCGCGCGCTTCAACTCATCCGCGTCATTCGGATGCGCATTCGTCCACGCCGACGAAAACAGTAGCAACTGGTGCAATTTCGTACCATCGTCATTCACTTCTTTTGCCACTTTGCGGACCGCATTCGCGAGCTCGTACGCATCCCACGGCGCTTTAAACTGGTACGGATTAATATCCATGCAAATGCCTTGCGTGCACAGCACGTTTGCCGTACCCCGAGCCACCACTCGAGCGCCACTCGCGCTCTCCTCGCGCACGACCGTCCTCATCTTCACCACACTCGTCGTAAATCCTTCACCTTCGTCCGCCCACGCCTCATCCATGTCATACAAGTGCGCTTTATGGTGGTGCGCCGCGACGTCGCCCGCCGAGTCAACCATCGTCTGCGCGTTGAACAGCGACCGCCCAACCGCGCGCACGTATCCAACCACCACGACGCACCGCACGCGCGTGGCTAGAGCTCGCGCCCACGTCACGCGCTCGCCCGCGCCATTCTCGCTCAGCACCCGCGCGCGTTCCGCCGTGAGCGCGTACTCGTGCGCAAAGCACTCGGCGCACACCACTACACCAACGTCGCCGCCACCGCCCTCGACGTCGTCCAACGCGCGCTCGACGATGGCGGAGACGCGCGCGAGATTCTCTCGCTTCGTGCGCGCGCCCGGGTCGTTTTGTACGACGCACGCCACGAGCGCCGTGCGCCGGCGCATCTTTGAGGTTGCCGCCAACCGGCTGGCGGCGGCGCGTCACGTCCGCGACGGCAGTTCGCGACGCATCGCATCGCATCGCATCGCGCGCCTGGCGCCCGTGGACGGTAGGGCGACGAGCGATGATTTCATCCCTGGCCTGGGTGCCTCCGGGCGCGAGCGCGGCGGTGCCAAAGTACGCGGATGTTCCCGAACACGAGCTCGAGGCGCTGGCGGAAAAGGCGCGCGCGCGCGTCGCCGCGCGCCGCGGGCGTGGGTCTGGGTCGGACACCGATGACGACGACGAGGATGACGATGATTTAATCGACGACGACGACGACGAGGATGACGAGAGTGGGTCGGATTGGGAGGAAGTCGAAGCCGACGCGGAGGATGAGGATTTGGACGAAATGGCGGCGGATTTCGAAGACGCAAAAGAAACGACGTCTAGAGCTGTCGCCAAGGCGCTGGCGGTGAGTAAAGCGGCGAAAGGTATGGTGGACGACTTGGCAGAGTTGAATATGGATGCGTATGACGACGAAGACGACGATGAGGCGGCTACGGGTCGGTTGTTTGGCGGCGGTAAGTTGACGCACTACGAAGGCAACGAAGAGGATCCGTACATGACGATTAAAGATAGCGATGACGATGAGGAGGAAGAGCCAGATGATATGACGATGCGTGATACAGATTTGGTGATTTTAGCGGCGAGAACGGACGAGGATGTGTCGCATTTGGAGGTTTGGGTGTACGAAGAAGCGGGGGTCACTGGGAACGAAGAGACGAATTTATACGTGCACCATGACGTGTTGCTCCCGGCTTTTCCTTTATGCGTGGCGTGGATGAATTGCTCGCCTAAAAGTGGTACGGAGGAGGTGAATTGTGCGGCTATTGGTACGATGTACCCAGGAATCGAGATTTGGGACTTGGATTGCGTGGATGCCGTAGAGCCAGTGACGACGCTCGGTGGATATTCAGACGAAACAATCAAAAGCGCTGGGAAAAAGAAGAAGGGCAAGGAATCTAAAGCCTTGAAGGGTGGCTCGCACGAAGATGCAGTCATGGGACTATCGTGGAATCGTCAATTCCGAAACGTTCTTGCGTCGGCAAGCGCTGATAAAACTGTGAAAATTTGGGACATCGCCACCGAGACGGCAAAGAACACGCTCAACCATCACAAGGATAAAGTGCAAGCGTGCGAATGGAATCCTTCAGAGGCGACCGTTTTACTCACTGGTTCGTACGACAAGACTGCTCAAGTTGTAGATGTTCGTACGCCTGATGGTGCGTCGCTGAAGTGGACGGTGAGCGCGGACGTTGAGAGCGCGATTTGGCACACTTCTGAGCCGACGCAATTCCTCGTCTCAAACGAAGACGGCATGGTAATGTGCTTTGATACGCGCATGGGATCCGATTCGGATTGTGTATTCAATTTACAAGCACACGACAAGGCAACAACTGGTTTGAGCATGTGTGCTGGTGCAGCGGGCTTGCTCGTGACGTGTTCCACTGATAAAACTGTCAAGTTGTGGGATCTTAACGGCGGTAAACCGGCGATTTTGTCTCAACACTCGCCTCAAGTTGGTGCCATCTTTTCATGTGGGTTCTCGCCATCCGTGCCTTACCTCGTCGCCACTGCTGGCTCAAAAGGTACTGTTGCGGTGTGGGATATCATGTCTGAAGCTGCGGTGCGTTCGGCGCACGGAAAGAGCCTCGAACAGTATTATCGCGTCAAGGAATGAATTTTTAATATCACCTCTACAAATTTTAGTCGTCTAGTCGTCTATCTCTATTGTTGTTGCGCCACTTGCCGTGAGAGCGCTTCAAATTTATCTTGCAACTTCTTTTCACGCTCACGAGCGTTTTCAACGAGCTCGAGCCAAGACTCGATGCGATTCGGCGCCGCGCGTTGTTCTTGCACGTGTAAAATGGCGTACGAGTTTGCCTCCGTGATGAGTGTCTTGAGCTCGGCGACAGCATTCGTGAGCTTTTTGCACAGCTCGCCATTGCGCTTTTGGAGACCTGCAGTGAGCAAACTACACTTTTGCTCCAACTTGGCCGCGCGTTTCGCATCCTTTTCCATCTCACTGCGAACGTTTTCAAAAGCCGCTTTCGCGGCTTCGAGTTGTTGGTCCTTGGTTGCGTCCTTGACGTTTACGTTTGCGTTCAAACTAGGAACAAAAATCATCTTCGTACGTTCAATGTCTAACGCTTGGGAGTACATATCGGCAAATTCTTCTCGAGTCAGCTTTTGTTCTCGTAACATCTCATCTGTCTCGGCGTCAATGAGCCCTCGCGCGGCAACAATGGCTGACTCCTCAAAGTCCTCGATCGCCGGCGTTGATTTTGGCTTTTTGCCATACTTGGAAATGTCATGCGCGAGTAAGATGAGGGCTTCTTCGTTGACGAGCACGGAAATTTCATCAGCAGCAAGAGACTCAACCGCACCGTTTGGTTCATCCGGTCGCGGTAAGTCCCGTTGCACGGCTTGTGAGCGCTTGCGCATTTGCATTGCTTGATACTCCGCCAAAGCAGCCGCCTCTCTCGCGCGAACGTCCGCCTCATCTTCAACCGTCACGTCAACCATGTCTTCGTCTTCCGGCGCATCAGGAAGATCAATTTGATAATCGTTTTGTGGTTTCGGAAGAGACATGAAGGAACTCTTTAACGACGCGCTGGTCGACGCGCTTTGTGCTCGTCGCTCGCGGGCGCTCAGCTCACCAAAGTGCGCCGCGTACTGATCGTTGATGTGCAATTCGTCGCGCATCGGCGTTTGACCGAATGCGGGTGTAGCACCCATTTGCGAACTCATATCACTACGTGAAGGCGTTGGTGCCACTTTCGCTTGGCTCGGTGTGGCGCCGGCAAAGTCAGATGGCATCACCGCGGCCGCTTCTTCGCCGCCGCCAAAGAGCGTGGACTGTTGCCTGCGTCTCGCCGCCTGCTGCTGCGCTTCGCGCAAAATGGCGTCACCTTCGACTTGGGGAGTTCGCATGGGTGTACGATGAGCTAATCCCGAAGACGAAGCGGGCGTCTGCGCGTACGAGCCCAAGAGCCCAGACGCCGGCGTCGCGCCGCCGTCAAGTAAACCGACGCCACCCTTGCCCATCTTTGCGATGTCTTCGAGCTCTCTATCGCTCACTTGTGGCGTTGGAAGCATGAGCTTCGAACGGCGAACAAATGATGCATCATTGATTTTCAGTGCCTGATTCACTGCACCCGGCATATCTCGTCGCTCATGCATTTTTGCTCGCGCCGCCGCCGCCTTTTTGTTCTCCTCGGCAATTTCAGCGGCGCTCTTCTTGCCCTCGAGATCAGCTAAAGACACCGGTTTAAACACCTTAGCCGCTTGAGCTTTGTGAAATTCTTCGTCTTCTTCTCTCGTATCGTATAAAACTGCATCAGGTTTGCGTTCAAAGGCGATTTCGGCGTTGTAATCTACACCCCGTACTTGCTTTGCGCGACGCACGTGCGCGATTCCCGCAGCCTTCAACTCTCTCTTCTTTTGTAATTCGGCCAACCGTCGCGCCTCTTCGAGCTGCTTCTCGCGGGCTTTTCTTTTCGCCTTTTTACCCTTTGTGTTTGCCAATCTCGCACGTGCCTCGGCCAACATTTCCTTTTCATCTTCATCCATGTCCACCGCGTCGGGCTTCGCCGGCTTGGTTTCTGGATTGGGGTCAATTTCCCCAGGTCTCAGCCGTCTCGGGTCATCTGCCGGGTCGTACTCTTCATCTCGCGAACACGCCGCGTCGAGCAACTTTTCGTAACGCTGTAAACATTGCGACGGCGTACGTCCGACCACGGGAGCGATGGTTCTCCACTGCGTGGGCATCAATTTGGCCAAGTGCAGCAACTTCTCATCCTCCTCTCTGGTCCATTCCGTCTTCTTAATGGACGGATCGAGCCACTCATACCAACGAGCCTTACACTGTTTAGAGCTTTTCCGGTTCAACAGCGACGCGATGCGGCTCCATTGGTTTTTACCGTACTTCATGACTGCCGCTTTAAGGATCTCATCTTCGGTGTTTTTCCAGGCGCCGCCTTTGATTTGGATACGCATCGCGCGTGATTTCACTCAAACTCTCGCGTGGAAGCGTGTGTTCTGAGTGTTCTAATGCGATACCGATCGTTCACGCGCGCGACTAAAGGTTGGGCGTGTGGGACAATGCCGATCGCTGTGGTCCAATTTCTGGGGTTACTCTCGCTCCGTATTGTTGGCACCGCCAGACGCGCGTACTAGATGAGAGCGTGAATGAGTGAGGAAGTTGAGACAACGGTGCAAGATATTGAAGATTACATGACGTGGCTGCAAAATATTATTTCCGATATTAACGGAAGGATATTATAAATAAAACCAACCGCGCGCTTTCACAGCGCGTGCGCGGGCGAATATTAAGACTGAACGCTCAGTCGATTATTATGTGTGCCTCGTTGAGACAAGCTTAGACATGGTTGGCAAAGTCGCGGCCTTTCTTGACCGAGCCAGAGTGGTCTTCACCAGAGTATGCCTTGGCGCCGTGCATGGAGATGTCCAAACCAAGCTTGAGGTCATCTTGACCCGGAACAACCGGCATAAACTTGCCGATAGCCTTGATGGTGGCGTAGCCGATGATGAACGAGTACACGGCGCAGCCAGTGACGGCAAGGAGTTGCTTGCCGAACAATTTACCACCAGCTTCGAAGCCAGCGACGTCATTGTTGGCAAAGATGCCAATGCAAAGGGTACCGAAGAGACCACCCATACCGTGGACGGCCCAGACGTCGAGCGCGTCGTCGAGTTCATACTTCTTGGTGATTTCGATGCACGCGTAGCACCACGGCACGCAGAGGATACCGATGACCAAGGCAGCCCACGGCTTCACATAGGCAGCTGCAGGGGTGATAGTGGCCAAACCCGCGATGGCGCCGACGCACGCGCCGACGAGCGTCGGCTTGCCTTCGAGCTTCCACTCGAGCAACATCCAGAAGAACAAAGCGGCAGAGGCGGAAATTTCAGAGTTCATCGCGGCTAACGCGGCGGTTGAATTAGCTTCAAGAGCAGAACCGCCGTTGAAACCGAACCAGCCGAACCAGAGCAAGCCCGTACCGAGAGCGACGAATGGAATGTTGTGCGGCGACTTGTCCACTTCGGCGCCCTCCATCTTCTGGCGGTTCGGCAAAGCAACAACAGTCGCGAGCGCGGAGAAACCAGCAGTCGTGTGAACGACGATACCACCGGCGAAATCCTTAACACCGTGGCGCGCCATCCAGCCGCCACCCCACACCCAGTGGCAGAACGGGAAGTACACCAAGTGCACCCAGACGGCGATGAAGATGAGGTACGGTACAAAGCGCACGCGATCAGCGAACGCACCAGTCATGAGGGACGGCGCAATCACGGCAAACATACCCTGGAAACCCGCGAAGACGATTTCAGGGATGGTGTTGCCAGCGTCGGCGTCAGTTGTAAATTCGCCCATGCCTTCCAAAAAGTAGTGATCCGCCGGCGCGCCGATGAACCCAGACCCCTTGCTTGTGCCAAAGCACAACGAATACCCCCACATGACCCAGATAATAGTCACCAAACCCATCGATGCGTAGTTTTGCATCATAATAGTCAACACATTCGACGATCGCACGAGACCACCGTAGAAGAATGCCAACCCAGGCGTCATTAAATTCACCAGCGCCATGCTGACGAGGACGAACGCCGTGTTCCCAGAATCAAGCGCCATGGCGAATGCGTGTTACTGTGATCCAACACGCGCGAGTATTAGTGCGCGTACGTCGGTTATTACCCGCGACGTTCGGTGAGTATGCGCACGCGAGCGCGAGAGAGATGCTCTGCCGCCACTAGGTCACTTTCAAACAATTCGCAACCGCGCGTGTCGACCCCTCGGCGACCTTTCGCGCACGGAGTCCCCCTCGTACGGAGTCCTGACTCGTCGTTCGCGCCGCACGTGTTGTGGTGTCAGACGCGATCGCGCGGGTGGCCCGCGAAAAAACCGGTTCGCATCCACACCGTATTGCATACCTCTTATAATATATATAGCATAAACGGCATTGCACGTGATATAGATATTTATACACCACCTCCAAGGGTTACATATATCGTACTATCCATATATGAGATCCATATGTGTATATTCTTAAATACAATAAGTGAAATCCGTCATGATGGTTTATCTGCCGCAGGGGGACGAGCCGCGATGGCGTCGCTCGCGCGCGCGACAGAGCGCGACGACGCCGCATCTTCGATGGCTTCGCGCGGCGACCGCGGTGGCGGTGCGCGCGTCAACGCATTCTCTCGCGTGATCGCCACGCTCGGCACGCTTCGCGCGAGCGCGCGCGATGCCACGACGCGCGTGCGCGAGACCGCCGATGGGTGCGCGGCGCGGCTCGATGACGAGCGCGCGCGCGTCGCGCGGGACGTCGCGCGCGCCGTGGCGAGCGCGCGGCGTGGGGCGACGACGACGGCGACGCCAATGGTGAGCTCGCGCGACGGCGGTGGGGGGAAGGAGAACGATCCGCGCGCGCGTGGGAAAGCCGATGGGGCGAGGTGCGTAGAGTCGTTAGAGCGTTTGTCCATTCGTGCGCGGGTGGTTTAACCGCGTTTGATTCGTGCGATGCTCCGCGTAAAGCGCGTGAAGCGCGATGCGTGTGTTGATGCGTTTGTGTTGCGCTGTGTGTGTATGCTGGACGACGCGTGCGAACCGCGAGTGCGATCGTGTGAGCGCGAGTACGGGTGATTGACGTAGAGAGTATTTTCACGCGCGAATAGTGGCGGACGAGCGAGCGCGACGCCATCGACGGGAAAGAAAGGATTGAGTGCGCGAAAGCCGAAGGAGAGTGTGGCGAGGAAGAGTGGAGTCACGCGTGCGGCGAGCGTGAGCGTTGATGGGGGTAGTGGAGCTTTGGAGAAGGAGGTCGCGGCGGAGGCGAAGACGCCGGCGCGCGCGAAAGTTCCCCTCGACACGCGCGCGAGCGAATCTCGAGACGGTCAGGGTGTGAGCGGTGCGAATGTGGGTGGTGAGCGTGACGATAAAAGAGATATAGACGTGAGTGACGCGCTGGAGAAGTCTGCGGTGAAGGGTGGCGACGGGGATGCCGACGCGAGCGCGCGGAAAGCGCAGACGCGCGACTACGCTGACGCGCAAACGCCAAAGGATGTGAAGAAGATTGCATGGCAAACCGCGGATGGATCGAGCGAGCGAGTGACGAGAAAGTCTTCTAGAAGCGTGAAGCGAGCCGGTGTGCCCGCGTCCGTGGCGAAGGCGAACGCTGAGAAAGCGTCGGAAGATGCAGCGCTGGCAAAGGATGCGCAAATCGCGCAGAGCTCTAGCGTAGATAAGAAGAAGCGCGCCAAGGCGCGGGCGAACGGTTTGGCATTCCTCAAGGCTGATATTCCAGCATTGACTATCAATGCCACGACAGCTGGAGGTGAGATAGTGTCGACAGAGTTGAAGATTTCACCTCGCACGCTCGCGGCGCGCAAGGCGAAGGAGGAAGCAAAGGCGCTCGAGGCGCAAGCGCAAGCACGTAACACTGTTGCAGCGCCGCAGCAACCAGTGCAAGCGAGTGATTCTGCGCCAAAGCAACAACTCGTTGATCAGCGTAGCTTGATGGAGTCATTTATGATCCAGCCAGAGATTAATGCGCCGGCTTCAGCTGTTCCAGTGCCGTTTGCGCCGCGCGTGACGCCGGCGGCGGCGCCGACGCCATCTCAAATCAAGGCGATTGAATCGCTGCGTCTGAACACACCATCGGGAGAGACATTAGCGGAGCGTCAGAAGGGTCGATTACCCGCGAGTATTGCACCTGTGGGCATTAGCGAGGCGAGTGATGTCATGAGCAGATTGAAGCGCGCCATGGAGGCGCGTTCGCGGGCAGATGAAGAGAACAAACGTCGATTAGAGTCGCAATTACGCCAGAAGGAAGAAGAACGGAGACTTCGCGAGCAAGAGATGAATGCGAGAAAAGCATTGCAGGCGAGTAACGAGGCTCGTGAGCTCGAAGAACGACGTTTGCGTCAACAGCGTCTCATGGAGATTCGCTCTGCAGAGGAGGAGATTCAACGCAAGGCTGCGCTCGAAAAGAACAAGTTCAATCAAATGCTGGAAGAGCAGAAGCGCATGAAGGCATTGGCGAGCTCGAATTCACTTAAGCGACCATTTGATACGCAAAGTGGATATCAGTACGCCTCATCCGACGCCGAAAAGCGTAGACGATTGCTCGAAAACGCGCAGGCGGCTATCCACGGTCACCACGCGGCTCCGTCGCCGTCGGCGACTGCCTATGCTCAGCAGCAATCTTCGGTCATGCGAACGCCTACGCGCTCGATCTTCAAGACAAACTTTGCTTCGTCTTCGACGTATTCGTCGTACAATCAGACGAACGATGAGTCTTACGTCATTTCTCCGTACGCGAGCAGTGACGACGAAGACGACGACAAGCCTCGCAAAGTGATTCCGAGTTGGGCTCGTGGTGCCGCGCTCGTACCTCAGCTGAAAGCGCAGTCGTACGTAGACCCGGATGATATCTTCCCTAACCCAAGTTTGACGTGTAGCTTGGGTAAAATCTTCAAGAAACCAGGTCACGATCGCCGCCGAAGTAGTAGCAATTGGTCGCACGACAGACTCACTCTCAAGGAGGAGTTGAGCTACAAGCAACAGATGGGCTTTCGATAGAGACGACATATTCAGTTATAGCACAACACACGCATATTTGTAAAGTATATGACAGCTAAAATATTATAAAGAATCTGCTTTTACGCTTTGATGGGCTCTCCATTTTCATCTAAACCTTCGCAACGCGGGAACAGCGCAAGCTTTTGCACCGTTGTCCCTGGTTTCAAACCACCCCACTTCGTGCGCTCGTCGATCGTGCCTTCGCCCAAGCCCACGCCAGCATCGAACTCGGCCATTTTGTTGGGCATTAATGGTTCTAAGAGCACGGCAGCGATGCGCAATGATTCGAGACATTGGTACAGGCACGCGTTCAACTGGTCGCGCTTGCTCTCATCCTTGGCCATACGGAATGGCTCGGTTTCAGAAATGAACAAATCAACATCCATGATGATGTTTTTGGCAGCAGCTGCGGCGCGCGGCAAATCCAATGCTTCGTAAGCAGCCAAGGCAAGTTGCACTTGCTCACTCGTACGCTCAGTCATGTTCCAGTTGTCAAACTTGACGTCGCCCTCCGCCGGCACGACGCCGTCAAAGTACTTGTTGATCATTGCCGTCGTACGACTGACGCTATTGCCCATGGTGTTGACTAAATCGCTCGAGTACACTTCTTGCACGCGTTCGGCGCTAAAGTTGGCGTCTTGTGCGCCGATAGGTCCCTCGACTGCGAGATAGTATCTCATCGCATCCAAACCGTAGTGCTCTTTGAACCTATTCATGCAGTCCAAGTCAACGAAGTTACCGAGAGACTTGGACATTTTGCGCCCTTCACGAATCCAAAAACCGTGCGCATGCACGCGCTGCGGAAGAGGCAAATCAAGTGCCATGAGGAGCGCCGGCCAAATCACCGAGTGAAACCAAGAAATTTCCTTGGCCATGATGTGCACGCTCGCCGGCCAATACTTTTCACGCTTGGCGAGCAACTCTGAGTCTTTGCCATCGCCCAAACCAATAGCGGTGATATAGTTCATCAAAGCGTCAATCCACACGTAGATGACGTGCTTTTCGTCGTTGGGCATGGGAATACCCCACGAAAAGTTGGTGCGCGAGATTGGAACGTCATTCAAGCCTTCGTTTAAGCGTTGAATCATTTCATTACGTCGCGCACTCGGAGTCAAAAATTGCTCATTCTCCGCATGCAGCGCTTCTAATTGGCTTTGGTACGCCGACAAGCGGAAGTAGTAGTTCTCTTCGCTCGAGCGCACCATGTCTTTGCCGCTGATTGGACTCTTGTAGTCCAAATCCTTCGCCTTAGTTTCTGTGTAGTACTCCTCTTGACCTTCGTCATACCACCCTTCGAATTTCCCAAGGTACACCGCGTCTTTATCTTGCAAGAGCTTTACGAAATTCTTCACCTGGCGCTCGTGGTAGTCATCTGTAGTGCGAATAAACTCATCGAATGAAATATCGTACGCCTGCATGACGGCACGGAACTTTTCGCTATTCTCATCCGCCAACGCCTGCGGATCCACCCCACGCTTCGCCGCACTTTGCTCCACCTTCAGCCCATGCTCATCAGTCCCCGTCAAGAAGAACACATCATCCCCTTTCGCTCGTCTGTACCTCGCGTACGTATCCGCCACCGTCGACGTGTACACGTGCCCGATGTGCGGTTGATCATTCACATAATAAATCGGCGTCGTCACAAACGTCGGTTGCGCCGCGCGCACCGTCATCGTCGCGCATCGTCGTCGCACCATCGTCATCACCCCACCCGCGCGCGCCCTCGACGCGCCCTCGACGGCTTTCTTCGCCCCGGGTGCACAACCACCGCTAAACCTCAACCCCGCGCATCGCGCCGTCGTCGCGCGCGCCAACGCCGTTCGCGCCGCGCACGCGCGAGACGTCGTCGATAACATTGGTCTCTGTCCACGCGCTACCGCTACCGCCGTCGTCGTCGTCGTCGTCGTGCCGTCGTCGCGCTCTGCCGCGCTCGCGCTCGCGCACTTTTTCCAGTCGTGACGTCACTCAGTATTAAGCTAAGTTTTGGACTATGTAATATCGAATGTCGACCTAAACCCTGACCCGTGACGTATTCATCATGGATTTGGCCTATGTAAGTTATCGCGGTGTCGTGTGTCTCGCGACCGCGGATTTGAATCAGTGCGCGCGACAGCTCGCGACAATTCGCGACGCGCCGCGACACGCCTAAACGCGGCATGGCGACCAAAGCGCCGACGACTTCGAAGCGCAAAAAGGCGACGCCGGACGAGGGTGTGAACTTTGCGCTGAAACGCCTGCGCGATGGGCAAGATGGACGACCAGGGAGTTTGGAGGAGGTGCTGCAGAAAGTCAAGGCGTTGGAGGCTGCGGTGAAGCGCGGTGCGGCGCGGCGGACGACGTTGGAGGATTTGAAGATGGCGGATGAATACCGCGAGGTTGTCGATCGTGATAGTGGGGAGATTGCGGCGGCGATTGAGCAGGTGATGATTGCGGCGAGTAAGAGCATCTTACGCGGCGACGGTTTTCAGTATACGATGCCGTCGAGAGGGGCGACGGATCAGGTGTATTTGGATGAACTCGATCGAATTGTGTTGAAGAATAAAACCACGCAGGCTAACTTCGCGTCGGTGTCGAGCGTGAGGAAGGTGACGATTTTGACGCGCGTCATGCAGCTCGTGCACGGGGTGCTGAGTCGCGGCATCCACGTCACCAAGCGGGATTTGTTCTACACCGATGTCAAGTTGTTCAAGGACCAGAAAGATAGTGACGCTGTGTTAGATGATATTTCGTGCATGCTCGGGTGTACACGAAACTCGTTGCACGTGGTGGCTTCCGAGAAAGGCGTCGTCGTCGGACGGTTGCAATACCAAGAGGATGGCGACGAAATCGACTGCACGCGCATGGGCGTCGGTGGTAAGGCTATTCCGAGTAATATCGACAAAGTCACCAACATGCGATCGGATGCAAAGTTTGTGTTACTCGTTGAGAAGGATGCCGCGTTCATGCGTTTGGCGGAAGACCGCTTTTACAACAAGTATCCTTGCATCATCCTCACCGCCAAAGGTCAGCCCGATGTCGCCTCGCGCTTATTCTTAAGCAAGCTGAAACGAGACTTGCGCATTCCAGTGCTAGCCTTGGTGGATGCCGATCCTTACGGGTTGAAAATCATCTCAGTATACATGCAGGGTTCGAAAAACATGGCGTTTGACAGCGCAAATTTAACCACGCCAGATATCAAATGGCTCGGCGTTCGCCCGAGCGATTTAGAAAAGTTTAAAATTCCCGAGCAATGTCGTCTTGAAATGACCGCAAAGGATATTGAAACCGGTCATCACATGTTGAATGAAGATTTTATCAAGAGCAACCCAGAATGGGTGAAGGAAATCAACATCATGCTTGAAACAAAAACCAAGGCGGAGATTCAGGCGTTGTCCTCGTACGGGTTTCAATACTTGAGCGAAGTCTACTTGCCTTTGAAACTCGCGGAAGGTGACTGGATTTAATTGAACGTCTCAACTCACTCGGCACGTCAGCACGTTGCGTGGATTAGATTTGTAATGATTAACACTAAAACCATAGAGTTATCGCGCGGTGTAAAGTCCAAACGCGTCTCGTCTGTCCTCACAGCTGCGCTCGCGAAAGATGTCCTCCGAGGCCTCGTCGGGATTCCCAATCGAGCTCATCCTCGCAGTATTTCGCGAAACGTGGGACAACGACGATAAGAAAGCCGGCGCATTTGACGCGCGCGAGTTTGATCCGAGCGCCAAGCCAGAGGCGTTGCAGGCGTGCGCGGAGCTCGTCGAAGCGTTCGTGCGCGAAGCCACGGCTAGGGCGTGCGCGTTAGCAAAGCTCGAAGACGAACGCGCCGTGGATGGATCACATCTTGAGCGCGTTTTGCCGCAGTTGTTGTTAGACTTTGCTGGCTAGGCAGTGGTGGCGCACGCGGTGTAGAAATTGTTTGATTCGTTTTGGGTGGAAGTGCGCGCGGGCGTTGTAAATCATATTGTAAAACTGAAAGGCATTGTCTATTTTTCCTCAACCGGGGAGCCCGCCACGGAAACCAAGTTGATACAGTATCTGTTGCCGCTGCGGTCGGGTAAGCAATGTCCCAAATGCGTGCCCGTGGTGCTGACGCATTCGCCGTCTCTCAGGCACCGGACGTTTTCCCACACAACTTCTTCGTCGCGGAAGCTCGGCCAGCCGTGCGCGCGGCTTTCTTTTTCAAATTCCTCGAACGAACGACCACGCGGCGCGATGAATAGCGGCTTCCCGGTCACGCTATCGTAATATGTCGTCTCCTTCGTGCGGTCGACTTGGGACAACCAAGGCGTCGACCACGCGTACCCGGCGTGCTCTGCGTAATGACGGTTAAAGTTGCAAATGCGATCCGCCAACGACACGTCGCAGCCGTAAAGTAACTTGTCTTGCACCGGCTTGTCGCTCGTCCCGTGCGCCTTTTGCGACATCACCTCCTCGCCGCACACGATTGGCAAGTTGGCCTTGGTCTCATCCACCGGTGCGCCCTTGCACCCGGCGCTCACGCCCGGAATGTTGGCGTTATCCAAGAACGCGCGAGTCTGACCGTTCATCGCGCGCGATGTCGTCGCTCCCATGCGTCGGCGCGCGCACACGAAGTTGGTGACGGCGGTGCGGGTGAATTGGTGCGTCGCGAGCATCCGTAGAGTGACGTCAGCGGATGCGCGAGCGCGCCACTGCATCGCTCGAGCGCGATCGGCATGGCATCCATCGCGGCCGCGTCGGCGGTGACGCATCGACCGCGCCCGTCGCGGTCGCGCAGGGACGCGCGCGTGCGCGCGAGCGCGCGCGACGGCGCGTACGGTCGCCGCGACGCGCTCGCGCTCGTGATGACTGGACTCATCGGGACCGAGCTCATCGGCGCCGGTGTGGCGCGCGCCGACGCTGAGGACGCCAGCGCTGAGGCGAGGCCGACGGCGGTGATGTATTCGAAGCCTCGAGTGGTGATCACGGGAAGTAACTCTGGGATTGGGCGCGACGCGGCGACGAAGTTGGCAACGAGCGGGAAGTGGGTCGTCGTCTTGGCGTGCCGCACTCGAGCGAAAGCCGAGCAAGCCAAGGCTGATATTATGCAAGAGTTTCCGGACGTAAACGCGAACGATATTGAGTGCTACGCGTGTGACTTGGGGGATTTGAGCTCGGTGCGCGCGTTTGCAAAGGATGTTTTGGCTGACGGTGCGCCGGTTGACGCTTTGTGTCTCAACGCGGGCGTGGAATACAGCGGCGACCCCGTCGTGCATCGCACCGTGGATGGATTCGAAGAGACGATTGGCGTCAATCATCTTGGTCACTTCTTATTAGCTAACTTGTTGCTGCCAAGATTGGAGGCGAGTGAGAAATTTGAGCACCCTCGAGTTGTCGTGACTTCGTCTGAAGTGCACGACCCTTCGAGTCCCGGCGGGAGCGTAGGCAAAGGTGCAACGTTGGGAGATCTCGAAGGCTTGACGCGAGATGGCAAGGCGTTTGAAATGGTTAGTGGCGAGGCATTCGACGCGGATAAAGCATATAAAGACTCAAAGTTGTGCAACATGTTGTTCACGTACGAGCTCGAGCGACGATTGCAAGCTCGCGGCTCCAAAGTCAGCGTCAATGCTTTCGGACCTGGTTTGATCACGCGCACTGGACTGTTTCGACACCAACAGCCGCTATTCGTCAAAGTGTTCGATTTCGTTACGAACGACGTCGCGCACGTTGCTGAAACCGTCGACGGTGGCGGCAATACGCTCTTGTTTATGCTCACCGACCCATCGCTCGAAGGCGTGGGAGGATTGTACTTTAATAACACCCTAAGTCCCGGCACGCCTCCGACTGGGCATGCGTTCGTGAAAACGGATTCGAGCGAAGAATCCCTTCGCGCGGACGAAGCCGCCAAGCTCTGGTCGTTATCTGAAAAGCTCGTCAATTTGGCATAAAATGTAATGGATAGCGCACGACGAACATCACTGTGAGCCTCTCTCCTCTCTGTCACCCACCATGCGTGCGGTTTCCGCACCAACCTGCGCACCATCGGCGTCGACGTCTATGTCGACGGCCCGCGCACGTCGCGCGTTGACCTCTCGCGCCAACCTCGCGCCGTCTCGACGCGCGTTGACGCTCGCGTCCTCGCGTCTTCAGCGCGCATCTTCTAGTCTTTCGCGCGTTCACCGCGCGCGTTCACCGCACGCGTTCTTGTGGTGGTCCCAAGAGAAAGAGCTTCGAAAACGCTGGAAGCAGTTCATGGATTTTGCGGCGGATGAAGTACCGCAAGAGCGCTTCGGTGGAAAGAAGGGCAACGCGGCAAAGCTTATGCGCTGGATTGGAGAGTATCCGCTCACCGCGGCTGGTGTCGCCACAGCGTTTGCTGGCGGTATTTCCGCAGCGGTGTCTGCTGCTGTACTTCCTGTCGTCGCGGGTGTGATGTTTTTAGCGCTCCCGGGATTGATATTCGCGTTCATAGGCACGGCCGCGTTCATGTTCATCGCGGGCGCGACGGTGCTCGTGCTCGCGCTCCCCGCGTTGGGATTTTTATCCGTCGCCGGTGGTTCCATAGGCGCCGTGTTGTCGGCGAAATTATTGCCGCTCACCATTATCGCCGCTGGTGTAGTGTTCGCGACCAAAGCACTCGAGTTTGGCGTGAACGCGGATGCGCGAGCCGGCGCGTTATCCGGCGCTGACTCGAGCGAAGACGACTGGGCGCCTACGAACGTGAATCGCGCCGACGACGCCGATGCGAGCGCGGATGACGGAGAAGACTTCGAAGAAACAGTCAAGAGAAACTTTGACGAACGATTACGCGCGCTTGATCGTAAAAAGTGAGTCGATTCTAGCCCGCGCCCCGAACGCTGACTCGCCCAGTACGTTGTAATATACCCGAGCACGCGCCACTCGAAAGCTTTCGCCCTCACAATCGCGCGCGTGCCCGGCCCAGAATCTCTCACGCGCCTTACAAGGAAGGATGTCATCAAACCTCACCGAGGTGAGCACGGATGCGCTCATGGCGGAAATTGCTCGGCGGTTAGAGTGCCAACAGAAACCTGAACAGAGGTTGATTCTCATCGGACCGCCTGGGTGCGGTAAGGGCACGCAAGCGCCGATCATCCAACGAAACACGTGTGCCTGTCATCTTAGCACGGGCGATATGCTGCGAGCGGCGGTGAAGGCGCAAACCCCGAACGGTGTGCGAGCAAAACACGCCATGGAGAGTGGAGCTCTCGTGAGCGACGACATCGTAGTCGGCATCATAGAAGAGGCTATTAAAGCTCCGGAATGCCGGAACGGGTTCATTCTCGATGGATTTCCGCGCACGGTTGTGCAAGCGGAAAAGCTCGACGAAATGCTCGGCGCGAAAGGGGTTGGGATTGACAAAGTTTTGGATTTCCAAGTACCAGACGAAGTCTTGGTTGAGCGCGTCGAAGGGCGTTGGATTCACGCGGCGAGTGGGCGTTCGTACCACACCAAGTTTGCGCCCCCTAAAGTTGAAGGTAAAGATGACTTCACTGGCGAACCATTGATGAAGCGGAAAGATGACAACGCGGAGACGTTGAAATCACGTTTGAGCGCGTTCCATACGCAGACGCAACCCGTCATCGACTACTACGCCAAGGCAAACAAGGTGACGGTGATTGAGGCTAATAAGCCCGCAAGCGCGGTCGAGGCGCAGATCTCGAGCGCGTTAAAGTAAGCAAACTCATTGATTGAGATTATTTTTGTAATATGTATGGGGTGTATTTCAAAGTGCGTTGCGCGTACAGTACTATGAATAAAGTGTCCGATTAAAAACATGGAGTGGTCTGCCTAAACGCAGTATTATTTACTCATCTTTGATCGCGAATTCGCCATACATCAATTCAGCATTTGTGAGCTCTTTCTGATCGAACGCTTCCACTTCCTCTTCGTCATCTGCCGAATCCGCGGGTGCGTCCAAACCGAGAACGCTCGCGAGCTGCTTGAGCATGCCGCCCATGTTGCCGAAAGCCGCTACTGGTGAGAGATCCGTGTTACCCACGGATACTTCAGCGAGCTGCTGCGCACACATGTTTCTGATTTCAATCGCGCGCATTTCGTCTCCCTGCTTATCTTCCATCGCGGCCCAGGTAAGCCAAATGCGTTCGCTGCCTGGATCAACCTTCACCGCGCACTTGTACAACTGGCGAGCGAGTGAAATGTTACCTTCGCGCTCTTCCAACACACCCCAGGCATGAAATAGTTTTGCTGCATCCTTCTTCTTTGGATCCACCCAAACACCACGCTGAAACAAGTTTCTCGCGCGATCAATTTCGCCCGCGCGCCACTCTGCCAGAGCCCACGCGTTCCAGTTGGGTTGGTGGCGAGAGTCCAAAACTGTGCCTTGCTCGAAGAGCTTACGAGCGAGTCCGATGTTTCCAGACTCTGCCTCGAGTTTAGCCAATGCCTGAAGCAAATAGGTGTCCATAGGATTCAACTTGCAACCTTTGCTCAAGAGCTCTCTCGCGCGTTCGATGTATCCGAGTTTCGCTTCCCAAACCCCCCACGCGAGCCAAATGTACTTGCTTTTTGGGCAAACCACTAAACCTTTTTGGAACAACTTCCGCGCTTGCTCTTCATCCCCAACTTGAGCCTCTAAAATACCCCAGGACTGCCAGATCGCTGCTGATTGGGCGCCAGCCGCGGTGCGCACGCCCTGCTTGAAGTGCTCACGCGCCTCAGTCGTTCGTCCACGTTCAAACGCCATGACACCCAAAGAGTGGTACAAATGTGCCGACGCATCTTGCAGAGGCACCAAACGCACGCCTTTCAAATACAATTCTCTCGCGCGCTGGTAGTTGCCTTGGTTTTTCTCTAAAGTCCCCCACCCGTGCCAGGCTGCCGCGTGCGTCTTATCCGCCGCCGTCGCCGCGTCGTAGTACTTACGCGCCTTGGCAATGTTCCCAGCCTTCTCTTCTAACACCGCAAACGCTTGCCAAATATATGCGTTATCACCACCCGTAGCGTCGCATCCATCCTGATACACCTTGCGCGCGTCATCCAATCGACGCATTTGAGTGAGAATCTGCCCAATCCCGCAGTACGCGCGCCCATCCGTGGGATCATACTCCATCGCCTTCTCAAACATCGAGATCGCCTCAAGACGCATCGCCAACCGCTCTTCTTTCGAACGCGCGTGCGCAGCCTTATTCCGCATCTCTCTCGCGCGCCAAAGCCTTAAATCTTGATTAATGCGCAGCGGAGCGCTCCCCGTCGCCGCGCCCTCCTCGGCGCTTCCGAGCATCTTCATCGTGCTTCCACCCTTACCCAGCGCCAACGTCCCGGCGTCATTCGCTGCAGAACTACCTTTCCGATTCAACACCGCATTCTCGTACGTCAAAGGCTCGCTCGACGCCGCCGAGGTTGACGCCGAAGCGTCTCGTCTCGCCGACCCTATCTCCCTCGAGCCCAGCTCTTCGTCGTCATCAAAGCTCATCGACGCGCTCGACGCCGCGCGCGTCGCCAACGCGCGCCGAAACGCGGTCGAACGCACGCCACTGCGTCGCATGGCGCGCTTTAGTGCGCTCGAATCGTCCCGCGCGTCGCGCAGACCGACGCGTTGGAGCGATGCAGCACCGCTGGCACGCATCGCGCATCGTGACGCGGATCGCATCGAATGCGTCGTCGACGCGCTCGATGACGCGACGCCCGCGCGCGCACAGGCGCCGCGTTGCGTTGATGTCGCGGTCGCGCGCGCGAGCGACGACATCGGGCGACTTTACGCGCGTAAAACTATGTGGATAGGATAGATAGCGTCACGATGAAGCAGGGGTATAGCGAGCGTTGGCCTTACAAGCCGGTCTACGGAATAATAATTAATTGGACATGCGCGTGGCGTAGTGCGGCGCGGCTTTGGCGTAGGTCTGATGCGCGGAGGATGACTCACGAGAGTGTGCGTTGGCGGTGATGCGGTGGTCACGATCGAAGTCGTGCGCGGCGACATCGCCGCCGGCGGCGTCGTGCGCGCGGCCGAGGAAATCAAAGAGCACGCGCTGGTGCTCGTCTGGACTGGTCCAATCCGTGGCGAGATCTTCCTCGAGATGACTAGTGTACAGTAATGTTTTGGGGGTGAACGTCATGCGTTTTCGTTTCATCACGCAGCGGTACAGTCGCAGGACGGGATGTAAGAAGAGGTCCGGGCGATCTTCGTCGTCGGAGAGTATGCGGCCAGAGGCGTCTCGCGTGGCGTGATCGAGCACGTATCTTCCATGGAAGTTCTCGCCGAATTCCAACGTGATGGTCACAATGTGTGCATTGCACTTGGAGAAATGACCGCTGACGTCATCGGCGTTGAAGCCGAAATGGCCATCTTGAACCATCTTGAGCGGAACGTCGATGAAGTAGCGCGCACCTCGCAGTGCGTCTTCTGACCTATCCGCAAAACCTGATGCGTTCCGCTTGCCAACGTTATCGATGAGTATAATATCGCTCAGGGCTCCGTACATCTGATATAAGGATGACGCCGTGTTGATGCGCTTCAGCGCGACATCGAAGGTTTGCGCTATATCGCCCATGATTTCCATAGGCCACTGGCCTCCGTGATTTTGTACATTCAAGTGTCGAGCTAAAGCTCTACTCGTGTATCTGAAACCATGAATGAATCCACCGGCTGATTTCCCAAAGTCCAAAGCGTGCGCCACGGCGCCAGCAAAGTAAAGGCCTGGCACATTTTCTGATTCATATTGCGACGTCATGGCGGGATATTTGCCTCCTCTGCGCGTCACTTGCCCAGGCTTCTCAAGGTTTGGCGTTGCAGAACGTCCGAATACGCTCGTGTCAAAATACCATCCCACGGCACGAATCAAGTAGTCATAATAGAAGCATCCGTCTATGCTCCTACAATCCTCTTCGACGCCAGAGGCGATGATCTTTTGCACTTCAGGATCGTCTGAAGAGTGCATCACCAATCCACCAAAGCCTTCGGAGATGGTCATACCTAGCGGGGCATCGCCACGTCCATACTGATAGAAAGAGTCCAATGATTTGAGTAAGTACTGATCCAAAAATGCGGAATTCGGCAGTCGAAGCGCGCCGGGGTAGTGCGTCTGGTGCGCGAATCTGATTTCGCTCGTAGCCATGACGTCGCAGTGCGCGGATACTTTTGAAATTGTCGAAGCCACTTCAAAAGCGGCATTTCCGGCGCCAAATATCCCAACTCTCTTGCCTTCAAACATTGATGGGTCGTCGCTCAATTCCTCATAGCCAATAATTTTAGGATGCTGCAAGTGCTCTGGAAGTTGTTTAGGCGCGTGCAATCCGGTAGCCGAGACGACATTGTTACATCTCCACGTACCTTTCGACGTCTTGACGACGAAAATTTTACCATCACTCGGTGTTTTCGCAGTCACTTCTGCTTTCGCAGCGTATTCTTTATCGATAGACAGCACTTCAGTGTCATACGATACGTGGCCATCAAGCTTTTGCGTGGCAAAGTCATCCAAATATCTCACCAAATCATCCGCGTGCGGATAATACTCAGTGCTATAGTTTTGCATGAGCAATCTCGCACGCGACGTGTGCGGGCCGTTATCATCACCCGTAAACCTGTCTGACCAATCTTCAGGATCTATGAGTGAGTTCCAGTCGTGTCGCATCTGAAAATCCAAGTTGCTTTGCTTCTTCGTAAACGCGCGTTTGTTGATTGAAATCAACTTTCGGTGCACGGGAAACTTGGCAAAAAATGATCCAGCAACGTCGCGCTTCTCTAAAACAACCACCGAAGGCGAACCACGTAATTCTCGCGTCAAGTACGTCGCGAGTTGAATCCCTCCAGGACCAGCACCGAGCGCGCAATAATCCACGAGCGCGCTTTGGTTGGGCGCGAGCTCAGCTTTCAGCGCCCGGCTGCCGCGTTTGCCAGGCATCATAGTCTTCGTCTTCGTCGTCGACATGTCTTTCGAATCCATCATCGGAGACGCCTCTATCATCGTCACCGGTGCCGCACGACGCCGCGCATCGCCACCACCGCGCTCGAAACTCTTCACGTGCGCCACGAATGCTCTCGCATCCTCCGCAATCGTCGAAACGTCACCACCACCCATAACGATCGCGACGACGACTGCGACGACGATCGCGAGCGTCGCACGCATCATAGACATCGCCGGCATCGCGCCCGCGCGTCGTGCGGCGTCACTCGCGGCGTCGCGCGCGCGGGAGCCTCACCTTGATGCGTGCGAACACCCAGCGTCCGATGAGTGTCGTCGACGTCGCTTACGACGAATTACGCGCGCGCGCGAGCGCGACGGGTCGATCGCGCGGGAATGCGTGGGCGTGATTCGAACCCGTTGACTGCGTACGCTCGGATTCTCGCCCAACGCCGCGTGCGTCGCGATGTGACGACGAATGGAGTCTTCCGCAGAGACATCTTGTTGCAAAAATTGGCTACCGGTACGAATATGAAATGAACAACGGGCTAAGTCTAGCGCAGACTACAAAGTGCGCGTGTATATGATCTGCAGTGGGTCTAGTGAATCCTGCGCGTTGGTGCGACGGCGCAGGTGTGAAGCGTCCATGGGTGGGATCGCCGCCGACAAAGACGAAGAGTCACAAACGCTTTGGTCTCGACTGTCTTCATCGTTTTCGGCGACTCGCTCTTGCGCTCGGACGAGAATTGGCATCGGGCCACTGGGAATAGCTCGACGCTGACCGGCGACAGTTCGCGTATCCACGGTGGTGCGACGGGGCGCGTGGTTCGCGTGGCCCATGCCGAAAATGGAGCTCCCGACGAATGACGGGCCGACGTCAGGAAATGCGGTGGCTTCCGCTTCGGCGGCGGCTTCTCCTGGCGGCATTTGCTTGCGTCTAATGATAAACGCCAAACCTTGTAATACTGATAGGACGAACCACATGGCTATGATGGATGCTAACGAAGCGCAACGATTCACCGTGGCATGCACCCGCTTCATGACGGCTTTGGCGTCGTCTGGCCGAGCGTCGTCAAACATGCCTTTTGTGATGAGCTCCATCGCCTCTTGAACGCGAATAAACATCTCTTTCTTCACAGGATCGTTCCCAGTCTTGTCAGGGTGATACTTCATGCTCAAGTCTCTAAACCGCTTACGTATTTGCGCCTGTGACGCGGTTTGTGGGAGCCCCAGCACGCGGAACGGATTGGCGCCGGTCTCATCTGTATATCCGAGCGCGCGCGAATACCACTCAAATTTCTGCCAAAGTCCTCGGTATATCTCCCGCTTACGACGCCTAACGAAGTGTTCTAACATAACTGGATAAAAGTACGCCACAAAAACGATGACTGGAATCGGTACCACTATCGCAAACGCGCACACCCAAATCATAAACGCCGCCGACGCGCTTCGTTTGCCACTGGCGCCGAACGCGCCTCTCGCCAACTCCTGCGCCACAGGTACACCTTGAAATAGCAATAACCCAACGAATAACTCCTGAACGCCTTCAAATATCCACACAGCGTATAACAACGCAATCATAAACGCGCCCACGGGCCAGGCGCGGGGAAACACCACGCACTTGACGCACGGCAGCGCGCCCACGGTGAGCAACAGAAACCACCCGAGCCTGGCACTTTCCGCCTCGTGCAAGCCGTAGAAGATCGCCGCGCTCAGCGCGCATTGAAAGAACACGTACGCGCGAGGTAGCCTAGCCCTACGCCACGCCTCGGGGTGGATTTTACCGAGCGCGACGAGTTTGGGGATCATAATAAACGCGCGCACGACTTCAAAGAGCTCACTCAGAGACCAACTGAGAATAATGTGCGCGACGTTTAGCATGGCTTGCTCGACGTTATCGTCCTTCAACATGACGATGAATAGGACGAGGCGGAACCATGGGAACCCCATCGTTACGCGCGGTGGCGCGTAACAATGACGCGCTTGTTACGCGCGCCGTGAGTGCTCAAGGGACAAAAATAGCACACCACTGGCGACATTTTGGGCGCCGCGTGCAGGGAATCGGTGATTTAGACCAGGCGCGCGCGCGGATTGAACGTGTCTTGATTTTCCTATTCATCTGCGCGCGCGGCGTGCGCGTACGTGATAGATGTCGGATGTTGAAAAGCCATTTACGCTGCTCGGCGCGCGCGAAGCGGCGGATGCCGTGCTCGAACGCGTGGCGGAGCAAGAGCGTGTGTTAAAGGTGCGGACATATTTCTTCGATTCGTCGATGCGCACATGATTTGATGTCATTATGTTCACCAACGGACTCACGAGTTAGATTGATTCGGGCGCAGGACATGACGGAGGATGTGACGCTTCGTGCGCGGAAGACGAGCGGTCAAATGTCGTGGCTCAAAGCGGCGCTCGAACACTCGAGCGCCGCCCAGCGTGAAGAACGCGAGCAATCGCGAGAAATGATCAATGCGCTACGCGTTCGCATTCGAGCACTCGAAGATATTGTGCGAGAAAGAGACGATGCTCTGCACTCGTGTGAGTTATCAAAGAATGAGCTCGCCGAACGCGTCAAGCGTTTGGACATTGAAGCCGAAACACGCGCAGTAGATTTGGACATGAAAGACCGCCGCGCGTCTCGGCTTGAGGACTCTATCGCGGATTTGAGAACGCAAGTTAAAACTCTCGAGCGCTTGCGGGAGGAAAATGCGACGCTCCGACGGGAGATTGACGAACGAGAACGCGATGCTCGAGAGCTCGAGCGACAAGTCGAGGCATATCGCGCGACGGCGCGCGCCGCGGAGAATCGTCAAGCCACCGCCGAGCTCGCCGCGGCAAAAAGTGAACGACTAGTCAAACAGTACCTCAGCACTCCTTCGGGTGAAGACCGATTGCGGTTGGAAAACCGCCTCGGCGCGCTTTCAGAAAAGCTTTCAGATTTGTCCCAAAAGGAAACGCGCGTGGCTCGATTCCGCGCGTGTCTCGCTGAAGAGCTCGCATCATCGCGCCATGCACTCAAACTTGAAAACTTGCGCTCGAAAGCACTCGAACGCGAGCTCGAATCGAAAATTGACGAATTGAAAATCTTCTAATTGCGACATCCGTCACCAACATTGATGCGATTACACGACGACGCCCGCCCGCCCTCAGGCGCCGCGAACACTTCCTCGTACCAAACTCTATCTAAAGTAATAATAAATGCATGCCAATACGCGCATTAATTTTTTCTTGCGTGTTTAATTCACAGTCGGCGCACTCGCCAACGCATTCGTCGCACGAATAGATGACGCCACGGCTTCCTCAGGACTCGAATACGCTTGAAAGTCCACCTCCACGGCGCCTTCGTTATACGTCGACGTCGCGATAAAACCCGCCACGGCGCTCACTAAACCGATCACTAACAACGCATACTGTGCCGCGTTACCTATCGATTCATAATTCTCGCTCTCCCACGGGTCGTCCTTGAGCATCTCTGGTGGGAGTGAGTTTGCTTTGGCTTCAGTGAGCGGCGTCGGCGTCTCTGGCGCAGTCGACGCCGACGGTTTGCCACCCTTGGACACCACCGTGGGCGTGATTGCAGACTTTTTCGCCTTACACGTCGTGCGCGTGCGCGCGAGAGCGCTGGGTACGACCGCAGGTGCGAGGGTGAGCGCGCGCATGGCAAAGTGAGGATAAGGAGCTTTGAGCCGTCGAATGATGGACGATACATGAGGAGCTACATGATACAATGCGCGGGGGCTATCGCGCGGTTATTTTACGCTTCTTGGCAAATTTACGTTTTCCGCCTCGCTTTTTACCAGTTCCTGGTGCGGCACGTTTCTTAGGCGGCGCTTTGGCGGCGACGGCGGCGGCGAATTCGTCGTCGTCGTTTGGAAGCTTGCCGAGTCGGCGTTTGCAATTATCGCACGTGCCTCGGCATGCATCACGCGAAATGGACTCGCCAAGATAGCTCAAAAGTGCCACTCGACGACACTGTGTTCGATCTTCGAGGAAGCTTTTGACTTTTTCAAGTAATGGCATGGCTTTGTCCAGACGAGTCTTGCGCGAGGTGCCTTTTTGTGGCATTTTAATCATGCGTTCCAAGCGCCCGATGTCGCCTTGAGCGTACAAAACGATGCCGTCCGCGGGTAATCCGTCACGACCGGCGCGACCGACTTCTTGATACAATCCCTCGAGCGTTTTAGGCGCGCAGTGATGGACGACCCATCGCACGTTTGCCTTGTCGATGCCCATGCCGAACGCGATGGTGGCGCAGCATACGGAGACGTCGCCCGACATCCACTTGTTTTGCACAGCGAGACGTTGAGAATCCGTCATGCCGGCGTGATACGCCGCCGCACTCGGTGCAGGCGCCAAACGCTCTCGCTGACGTCGCGTGCGCTCTTCGTTCAATGCTTTGGCGACAGATTCAACGTCATCGCGACTGAGGCAGTACACGATGCCCGCGTCGTCTGGACCGAACCTGTCGGCGATCCAGCACGCAAACTTTTTCAAGTCGTGATAGTCTTGCTTGGGTATCACCGAGAGAGAAATATTTGGCCGATTAAATGTCACCACAAATGACTTTGCAGTCTTTGTAATTTTAAGCGTCTTCATGACATCCACGCGAACCGTCATGGTGGCCGTAGCGGTGAGCGCCGTGATGGGCACGTTTGGAAAGTTTTTCCGCAAGACACCCAAAGCTTTGTAATCCGGTCTGAAATCGTGCCCCCACGATGACACGCAATGCGCTTCATCGATGACGAATCGCGTGAGCTGTCCTTTCTCGTCCAGGCTATGAAGAATATCCGCTAACATTTCGCTGTTTGCGAGTTTTTCTGGTGTGACGTACAAGAGCCGAATCGTCGGCTTTCGTTTACGTAACTCGCGTAACACCGCCACGGCGTCGCCTTGTGACTGCGCAGACGACAAAAACGTCGCCGGGACGTGGAAATCCTTGACTAAGTGCGTGACTTGGTCTTGAATCAATGACAGAAGCGGCGAGCACACGACGGTGAGTCCGCCTTGTAAAATCGCGGGCAACATGTAGCACAGCGATTTCCCACCACCCGTGGGCATGAGCACGAAACAGTCGCCACCGCGAAGACTATGCTCGCAAACCTCGCGTTGACAGTGTCGGAAAGATTTATTCTTGAACACCATTGTGTTTGCCAAGTCTAAATCGTCCATGTCTTCCCAATTCGCCGGCGGCCGCAACGTTCCGCTCGTGCGCTCGCGCGTAGCCTCTCGCACCGTCCCGTTCGACGTTGACGGCATCGACGGGTTCACCACGCGCGTTGCGACTGGCAACTTTACACCAGCCATGGCGAGGACGGCTTCACCTCGACGGTATTCAACGCCCGAAGATGTTCCACGAGACGAAAACGCCGGCGCCGTCACGGCGCCGTAGCCCGTTTCGCGCTCCCACGCCACTGAACCTCCTAAAACCCCACGCCCAGCCACGCGCGCGGCCAACGCGCGCTCATCTTCGGAGTTTTCGTCATCACTAATCACTATTTCTATATCATCATTGATGACAGGCGCGGCTTGTAGATGATTGGAGCGTTGTCGATGAAGTAGCGGCAAATCGTCGTCGTCGGCGTCGTCGCTCTCTAATTCCAACTCCACGACGTCATCTATCATCCCATTCGTCCCACCACGCATGCCAGCCGATATATTTTGACGACCATCACCGTCTTCATCGCCACTCGCGTCGTCTTCTTCGCTATCTTCAATGCTATCGTCATCATCGTCTTCATCATCGTCGGCGGATTCCGACGCCGACGCCGCGTCTGCACAAAAACTCACAAATCCCTCCCCCACGAACGCCACCGTAAGCCCAGCGCTCGAACCATACGCCGATAAGAATTCATCTAGACACTTCTGCGCGCGAGCGCGCGCGATTCCATGCGCACAGGCGTGCGCCACCAATCCCGTGCGGAACTGTTCCGACTGTTCCGCACCATCTTTTAAACCATTCGCACCACGTTTCGCGCTCGCCGCCCTTGCGAACGGCCCCGCGAGCGTCGCCGCGCGATGCGCACGCGACGCTGCGCGCGACGTCGACGCCCCGCCCTCGCCCGACGGTCGCATGGCGCCGCGCGCGCGAGTTCACGAGGCGCACAATGTCGCCGTCGTCGTCATTGGTTGCCTCACCGCGCGCGCGAATGACCAGCTCACGTCCACGTGCGCGCCGCGTTCGCGCCGCGCGCGTCGCGCTCGCGCTCGCGTGCATCATCGCCATGTCGTTGACGCGTGCGGTCACCGCGCAGGCGGACGGCAAGGAGTTCCGCGAGGCGTTGGCGACGAATGGGTTGGCGAGCGCGAGCGACAACGACGGCGACTATGCCTCGAACGACAACGACGACGCTGGCGCGAAGAGTAGCGCGGGAGGCGACGCAAACGACGCCGATGACACCGATGACACCGATGACGCCGATGATGACGGCGATGATGATTACGAGTACGTGTATCGGTCGACACCGAGCGCGTTCGACCAGGCGCGCGCCAAGGCGAGGGAGAGCTTTTACTCTGGCGCGCCGGCGGAAACGCGTGCGGGGACGTTGAAGGACTTGTTTGAGCACGCGAAAGCGTCGAATGCGCGTAATGCGTGCGCGCCGAGTAAAGTCGAGGGCGGGCGCGAGGCAAAGTGCGCGCACGTGGTGGAGACAGAGGCGTGCGAGGGGAGGTTACAAGCGTACTTATCTGCGGCGTATTGCTCGGGGTATTGGACAATTGTGCCGACGTTGTTGTTTCTATGCGCGATTGTGCTGGCTGCGTACGTCCTAGCGGTGTGTGCGTCGGTGTTCTTCGTACCTGCTTTGGAGACGACGGCGACGGCGATGAAATTGTCGCCCGAAGCCGCGGGCGCGACGTTGTTGGCGTTGGGTAACGGCGCTCCGGATTTGTACGCGCAAATCGCATCGTTGACTGAAGGCACGTTACCTGATTTGAACTTGGTTATCGGCTCTACGCTTGGCAGTGGACTGTTCATTTCTACCGTTGTGTTAGGCGCGGTGATTGCGTCGTCTCCGACGCCAGTGATTGTCAACAAGGAGGCGTTTGGGCAATCTTCGGGGATGTTTGCGACGTCAATCGTCTTCTTCATGATCATCATGTGCTTCGGGACCTTGCAATTGTGGCACGGCGTAGGGCTCACCGCGGCGTACGTCGTATACTTTTGTTTAGTCTCGTTCAAGGATGACACCGACACATCCACAGCTTTGTCGCTCGAAGAGGGCGGCTCCAAAGGCAAGGAGGACAAGACGTCTCGCTCAGAGCCATTGTTTGATTTGGCGTCTGAAAAAGGCGGCCCGGACGACAACAAGGGCGCCGTGCGCGTGAATAAACATAAAGACTTCTTATCTTCCGTGACGGCGGACATGACCCCGCACGAGAAGAAGCTAAAGTACGTCTTGGTGCCGCTGCGCGTGCTCATGGGGCTCACCATGCCCGTGATTCAGCCCGTGCCTCTCACGAAGGAGTACGCAATGACGCTCGGATTTTGCGCGCCATTTTTCTTCTTATCCGCGCCCGGGAACGAGTTCATTGCCGCATCGTCGGGATTAATGGTGCGCCTGGCGTGTAACGCTGGAGTGTCTGTGCTCATCGCCACCGTCGTCGCGGGATACATGCACGTCAGATACAAGAATGGTCCTCCGCCGCTCGCTTCGGGTGAGCTCATAGCCATGATCACGTTTTTGCAGTCGCTGTCGTGGTTCCATTTAGCATCGAACGAGCTCACGATGTTTGTCGATGCTATTGGCAAGATTGCGGGCATCAATGAAGAAGTATTAGGTGTATCCATCGTGGCGTGGGGAGACTCGATTGGTGATTTTTTGAGCTGCTACGCCGTCGCCAAAGCGGGAAGAGTATCCATGGCTGTCGTCGCGTGCTTCGCCGGTCCGGTGTTCAACTTGTGCGTAGGCGTGTCCTCCGCAATTGTTTTTCTCACCTCCGTCCTCGGTGACGTGCCATTCGAAGTCAAGCAAGGTGAAATCTTGCTCTGCATCGCGAGTTTGATGACGGCGATGCTCTGCGTGTCGATGCTCCGCGTCGTGAGCCCGACTGAGTTTGAACTTCCGCAGACATTAAGCCGCGCTCTGTTCGGCGTCTACGGCGTGTTCCTCGCGCTATTCTTGATGTGCGAAAGCCGGCTGTTGTTCGGTGAGGCGCGATAGTAAAGTACTGATTAGATATTCTTTGTAACATTCGACGAAGAGCTTCTCGTCACCACACAACGCGACGCGCGACTCATGAGTTTTCTTTGGGAACACTCGCGCGCATATCGCGCCATCGTGCGCTCAACGTCGACGTCGAAGGCATCTATGGCGGCCTTCGCATTCGTCACCATGGTTGTCGTGCCCATCGGCGCGGCGACTGTGGTGCAAAGCGCGACGAATCCAGACGGGGATGCCGCGCGGGATGAGATGATTCGCAAACGAGGCACGATAGATAGCGACATCACGTACAAGTCGAACGCAAACAAGTTAAACGCGATGCTTGGCGACGTTCGGGACGGTGTGAACGGCGATCAACGGTGGCGCGAGGCGCTGGGGATTGAGAAACCGAAGCGCTAAGGCTAACGAAGGGGTCGTTTAGACGTCGGGCGCGGCGCCTCAAACGAGGCGGCGGTAGTATGTTTTTAGGTCAGCTCGCGCACGCGCAAGTACTGTACGCTTACTTTTATTGTGTTTATGTATGATTTTCTAGAGAATAGCAGCTGTAAGGAAACCCATTCCAAAGGGTGATTTGTTTTGACTACGACGGGACGAGCAGCGTCGCGCACGTCGCCGCGACGCGGCGCCCGATGGCGTCCGCTGGGCCAGCCGCCTTGCCCTGACACGCACTCACGGCGACAATATCTGAACCCGAACCTAATGTTTCAATCACGAGCGTGCCGTCGTCTGTCGTCGTCGTCGCGCACGCCTTGGGGATCAAACACTGGAAATTTGTTTTTGGGAACATGTGGAGCAGAATGTCGTGCAACTGGTCGGCGACTTCTTCGTCGCCTTCAGATGACATCCATTCCTCGAGCTCGCGTTCGGTACGTATCCAACTCTGTTCACCTGACTTGTCCATAAAGTCTTGCGGACCGCCACCGATTTTGACGTACCATCCTGGCGAGGGATTTGGGCCCGGGTAATAAATCGGTGGCAGCACGTACACAGATTTCGCTTCGTTGCGGCTTTGGTCGCTCGTTCCCGTCGCGGATTTGACGCGTGCGCGATCGAGCACTTCTTGCGGGACTTCGTATTTGATAGTCGGCATCGATGCCAGCGCCGTGTTCACTTCGGACTCGAGAACTTCGGCTAAAACGACGGTGCGTCGTGAGATTTTAATTCCACCCAAGCCGACACCCGTCGACGCGTCTGATGTGCTCAATAACCCACTCTCGCGAGCCAGGGCTTCGGTGTACGCCCCGCACGCCATGACACAAAGGCCACACGTATACGTTCTCCCGTCGCTCATCCACACCCGAGTGCGTTCGCTGTCGCCATCACCCTTGGATTGCACGCGAACGCACGTCCCGCTCGTCACGCGCGCGTTCGCGTTCTCCTTTCGCATCAACATGTTTTGTGCCGCACGCATCTTGTGCGGATTCACATAACCACCCACGCTGTCCCACGCCGCATGGTATGTTTCTGGAATGCCCTCAGCGGATAAAAACGGCCAAGTCTTGACGAATTCAGAGCCGCCGCCCGACGCGCGTTCGTGCGGTACGCCTCGCGCGCGTAACCGGCTCGCCCCACGCTCCACGAACGTCTCGCTCCCCAAAAACATCGACCCCCGAGGATCAAAAAACACAATCCCGCTCTCGCGCTCCATGCTTTCGAAGGCTTCGATTGAATCGCAATTCAACGCCGTCCAGTCGTCTCGTCCTTCGGCGTCCAGCGGCCTCACGATGCGCCCTAAATCATTCGACCCCGACGTGAGCGTCTCGCTGTCGAGCACTACAACCGATTTATCTCTGTGTTCGCTCGCGATATGCCGCGCTATGGCGCTCCCGAGTGGCCCGTTGCCGACGACGATGACGTCTACGTCGGCGCCGTTATCCAACGCCGCGTCGCGCGTAATCAACCCAAAGTCACTCGAAATAGACCGCACGCGCGTCGACGACACGCTCGCCCTCGACGCACCGCGCGAACACGCTCGCATCGCGCGCACCGCTGACGGCGTCATCGCGCGAGCGACCGCGGTTGTTGACATCTTCGCGTCGCTTCGCGTTGTGACGCGCGCCTCCTGAGAATGAATTAAAATGTTTTACAATCGACTATCGCTACGCCCGTCGCACCCGTCGACGCGCACCGCCTCGCGTCGCCGTCGATGCCACCGTACACGACGCGCACCACCTCGCGCCGCGTCCGTCTATTCGCGCGTCAGACGATGCGAGCTACTACAACGCCGACGCGCCGCCCTTCCCGAGCAACAGCGCCTTGGCCTCGTTAATCTTCGTGCTCAGAAACACGCTCCCGCCCGCGTCGGGGTGATTCGCCATCATCACTCGTCTGTGCGCCTCCATCACCTTGGCCTTGGCCGCGCTCTCGCGCACGCCCAAGATGAGCGCCGCCTCGCGCCGCGTCATCGTTGGCTCGAATCCGCCTTGATAAAACGCGCGCGCGCGCGGTCCAGCCACGGCCCAGGCCTCGATCGTGGTCACCACCGAGCGCAGCGTGAGCGCGGCGGCGGCGACGGTTAAGCCGGTGACGAGAGGCGTGGCCATCGGAGGCGAACGCCGACGTCGCGTGCCGATGAATGGCGTGGAGTTTGGGTGCAGCCGCCTCTGTGTCGTGCACGGCACAGATTGACGCGTCGGCGCGCGCGATCGACCGGCGTCCGCGAGCGACGCGCACGAACGAGCGCGTGACACGTGCGCGCACGTCGCGCCTGCGCAGACATGGCGCCGAAACGCGCGACGCGCGCGAGAACGCCGACGAATCGTGACGATGCGAGTAGCCCAGGGCAACGATCGGCGCGAACAAAACGCGCGAAAGCTGGCGCGACAGACGCGGCGGCGGACGACGGCGAAGCCGATGCGATGGACGCGAGCGATGCGAGAGATGGCGCGTCGCCCGCGGCGTCGCCGGAGGCAAAGGTGACGCGAAAGAAATCGACAAAGAGCGAGGGTGGCGAGGATTCGTCATCCGTCAATCGTCGCTGGCGCGACGCGAACGGGAACGTCGCCGCGTACGACGGCGCGATTGTCGCCGCTGTGTACAACGATGTGCTCGGTGGTGGACGCGTGGCGCCGAGCGTGCATGCGGTGCAGGCGCTGGATGCGGCGGGGTACGGAGAAAAGTATCTCGCGCTCGGGTCGCGGGACGCCGAAGCGTGCACGACGGCGCACGCGTTGTCGGCGATTCACATCGTGAATGAAAAGTTCAGGCAGTCTGTAGATGGGTTTTTAGCGTTCGAGGATGATGGTGATGGGTTTAAGAACGTATTCAATAGCGCGTTGGAGGCGTATGAGGGCGCGACGGTGGTGGAGAAGACGGCGGTGGTGCAGTTTGCGATTCGCGCGTTTTCTTCTTTAGAAAAGCAGGTCATTCGAGGCGTGGCGTTGCCGTTGGTGTCGCTGCCGTTGTGGAGTAAGCTCAGTGAGGGTCGATTAAACTTGGAGTTGTCAAAGCACGAAGTACTTTCGAAGCATTGGGGAAAGATGATGAAAAAGGAAGCCAAGGCGAGTAAAAAGGCGTCAGAGAGCGGCGAGACGCACGTGCCGGTGAGTGAACGTAAAGAGGCGTGCTGGCTCGTTCGCATGATGCATGATTTCGTCACGTACGCCACAGACTGTGTGGCGAATGAAGACGCCGTCGATGCAGACAAGGTGCGCTTCTGCGAGCGATTCATAGAATTGGTCATCGACCTGCTCGCGCAGCTCCCCACTCGTAGATTTACGCGCACGTTGATGAGCGATAAAGCATTGTTGGTAAAGGCTCGAATGGTGCCCTTGCATGCGTCAGCAACGGCCGGGCGATTGTACGCGCAGTTGGTTGACTTGTTTGAGTTTTACTTCAACTTTGAAATCGACGACCACACGGGCGCTGCGTTGAGCGATGAAGACGTTACGTCTGCGCACTACGACCGTTTGTTACAACTCCAACGCTTGGCGTTCAAGCACATTCCAAAGTTGAAAGACCTCGCACTTGGTAATTGCGCCGGTATAGAGCGAAGAAAGAGCTTGATTCAGCATCTCGCAGTACTTGAACCAGATGAATTGTGCAAGCTCGTCACGGCGCAACTGCGTTTGGTTGACCCGAGCGACGCTTGGGCGCAGGATCCGAAGTTTTTACTCGAAGTCATGGTCGACGCGTTCGAGAAGCGCCAGAGCCAGCGCCAGATGATCAATTCCATGCCACTCTACCCTAATGAGGAGGTGTTGTGGAATGAAAACGTCATCCCGAGCATAGCGTACGACGGTCAAGGCGCGCTGGCGTTGCCGAAGTTGAACTTGCAGTTCTTAACCATGCACGATTATTTGCTGAGAAATTTCAACTTGTTCCGATTAGAGGCGACGTATGAAATTCGTGAAGATCTCGCAGATGTCATGAAGCGCATGCAACCAGTGAGCTCGGGCGAGGGTGCTCGCGCGCAGTTCAAAGGCTGGGCGCGCATGGCGACTGAGATTCTGCCTCGCGGCGTCTCCATCATCGAGGTGCTGAAACCAAACGTTGGTGAAGACAAGCCCGCGGGCGTAACGATTGACGTGCACGTCGACTTGAAGAATGCGCGCCCGGATGTGCGCGCGGAGTGGGACCAGCTGCGCATGCACGACGTGGTCTTTATGTTGGACTGTCGAGGCGCCGGAACGAGCGCGATTGAAGGCGCAAACCCGGCTGAGCACTTTGGTCTCCGCCATGTTCGGGGCGCTGAAGTTATTCATATTCGCGATGCCGATGGCACATTTGTGAACGACTATGGGGCGAGAAACCAGCAACCTGAAAAGGATGGCGAAGAGAAGAAGCAAGTCACGGGAACGAGGCGCGTCTTCACCTTGGCGTTGGACGCAGCGCAGTATCAAATGGATGTCACGCGTCAACGCGAAGGCCACGGCGAGGACGTGTACGGAAACTTGAATGTTCTCGTCCGACGTGAGGCAAAAGAGAATAACTTCAAGGCGATTCTTGCATGCATTCGTGACTTGATGAATACTGATGTCTCCGTTCCCGATTGGCTTCACGACGTATTTTTGGGCTACGGCGATCCTGCTGCGGCGGCATTACTCAACACGCACGAAGCGTTGCACACGATCGATTTCAAGGATACATTTCTCGACGAAGATCACTTGGTGCAATCGTTTCCGAATCACAAGGTGAAATGGATGACGAAAGCGAAGAAGCACGTCGCGCCGTTTCGCGTCACGTTTCCAAAGCCCGAAGACGAGCGCGCGGATGAAATTCAAGTTGAATCGTACGTGCCTCCAGATCCGGGCCCGTTCCCCGAAGACCAACCCGAGTTAAACAAAGTCAGATTCACCCCGGTTCAAGTTGAGGCTATTCGAGCGGGTTTGAATCCCGGCCTTACTATGGTTGTCGGTCCGCCAGGGACTGGTAAAACGGACACCGCCGCGCAAATCATGCACTGCTTGTATCACAACGAGCCTGGTCAGCGCACGTTGCTAATCACGCATTCAAATGCGGCGCTGAATGATTTATTCCAGAAGCTCTTACAGCGCGACGTCCCAGCACAGTACATGTTACGTCTTGGTCAAGGCGAAGCCGACCTGGACACGGAGCTCAACTTCACGCGCCAAGGGCGCGTAAACGCCATGCTCACGCAACGCCTAGAAATCCTGGCCGAAGTAGAAAAGCTCGCTGATTCCCTCGGTTTGGTTGGAGAAGACGTCGCATATACGTGCGAAACCGCGGGATACTTTTGGAAGATTCACATTTTGGCGAAATGGGAAAAGTTCACCGCGGATTTTGCCGCCGCCGAGGACGCTGCCTTTGTGCAAAAGTCGTTTCCGTTTAACGATTACTTTGCAAACGCGCCCAACCAGCCGTTATTCTTGGGTAAAGACAAGGAGGAAGACTATAAGCGCGCCAAGGGATGCATGCGTCACTTGCGCGTGATGTTCACGTCTCTCGAAGAATGCCGCGCCTTTGAACTCTTGCGTACGACGGGCGACCGTTCGGAATACTTGCTCACCAAGCACGCGAAAATCATCGCCATGACGTGCACGCACGCCGCGTTGAAACGCCACGATTTCATCAAGCAAAGTTTGCGCTACGACAACTTGGTCATCGAAGAGGGTGCACAGATTTTAGAAATCGAATCGTTCATCCCAATGTTACTCCAGAAGAACGAAGACGGGCATTCGAGACTCAAGCGCGTCGTGATGATTGGCGACCACAACCAACTTCCACCCGTCGTGAAGCACATGGCGTTTCAAAAGTATTGCAACATGGATCAATCCATGTTCACACGCTTCGTGCGTCTCGGAACGCCATACATGCAGCTCGACGCCCAAGGTCGCGCGCGCAGCGAAATCGCCAAGCTGTACAATTGGAGGTATACGAATTTGGGCGACTTGCCGAATACACAAACCGGAGCGTACGCGCTCGCGAACGCCGGGTTCTCGCACCCGTTGCAATTCGTCGACGTGCGCGGGGAAGAGTCCACGCCCACTGCGTTCTTCTACCAAAACATCGAAGAGGCCGAATACATAGTCAGCGTGTATCAGTACATGCGTATGTGCGGATATCCGGCGGAGAAGATTACGATTTTGACGACGTACAATGGGCAAAAAAATTTGATTCGCGACGTCGTGAACCAACGGTGTACGAATCACCCATTGTTTGGCGCGCCAGCCAAGGTGGAAACGGTGGATAAGTATCAAGGGCAGCAAAACGATTTTGTGTTACTTTCGTTGGTGCGTAGTAAGACTGTGGGGCATTTACGCGACGTTCGTCGTCTCGTCGTGGCGCTTTCACGCGCGCGATTCGGCGTCTACGTCTTTGGCAATTATGGATTGTTCTCCGACTGTTTCGAACTCAAGCGCGCGTTTGAGGTGATAAAACAATATCCAACGTCGCTCGAGATTTGTCTCGGAGAATCTTACGGCGCGTGCACACGAACGACTGCAGATACGGGCAAGGCGACGGTCATCGCAAACGGCTCCGCCATGGGCGAAACTGTCAATAAAATGGCGCTTGAGTGGCAACAACAACAAATGTCCGCCGCTGCTGCGGGCAACAAGAAGAAATAAATCACCGCTGGTACTACAACACACTACATATAGAATTGTTATCATTGTTAGCATTTAAACCACTTCGAGAAGCACGAATGAATTCGCGGCGCGGTCCATAATGTCTCTCACTTCGTCGAATCGCGAGGCAACTGCGCTCGCGTGTAAAATTACCGCCGAGTCCCCCACGAACGTCACCGCAATCTTACTCCGACGTTGAATACTATCCAGTATATCGCCTTTCGGTCCGATACACATCTTTTCCCCACCTAAAGCCTCCTCAATTTTTGCCCGACAGACGTCGGTGTAATACTCGTATTGATAATACTTGCGTCCCGTTTTCGCATCGACGCGCTCGCTCGCATCACCGAGCAACTCGAACGCCATAGTACCACTTCGACCATTCTCAATGCCACCAATCACCCCAAACGCCGCGTTCGCATCCACGCTCGCGCGTTCGCTCGCCGTTAACGCCTCCGCAACCGCGCGCGCGCTCCCGTCGCTCTCCGCCAACAACGCCTTCGCCGTCCCCGTCAGCGGCTCCACGCGCACCGACACCGTATCGATCGTCTTAAAATCACCAACCATCACCACCGTCGCCCCGTTCGCGGGCACTTTCCCACTCTCGTACGCGCGGTCGATCGCGCGCACCCACGACGCCGGGTGCTCGAACGCCATCGATGCCGACGCTTTCCCGGCGAATGGCGCATACGTCGTCGGCGTCGTCGTCGCGCTCGCGCTCGCGCGCGGCGCGGGTGCGATCGCGGCGATCGCGGCGGCGAGATTGACGCCTCGACGCGATATCGTCGCCGTCGATGGCGTCGTCGCCGCCGCGGCGCTGAAAGCGCTCGCTGGCGCCATGGTGTGGCGCGATCGATCTCAAAATCTTTTTTTGGCGCCACACCGCGCCGCACGGTGGGTGCGTGGGCGTGCGACGCGAGGCCGCGATGGATGACGATTTCGACGTCGATTTCGACTTTGAAGACAAGCTCGATGCGAACGATACGCAGCCGCAGGCGCCGCCGCCTGAGCTCAACGAGCGCGGTCGTAAGAATTACCGTCAAACGGTGTGCCGGCACTGGTTGCGTAATTTGTGCATGAAGGGCAACGCGTGTGGGTTTTTGCATCAGTTTGACAAGTCGCGCATGCCTACGTGTAGGTTTTATGCAAAGTACGGCGAGTGTAAAGAGCCGGATTGTCCGTATAAGCACTCGTTGGAGGATGTGAAGGATTGTAACATGTACAAGCTCGGGTTTTGCATACACGGGCCTTTGTGTCGGTTTAGGCACGTGAAGACGCCTGGGCCGCCTCCGCCGGTGGAAGAGGCGGCGTTGATTGGCCAACCTGGGCATTTACACGGTGCGCTGTCTTTTAAGCAGCGAGAATATATGAAACAACAGCAGTTGGCGTTGGCGCCTCGAGCGCCGGTGGACGACACGTTTAAGCCGCCGCCGTTACCGCCTGGGCCGCCACCGAAGCACACGGCGAAGAAGGAGGAGCGATTAGCGCTCCCTGAAGGACCGGTTGCGCCCGCGGGTGCGCCACCGCCGCCGATGCCGCCGCCGGGTGGGCCCCCGCGCCCGCCCGCCGCTCCGCCGGGGGCTCCGCCTGGCGCTCCGCCTGGCACTCCGCCTCCGCCCGCGGCGCCCGCGCCCGCGGCGCCGAGTGGTAAATGGGGGCAAGGTTTGAAGAAACGCAAGGCGGATGATGCGGGAATTCCCGATGGCATGCCCGGTGCCGTAGGTGGTGACGACGATGACGACACCGTTGCCTTGACGTAGTAGAACGTAGCGCATTTTTAGACTCTTTTAAAAACGTTGAATGAAAATTTACTCTCTGTTATTCTATGCGCGGCGAGAGAATGGATGATCTGTGTGAATGAATAAAGTGATATGAACCAACATTTAGCTAGAACTATTTCCCCCAGTCGTCATCGTCCCATCCATCGTCATCGTCTTTCACGTCTTTCGCGGCGGGCGCGTCTTCGTCGTCAGAGACGCCCCAGTCGTCTGAGTTAGACACTGAATTCGTGCGCGAAGGGTTTTGCGCCGGACGCAACGGCGCCGATCGCGATGGCGCAGACGCATAAGACGTGTCGCTTTGTAAGCTCGATGTGCTACCGCTCCCAAAGCCGGAGTACCTGCCGCCTTGCGACGGCGGCACGTGCGACGGTCGGCTGGCGTTTTCAGTTTGACGACGAGCGAAAAAGTCGTCGCGTTGCGCCGCGATGGGCTCTTGATGCTGCGACTCGTCGTTCCACCCACCCCAAGAGTTTGATCCGCCACCGCCACCGCCACTCGAGCTTTGCCTGCCGTACTGTTGATCGTCGAAACCAGTGGTTGGGATGTCGCTCGTCAAGCTCTCGATGGATTTCAACGCTCGACCAGAGACGTTTTTAAAGAATCCCCAACCTTGTTGCGCCAGTTCCGTCGCCTTACTCGCCGCCACGCTCGCTGTTTGCGAAGCACGCGCTTGTAAAACATCGTAATCACCGTCCTGGACGTTGCTCACGATGGACGATGTCGCTTGCGCGGCTCGATTCGCCGCTTGCATCGTAAACGAACCGAGCTTTGACGTGACGCTCGAAATTTGTCCGATAAACGCGTCGAGATCATCTTCTTTTTTCGGTGGGCCGTTACCACCAGAACCAAAACCAACGTATTTACCACCTTGCGACGGATGTAAACCTTCGGGTTTCGACGCGTTGAGCTGCTGCTGGCGCGCGAAGAAGGCATCTTTTTGTGACGCACTCGCCGCGTAATCCGAAGCCGTATACTCTTGCCCCGGACGCGCCGACCCCGACGAGTGTCCACCACCGTCGTTCCATCCCCAATCATCGCCACCACCACCGCCTCGAGCGGCGTCACCGCGTCCGCGCGACGTCGCGCCGCCGCCTCCTCCGCCGCCGACCCGCGCATCGTCCCCGAACCGCGCCGGTCCCCGCTCCACCCTCGCCGGCGCCGTCCACTTCCCACCCTCCGCCATCACCTTGACTCGATCCCGAAACACCTCCGCCGCCTTTGAATTATACTTGGACTTTATATCGCACGTCTTCGCCACGCCGTGCCGCGCCAACCACGCGTTCAACGTCCCGTTCCCGCCCGCGCGCATCTTCCTCAGCTGCGCGTCGCTCCACGAATCCATCCCGACCGATCGCACGAACGACACGTGCACGCCCAGCCCGCGATGGGCGCCCGAACACTCCAAGCACACGAACGTTCCGTGCGACACGGATGCCCACTGTGGGTTCTTCGTCTCGCAATCCGCGCACACGGCGTTGGAATCTTGCGCTTGAAGCGCGCGGAGCGCGTCGCGCGCCTCGGCGCTCGCCATGGCGTGCTCCTAAGCGCGCGCGTCGACGCCGAGGCGCGACCGCGCAGCCGCGCGACGCGGTGTGTCGACGACGACGGAAGATGTGTTTACAGTGTTCAAAGTTTTGGAAAATGATCTTCCTGGTCATGATTGGTCGATGTGTGGCGTGAGTCCCCCAAATTGAGGGAACAAACTTGCGCGCCATCGGCTGGTCGAACGGCAGAACGCGCCGGAACGCGTCGCGCCGCACGCGTCGTGGCGTTCGCGGGATGTCGGAAATGTCGGGCGATGACGACGCCGCGTGCGACGTCGCGTGCGATGTGAGCACGAAAGAGCCGTCGTATCCGGATCCAACACCAAGGGAGCTGGAATCGATGGCGAAAATTAAGGCGTGGCTCAAGCGCGATGGGCTGGCGATGCCGTCGACGATGACGCATGAGGAATGCGGAGGGGAAGATCGAGCGGTGTTGAAGTTTATTCGAGCGCGGAAGACGGCGGAGAAGTCGTACGAGATGTTGACGAAGACGTTGGAGTGGCGCAAGGCGAACGGCGTCGACCGGTGTCTGGAGACGCCGATCAGCGCGGAGCATTTGCGACACGTGAGAGAGATTCCGGCGTTTTACTGCGGATTTGGAAAGACAGGGCATCCGGTGTACCTAGAACACACGGCGGCGATTCCTTGGGATACGATCCTGGCGAATATGACGGCGGATGAGTTTTTGGTGAGCCAAGTGCAAACGCTCGAATGGCAAGCGAGCGTGGTGTTTCCAGAAGCGTCGAGGCGCGCGGGAGATGCAATCACGCAAGTAATTAACGTATGGGATTTAAAAGGTTTAACTCTCAGTGGGTTTTCCTCCGATGTTCGAGCGTTGGTGAAGAAGGCGAGCGCGCTGGCGCAGGATAATTACCCAGAGGGATTGTACGCGGCGTACATCATCAACGCTCCGAAAATCTTCTCCATGGTCTGGGCCGTGGTGAAACAATTCTTAGACGCGAAAACAGTAGCCAAGGTGCACATTTACGGCAGCGGCGATAAAATGTGGACCAAGCTGATGGATCGATTGGGCGAAGGCGTGACGCTGCGTAAGGAGATGGTGTGCTGCTCCAAGGCAGACATTGGAAAGCCAGAGGCGGAATACGGCTTACAAGGCGCACACGGGGCGACGCAGCGCTGGATTAGAGATCGCATCGCCGGAAGAGAGTCCGACTTTGGATCCGCGCCAGGTGTATTGCGTCGGGAGAGCAGTACGAAGGATATGTTTGACATTTTTTTTGACGCTTCCGAAGAGCTGTGCGCGCCCGATTTGGCATCATTCAACCAAAGATCGTCGTCGGCGCGCCTGTCATCGTCGCAACCCGTAGTGGAAAGCGTTAGTGCGAGCAAATCGAAAAAGTGCTGCTGCTAGTCGTATTAGTAGAACGCAGTCGCTCGCGAGACCTCGATTTCATGTAAAAACAAAGAAAACGCCAGAGGTCGTAATTTATCAACTTTTCAACGCACCGCGGGCGAGAGCGCGCAATATTGCATTTTCACTTTCATCGTCATCTTCTACATATCATCATCTTATTATACATCAAAAATTCTAGAAAAGCCTACCGTCGAGCCGGCCACACCCATCGCCTTCGGCAGCGTCGGCATCGGAGACGCCGGACTGGCCGAAGCTGGGCCCGCGCCGCCCGATCCCCCAGCTCGGGAGGCCCGCGAGATTCGAGTGGCCCGACAAGCGACAATCTTGGCCGAGTTTGAGGAACTCCTACAACTCAATTTCGGGTTGTTGCGTAGGGAGCAAATTGAAACGCTTCTTCAACGCCACGCGCTGCTTGGAAAACTTATCATCCGGCGAGAATCTCGCCGGGTGCGCCGATTGCGTCGGTGAACCATCCGGTGCAGTTTTCTACGACGCACACAAGCACACACGTACACGTCAGTCTCACTATCGATCGCGAAAGCGCGAATACACGCCGCGGTCGCGACAATTTGCGCGCGGTCGCGACAATTCGCGCGCGTCAATTGGTTTCCCTGTCTGTACCCACACGCCGCGCTCGCGTGCACGTCTCGCCACGCACCTTGAGCGTATACACCCGCTCACCCTTCTCATTCATGTAATACATCAAATACCTGCGCGCGAGAACGCATCGTCGCGGTTAGTGTCCGTTTTCGAACGACATCCCTACCACCCAGCGCCGCCGCCGCCGATCACACAATCGATCTGTTCCGTCTCGGCCACGCTCGCAGTCGTCGAATGCGCGCGCGCGGCGGTCGCGAACGCCGAAACGCGCGCACGCGCGGTCGTTCGCGTCAGTGGACGTACATGGTGCGCGATGTTCTCGCCGCGAATGCGCGCGGGACAATGACGCGCCACAGTGCGACGCAGTCGTTCGTCGAGCGCGCGATGCCGCCGAACAACGCGAACCCGATGCAATTCTTGCTCGACAACCCGCTGAAGCTGTACCGCGACTGCATGCGCTTGGCGGATTTGCTCGCGGCGAAGCAAGGGTACCCGCGCGACGTGTTGCGCGCGACGGTGCGCGCGCCGTGGCGAGCGAATCAAAAGGAGACGGATGTGGAGAAGATTGGGGCGCAGCGCGAGGCAGCGGTGCGTGGGCTGAGTAATTATATGATGTATGAAGCGTCGCGGGGGGCGATGGAGGGCGTACCGGCGTTCGTGAAGGATGACGACGATGAAGAAGGTCGTCGGCGTTGACGTTGACTTTGGCTTGGGCGGTGGTTCCGGGACAAGTCGTGTAAAACATTCGAATTGTAAAACGTATTGCTAAGAAAGTGCGCACGCGCGCGCTCGTACATGATTTCTTTCATCACTCGTTCTTTTTCTTTTCGTCGTTACGTGTAGCGAAGCTCGTTGATTGCTCGATTACTCGCGTGCAACACAAACGCCAAGAGCAAGACGACTTGAGGGACAAGCACCGTGGAGACGCATAACGCAAACGTGAGCCTCTGTGCGACGAGATTTCGTAACTGCTGATTGCCAACTCTCGACAAGTTGAGCGCAAATGCAAGCTGATGGGTCACAATCATCATCGCGACGAACATGTACGCACACTCGCATTGTTGTCTACGGCCAAATCCGAATCGCCTTAAAGGCACGAGGAACTGCGCGCAGCCAAGAATGATGGCGACAGCCATGGCGTACGCCATCGTGATCGATCGCAGCGCGTCGAATTCAAGTATTGAGAAGAATGCAACAAATAATATTGCGCACGTGACGAAAGCGCACACGAACAAATCAAACAATGACATGGACGCTTCGTCTTCTTCGTCTCCGTCGCTCAAGCAGCAACATAATTTGCGCACTAACCAGCTACGACGACGCCTCGACGTTCCCTCTTCGGAAAGCTCGTCTTGTAATATATTCGTCCGCTTCAGACAAATTTCACACGTATCATCGCCCCGAGAAGTAAACCAGCGCCGCGCGCAAGCGTCGTGACAAGAAACACCTTTGCAGTCACACGCGAAGCGCGCGGCGTCGTCGGGTGCCACGGTTTCGAAACATATTCTACACGTCACCTCCGACATCACAGATGAGACCTCCACGTGACCGCGATCGATATCAGCGAGCTCGATGCCGCTGTCATCGTTGACCGTGACGATGGTTGGCATCTCATGTCAATTTGTGTGGTCCGCGTTCGCGCGTCACATGCCTCGACGTCGTAAATCGTTTTCATGTTACATTACAGGTACCAGGTAGTTTACTGCTGCTGCTCTTGCACCGCAGGGGATTCATCGGACGGGGACTTTTCTTGCGGCTGTTCGTCCACTTCGGGTTCGACCGCAACGGGTGTGGCAGCGGGTTCGGATTCTGCGTTCGCGGCGGCGGGTTCGATGACTGGGACGTCAATGTTTGCCAGTCCTTGCGCCTCCAGTTGCGCCTCTGCTTCCGCACGCGCCTTTAATATCGCGCGCTTCTCGCGCTCTTCAGCCATGGACTTTGCCGCCGCGGCGTTGGCTTCGACATCCTTCACCGCACGCTTGATGATCTTTGAGCAATCGTCGTGTCCCTTCTTGGCGGCGATTTGCTTGGGCGTTTTCCCCTTGGCGTCGCACGCGTGCGGGCTGGCGCCGCGCTTGAGCAACAACGCCACGGTGTCTTCGTAGCCGCCACTGCATGCGGCGTGTAATGGTGTAGCGCCCTTGGAATCGGTGCATTCAATGTCGCAGCCGTTGTCGAGTAATAATTCCACGACGTCGTCGTGGCCTTTTCTCGCGGCGAGATGCAGCGCCGTGGCGCCGTTACCAGCTTTGACACTCAAATCGACGTCTGATTTGATCAAACGACCGACGACGGCAACGTGACCTTTCGAACACGCCACGTGCAAAGCGTTATTGTCGCAATCGTCCTTAGCATACAAGTTGGCGCCATGTTTGAGCAATAATTTAACCATGTCTGCGTGTCCCTTGGCCGCGGCGACGAGCAAAGGCGTCGTCGCGTCGTCCGAGGACTTGCCCTCATCCACGTTCGCACCGAGCTCGAGGAGCTCGCGAGCATCAACAAAATCACCACTCGCCACCGCCGCGTGCAAAGCGCCAGCTTCTTTCGCGCGCGCCGCTTTCTTCTTCAACATTTTCTTACTCGGCTCTTTATCCATGCCAAACATCTCCGCCGCAGATTTTTTAGCCTTCTCACCGTTCTCATCGCCCTCCTCGTCGTCGCTCTCGCCCGCCGCCTTGGGTTTGGGCGGTGGATTATCCCAAGAGTAACTCGTCGCATATTTATTCCCCAGATTCATATCGCGCTTGGAATTCTCACCAAACGAAGGCGGAGCGTCGCCACCCGAACCGACGCGTTCGTACGCGTTCGACGTCGATTCCCGTCGTCTCTGCTCTCGATCCCCAGGGCTTTGCGTGTTCCAATCCGGCGTCGGAGGCTTCTGATGATTTCCCATGTGCGCAGGAGTCGCCTTGCCGTCAGCGCTCGGTAACTTCCAACCCACGGTGGCCGCCGCGACGTCCGCGGCGTCCCGCAACGACGATGTCAATCCATTCTTCAACGACTCTAAACCAAGCGATGACGACGTGTCACGCGCCTGAGGACCCTACGACAGCGAGACCAATAGAAACCAACATATCTTCGTCAGTCAACGTCACGCGCACGAACGCGCGCGCGAGTTTATTTCGTCGCGAATGAAATCTACAAACAACACCCAATTCATAGCTCACACACAAACCCACGCGCCGCGCGCGCCCGAAGCGCGCCCATCGCGCGCGACCGCGCGTTGTGCGCCTCACGCGCTCGCGCACGCACCTTGTTCACCTCGCCCACGCGTTCGTACCCACCCGCCCAGTTGCGAATGGATTCCATGTCGTTGACGAAAGAAATCTGCGCGCGGCACAATGACGTCACATCGCGCCGCGCCACGCTCTCCCGCGCGCGCATTCGCCGCGCACGCACGCGTCCGCGCATGCACCGCGCGTCTGCGGTCGTGCGACGCGCCATCGCGCGCGTCGCGCCGGGAAAGTCGTCGTCATCGTCGTCGACGATGCTGACGCAGCAGCGACAGAAGACGCGCGCGCACGCCTCAGTGGCCGTCGTCGGTGGCGGTCTCGCGGGCGCGGCGTGCGCGTGCGAACTCAAACGTCTTGGTATCGAGCGCGTGGTGGTGTTTGATGGCGGACGGGCGCTGGGTGGGCGCGCGAGCGCGCGCGGCGCGAGCGACGGCGGGCGGTGGGACCACGGCGCGCGGTTCATCGAACGCGACAGCGGCGACGACGCGTCGGCATGGAATGCGTATGTTGATGAAGGGTTAGCGAAAGGGTATTTTAAACCATGGACGAATGGCGCGTTCGGGGCGATTGATGCGCGCACGGGGGGGTTTGTGGAGGAATTAAAGTCAACCGGAGACTGTCTCGTGGGCGATTTGGGATTTGGCGCGGCGTGCGAGGCGGCGACGAAAGATGCGGGCGTGGACGTGGTGTGTAGCGCTCGCGTGGTGGGATTTGATATTCATGATAGTGACGACAACCAGGGGTGTTTTAGTGTGCGTTATAAAAGCGCAGTGCCTGGTGACGGGGACGACGCGAAGACGTCGAGTGGCTATCGCGTCGTCGTGTTGGCGGATAAGAATTTAGCCTCCGAGCGAGTGATTCGTGCGTACGGCGAACGACCGCCGATTGAGTCGCTCAATGTTCCAGAAATTGCACGTGCGATGCAAGGCGTGGAGTCCAGGCCCGTGCTGGCGCTCATGGTGACGCTGAATCGAGAAGCTCGAGTGCCGTTTGTCGGCGCAGACGTCGACGGATGCGAGGCGCTCGCTTGGATTGCAAACGAATCGAGCAAACCTGGGCGCGTGCGTGACACGCAGTGTTGGGTGGCGCATTCAACGGATGCATACGCTGCGTCAGTACTTTCGCGCGCGGCGATGGATACGCGCGTCGGGACGGCGGCGCACGAAGACTGGCTCGCGGATGCCACGTCGCGCATGAGCGAGGCTCTTCTCGACGTGTTACGCGCCGCTGAATCAGCCAACACCACTGGTAGTGAATCCATTGATGCGCGATTACCATTAGAAATCACATACGCGCGCGCGCACCGATGGGGCGCGGCGTTCCCGACGTCCATCGCCAAAGGCGCAGAGTCTAAACAGTATTTACAATCCGGCGACGTCTACGCCGTCGGCGATTGGTGCGCCGAACCCAACGCGCGCGGCGCGGTGACGAGCGGTTTAGCCGCTGCCGCTGCCATCGCCCAGGCGTTGAACGCGCGTGCAAAGCTATGATATCGATAACGCCATGTGTAGTCGTGCAATGTAGAATTTATTACGTTGGTAGTTGGAGTTTGTCTTCGTCACTCCTCACTTCGCGACATGCCGCTTCGCGAAGTGCTCATTCTCTTCGGACGCGCCCCGATCGCAGGGCGATGTAAAACACGTCTCGGTCGAGCGCTCGCATCGTTCGACGCTGCGGCAGCCATTTACCGCGAACTCGTCGCACTCGTCGTCGCGCGCGTGCAACCGCTCTACGGCAGAGGCGCGCGAGTAGTATTCTCGTGCGCTTCGAGCGCCGACTGCGCACAATGCGCGCGCATGCTCGAAGATAGTGGGTCGGAACACGTGCCATGCGTTCGAGCGCAAGCGGATGTGGACGATTTAGGCGTGCGCATGACAGAGGCGTTGCGCGAGGCGTTCGCCGACGGAGCGGACGTCGCGTGCGTCGCCGGGACAGACATTCCAAACTTTTGTGCCGCGCACGCCGAACAATGCTTCGCGCTATTGACACAAGGTGCCGATGTTGACTCGAGTCGAGGATTCGCCGTCGACGTGGTGTTTGGCCCAGCGCGTGATGGTGGATTTTATTGCGTCGCCGCTCGACGTGGCGTAGACGAAGCGCTCCGGCGCGCTTTTGAAGGCGTTCAATGGAGCACGCCGAACACGCTCGAATGCTGCCTCGCCGGTTGCGCGCGAGAGGGATTATCTGTGAATGCCACAGCGTTGCCGAGATTGCGCGACGTGGATGAATTGGAGGATTTAGAAGAGTTTATCGCTGAAGCGAGCGAGGCTGACGTTGAATTTTCACGCATTCGACGCTTGGCTGACATCCTACGCGCCAATCGCTGATTGATTCCCAATATGTGTAGAAACCTTAGAAACATAGATAGATAGCGCAAAGCATCCACGCTTTAGCCCTTTGTAGTTGTCATCGACAAAATGGTCCATGGCTCCGTCGCTCGCGCCGCCGCATCATTCGCCGACTCGCGCTTCATAGCCCCTAGAATACGCGAGTGAACCCTCTCGCGCGTGGCCGTGCGTTCACACCGCCGGCTTCCTGGTCTACACTGTAGCGCGTCATCGACCAATCATGGACGACATCGATGTCGACGCGCTCAAAGCCATGCCCAAAGAGGAACGCCGGGCATTGGCCAAATTAGCTAAAGCGCTGCTCAACTGTCCAGACGACGACGAGGAGACGAAAACTGTGCTCGCAGAGGAACTTCGCAAGCGGTGTGCGCGCGCGAGCGCGATGTTGGAGGCGCAAAGCCGTTCGGGAGCGCCGACGACGTCGTACGCGAAGGCAGCGGCGATGGGGTCGACTGCGCTCGGGCGTCCGCCTCCTCCGCCTCCTCCGCCTCCTCCGCCGTTGTTTGGCGTGAACGCGTCGCCGTACGGCGCGGCGAATGTTTATGGTTACGATAGTACTGCGGCGTACGGTGCGGCGCCACCGATGCAGTTCGAGGGCACTGCGGCGTACGACGCCGACGCGCCAGAGCCAAAGCGGAAGAAGACGTTGTACGAACGCGTAGAAGCCCCGACATCAAAAGAACACGCCGCGAGAATGGATCGCGCGCACCGATTCGCCAAAGAAGCTGCGAAGTTTGCCAGCGAGGCGTCCAAGAGCGGACGGAACACGCCTACAATGCAAGAGATGAAGAAGCGCGACGCCTCCGCAGTTGGCACGAATTTGGCGTTGGAGAAAAAGTATTTCCGACTCACCGAGGCACCGTCGATGGCGACCGTGCGCCCGCCTGAAGTGCTCGTTGAGTCATTGAAATTAGTCAAGCAACGATGGACCGCGAATGGGGATTACGAGTACGTCAAAGATCAGCTCAAGTCAATCAGACAAGATTTAACTGTGCAGCACATTCGGGATGGCGAATTGGTGACGCAAGTATATCAAACGCATGCGCGCATCGCGCTCGAGTGTGCTGATCACGCCGAGTATAATCAATGCCAGGCGGTGTTGAAATCACTTCACGCCGCCGCGCTCGAGCGCGTGATGGAGGCAAACTGCATGGACGTCGACGCTGGGAAAAAGAAATCCAAAAAGCGCTCGTTTAGCGATCGCAAGCGATCGAGCGTCGAAATCGCCTCTCTCCCAGGCGCAGATGACATCGCAGAATTCACCGCGTATCGTTTACTTTACGCCGCCGGTGCGGGTTCGAAGAGCGAACGTAGCGAAGCTCTGCTACGAGAATTACGCGACGTCCCAAAGGCGCTGAAAACGCACCCATTCGTCACCCACGCGCTCGAAGTCTGCGAAGCCAAAGCCTCGAGCAATTTCCATCGCTTCTTCGCTTCATACGCCAAAGTCGCTCGCATGGGGGCGTATCTCATGGACATCATGGCTCCAAGCGTGCGCCATGACGCCGTACGCGCCATGCTCCGCGCCTACGCGCCCACCGTCCCGGTCGATTTCGTCTCGCGCGTCCTCGGTTTTGAGACGCCCGACGACGCGCGCGCGTACCTCATCGAACACCACTTCGCCGTCATCGATGCCGAAGACCGCATGGATTGCAAAGCCACCTCCGCCACCATCGCCGCAAACGCCCCGCGGCGGCCTATTAGCGAAAGACTTAGTCGATTTTAAATAATCATTTGGCGCGCGCGCTTTTTCAACTGACTGATGCTGACGAGGACAACGACCTCTCGATGACGCGACTTCTTCACGCGTCTCACGCCCACGCCACGCACGCGACGACACCGCGCGCGACGTACACGCACGCACACGCGCACTTCTTGATTCTCTACCTCACGCACACATGTTTACGATGACGAGCGCGACGTGCGCGCCGAAACATGCGATCGGCGCGACGCGATCGCCGATCGCGAATCAACGCTCGACGAGAACCTTCGTCGTCGCGCGCGCGGAAAAGAACGCAGGGAGTCGCGTGACGAAAGCCTCGGAGGATTTGGCGGAAAAGTTCACCGTCGGTGGCGGTGGGGATGACGGATTTTGCGATTACAACGACGTGAAGGAGGCGATTAAAGAATGCGAAGGTTTGGAAGGCGCCAAATTGGAGGCGTGTTACGCCTCGTACGGATGCAACGTGGAATCCGTCACGGATCACTACGCCAAGGCTGCGGGGATTGAACCGAAGACGGATAATAAGAAGTAGGTTTCCGCTCGAGGAGGCGGCGAAGAAATGCGCGAAATTGTAATGTATGTTTTATAAGACGCCAGACTACTTAAAGAAGCACATTTTTCCGTGGTGCATCAACGCGCGGTAGAAGAATTTTTCTTGGAGCAGCACGCGAGAGAGCTCGCGGTCTCTTGGTGTGGATCCTGGAACGGCAACCATGTGCGCATAGCCTTGGGCGCTGTTGTACCAATCGATGGGCACACCCGGTTGACCGTATACGTCGACGCGCGTGCACCGGTTGGAGCGAATGAGCATGAGTAAAGAAATAAACGCCGGCGACGGATCACCGCGATAACCCCAGCCAATGACGTTCGATCCGAGTTCGGTATCGGCAGATAATGAATCGTGAATGAGACGACCGACGGCGCGGGCGTTTGCGTAGCTCTGCTCGTCGAGGTCGACGGTAATTTCATCCAACGGCCCGTCGCTCGAGAGGCGGGTAAATTTGCAATACTTCTTTTCGGTGTTCATCGAGCAATACACAGCGGTGTCGTGATTGTCGATCGCCGAAGCGAAACGACTCACTGTGCGATCGTAGCGCTCACCCGTCTTCGGATTGTACTCAGCCTCAGTCGTCCACGCGCACGTGCCCATGCTCTTTGGCGCGCCTCCAAGCGAAGGCAATTTTGCAGCGTCGTACTTTGTTCGAGGATCCTTAGTGTACTTGATCAATACTTCCGATAACCGTTTGAGCTCTTCGGGGCTAGAGTTTTCGTTCACCACTGCTGCAGCATCCGCCTTGAGCGCGCGAGCGAGCAAATCTTGCGCCATATCCGCGCACTGCATCGTCTTAAATTGACACCTCGCGTCGTAGCCGGTGATGTTTGCTATGTGATACAACATTTTGTTCTCCGTCGTCGCCGTGCGCATCCACTCATCGCGCAATAAATCCATACCTTGAATGAGCAACGGATTTTGAAACTTGAATCGACGCACCATGCCTCCAGTGCTCTCCGTAAACTTGGTCAACGATGACGTCAACGCCGCATTCTTGTTTGCAATCGGTGCTTCGTCTTCATTCGCCAATAACTTTCGCCCCTTCACCTGCGGATTCGTCTTGCCCGTCTTATCTTCTAAAATCTTCAACTCTTCTTCTTCAGTTTCAATCTGCACTTCTAAATCTTTCTCGGCCTCCTTCATTTCAACCTTGGCTTCGGCGAGTTCCTCCTTCACTTCCTTCACCTCCTCGAGCTCGTCCTCAGTTTTAATCAACGACGTCGTCTTCGCATCCTTGGTTAAATAAAATGCCCGCTCGCCATTGATTTCATGCAACTCCAATCCCGGAATCACAGCCGTTGGGGATACGCGCGGGCTCAAGCACTGCCGAGGCACGTCGAGCGCCGCCCAGCGCCGCGTGGCGTCTGGCGTCGGCGCGTTCTCCAACCCCGTGCGCACCGCTACGCGACCGTGCGCGCTTGACACATACGCGCGCGTACCCCGCTTAGGCGCACTCGGTGTCGTCATCGCCGCGATGCACAGTGCGAGAACGAACACGAACGACACGCTCCCGACGACAAACGCCGCGGGATCGCGCGACCAAGAAAACCGCGCCGCGAACCCATCCAACGTCGACCTCCTCGACATCGCCGCCCGCTTCGGCGCCGCGCTCACCGGTGCACCATCCACCTCTGTGCGTTCCTGCGCATGCGCGACGACAACGAACACTCTCACGTCAGTTCCACGCGCGCGTACGACGAGATTATCACTCGCGGTGCGTCATCAATAATCAATAATATCAAACGTCTCGTGCCGTCACGCGACGACCGATCGCACGTCTCGCGCGCGCACCTCGTCGTATGCGTTCGGTTCGCCCTCGTCGTCGCTCGCGGCGCCCATGGTCGCGCGCGACGCGGCGGAGAATGGCGTGAGCTCGCCGCTTCGCTGTGCCGTGCACCAACACCCTCATTCGCTGACGCTCGCTGACGATGGAAACCGCGAGCGTTTCGCGCGCGGCATCGCGCGCGCACACGTTCGGGAGCGCGCCGGCGCGCGAGCGGCATCGCCGCGCGGCGCCCGGGCGAGGCGGTGTGGGCGGTGCGGCGACGAGCGCGCGCGCGGCGGTCGCGGCGCTGATCGCCGTGGCGTGCATCGCCGCGGCGTCTTTACGCGTGGATACGTACGTGGCGAGCGTGCGCGCGAGCGCGAGTGCGGTGGATGCGTCATCCGCGGCGATGTCGTCGTCGTCGTCGGCGGCGGAGGCGGTTGGCGCGGATGGCGACGCGACGGCGGCGTTGAGTTCTTTTGAAGAAGACTTGGCGGTCGAACCCGAGCTCACGATTGGCGACACGTCTGTGGCGTACGTGGCGAAAGGATGGAACGCTGAGCGACGTCTTATTGGTGAAAGTAAGATTGAGGCCATTTGGGAAGGGCCAGCGGCGACGAATGCGAACGGGGAGCTCACGGCGACGAAGCCGCGAGGGGTGTTGTTGGCGTTGCACGGGTGCAAACACAGCGCGAAGGACTTCTTTGCGAATAACACCAAGTGTACCGAGTGCCGTGGGTTGGCGCAGGAGATGGCGATTACACGCACGGCGCTGAGTCGAAGATTTGTGGTGATTGCGATATCATCGTTTGGGACGTGTTGGAGCCGGGACGTTGACGGGCCGCGCGTGGACGAAGTGTTGGAGACGTTTTTTAGCGACGACGCGTTGAAAGATCTGCCGCTTTATGCGTTCGGGGCGTCGAGTGGGGGTTCGTTTGTCTCTGAGTTGCCGCTCATCACGCATGCCGCGCAGATTGCCGGGTTGATAATTCAAATTGCCCCTGGACCGCGGCTGTCGGAGATGACGCCGACGAGCGATTTAGCAAGGTATCCGCCGACGGTATTTTCACACATGCCGCGCGACGAGCGCACAGCGGAGTTCGTCACGGCATCTATTGAAGATTTACGATTTGCCGGAGTGAAAGTTTTGGAATCGAAGCTCAATCCTAGAGCGATTACGCCTCAATACTTTTACAAGGAGAGCTTTGGAAAAATCAGCACGACGGAGAGTGAAGCGTTGCGTGGCAGCTTGAAATCATTCAATTTGATAGACAAGGACGATTTACTCACGGAAGACCCGCGAGCGTTCGATGCCATACATGTAGATATGTTAGCCACGCACGCACCGGCGTGGGACACGATGCTACCAGATATGAGTGACGTGCGCGAATTGCTCAACGTCGCGCACGCGACGCATGAATTGTCTGCGCAGGATTTCGCGGCGAATTTAGCTTGGCTCATACGCGCTCACAACGCGCATACGTAGGCTGAAATTAGTAGTGTATTCTAGATAAAAACTTTACATATTTTTCGATGCTATTCCTCTTACTCATCGTCGTCATCATCATGGTGCGACTTTTTTGAGGATGAGTGGTGCCCGGACGAATGACCCTCATCGTCTTCATCATCATCGCCCTTTTTCGAGTCGTGCTTGGAGCTATGATGATGGTGATGTTCGCTGCCATCATCGTCGTCATCTTCTTCCTTGACAGCATTCGCCTTGTGATGCGAGTGTTTCGCGTGCCCCATGTCGGCGACGTAGTCAACGCCGGGACATTCGTCGCTATCCATATGCCAATGATGGCACACAGCCTTGGGGCAATAAGGCCAGCCGTCTAGGGTATCATCAATAGATTTCGTCATGCACAATCGACATGGTGTTTCTCCGACAGCCTGGCACGCGCTCGGAGCGCCTTCGCCGTTGGCGCAGTTCCAGTCGCGGAAGACGTACCGACCGGCGTTTCTGTTGCCAATGTCTACTTGGCAATCTCCAATATCATAGTGCACGGCTTCTTTCGCCGCGTTCTTAGGCACGCCGTGACAGCCAGTGATGCCATATTTTTCGCACACCCAGCTCGAACAGAGGTTACCCGTGTCCGATTCAGCCGCCGGTGAGTCTTCAATGTGGCAAAATTGACACCCGTCGTCGCCGACGCACCCCGCGGGCACCGCCTCGCTTCGCGTGCACTTGTGATTGTATTCTTGATACAAACCAGTGGCGCGATCACCGTGGGAAGAATCGCAGTCAACCTTGGGCGGCGGCGGCGGACTTGGCGGCGGCGGCGGGTTGGGCGGCGGCGGCGGCGGTGGAGGCGGCGGTGGAGGCGGTGGCGGCGGCGGCATCACTGGCGCCGCAGGAGCGAAAAATGACCCCCCAAACGTATACAGCGCCCCTGTCACGTGACCATACGCCACCGCACTCGCGCAACAGCACATCAACACCGCACCGGCGATGAATTTTCCGTTCCGTTGACGCGACGGTCGCGCTTCGTCGTCGTCGTCTCCATCCTCATCACCCCTTCTTCGCCCTTTCGCACCATCCCCACCCCGCGCCGCCCTTCGCGCACCACCATCACTCGCATACGCATCAGACCCACTCCCCGCGCCCTCACCGCGCTCGACATCGCCGCGTGTCGATGATAATAACGACGTGCGCTCCGAGTCCACGTGAACACCATCATCCTCCCGTCGTCCTCTCGCATCCGCGCGAGACGCACCGCGTTCGCCCTCGCGCCGCCACGCGCGATCCCCGCGCGAGCGATCGTCCTCGTGATCGTTCGCCGCCATCGCTCGGCGCGACCTCTACCGCGCGAACGCCACGCGGCGACGGAATGGCGATCGAACGTTCGATGCGATTGGTGTTACGACGCCATCGATAAACCACCACCCTATACATTTTGGCGTACATAGATCCACAAAAACCTTATACACGCGTCATAAAAATACCCCACCCGGCTCTCATAAAACCACCTACAGATCCCAAAACCACCAGCCAATACTTACATTCGGACACTCGGCGTTCCAAAATACCCAAACCGACCCATCATAAAATCACCCACAAAGTCCAAGTTCACACTCCAGTACACGCTTTCGGACACTCGGCGTACCAAAATACCAACGCGATCCCGCGCGGGGACGCTGAAAGATACGCTACACCGCGACGCACCCCGACGCAAACGATGGCTTTCACCGCGCAAACCTTACCGACGAAGACCGTGGCGACGTTCAACAGGTGGGTGACTTTGCGTGCTCGCACCGCGCACGGGCTCTTCGCGCGCCAGGCGCTGGGGAATGCGCGCGGGAGGGCGCGAGGGTGGTTTGAGCGATATGATTTCGCACACGGCTGACGCGCGAGGATGATTGTTGTGTGTCGTCGACGCGCGTTCGTGGTGTCGCGTGTGTGTACTGACGAGCGTCGCGTGTTGTTCTTTTTCATGATGCGCAGCCGCGTGGCGAAGCAAACGCGCGCGCGCCGTGGCGCGAAGACGGTTGTTCGCGCGTACGACGACGTGAACCTGGTGATCAGCGGCGCGAACGCGCTCTGCCTCGCGCTCGGCCGCTTTGTGTTCTTGCCGTACCAACGCGCGCAAGTCGAACGCGTGGGTATGCCGACGCAAAACGGCAAGACGCACTTCGCTGCGGGTGATTCTCGCGCGGAAGAGGCGAGCTTTGCGATGGCGACGCGCGACCCGGCGGGCTTCACGATCGTCGATTTGCTCGCGTGGGGCTCCATCGGTCACGCTGTGGGTTTCTTGGCGCTCGCGTCGCAATCCGCGCAGTCGATGTTGTAAATCGCTCACGCGTTTAGGCTACAGCAACCAGAACAAACCAACAGACACCTCTAGAGAGATGGGGAGGCTTGTAATATCGTTACGATAGCGCCGTCGCGTCTTCATTCGTTCAAACGTCGTTCCTCTTTGCATGATTCCTTGGCTGCACGTATACGACTGCTCGTACTTTAAAAAAATGGCTAATCGGCTAATAGAATGCTAATCGTATCTACGTCTGCGCCGCACGACGATTCGCGGCGGGTCTAGCTGGCGGCTCGTACGCTCCGACGAACGCCTGCGCCGGGATGGCTTCTGGATTCACGAAATCCGCGGCGGCGACTTCTGTGTTCACTTTTTCGAGCTTCACGAGCGGTAACGCCATAGAATTCAACTCGAGCGCGTAATTATCGTTCAACATATCGACCGTGCGTTTCAATGCCTCGGGCGTTGCGAGGTTATCTTCGTACGACACGTCCACGCAGTCGCGCTCGTGCGTGGCGGAAATGCGCTTGGACGCGTTGAGCCACGCTCTTGATTGTCGCACAAATTCGTCAAACACGTTGGCGTTGAACTTGATCGGCTCTGGAGCACTGGAAAACTCGCGCACTGGAATCAAGTCGGCATCGAATGGGTCAGCACCCGCACGAATCTGCTGAAACGGGGCCAAGCCCAACGCTCCGCGCAAGCTCGAGGCGTACATGCCGAGTTTGTTTCTGCGATCGACGCACATCACGAGCGGCTCTTTCGTGCTCGACATGATGGACTCAAGTACGAACTCAGCGCGCTTACGTTCGACTTCTGTTGAATGCAGCTTTGCGCCTAAGATTGAAACGTACACCTTGTCGATGCCAGCTTCCCACGCGCGACTCAAAACTTCGTCGACGAATTCCCCCGGGTAATCAAACGAGGCGTCAATCGTTGCCTCTTTGACGCCAATTTCGAGCAAGTACGTTCGAAGCTTTCCACGCCAGGACACGGTGTCGTATTTTGGTAAAGACGCTACCGACCACCAGTCACCTAGGGTGATGTAGTTGGCAAAGAAGGCATCAGTACGAGGCAAACCTTCGCGTTGCCACAGCGTGGAATTCAGGGGATGATCCGACGTCGTCGCCAACACTTCATTCAGTAACGACGCTCCGCCTCGAATCGACGTCGCAGCGACGACGAGTTTGGCCTTCTGGTATACCCCACCAGATTTGTGCAATCGCACGCGAGTAACGAGCGAGCTCGTGTGCAGAGGAGCGCCGAGTTGACGCACGAGCGACAAGCTCCATTTGTGCAACAAGTCGTCGTTCGGTGGCACCTTCTTCTCGAGCCAATTGATCACCATTTGCTGCCGTTGTTTGGCATCGCAGCCAGTTTGCCAGCTCGCGCCATGGAATGAAAAGTGGTCTATGGCGTACGAGTCCGGGTAGGCGCTCGCAATCGTCGTGCACGGAAGCGTGGTGTTCCAATACGAACCGTCGACTTCCTGCACGAGCGCTTGCTTGACGGTGAGTGGATTCCAGTCATCAGATCCGGAAGTCACGCGCTTCCACGTGAGCGACATGTGCTTGGTAAAGGACCTCTTACCCGTGATATCACTACCGTCGACGACGGAGTTATCCATCATCCAACGTACATCTGGATTGTTTTCTGCGTCCTCCGCCTTGACTTCGCGCACGCACGTGTCATACTGATTTTCACCGCAACCAAGTGGATACGCAACGTCTCTCTCGAGTGCGAGTATGCTATCCTGCAGATGCTGATCGAAAATGATGTGTGACAACCACACCGGACCAGTGATGGCGTTCGCGATGCAGCGCTGACCGAAATCGATGCCAGTTAAATACCCCGTCGTATTCAACACCTTTTCAAACACCGCCGCTCGAGGTGTCGTCGCCCCGAGCACCCCCGCGCTGTAAAATCTAGAATCCCCCGGATCTTTCACCATGAATACTTCCTTATTCGTCGCCAAGGCGGCATCGAACAGTGGCGTGATATCCTTGAAAAGCTCGACGTTCGTGTCTAAATACAACCCACCGTTGTGGTACAAAATCTCATACTTCATCAAATCCACAAGCATCGAGTACACATTCTCGCCCGTGAGCTGATGGTACGCCCTACCGCGCTCAATTGTCGCCAAAGTAAGCGGAAAATTGCGCTCGTTCACGTCTGCTTCAGTCCAAAGACGTAAGCTCCATCCAGCTTGCTCGAGAACGTTGCGGTTGCGCTCAAAAATCATTCGCTTTACCCCTGGCACGTCGCTCCCGAGCCAAATCTCATGCGCCACGCGCGGATACCCCCCATCGTTAATCGCATTCGCCACGACCATCTCCTCTCTATATATTATACCCAGCACCGCCACGATAACGGTCACGGCGAGCGCGATCGGGTGCGTCGCGACGTCTCTCGCGCGCGCTCCCCAACCGTACCCTCGCGACGACGCCCCGCGTCCCGAGCGCCCCCGATCGCGCACATGTGCGTCATCACCGAGTAATGATGCGCGTTCGCTCGTCGATGGCGCGTCAGCGACGTCGCCGCGCTCGATATCGCGCGACATTAGGCCGAACGTGCCGCCAACACCCTTTGTCGAAGCGTCGATCGACGCGCGACAGCCGGAGTTTTCGCTCACGTACGACGCGTTCGCGCGGCTAGATGCGACGAACGAAACAAGTGTGAACGATGCGCCGACGCGCAGCGGGTCGTGCGCGCGCGGCGCGCGGTCGTGTGGCGTCGACGCGCCATCGCTGTCGATGGCGATTCGGCGAGTTTATACCCTAGCTCCATTTATGGAAATATGTTGATAGATTTAATTATGATATAATACGTGGAAGGCAAAGCGTCGCGAGAATGAATGCGGATGCACGCGCCGCGCCGACGTCAGAACGCGTCGCCTGAGTATTCCATCACTCCGCGACCGCGTGGCTTTCAGAACAACACTTTTCTTACGTATTCACGACACGCACGCGCTCGTTTACGATGCATGCGCGTGTGCCCGCGTCGCGCGGGGCGGCTTCGACGCCGCGCGCGCGTCGGCGGGCGCTCTTCTTCTCTCTGGTGCTCTTAGCCGCCAGCCTCGCTCGCGTGCGCGCGAGCGTATCCGTCGGCACGCATTGCTTGACAAACTCGAACGATTTGGCGCCGTGTCAAACCGCACCGGGCGGCGCTGCGTGCTGTACAGCGATCGATGAGTGGAACGACGCCGGATGCTTTTGCTCTGGCGGCGTCACCACTGCTCTCGACTCTACGCAAGCGACGTACGCGGCGCAGTTCGCAACGATGTGTGGCATAACAACCACAATGTCGGCGAGCGATGCTACGTGCGTAGCTGCGCTCGCTGCGCAATCCTCAAGCCCGAATTCGGGTTCGAGCGGCGGTGTCTCTCCGTCTCCCGTTTCGACGGCGCCCGCTGCGCCGACGAATGTCTACTCTCTGCGCACCGGCACGGACGAAGTCATCGTTGGCTGGACCGCCAGTACCTCTTCTGGTGTCGTTGCATACGCCATTGATGCGTGCGACGCGAGTAATCTCGCAACGTGCGCATCACCGACGCGCGTCACGGTCGCCGCTACTGCGACGTCGCACACGTTCACCGGCGTCTCCAACCCGACGACGATGGTGTATCGTATCAAGGCTGCGACGACAAGCGAATCGAGTGATTCTGCTGCACCAACGTCGGTCCCCATGCGCGACGCCCGAACTGCGCTCATCGTGTCGAATTCGAACTCGGCGTCGAGCGCTTCGTCGTGCGGCTCGTGGGCTACGCCGTGCGATTCCATCGCGTCTGCCCTCGCGGCGACGACGTCTGCGTCAACGCGATCAGTACTCGTGCTTCCAGGCACACACAGCTCTTCGTCGTGTGGTTCCACGCTTGGTTCGAGTGCGGTGTCGATCTCTTCCGTGCTCGGGTCTCCGGCGACAACGCTCGATTGTGCCGAAGCCGACCGCGGTTTTGATATTGCAGGCGCCGCCGACATCTCTATCACCGGTCTCACCATCACCAACGGCTTGGCATCTACTGGAGGGGGTATCCGCATGACGAATGCACCGTCTGTCACGCTCGAAGACGTCGTGGTGTCGGGATGTAAATCCCAAACCATGGGCGGCGGCTTGCATTTGGTGAACTCTCAGCCCGTCATCAAGCACTCGCGCTTCGTGGGTAACAGTGGCGGAAATGATCGTTCCGGGAACCACAACCGCGGGGGTGGTGCGTACTTACAAACCACGTCCCACGCCACACTCTTGAACGTCAGCTTTGTTGAGAACACGCTTGATGTCAGTGGTAAGGGTGGTGGATTGAACGTCGACGAAAACTCCAACGTTACG
>Ga0222714_10000215_pt1 | contig 68637 bp, 69 predicted proteins | sample C33_3DmetaG_FD_165048 | JGI IMG/M metagenome (GOLD analysis project Ga0222714, IMG submission 165048) | Estuarine water microbial communities from San Francisco Bay, California, United States - C33_3D | ecosystem: Environmental > Aquatic > Marine > Unclassified | place: USA: California... | reverse complement strand
CCCTTGATCACGCGTTCCCATTGGAAAGCCGGGCCGGGATCGATCTTGTTGGCTTGAATATGGAAATGCCCCAGCACCCCTTGGAATTTTTCCCGGGTTTCATCACTGAGCTTTTTCGTGATCAAACGACCGCCCGGATCCCGGGGATAATCGAGGGCGATGCGGGGGAAAATCCGGTGAAGCGCGGCGGTGAGTTTGATGAGCGCCGCGTATTGCTCCGGCGTAAAATCGTATTGGCGCACCACGGATCCGTTGATGTTGCCCACCACCACCCCGGCCCGATCCGGGCGCGCGACAAACCCCTCGGTCAAAACCCGGTCATTTTCTGCAAAGCGCTGCTGGATTTCTCCGGTTGCGCCGGTTTCATACCGCGCCGCCAAGACCTTGGCCTTAGCCAGAGGATAAGCACCGGGATTCGCGATCTCGATCCCAATGGCTCGGCTGTTGGCTACCGTGGCGTGATAGGCGCGCTCGCGCAGGTCGAGGGTCTGGTATAGCGTGCCATCCACATCGAGCAGGAAGTGAGCGCTCAAGCCGCGTTTTTGGAGAATGGGAAATGTGCGGTAACTGAAAGCCTCGCTGTCGTAGTGCAGCACAAACTGATCAACGAACCCCTGCAAGGCGGCGAGATCCCAGAGCTGGGGAGACGGAACGGATTCGTCGGTCGATAACCGGCGTTCACCATGGTTTTCTTTTCCGGCCTGCGGGGTGGGCACAAAGTCATAGGCGTTGAACCCATCCGGATCGCGCCAAGTGACCACCCGGGTGCCGGTGTGAAACGGTTGGCCGGCGACGATGATGAGATCTTCGGTGCGTTCCACGACCACGGGAGCCGGGACCGACACAACCGGTGGCGGGGTTGGTTTGGTTTGGCAGCCCGCGAGGAACAGCGTGCCCAGCACCATCAAGGTCGGGCTCAACCACCTCCGGACAAATTCACTTCGCGACGACCAGGGGGAAGCCATTTTTTTTGAGGGCGCGGTGCAGGGCGAGGATATGGGAACGGTCACGGGTTTCGACGGTGCAGACCACGTGCACGGCCGAAACGTCGGAACCACTGAATGCACGGTCGTGTGCGATGTCCTTCACGCTCGCACCGCTTTCGGCAATCACGCGCGTCAGGCGGGCAAGACCACCCGGCCGATCGCTGATTCGCGCGGTAAAGCGGGTGAGCCGACCATCGGTAACGAGACCACATTCGATGATGCGACTGAGCACCGCCGGGTCGATGTTGCCGCCACAGATCGCGAGCACAACTTTCTTGCCGGCGAGATGAGGTAGCTTGCCCGACATCATGGCGGCGAGCGGCGTAGCCGCCGCGCCTTCGACCACCGTTTTCTCGAGCTCAACCATGCGGAGAATCGCCAACGCAATCGCGTCCTCATCCACCTTGACCACTTCGTCGACATGTTGGCGCGCTATCGCAAACGCATTGGTTCCCACCGTCAACGTGGCGAGACCGTCAGCCAAGGTCGGCCGGCGCGGTTGCAGCACGGGTTTGCCGGCCTTCAAGGCCGCGGAGTAGTTGCCGGTCGCGGTGCTTTCGACGCCAATCACGCGCACTTTGCTCCGCAAGGATTTCACCGCGAGAGACAAACCAGCAATCAATCCGCCGCCGCCGATCGGGCAAATAATGGCATCGGCATCCAGCACCTGCTCCAGGATCTCGAGCCCCATGGTGCCTTGCCCGGCGATGATGTCGGGATGATCAAAGCCGTGGATATATTTGTAGCCGTGCTCCGCCGACAAGGCATCCGCGAGGGCCCGCGCTTCGACAAAGTCGCGACCCTTCACCATGACGTTGGCGCCGAGCCGCTGACAGGTGGTGATCTTGATGAGCGGCGCGTAATCCGGCATGACCACGGTGACCGGAATGCCGAGTAGTTTGCCGTGGTAAGCGAGTCCCAGCGCATGATTGCCGGCACTCGCCGCGACGACGCCGGTCTTGCGTTGCGCGGGAGTCAACCGGAGCAGCGCGTTGCATGCGCCTCGTTCCTTGAATGAACCGGTGCGTTGAAAATTATCGAGTTTGCAGAAAATGCGGGCGCCGGTGATCTCGGAGAGCGGGATGGATTCAGGACAGGGCGATTTGATGATCCCGTTGGCGATGCGGCGGCGGGCAGCGCGAATATCCTTAAGCGTAACTGGCATGTGGTCAGTGTGCCCGGAACACGTCGGAAGGGAACACGAAAGACGGCGGGCCCGAAAGCACCGCCGTCTTCAATACCACTGCAGGGATTTTAAAGCCTCTTATTCTTCCGGCGGCGGGGGTGGCATCATACCGGGTCCACGCGGACCCTTGGGCCCGTGTTCCCCCATCATCGGGTGCTCGCCTTTGAATTTTTCCTTGGCCACCGCCCATTCGGCGTCGCTGATCTTGCCGTCATTGTCGGCATCAACGGCTTTCAGACGGGCGAGTTGTTTTTCCATGCCGGCGCGCTTCTTGGCTTCCATGGCACTGCGGAGGGCGGCGCGTTCCGTCTCATCCAATTTGTGATCGCCATTGGTATCATACTTGCCGAGCAGGTAGCCGCGGCGGAATTCCGGATCGCGCGATTCGCCCCTTTGTGCCTGCCGACCTTCGCGACCTTCTTCACCCGGCGGACGCATCCGGTGCATTTTCTTGAAGTGCTCCTTGGCGGCGGTCCATTCGGCGTCACTGACCTTGCCATCCTGGTCGGTATCGATCCGGGCCAGCATGCGCGGATTTTCAGCGAGCTTGGCCCGCATCTGCTGCTCGGCGGCGGCGCGTTCGGTTTCATCGATCTTGCCGTCGTGATTGAGGTCGAGTTTCTTGAGGTGGGGACCGCGGGGTCCAGCCTCATCCGGCCGGTCGGCGGGTTGGGCGAAGGCCGAGGTGGCGAGGAATAGCGTTGCGACCGCTAGGAGTGGGGTTAAATCAGACTTTTTCATGGGTTTAATGGTTGAGGGTTGTTAACGCACAAGACGCCGGGTCCGCCCGTTGGTTACACCTTCATCTGCGATCCGCATCACCGCATCATGTATCAAGTCACTTTTTCCGAGCAAAGCCTGCGCGAGTTAAACCAACTCGATAAGCTGCTGCAGTTGGAGCTCATCGAGCCGATCAGCAACTTGAAGCAAAGTGACCTCGAGCATCCGCGGGAACCGCTCGGCCGGTTCAACCGCGGCGGGCAGGTCTTCTACCGGTTGCGGGCGGGGGACTACCGTTTCTATTTCGTGCAAGTCGATGATACGCTGCACACGCACTACATTCTGCACCGCAATTCGCTGGAGGATTTCCTGCTGCGCAACAAACTGCCGGTCTCGGAACAGCAATTGGTCGAGCAGCATTCCAAGTTTTGGAAATACCTTGAGAGCCTGACCAAAAAATAAGCCCATGCCCGACTCTTCCAAAACTCCGGGTGATCCGGACGATCCGCAAAACCCCTACAACGTCACGCAGGCCAGCCGGATTTATTTCCTGCCCAACCTGATGACGGCGGGAAATCTCTTTTGTGGTTTCATGGCCGTGATCAACTGTATCCAGGCACGCTTGGCGGAAACTGCGATCGATGGCGAATACCTTGGCGGCATCCCGACTGACCATTACCGCGTGGCGGTCTGGTTTATTTTGGGCGCGGCGGCTTTTGACATGCTGGACGGGCGGCTGGCCCGGATGGGAGGACGCGAATCCCTGTTCGGCGCGGAATTCGATTCGCTCGCGGATATCATATCCTTCGGCATCGCGCCGGCGCTGCTGATGTTCTTCTTCATCATTTCGCCTACCCAGGGCATCATGTGGTTCCGCAACGTCGGTTGGTTCGTCGGTTTCGTCTACCTGCTTTGTGCGGCCATCCGGCTGGCCCGGTTCAACGTGATCACCAATCCGCTCCTGCACCGCAGCAGCGAATACGACAGCAAGGACTTCATGGGCCTGCCCGTGCCCGCCGCCGCCGGGACGGTCGCCGCCTTGGTGCTTTTCCTGATTCACCTGGCCGAGGCCGACAAGGGGCTCAACCGTTGGGCGCTCGCCCTGCCCTTCCTGATGCTGCTGATCGCCTTTTTGATGGTGAGCACGGTCCGCTACCCCAGCGGCAAGAAGGTGGATCTGCAAACGACCGCGCCCATGAACAGCTTCATCCTCTTTTTGGTCGTTGCCGGGGTGGTGGTGGTGTTCAAGGAGATCGCCATTCTCATCCTGATGCTCGGCTACATTTTCTTTGGTATTTTTCGCCAGTTGCACCGCGATCGCCAGGCCCGGAACGCGGAGTCGAAAAGCGTGTGAACAAGCCCCGAGCAATTCTCCAACAACTTCCGGCCGGTGAATAACCCGGAGGTTATTGGTCGCTTATTCGGAGTTCCTCACCCCTCCATTTTAGGTGCTTTTGAGAGCGGAAGAACCTTGTTACTGGTCTTTTTCCCCGCTCATATGAATACGGATAGAATTATCTATTGAAGAGCTATTCTTTTATACTTTGTTAGTTTCCACGTTTCCACCCGCCCCGCGCATCCATGAAATTTAAAATCAATCGCGATCATTTCGCCAATGGCCTTGCCCAAGTGCTCAACGTGGTCGGCTCCAAAGCCACCATGCCGATCCTGAGCAATGTGCTGATCGAAGCGGAGAAGGATCAAATTTCCCTGACCACCACCAACCTCGATCTCGGCATTCGCTGCAAGATTAAGGCCGAAGTGAAGGAAACCGGGTCCGTGACCCTGCCGGTCAAACGTTTGGCCGGGATTGTGCGCGAATTGCCCAATGTGGACGTCTCTGTCGACGCATCGCCCAATCATCAGGTCAAATTGACCTCGGGCGGTTCCAACTTCCGGATCATGGGCATTGGCAAGGATGAGTTTCCTCCGCTGCCAGAGTTCGGTGACGAAAAGTCCTTCACCCTCGAACAGGGCGAGCTCACGTCGATGCTCAAGAGCGTCGCCTACGCCCAGTCCAGCGACGAGACGCGCTACATCCTCAACGGCGTGTATTTTAACTTTAAGGACGGCAAGTTGACTCTCGTTGCCACCGATGGCCGCCGCCTCGCCCATATTTCGAAGGAAATGGACGTGCCGGCGGATACGGCAGGGGCGATTATCCTCCCGGCCAAGACGGTTGGCGAGCTGCTGCGCCTCCTCGACAAGGGCGAAAAGCTCAAAATCAACTTCAACGACCGCCGCGCCGCGTTCCAGATCGGCACCGACAAGGATGGCAGCGGCCTGATCGACAGTATCTACCTCTATTCGAAGGTAGTGGAGGGAAATTATCCGAATTACCAACAGGTTATTCCCAAAGAGACCCACCAGCGCATCAAGTTGGAGCGCGAGCTGTTTCTCCAGTGCGTGCACCGCGCCGCCCTCGTCTGCAGCGAGAAGGCCAATTCGGTTAAGATCAAACTCACGAGCAACCTGCTCGAGATCACGGCCCAGAGCCCTGATTTCGGCGAAGCCCACGAATCGATGGCCATTGGTTACAGCGGCCCCGAGCTGCAGGTCGCGTTCAATCCCCAGTTTGTCATGGATCCGCTCCGCGCCCTGACCAAGGACGAGGTCTTCTTCGAAGTGAAGGACGAGGTAAGCCCCGGTGTCTTCAAGACCCTGGAAAGCTTCATCTGCGTGATCATGCCGGTTCGCCTGAGCTGAGATCCCTTTATCCCGCCTGAACTGTCCGGGTTTTCGTCCATAAGAGTGGACGGATTCAACCGGGCAGTTAGGTTTTCTAGCCCCGCTCGCACATGGAACCCTCTTATTTCATCCTCGCTGCCATTTTTATCACCATCGTGCTGGTGCAGGTAAATTTGCGGGCGGGTTCACCGGTGATTGCGATCTTTGTGCGTTGGATGCGCTGGATCATCTTTGGGTTTGGCGTCGCCCACATGTGCGTGGATTTCAACCTTATCAACCGTCCATTCTGGGCCTTGGTGCTCGTGTTCATGCTGGTGTGGTTTCTCGGTGAAACGCTCTACAACTGGCTGGGCATTCAGGCGCTCAGTGTCAGTCCGCTGCCCCTGTTTCCACGCTACGCAGTGAACCAAAGCGGTGAGGAATGGCCCACCCACCCGCGCCTGCTCAAGGTGCGCGAATGGTTGCGCGCCCAAGGCTTCAAACAAGTGCAGGCCATCAAGGCCGAGATCGGCGGCGGCATCTATCTGCGCGGCTCCGTTTACCAGGACGCCGAGGCCCGCGTGCGCGTGCAAGTAACCTTTCTGCCCCAAGCCGCAGGTATGGTTTCCGTTTGTTATTCACTGGTTTCCCTCACCGCAGACGGCAGCCGTTATGTGACTGATAATTTCTACATCCCCTTCGCCGGTTTCTATCCGGAGAACTGGTATGTGGAGCGGCTCCCTTGGCGGCGCGCCCTGCCCCGGCTGCTCAACCGGCATCGCAAACGCATCGCCAGCGAAACCTTGGTGGCCTTTGATTCTGATCCATTGACCGACCTCAATACCCAACAGCATGAGCTTGATCAATTGAACACCCAGTTGGGATTTTTGAATCCGCATGCCGAGCGCGAGGAATTCGGCAAGATCACCCAGGCCGGTCGCTATCGTGTCTGGAAGGAAATCTGGATGCTCAACTACCTCGGCCGCAGCGTGCGGTATCAGTAAAAGTCCGGCATTCGACGGCAGCAGAGCCAGTTGGAAGTTTGACTGTGACGAGGTGCTGAGACGGCCCTTTAGAATCTCGCACTACATCGGGTTTTATGATCATAATATATGGGTATCCTTGTTTCTCGGGGAGCGTTCTATTTTCAAACGAAAGCCTTTCTATGACAACTCGAGTGATATTTGTGCTGGTGGTGATTGGGATGTTTTCTACCCGGGCGATGGCGGAAGAGCCTCGCGAGGTGTTTGAGGTGGAAATCGATGCGGGCGTGGATGAAATTTGGGAGGCGTTTACGACCACTAAGGGGCTGCAATCTTGGGTCACGCCGTTGGCTGATATCGACTTGAAGGTGGGTGGAGAATGGAGGGCAAATTACAATCCGAATGGCGCTCTGGGTGATGCTTCAACAATTGTGAACACGATTCTTTCTTACGATCCCAAGCGCATGCTTTCGCTGAAAGCGACCGGGTTTCCAGAAGGGTTTCCTTTCAAAGAAGCAGCACAAGAAACATGGTCAGTTTTCTATTTTACACCTGTTTCCGAAACGAAGACCCAGATCACGGTTGTCGGCATGGGCTACAACGACACTGAACAATCGCAGAAAATGCGTTCATTATTTGCTGTAGCGAATCGCTATTCAATGGATCAACTCCGAGCCGCCCTCGAAAAAAACCGGGCGAAGAAAGAGGACTAACTCAACCGCCGATGTAGCTCATCTCGACCTTGGTGCGAGGTTCTTTCTTCGCGATGAGTTCCGCGCGTTCATCCGAGTAGCGATCGTGCCGCCCGCGCCAGATACCGGCGATATAGTCAGAGAGTTCCGGGTCACTGATCCCGGTGCGCAGCCGGGCCAAAATGTCGTGGCCCTTCGCCGCGAAGAGACAGGTGTAGAGTTGGCCGTCGGCGGACAACCGCGCGCGGTGGCAGTCCTTGCAGAAGGGCTCGGTCACCGAGCTGATGATACCGATTTCGCCTTTGCCGTCCCGATAGCGATACCGCGCCGCGACTTCGCCACGGTAGGCCGGACTGATCGCTTCGATCGGCCAGCGTTGGTGAATCTGCGCGATAATCGCCAAGGCCGGCACGACCTGGTCGGACGTCCAGTGGTTCGTATTGCCGACATCCATGAATTCGATGAAACGGAGGGCGTGTCCGCGTTCGCGGAAATAGTCGCAGAGCGTGAGCAGTTCGTCGTCGTTGACCCCGTGCTGCACCACGCAATTGATCTTTACTGGCAGCCCCAGCGCCGCAGCCGCATCGATGCCGCGTAGCACCCGACTCACGCTGAAACCAAGTCCGTTCATCAGGCCGGCCTTGGTTTCGTCGAGCGAATCCACCGAGACATTGAGGCGATCCAAACCAGCGGCCTTGAGCGCGGTCGCTTGCTTTTCCAGCAACCAGCCATTGGTGGTCAGCGCGACTTCCGGCATGCCCAGATCTTGTTTCAAGACGCGAACGAAATCCGGCAGATCCGCCCGCAACAACGGTTCGCCGCCGGTCAAACGCACTTTCTCGACCCCCAACTGGCGAAAGGCGCTCACGATCCGCGCCAACTCCGGCAGGCTTACCAACTGGTTCTGTTTCAGAAAGGAATGGTCCGCGCCGAAAACCTCCTTGGGCATGCAATAGGGGCAGCGAAAATTGCAGCGATCTGTGACCGAGATGCGCAAATCGCGCAGCGGGCGGCTGAATTGGTCACGTAGATCGGCAGACATGGTCCGCCACTGAGACACACTGCAGGCCGGGAGGCAAAGCCCGCGTGCAATTTTCGCACTGACCCCGGCCCGCCAATCGCTACCGTCGATTTTCCGACATGTTGACCCCCACAGCCGCCGAAGCGCTTATCCTCAAAAACATCGCGCCCTTTCCGATCGAGGATTGTCCGCTGGTCAATGCGCAGGGGTGCATCTTACGGGAGGCGATTTGCGCCGATCGGGATCTGCCACCGTTTGATCGCGTGACCATGGATGGTTTTGCGCTGCGCTCGGCTGACGTAGCCGCAGGTATCCGTGAATTTCACATCGAGGGCGTGCAAGCGGCCGGGATGAGTGCCCATACCTTGGGGTCGGCTCCGGGGAATTGCGTCGAAATCATGACCGGCGCGATGCTGCCGGCGGATGCCGATTGCGTGGTGCCCTACGAGGAAACCACACATGAGAACGGCCAGATGACCCTCAATCCAACCGCAGCCATCAGGGCAGGCCAATCGGTGCATGCGCGCGGTTCGGATTATCGGGCCGGTGAATTGATCGTGCCCGCCGGCACGCGGCTGACCGGGCGCGAAATCGCGGTGGCGGCGAGCTGCGGGTGTGCCACGCTCGTCGTGAGTCAGCGGCCGAAGATCGCGGTGGTGAGCACGGGTGACGAATTGGTCGAAGTCGATGGCCTCGTAGCCCCGCACCAAATTCGACGCAGCAATGACTACGCGTTGCGAGCGGCGTTGATCGCAGCCGGGTATCCGCAGATCGAACGCTTTCATCTGCATGACATGCGCCACGAACTGGAGCACGAGTTGTGGCATATCCTCGCGGAGTTTGATGTCGTGCTGCTAACCGGCGGAGTTTCAAAAGGTAAATTTGATTATATGCCCGCGGTGCTTGCGGAGCTTGGCGTGGACAAGATTTTCCACGGGGTGGCGCAGCGCCCCGGCAAACCGTTTTGGTTTGGGATGGGTCAACGGCAGGTTGCGGTCTTTGCGCTGCCGGGCAACCCGGTCTCCGCCTATACCTGCCTGCATCGTTACGTGTTGCCAGCCTTGGCCCAAGCCACGGGCTTGCCACGCCAGACTCCGCGCACGGTTTGTTTGGCGGCGGCGGTGACGTTCAAACCGCCACTCGCCTGCCTTCTGCCGGTGAAACTTGCCGATGATGGATGCGGTGGTCAAACGGCCCGCCCCCGTCCGACCAATACCTCCGGCGATTTTGCCGGACTACTGGACACCGACGGCTTTGTGGAGCTTCCTGCTGATCGGGCCGAGTTTCCTGCCGGGACGGTTGCGAACTTTTACCGTTGGGTTTGAGTGATTGCGTCATGCGTTTTGTCATCATTTCCAGCAGTCTCGACGCCAACAGTCGCAGCGTGAAACTGGCCGAGGAATGCCGGACTTATTTGGCGGACCAAGGCCATGAAGCGAAGGTTATCAGCCTGAAGGAACACGCGCTCCCGCCGTTCGACAACGACACGGTGTTCCAGAGCAAGGCATACCAGTTTCTGCATCGCGAAACCCGGGCGGCGGACAGCCTGATCTTTGCGACGCCGATTTATAATTGGAGCTGCTGCGCCGAGTTGAAGAAATACATCGAGGCCGTGGGCTCGACCCCCGGGGATGGATCCTTGCACGGGGCTTTTTACGACAAGGTGCTGACCTTTGTCTGCGCCGCCGGCGGGTCCGGGAGTTACATGGCCTACGGGAGCGTCGCCATGTCGATGATGTTGGACTTCAAATGCGTCATCAATCCCTACCAACTTTACGTGCACAACCGGCACTGGGACGATCCGGTAATGATGACCAAGAAGCAGGAGCGCCTGGAAAAAACCATGAAGGTGGCCATCGAACTCACCCAAGGTCTGAGCAACCGCACCTATACTTCGACTTGGGAAATCTGAGTTCCCATTGAAACGCACAATCTGCTTTGCCTCCCCGCGCCATCGTATGAAGCTCTTTCTCCCATGCTTTCTCACGTAAATGCCCAAGGGCAGCCGGCAATGGTTAATGTCGGCGACAAGCCGGTGACCAAGCGCACGGCGCATGCCGTGGCCGTGGTGACATTGCCGGCCGAACTGGCGGCGCTATTGCACGAAGGTGACATCGCGACGAAGAAGGGGCCCGTGTTTCAAACGGCCATCCTCGCCGGCGTGATGGGTGCCAAGCAGACCAGCAGCCTGATCCCGCTTTGCCATCCGCTGCCACTCGATGATTGCCAGATCGAGATCGAGCCCTCGGCCGACGGCCGGGAGGTCACGATTCATTGCCGGGCGCAGACCCACGCCAAAACCGGCGTCGAGATGGAGGCGTTGACCGGTGCCAGTGTCGCCGCGTTGACCCTCTACGACATGGGCAAAGCCATATCACACGGCATCGTCATCAAGGAAATCCGCCTGCTGGAAAAGACCGGGGGCAAGAGCCACTACACCGCCAAGTAATGCAGCTGCACCTCCAGTATTTCGCCCTGTTGCGCGAACAGCGCGGCCTGCGCACCGAAACCGTGGAGACTGCGGCGGAGACTCCAGGTCAACTTTACGACGAATTGAAATCCCGCCACGCGTTTTCTCTGCCGGGCGACCGCGTGCGCGCGGCGATTAATGGCGAGTTCGTGTCGGCCGACGCCAAACTGAAGACCGGTGACACCGTGGTTTTTATCCCGCCGGTGGCCGGAGGTTGATCATGTTTCGCATTTCCGCCGAACCCCTCGACCTGATCGCGCTTAAGACGGACCTGCTCGATCCCCGCGCGGGGGCCTGCGTGACCTTCGAGGGTTGGGTGCGCAACCACAACGAGGGCAAGCCCGTGCAGGCACTCGACTACGAGGCCTATGCCGAACTCGCCGAGGCCGAGGGCAACCGCATCCTGATTGAGGCGAGGGAAAAATTTGCGGTGCAAACGGTGTCCGCGGTTCACCGGGTGGGAGCATTGCAGATCGGCGACCTGGCCGTTTGGGTGGGCGTCGGATCGGCCCACCGGGGCGAGGCTTTCGAGGCCTGCCGCTACATTATCGAAGAGGTAAAGGCCCGCGTGCCGATTTGGAAAAAAGAACACTACGCCGACGGCGCCAGTGAATGGATCAATTGTGCAACGCAGCGGTCTTCATAATTGGTCACAAAAAATTCGTCAAAATCCAGTGGACCGGGATTCATCTCGTATTGTAAATAAAGCCAACTAATCTGTCGCCATGCTATTTCTCGCACTTACCACTATGGAGAAATTGCAGCGGGTTCCCGTAGAACTCTGGCTGCGCATCGTGATGATTATCTCGGTGTTTGCCCTGAGTATCGTGCTGATACGCAGTATCTCGCAGATGAACAAGGTCCTGCTGACCATGACGATATTTGTCGTGATCACGGTGTTTGGCTTCAGCTGGGTTTATGAGCGCAACGAACCCAAGATGTTTACCCCCTTCGTCAACAAGATAGCTCCGTTTTTTCCGAGCAAGAACACGACGAGCCGCTGGTAGTTGGCCGGCTTTATGACGCCGCCTGAAAAAACAGGTGGTTTTTGGCTAGGTATCCGCTAGCACTTGCTTTGCCTATGGCCAAAGAACTCTCCGACATCGGACTCATCGGGCTTGCCGTGATGGGTCAAAACCTTGCGCTGAATATCGCCGATCACGGCTTTCAAATTTCAGTCTACAATCGCACGACGGAAAAGACCGACAAGTTTGTCGCCGAAAACCCGTCCACGCCCGGCGGACTCGTCGCCGCCAAGACCCTGGAGGCATTCGTCGCGTCCCTCGCCAAGCCGCGCAAGGCGATCATTCTCGTGCAGGCCGGCCGCGCCACCGATGCCGTGATCGACGGGTTGGCCGCGCTTTTCGAAGCGGGTGACATCATCATCGACGGCGGCAACGCGCTTTGGACTGACACGATCCGCCGCGAAAAAGCCCTCAAGGAAAAAGGCCTGCGCTTCATCGGTTCCGGTGTGTCCGGTGGCGAAGAAGGGGCGCGGTTTGGTCCATCCCTCATGCCGGGCGGCGACAAGGCTGCCTTCAAGGAGCTCGAACCCATTTGGAAGGCCGTGGCGGCCAAGGTGGACCGCAAGACAGGCAAGCCTCTCGAGGGTGCGGCCCCCGGCAAGCCGGTCAAGGGTGGCGTTTCCTGCACGACCTATATCGGCGAAAATGGCGCCGGTCATTATGTGAAGATGGTCCACAACGGCATCGAGTATGGTGACATGCAGATGATCTGTGAGGCCTATGCGCTCATGCAAGGCATCCTCGGGCTCAAGCCCGCCGAGATGGGTGATATTTTCACCAAGTGGAACAAAGGTGCACTCGACAGTTTCCTGATCGAAATCACCGCGGACATCCTCAAGCAGAAGGACCCGGTCACGAAGAAACCCTTTGTCGACGTCGTGCTCGACACCGCCGGTCAGAAAGGCACCGGCAAGTGGACCTCGACCAACGCGCTCGATATGGGTGTGCCTGCCCCGACCATCGCTGAGGCTGTGTTTGCCCGCTGCATTTCCGCCATCAAGGAAGAGCGCGTGGCCGCCTCGAAAATTCTCAAAGGACCCAAGGCCAAATACAAGGGTTCAAAAAAAGCGTTGGTGAAGGCGATCCACGACGCGCTCTATTGTTCGAAAATCTGTTCCTATGCGCAGGGCTTCCAGCTGATGCGTGAAGCACAGAAGGAATATAACTGGAAACTCAACTTCGGCCAGATCGCCCAGATCTGGCGCGGGGGCTGCATCATCCGCGCCGCCTTCCTGCAGAAGATCACCGAGGCCTACGCTCGTGATCCCAAGCTCGCGAATCTCCTGCTCGATCCCTATTTCAACAAGATGGTGCAGAAGGCTCAGGCCAACTGGCGCAAGGTGGTGGCGCTCGCGGCCGAATGCGGCGTCCCTGCCCCGACCTTCAGTTCGTCGCTCGCCTACTACGACAGTTACCGCTCGGCCCGGTTACCCGCGAATCTGCTGCAGGCCCAGCGCGACTACTTCGGGGCGCACACCTACGAGCGCGTCGATCAGAAGCGCGGCAAATGCTACCACATCGACTGGCCGGAGAAGACCCGCCCGCAGCTGGAGGCCTGAGCCTCGGTCAACAGATCCCAAAAAAGCCCGGTCAATTACGACCGGGCTTTTTGTTGGGCGATGGGCAGACATTTACTCCAGCCAGACCTGCTCGAAGGGTGCTTGCGAAAGCAGGTTGTCCTCCCAGCCCTTCACCGAGGGGTCCATTAGATATTGGTTGGTGTAGTAATAGATCGGCAGGATCGGCATGGCATCGGTGAGGATTTTTTCCATCTGCTGCATCAGCTCCATGCGCTTGGCGTCATCTGCCGTGTCCATCACCTCTTTGTATAGCCGATCGTATTCGTCGTTCTTCCAACCGGTGCGGTTGAAGCCGTTGTCCGATGTAAACACCCGTAGGAACTGCGACGGGTCATAGGGATCCATGATCAAACCGGCGCGACAGATCTGGTAGAACTCGTGCTGCATGTTGTCCAGGTAGACCTTCCATTCCTGATTCTCCAATTGGATGTCGATGCCGAGCTCATGCTTCCAGGTTTGCTGAATCGCCTCGGCTATCACACGGTGGTTTTCCGCGGTGTTGTAGAGCAGCGTGATCGGCGGCATCCCCTTGCCGCCGGGATAACCGGCCTCGGCCAGCAGGCGGCGCGCCTCGTCAAAGTCGAGCTTGGTGCGGGCTTGGCTTACATAGCCGCTGATCCCTTCGGGCGTGAAATGATAGGCGGGGATTTCGCCGGCGAGCGTGACGTTCTTCACCAGGCTCTCGCGATTGACGGCCATCGCCAAGGCGCGGCGCACGCGCACATCGGTGAACGGGGGCTTGTTCACGTTGAAGTTGTAGTAGTAAACGCCCGAATACGGGTGGATGTGCAGTTTTTCGGGCGCTTCCTTGCGGTAGACGGCGATCTTGGTCAGCGGCACACGCTCGGTCTTGTGCAATTGCCCGGAGCGGAAGGCGGCCTCCTCGGCCGGCTGGTTGTCGATCGGGAAGAAACGGATGCCGTTGAGTTTGACGGTGTCGGCATTCCAGTAGCGCGGGTTGCGCTCGACCTCGACGTAGCTGTTTGGCTTCCACTCCTTCAGCTTGAACGGACCATTGACCACGATGTTGCCGGGCCGGGTCCACGGGCTGCCCTGCATGTAGGGGTCGCCGAACTTTTCCAGCACGTGCAGCGGCACCGGCACCCACGTGCGCGAGCCCATGGTCTTCAGTAGGAATGACGCGGGATGCTTCAACCGCACCTCTAGGGTGAGGTCATCAATGACGCGGAAGCCAACCTGCGAAAAATCCTGCAGCTTCCCCTTGTGGTATTCTTCCGCATTCACGACGTCGTAGAGCTGGTCGGAATTATCCGAAGCCAGTGAACCCGTGAGGATGCGTCGAAAAGAGGCGTAAAAATCCGTGGCGGTCAGCGGCGCCCCGTCGGACCAAGTCAGGCCTTCGCGGAGGTGAAAAGTGTAGACCAGGCCATCCGCCGAAACATCCCAGCTTTTGGCCTGACCGGGAATGGCCTCCAGCGTTTTTGGGTCGTTGCGCGTCAGGCCCTCAAACATGGCGGCGGTAATATTGCGCTCGGGAATTCCCGTAATCGTCTGTGGATCGAGGTCCGAGGGCTCGGCCCCGTTGCCCACGAGCATGATGCCGTTCTTGGTGGCGATCTCGACCTGGGTTTCGCGGTTGCCGCAGCCGCTGATTAGAATGAGCGCGACCAGGGTCGCCAGAGATCTCAGGAAGGTAATGGGGAATGCTTGCATGAATGAATGAATTAAATGCCAGTGGCAGTTCGCGGGATGTTTGGTTTGGTCTGGGGAGATTGCAAAAAAAAGCGAGGATTCCCGGGGTTGTGCAACGGCGCAGCCCTTGGTAAGCTGTGCCCACGTTGAAGTTTTTAAGCATCGTGCTGCTGACTTTCACGACCGGTCTGGCAATTGTGCAGGCTGCCGACGGTGAAGCGAACCGGCAAAAACTGATTGTTGGCACGCGCGAAGCGCCGCCGTTTACCATGAAGGATGACGCCGGAGTATGGACGGGCCTGAGCATCGAATTATGGGAGGACGTGGCACAGGATTTGGGCATGGCCTACGAACTGCGCGAAATGGGTGAACCCGTGACGCTGATCGATGGGGTGGCCGACGGGACCATCGATGTTTCCACTCCAACCGGATTTTATCCGCGACCGTTTCCCGAGTGTGGCCGCCCGTTGTGCGGCCCATGGCGTCGACATCACCAAGGAATTGTTGCCGGTGGTGCCGGCAGCGCATTTCTCCTGTGGCGGCGTGCATGCGGATTTGCATGGGCGCACGAATGTGCGGCATCTCAACGCCATTGGTGAAACTGCCTGCACCGGTCTTCATGGTGCCAACCGGCTGGCGAGCACCTCCCTGTTGGAGTGCCTCACGAGTGCGAAGTTCACGGCGCAGGCGGACGTGAAGGATATTGCCGGAGAAACGTTTCGCTTGCCGCAACCGCAGGCTTGGCGCTCGGCGGCCAACGAAGTCGATCCCACGCTCATCCGTCAGGATTTGCAGCTGCTCCGCAGCACGATGTGGAATTATGCCGGAATTGTGCGTTCACCGAAACGGCTGACCCGCGCTCGTCGGATCCTGTTGGAATTGCGTGAAGAGATTCAGAGCTTCTACCGCGACTATCAAGTGACCCAGGAATTGATCGAGCTGCGCAATGCCGTGCAGACCGCCCTCCTTGTCGTGCACGCGGCGTCACTCAATCCGGTGAGCAAGGGCTGCCACTACGTCGTGGAGAAAGAGTAAGCGCGGACGGCGTTATACGCCGTCGGCCAACTTGGCCCGGGCCTGGACAATGATATCCAACAACGCGGCATAATCCTCTTCCTTGGAAGCGCTCTGGATTTGATATTCAAATTTCGGTGCCTCCAACAATTCGGCCTTCGCGGTGGACATGCGACGCGCGATCTCGGCTTCATCATCGGTGCCGCGCTCACGGATGCGCTGTTGCAGCTGGTCGTGACTGACCAGGATAAACACCGTGGCCAGACTGCGGGCCAGCAGCGGATAGCGATCCGTGGCCGCGCGCAAACTGGCGACGCCCTGCACATCGAGGTTTACCACCAAGCTCTTCCCTTGGCTCAACGGATCGAGCACGGATGAGGCCAGGGTGCCGTAGCGACGTTCGCCATGCACCCAAGCCCATTCGAGAAACTCGCCCGCGGCGATCCGGGCATCAAATTCTGTCGGCGTGAAGAAATGATAATCCACCCCGTTGGTTTCACCGGGGCGCGGATTGCGCGTGGTCGTGGTAATGACCCGGGAAAACCCTGAGCCGGATTCGACCAGGCGTTCACAGAGGGTGCTTTTGCCGGAACCGGCCGGACCGGCGAGAACCAAGAGAATGGGGGTCGCTTGATCGGCCACGTGGTCAGTAGGTAAAGGCGGTGATGGTCAGGAGCAGACCGTAGCCGGCGAGGCAGGCACCGAGCACCCGCGATCGGCCCGGGGCGCGGAACAGCCATTCAAAGAAATCACGCAGGCGGTAGGGCACGGCACCCAAGTAGATGGCCAAAGCAATTAGCAGATAGACGACCGAAACCATGAGGAGACGTTGCGGTTGGTCGTAGTGCATGAAGGCTGCATCGAGCAATGGGCCAGCGCCCAACAGCACCAGGACGGCGACGCCGCGCACCGCCAGAAAATCCGGCACGTATTTGAAGGAAAGCAATGCGATCGCCCCAAAGGCGATGCACAGGATGGCGCGATAATCACCAAAGTCCGCGGCAGACAAATGCCACACGCGATAGAGGAACCAAATCGCACCCGCGCCGAAGAAGACCATCGCCGCGGTGCTGGAGCGGGGAAACGCCTTGAGTGATGCCGCGACCGTCTTGCGACCGCTGACCAAGCCCGCACCCAGCACAAGCAGCAACAATCCGGGAATCAAGGTGGCGACGGTAAGTGACATGTTGGTTTCAGTTTTCCACACCGCTCAGCACGAGCGAGCCATAAAGTGTGCTGACTGACGCCCGTTGGACCTTGAGGGAAACCAATTCGCCAACGAGGCGGGGATCGGCGTCAAAAATGGTCACGCGGTTGCCCCGGGTGCGGCCGGTGAAGCGCTCGCCCGTCTTGTCCGGTCCCTCGACCAGCACCTCTTCGACGGTATCGAGCAAGGTGGCGTTGCGGCGTTCCGAATTGCGACGCAGGATGTCGAGCAGGACTTGGTTGCGACGTTCCTTTTCCTCCTCGGGCACTTGGTCGGCCAGCTCGGCGGCGACCGTGCCGGTGCGGATGGAGTATTTGAAAATGTAGGCCATGTCGTAGTTGCAGGCCTCAAACAGTTCGCGCGTCTCTTCAAAGTCCGCCTCGGTTTCGCCCGGAAAGCCGACAATGATATCCGTTGAAAAATACATGTCAGGTCGCACCGCGCGCAGGGCCTCGACGATCTCTTTGTAGCGCTCGCGCGAATAGGGCCGGTTCATCGCCTTGAGAATGCGATTACTGCCGCTCTGCATCGGCAGGTGCACATATTCACAGAGCTTGGGCAGGCGACCATAGGCCTCGACTAGGTCCTGCTTGAACCCGCGCGGATGCGGGGAGGTGAATCGGATCCGCTCAATGCCATCAATGGCGTGAACCTTTTCGATCAATTGCACGAAGGGAGAAACTCCATCGGTGTGCACGTAGTCACGGCGGCCGTAGCTGGTGACGATCTGGCCGAGCAAAGTGATTTCGCGCACACCCTTGGCGGCAAGCTGCTCACACTCCCGCACAATGTCCTCCATCGGCCGCGAACGTTCGTCGCCCCGGGTTTTCGGGACGATACAGAAATGGCAGTCCATGTTGCAGCCCTGCTGGATCGAGACAAAGGCGCTGACCTGGCGGGTATCCACCTCGAGGTGATCCCGGATGGTGTTTTGCGACCCGGCCTCTTCACCGATATCGACGATGGAAGAACCGATCGGCACCCCGGCCTCGCGGGCGGCGCGCAGGTTGTCGAGGTAGTCGGGGACTTGGTGAAACTTTTGGGTGCCGACGATGAGGTCGAGATCGGGCAGGGCATCGAGGAGCGCCGCACCACGGTTCTGCGCCATGCAGCCGAGAATCCCGAGCACGAAGTCGGGCTGTTTCTTTTTACGGGCGGCCACGTTGCCGGCCTTGCCGATCGCCTTTTGTTCGGCGGCGTCGCGCACACTGCACGTGTTGAGCAACATGATGTCGCAGTCGGCTTCATTGCTCACGATCCGATAGCCCCGGGCACGCAGCATCGCCGCGACGGCCTCGCTGTCGCGCTCGTTCATCTGACACCCGTAGGTTTTGATATAGACCCGGTTCACTTGGAGAAGGGTCTTAAGTAAGGCGCTCGCCCCGTGGGTCAACGAGGGATTGTCCACTGGATGGTCCATGCAAATATATTTGAAACCCAACCGGGCAATCGGTCTGCTCCCGGGATGAAACCATCCAAAAGGGTTGTGCTCGGTCTGGCCTTGGCGATCGGTGGGTCATTTCTGGTTTCGGGTTGCGCCATGCTTTTTGACAGCCCCGAGAAAGCCGACCGCTCCAGCAGTGTGGTGAACTTCCTTTACCCCGGACAGGTCAACCCACTGCCCCCCAGGGATATCCCGGTTCTGCGCCTGCCCTTGCGGGTGGGGATTGCCTTTGTGCCGTCCTACCAGACTGGATCCGGCGGATTCTCGGAGCAGCAAAAGGCGGTGTTGATGGAGCGCGTGGCCCGGGAGTTTCGCAGCAAGGAATACATTCAGACTATAGAAATTATCCCGGCCACTTACCTGCGACCGAACGGCGGTTTCACCAATCTGGATCAGGTGAGCAGTCTGTTGAATGTGGATGTCATTGCGTTGCTGGCCTACGACCAAGTGCAGTTCACCAATATCAACATGCTCTCGCTAGTTTATTGGACGCTGGAAGGCCGCTACCTGTTTCAGGGAAAAAAGAACGATACGCATACCTTGATGGAGGCGGCCGTTTACGACATTCGCAGCCAGCACCTGCTGTTTCGCGCTCCAGGCGCGAGTCAGGTCGAGGGCAAGTCCACGGTATTGGATCTGTTGCACACGGATATGCGGGCGGAGAGTAGCGAGGGCTTTGACCGGGCAACGGATGCATTGATCATAAACCTGAAGCTGCAGTTGGAAGATTTCCGTGACCGCATCAGAAAATCTCCAGAGACCGTCAAAATTGAGCACAAGCCCGGTTACACCGGCGGTGGTTCAATCGAGGGTTGGTTTGCATGGGTCATCGCCTTGTTGGCCATGGGCCGTTGGGCCCGAGCCCGGTGGTTCGAAGCGAAACCATGCGTCTGACGCCACGGTTGCCGGTTTCGGCGTGGCCTTGGATCACCGCGGGATGCGCAGCCTTGGCCGGTCTCATGCAGATTTGGCCAGCGTTCCATCAACTGGCCCTCTACGAACGTAGCGCCATCCTCAACGGCGAATGGTGGCGCATCGGCACCGGAAATTTCGCTCATTTCAGCGGCTCCCATCTGGGCTGGAATCTGGTGGTGTTGATCCCGACGGGCCTCTGGTTGGAATCTCTTTGGCCCCGTTTGGCCCGCAGCTTTTTGGCGCTGTCGCCTTGGGTCGTTGGCCTGGCTTTGCTGGGGTTTGAACCGCGGTTGGAAACTTACGCGGGCTTGTCCGGGGTCGTGATCGGGCTGGTCACTTTACTAGGTCTGCAGTTGCGCAGACATTCGCCCCAAGACCGGTGGTGGGCCAATGCGTTATTGTTACTGGTGTTGATCAAGCTCGCGGCGGAGGGCGTAAAAGGCGGTCCGTTATTCGCGCGATTTACGGATCATGCCATCGGGGTAGTGTTCATCGCTCATCTGGCCGGGGTGCTCTCAGCCCTGTTATTTTGGATGGGGGAAAATTGGACGAAGCGCGGAAAAGTTGAAGCCTCGTCCGATGAGAAATCGAATGCGGATCACACCTCGGGTTGATGAGTATATCGCGGATTGACCTCCAGACTCGCCCTCTGCGGTAACCTTTTCATACTGAAGGGGTCTTTGTATCATGCGCCCCGGCCCCCGTTATATCCTGCTGTTACTCCCCCTGTTGCCCATGGTCGGGTTGGCGGAGCCGCAACCTTCGGAGACTGCCGCCGAGCAGCCTTCGATCGATGATCTCTACGATACGGGCAAGGCGCTGTTTGACGTGTTTGCCCCGGAGGATGTGAAGGCAGAATATGAGTTTCCGGATCGTCAGCAGTGGGACACCTTTGCCGTCAAATTGCAGGACGCCTTGGCCAATGATCGACTCGAAGATCTCGCCATATACGAACCCGAAGCGCGGACGGCGGCGGTGGCCCTGCGGGCGTTTTCCGGTGGAGAGGAGTATGCTGATTGGTTGGAAGAGCGGCTGGATTACATTCTGGCGGCTAAAGAGGCCGTTGCCGCCCCACCCCCTGTCGTTACCGACGCCCCGGTGGCGATTCCATATTTGGATCTATGGCGGGAACGCATGAGCCAACGTCCTGTGCCGGCGAATGCGGCCAAATACCTGCCGGTGCTGCGCCGCGAATTTGTCGCCGCCGGCATCCCGGAGTCCTTGGTCTGGATGGCGGAGGTCGAATCGACCTTCAATCCCGGGGCGCGCAGTCCGGTGGGGGCGCGTGGGTTGTTTCAATTTATGCCGGCCACGGCCAAGGAGTTTGGTCTGAGCACATTTTTTCCTGACGAACGGGCTGACCCAGAAAAATCTGCCCGGGCCGCGGCGCAGTTTCTTAAGCAACTTCATGCCCGCTTCAACGACTGGCCGCTGGCCATCGCCGCCTACAATGCCGGCGGCGGGCGCGTGAGCCGCACGTTGGCGAAGAACAATGCAACCACCTTTGCGGAAATTGCCGGGTTATTGCCCTCTGAGACCAAGATGTATGTGCCGAAAGTGCTGGCGACGATGGAGGTGCGCAGTGGGGTGGCACTGGCAGACCTGGCTCCACCAAAGAGCTAAGTCCTCACCTCAAGCGTTTGTTTATTTCGATTCGCCAGCGGGTGAAGGGTTGTTTTTCGTGAGGTTATGGGACTTTTCGACCGATTGCTCGGTAAATCATCCACCTCTGCCAGTAATCCATCAGCCACACCGCATACAGCGCCGGCCGAAACCGTGGACACGCCGGACAGCCCGGCGGTCTCTGCGGGTAATGTGATGCCGCGGTTGGTCGAGGCGCGCGATAAGCTTGAAGCGAAGGATCTGCCCGGTGCCATGGCCATTTATGAGGAAGTGCTGGCGGGTGCCGGAGAACGGGCGGATGTGCTGGTGACCATTTCCGGTGACCTTGGCGTCTGCGGTTACATGCGTGAAATCACCGAGCTCGTGGGCCCGCGCTACGATGCGGAGAAACATGGTCCCGCCACCGGGCTCAACCTGCTGCAGGCTTATCTCGCCTTGCGCAATGCCGATGCCGCCCAGCACGTGCTCGATATTCTCTTCGCGCTCAAGCGGCCTGATCTGGAGGACCGGTTGTATGGATTTTCCAATGCCATCGCGGACATCTTGGCCAGCGGTCTGCAAGTGGAGGGTAATGCCCCCACCGATGGGTCCACGGATCCTGAGGCCACCGACAAGGTCGACGTCAAACTCGTCAGCATCAGCAAACCGATCTGGTTTTACGGACTGGAAAACGTCGACGGAATTTTACCGGCCAAGGATGGTAAATTGCGCCGCGTGGCCTTTGCACAACTGGCCCTGCCCGGCATCGAAAAAATCGAGGAGCTGGCCAAGCAACCCGAGGAAGAGATGGGCCGGCTCAGCCGCGCGATCCCGCTCTGGTTTGCCGAGACGTTTTACTTTTCCCCGCACTATGCGCCGATCGCCGCGGTCGGCGTGCATGGCCAGCCCGGCGCGCCCGGCCACTATGCCTTGTTTGGCTCGGAATGGTCGACGGACAACCTGCGTCAGCTGGTGGATACGGCGGGCGATGGGCTTGATTATATTTTCACCGGCGCGCTTCGGCAACAGGCCGGGGACTACGAGTTGGTGCTGCGGGTTTGGGAAGTGCGCAAATTCCGCGAGCGCAAGCAATTCACGGCCCGTTGGACCCCCGCCACCGCCGATGAAGAGTTGGCCAAGTTACATGAACAGATCCGCCTGTTCATGGAGTGGTCAGCCGATTCGTCCGCCCTGGCCTATGCGCCGCCGGCCTCCCCGCGGGCCTGGCTCGAAACCTTGGGCGCTTCGGTCACGCTCTTCCTCGCCGACAAGACCCTGCTCACCAAGGAACAGATGCCGGATCTCACGGCGGCCCATGCGTTGACGGGTGAACAAGCGGCGGCCAATGAAGCCGCGGCGCTGGCCTATCTCACCCTCACTTCCCGGGCGACCCAACTGGAATTACCTTCACTGCCACCGGTCATGACCTTGGTTGAAACGGCCCGCGTGACCGCGGCCCGGACTAGTCTGGCCGGTTAATCAATCTGCGCATGCATCCCTCGACCGCCGATCTGCGCATTGTCGCCACCAAGCCGTTGGTGGCACCGGCCGCCTTGGAAAAGGAGCTGCCGCTTGATGATGCTCGGGCGGAATTGGTGGCGCGCTCACGCCGCGAAGTGGAGGCGATCATCACCGGCAGCGACGACCGGCTGCTGGTCGTGGTCGGTCCCTGTTCGATTCATGATCCGGCGGCGGCGCTGGATTATGCGCAACAGCTGAAGGAAATCGTTCCGCTTTACGGCAAGGACCTGCTGATCGTGATGCGCGTGTATTTTGAAAAGCCGCGGACCGTTGTCGGCTGGAAGGGCCTCATCAACGATCCTGGTCTCGACGGCAGCTATGAAATTAACCGCGGGTTGCAGATCGCGCGAAAGCTCATGATCGACATCACCGGGCTTGGTCTGCCGGTGGCGACGGAGTTTTTGGACACGACGCTCGGCCAGTATTACGCCGATCTCGTTTCCTGGGGTGCGATCGGCGCGCGCACGGTCGAAAGCCAGGTGCACCGCGAACTGGCCTCGGGTCTCTCCATGCCGGTGGGGTTCAAGAACCGCACGGACGGCAACCTACAGGTCGCGGTGGACGCGATTCGTTCGGCGAGTCATCCGCACTGGTTTCCCTCGCTGACTCGCAAAGGAGCGCCTGCGGTCATGGGCACGGCGGGAAATCCGCACGGGCATCTCGTGCTCCGCGGCGGCACGGCGGGACCCAACTACGCCGCGGCCGATGTCGCCGAGGCGGTGGCGTTGCTGAAGCAATATGAGCTGCCAACCGGACTCATGGTGGATTGCAGCCACGCCAACAGCGGCAAGGACCCGGAGCGTCAGCCGATGGTGGTGGCCGAACTCGCCGCGCAGATTGCCGCCGGGGAACGCGCGCTCGCTGCCGTGATGCTCGAGAGCAATCTGCTCGGTGGTGCGCAGGATTACCAAGCCAAGCCGTTGGTCTACGGCCGCAGCATTACGGACGGGTGTTTGTCGTGGGAAAAGACGCTGCCGCTTTTCACACAACTCGCCTCAGCTGTGCAAAAACGCCGTGGTAAAATCAGTAATTAACACGGAGGACACAGAGACCACGGAGAATGCGTTTGTTTCTCACCTCTGTGCGCTCTGCGGCCTCTGAGTTATAAACATACCCTCATTGCGTCGCGATCGCCAGTTGGCCGCACCCGGCGGCGATGTCGATACCGCGGCGTTGGCGCACCGTGCTCGGCATGCCAAATTCATCCGCGAGAATTTTTTGAAACCGCTTGGCTGCCTCACTGCGGGTTGGCGCGCCGTCATAGCCGGTGGTTGGATTGAGCGGGATCAAATTCACTTGGGCCGGCAGTCCGCGCAATAAGTTGCCTACGTCGCGCGCGTGCTGTTCGGAATCATTTTCCCCTTCGATCAGCGTCCATTCGTAGAAGATGCGGCGGCCGGTGGTCTCGCTGTAGGTGCGGCAGGCGGCCATCAGTTCGTCGAGCTGCCATTTGCGGGCGGCGGGCACGAGGGCAGCGCGGCCGGCTTGGGTGGCTGCGTGCAGAGAAACCGCCAGGCGGATCGCCTTCTTTTCTGTGGCCAGACGTAAAATCCCCGGCACCACCCCGACGGTGCTGAGCGTGATGTGATCCGCGCCGAGCGAAAGCCCGTTGCCATCGGTCAGGATGTCGACGGCCTTCAAAACCGCGTCGTAATTGTGGAGCGGCTCGCCCATGCCCATCAGCACGATGTTGCGCAGGCGGGTGCCATCCTGACTGCGGAGCACGCGTTGCACGTGGACGGCCTGGGCGACAATCTCGCCGGTGGTGAGATGGCGCGTGTAACCCATCTGCCCGGTGGCGCAAAACACGCAGCCCATCGCACAACCGACCTGAGAACTGATACACGCCGTCACGCGCCCGGTGAAGCGCATCAAAACGGTTTCGATGCGTTCGGCGTCGTCGAGCGAGAGCAGATATTTGCGCGTGAATCCGTCACTCGAATCCGTCTCCAACGCGATCGGCAGCACGCCAACGGAGGTTTCGGCTTGGAGCCGGGTGCGCACCTTGGCGGGCAATTCCGTCATGTCAGCCAGAGATCCGACGCATTCCCAATACAGGTAGCGCCACAACCGCGCGGCATGCACCGGGCTGAAATCCCAGCCGGTTATGAGCTCGGTGAGCTCCAGGCGGGTTAGGTCGTAAAGGTTGAGCGGGACTTTGGCGGTCACACTGCCGGGTATAGATCGCAGAATTCCGGAGAACAGGTTAATCGTATCGGCTTAATGCCGGATGCCATGCGCTGTCACCGGATTCAGACTCGCGAGGGCGTCGGTGATCGCGACGGTCTGCCGTTTCCGATCGAGAAAGAAATTGATCTCGGTGTAGCCGGCGGCCTGCAACGCCTGCATGGCGTCTTCGTAACCCTCGGAAACGCGGCGGGGCACGTGCGCATCGGCGCCGAGCACGACCGGGATGTTGCGCTCCCGCATCAGACGGAGGATCGACGGGTTGGGATTGAACTCGGGAATGGTTTTCTGGCGGCCGCTGGTGTTGAGCTCCATCGCGACGCCGGTGGCCGCGATACGGTCGAGGGCGCGCTCGATGAAGGGCTGGATGCGCGCAATGTTCCACTCGTGCGGCGCCTCGTTCTTGATCAGGTCGGGATGAGCGAGGGTGTCGTAGAGGCCGGTCTCGGCTGCATTGGCCAGATGATCGAAATAGACCTGCTGATAGGCAAACCAGTCACCCTTGAAATACTGGACGCGGTAATCGGGCACCTGCGGATGCACCGAGCCCAGCACATGGTGCAGCGGCTCACGGGCATGCAGTTTTTCCAGCCAGGGCTCGACGCCGGGATAATAGTCGCTTTCCAAACCGAGCCGCACATCGACGCGGCCGGCGAATTCCTCGCGGGCGGCGGCCACCATGTCCACGTATTCCTGAAATTGCTCCGGAGTCATCCGCACATTGGCGGAAAATCCGTCGGGCAGCGGGCAATGGCAGGTGAAGATGATCCCGCGCAGGCCGCGCGCCTCCGCTTGGGCGGCGTATTCGGACGGTTCTCCGTAGGCATGTTTGCACAAAGGCGTGTGAGAGTGGGACTCGTAGAGCAACGGAACGGACATTCTTCGATCTTAGCAGAGGACGCTCCAACGGTGCAACCCGGGGATGTAACAATCCGGCAGACTTTTTCATCCGTGCAAAAAAGGCGGGATCAGCGATCCCGCCCTACAATTTGTATCCCAGTCTTTCGCCTTGGTTAAGGGAGTAAGAGAAGGATTTTCTCAGAAGAACGTGTGGTATTCGCCGCCGCCCATCCGTTGGATGAGGAGGGCGAGTTCCATGGTGTGGTAGTCGCCCCACATGGAGGACTCGCCGCAGGGCACCTTGCGGCCCTTCGGGATGTGATCCCAGCCGTTCGGACGGTGGTAGACGCTATGCAGGAGCAATCCTTGGTGCTTCGGATCGGTGGAGAGATACGGATCGTCGAAGATCGTGTTGGCGATGGTGAGACCGGCCTGGGTGTATTTCTTGCCGGCGGCATTTTGGCCCTTCTCGGCGAGGTATTTCCCGAGACGCAGGAAGCCCTGCGCCGCAATCGCGGCGGCAGAACTGTCGACCGGCTCATGATCGTTGTAGGGATCAGCGTTCTTCTTGGTGAAGTCGCCAAGCTTGTGCGTGTTGAGCGCACAGCTGTCCCAATACGGCACGCCGTCCTTGGCGGAGTAGCCGTCGATGTAGAAGTCACTCGCCGCCTTGGCGGTTTCGAGGAAGAGGTTGGTCACGGCCTTGCGACCGCCAACCGCCTTGAGTTCGGCATCGCTGAGGGTGTCGAGGAACTCGAGCTGCTCGGGATAACCGCAGATGATCCACGCGGCGCCGCGGGTCCAGGTCGTGAAGGCGGAGTAGCCCTGCTGGGTGCTCGAGCAGCGGAATTGGCCGTCGTTGCGGTTAAAGATGGACTCGTGCGCGACCCGGCCGCGGATGTCGTAGATGTCACGACCCTGGCCGAAGAACACGTTGTAGCGCGAAGTGGTCGCGGCGTGCTCGATCGCGCGGTGGAGCAGATTGATCGGCTTGTCGCCCTCGCCCATCAGCACATGGCCGAGTTGGTGGGCCACGACGAGCGCGCGCATGGAGCGGATGGTGTCGGAAAAGAGCGATTGCGGGCCATTGAAGGAGTAGATGTAGCCGCCGGGCACCACGCCGGGGGATCCTTTGACCGGCGACCACGGGTCCTTTTGGTTGGTCGGCGCATAACGCGCGGCCTGCACGGCACCGGAAACCTTCAGCGCCATCTCGGTGTAATCGATCTCGTGCTGGTTGTAGGGCACGGCGCCCTCGAGCATCAGCCGGCGCAGGTTGCCGTAGGTGGAGACATTGTTGAAGCCGTGGTCATGCACGCCGATGTGCGACACGTGCGACGCCATGTATTTAAGGGTCTTTTCGCGGCCGAGGGCCAGAAACTCCTCTTCGCCGGTGGCGTCGTATTGCAGGAACGACATGCCAAACTGAAAGCCCTGCGTCCACTCGGTCCAGCCGCGCGAGGTGTATTTGCCCTTCTCGGTGAAGACGGGCGTGCCCTTGGCGGAGTCCCACGATTTATTGATCAGGTGGATCTTCTGGCCGGAGAGTTCGAAAACCCGGTCGACCTTCTTTTGGAGTTTCTGTGGCGTGAGCTTGGCGTCGATTTTCATAAAGCGAACCGTCAACGTAGCGGGTTTCATTGCGGCGAAACAAGGGTGAAAAGCAGGCTCATATACCGGGTCGGCAGGGCTGTTAATATCCTTACGGTCGATACACTTCTGACAGAACCGTTCGCGCATGAGTCACTTGCCCAACTCATCCGAATAGGACTGGCTCCGCTTCCTCACGCGGCTGTCTAGTCTCTGGTGATTCGCACCCTCCTGATTGAAGATGACTTGGCTGCCCGCAAGATTCAGCACCGGATGCTGGTCGCCCACCCGATGGTCCAAATTGTGGGCGAGGCCGGCACGGTCCGGGGAGCCCGCACGCTGTTGGCGCGCGGTAACTACGACCTAGTGTTTCTGGATATCCAACTGGTGGGCGGCAATGGGTTTGACTTGATTCCCCATGTGCGCCGGGAGGCGCGCGTGATTTTTCTGACGGGGCACAATCAACACGCGGTGCGGGCTTTTGCGGTCAACGCGCTGGATTACCTGATCAAGCCGGTGAGTGCGTCACGGCTGGCGGAATCGCTGCGTCGGGTGCCTCGTCCGGCCGATCAGACCCCGCCCTCCCCGCCCTTGCGGGAAGCGGATCTCGTGCTGCTGCGCACCGGAAAACACCAACGCATGGTGGCGATCCACGATATTCTCGTGATCGAAGCCCAGGAAAACTACTCGATCGTCCGGTTGGCGGATGGCAGCCGCGAATTGGTCCGGCGCAGCCTGAAGGATTGGGTGCAGCGACTGCCGGCGCAAAGCTTCATGCAAGTGCACCGCCAGACCTTGGTGCATCTGCCGTTGGTCGTGGCGTGGCAAAACGCGGGACCCAAGGCATACGTGTTGCGCATGAAAGGCATGGCGACCGCTGTGCCCGTCAGCCGGGAGCGATGGGATGAGGTGTTGCTCCGACTTCCGCCGGCGATCGCCCAACCCGGCTGAACCTCGTCGTCCGGACGGTTCGTCACATTTACCGGACGGCTTGTCACCGGCGCATCGTGGCTGGGGCAGGGCCCCGTTTGTGTCCTTGGCCCGCCGCGCGCTCCATGCCGGCCGGCGCCCAACACAAACTATGAACGTTATTATCCGCACCGCTATCGGTGTCACCGCGCTGGGGTTCAGCGTGCTCTCGTCTTCTGCCCAGACTTTCCTTGGCTCGGACAACTTTAACGACAACACCCTGACCTTGATGACTTCAGGGGGTGTAACGATTCCCCAAGCGGTGGGCCAATGGCGTATCGTGGATGATTCCGAGAGCAGCGGCACTTGGACTGAAACCAACCAAGGGATGGAATACACCACCCCGGTAACGTCGGGCTTTGACCGTAGCTTCCTCTACTGGGTTTCCGGAGCCACTAGTTACAACCGCCCGGCTTCCGGCAATAATCTCGGTATTGGTGGCACAGGCTTGCCCACGGGAAATCCTTACACCTCCAGCTGGGTCGCCCAGGTGGAGGTTACCAACAATCTGACGTCCCTGTCCACCGGTTGGTCTAACACCGGGTTGCAACTGTTTTCCTCCGGTTCCAATGGCTTCAACGCTTACTACACCATTTCCGTCAACACGGCTCCGGCAGCCATATGGATCGTGCCGGAATGGGGCGTCTATAATGTCGGAACCGACGACTTTACCACACACATCAATTACATCGCCACCAATGACAGCACCAATGTGCTGCTGCAGATGAGTTTTAACGCTGACACCAAGGTGCTGGTGGCCAGTTACAGCAATGACGGCGGATCGACCTTTCTGACGGGTGCGACCTACGATCTCGATGGGGCCGAGGCGGGATATGAGCCGCCGCTCAACGGTGGTTTCGCATTGGAGCTACTGGCTTCGGTGAACAACATCGGCAGTGCCGTGACCTCCGGGCAGATGTCTTTCGATAACCTAAGCGTCTCGGCCGTGCCGGAGCCTTCGACTTATGCGGCCTTGGCTGGGTTGGGTGCCCTCGGCTTTGCCGTTTGGCGTCGTCGTCGCAAGGCCTGAGCTGCAATTCTCAAAGGTTCCCCGAGGCCGGGAGAATCCCCGGCCTTTTTTGCGTCCCGGTGCCACCGGGGGCTGGGCTTGCAGCAGGCGGGGCGCCGTGATGATACTGCGGCATGCTCGACCGTTTCATCCAGGCCTTTATACCACTTTTCGTGGCGGTGGATCCCATTGGCTTGGCGGCAATCTTTCTCGCGCTCAGTCGCGGCACCGCCTTGGTGGCCCGGCGCAAGATTGCCCGGCAGGCAACCCTGACCGGCGGTGGGGTGGCGCTGTTGTTTCTGTTCCTCGGGCAAAGCATTTTTGCCGCCTTGGGCATTACGGTGAGTGACTTCCAAATCGCGGGCGGACTGATCCTGTTTATCCTGGCGGCGCGCGACTTGATTCACTCGGCGGCCGAAGAACCGGCACCGTTGGTGGAGGGATTCGGGGTCGTGCCGCTCGGCATGCCGCTGATTGCCGGGCCGGCGACGATTGCCACGCTGCTCTTATTGACCAACACGGTGGGCGTCTGGCCGACGTTGGCCGCACTTGTAGCCAATCTCGCCATGGTCGCACTGGCCTTTGGCTACAGCGACTGGCTGGGGCGCAAGATCGGCCCGACCGGTTTGCGGGCGATCTCGAAGATCATCTCCATGCTGCTCGCCGCCATCGCGATCAACATGATCCGCCGTGGCTTGGCGGCGTGAAAGCCCCGGAAATTATTCCGCGGATCACGCGGATAATTACGGATGGACTACTATATGCTCAAATTGAAGAGGGCGGGTGAGATCCCTGTCCGTGGGGGGTCTATTAGTGAGAATCAGCGCTAATTAGCGGTTTATATTAACGCAGTTTTTATCCGTGTTAATCCGCGCCATCCGCGGGATATCCTGAACTCACCCTGCAAAAGTCGTTAACAATTCGGCGTAGATTTTAGCGGAGCGGATGAGCTCTTTGATCCGGGCTCGTTCGTCGATCGCGTGGATGTCCTCGCCGCCGGGACCATAGCCGAGGGTCGGAATCTTCAGGTGGTGCGAAAAGAAGTGCATGTCGTTGAACCCGGCGGAGACGTGAAAGACCGACTGCTGTTTGCGCACCTGGGTGACCGTCGTCGCCATCGCGGCGAAGAAGGGATGCGTGGGCTTGTTGTAGCACGGGTGATTATCGGAAACCTTGTCGATGGTGATTTTGCACTGCGGGATTTTCTTCGCCGCGACGGTGAGGACTTGGCGCAGTTCACGTTCGGCACTCTCGACGGTTTCGACGGCGAGGACGCGGCGATCGATCGAAAATTTGGCGAGGGCTGGCACGGTGTTGATCTTGCCGCCTTCACCCGCGGAGAAGACACCGCCAAGATTGATGGTGGGGCGCATCGTCTTGCCGTCGGGCGTTTTGAACACGCGCTTCGCCAGTTTTTGTTTGTAGGCGTCCAGAGCCAGCACGAGGGCGGACATTTTTTCGAGGGCGTTGATCCCGGCTTCAGGGGTCGAACCATGGGCGGCCTGACCATGCACCGTCACTTCGAGCCAGACCACGCCGTTGTGGCCGCAGCAGACTTGGTTGAGCTCCCCGCCCTCCATAACGATGGCGTAGTCGGGTTTGATGGGGGCGTTTTCCACCAACCAACCGGCCCCGAGGAGAGAGTCGGTTTCTTCATCCGCGGTGAACGACACCTCGATGTTCATCTTTGGGATGGTTTGGGTCGCCGTCAGGGACTGGATGGCGAGCAGGAGACTGGCAATGGAGCCCTTCATGTCGGCCGTGCCGCGGCCATAGATCCAATCACCCTCGACTTTGCCGCTGAAGGGGCTGCCGTGTTTCCATTGGCCCGAGACCGGCACGACATCGTAGTGGGCGTTGAAGTGGATGGTTTTCTTCGCGCCCTTGGCGGCGAGTTTGCCGAGCACGTTGTAACGGGGAAAAGCATGCTGGTCGGCCGGGAGCACTTTCTTCACTTCGGCCATCGGCACCGTCAGTCGTTTGGTCTTCAGGCCGATGGCATTCATTTCATTGACGAGGTAGGCGGTGATCGGGGCGTAGTTTTCCCCGGGCGGATTGACGGTGGAGGTGCCGACGAGTTTTTGCAGACGGCGAATCAAATCGGCGGAATGGGTATCGATGTAGGCGGCGGGTGTAATCGGCATGGGTAAAATGGTTTTGGCTTAAGTATGACTCAGGGTGCGGTGACGGCCAGATAGATCAACCGGCCGAGGGTAACGGTGACCACTACCAGAAACAATGGTCGCACAAAGCGCACCCCGCCCTTCACGACCAATCCGCTGCCAATCTTGGCGCCGATCATCTGACCCACCCCCATGGCGATCCCCGCGCTGAACAACACACTGCCGTGCCAGAGAAACACCGCCAGCGAGGCGAGATTGCTGGTCGCATTCATGACCTTGGTATGACCGGTGGCCTTCACGAAGTTCTGGCCCTGCACGATGACAAAGGCCATGGCCCAGAAGGCGCCGGTGCCGGGCCCGAAGAATCCGTCGTAAAAACCAATCCCCAGGCCAAAAGCGGTATAAAACCACGCCCAAGGCAACCGCGGCGGATGATCCTGCTCACCCACCCGGGGGCGAATTAGGGTGTAAAGCAATATGCCGCCGAGCAGCCAGGGAATGAGCTGTCCGAGTAATTGTGAATCGATCAGCTCCACCGTGAGAGCACCGAGCGCCGCGCCAATCAGGGTCATGACAATGCCGAGCCGGCAGTCGCGAAACTTCACCACCCCGGCCCGGGAATAATGCCAAGCGGCCGAAACGCTACCGAAGGAGGATTGCAGTTTATTAGTGCCAAGGGCGAGTGGCACCGGCAGCCCGAAATTGAGCAGCACCGGCACGGTGATGATGCCGCCCCCACCCGCCGTGGAATCGACTAGCCCGGCGATAATGCCGGTAAGAAACAGCACGGGATAATGCCAGAGTGACATGCAGCGCGAAGCCTGTTGACCTAGGCGGCGATGCACGAGGCGGAAAATATCATCGCGCAATTCGGTCTGCAGCCCCTGCCCCATGAAGGTGGATTTTATCGGCGCACGTGGACGGGTCCCATGGTGGCTGGTCGCACGACTGGGACGGCGATTTATTTCCTGATCACGCGGGATTCTTTTTCCGCCCTGCACCGGTTGGCGTCCGACGAGATCTGGCATTTTTACTTGGGGGATCCAGTGCGGCTGGTGCAGTTAATTCCTGCGGGAGGCCCCCCGAAGCTGGTGACCCTTGGGTCCGACTTGGGGGCGGGACAAATTCCGCAACAGGTCGTGCCTGGAGGAACCTGGCAGGGAGCGCAGTTGGTGGAGGCGAGTCCACGGGGTTGGTCGTTGCTGGGATGCACGATGACGCCGGGGTGGGACGACCGGGATTTCACTTTGGGTGAACGCGCCTCGCTGCTGGCCGACTTTCCTGCGGCGGCCGAGTGGATCACCCGATTAACCAGATGATTTTTGACAGGCGTGACCGGTAGGCTCACGTTGCAGGCAAATCATGACCCTGGCCGATCTTAGAAAAGAATACAGCCTTGCCGGGCTGAAGGAAGCGGACCTAGCGAAGGATCCGTTCCGTCAGTTCGACAAATGGTTTCAGGAGGCCGAGGCGGCCAAACTGGTTGAGCCCAATGCGATGACGCTGGCCACGTCGACCCGCGATGGCCGGCCTTCCGCCCGCACGGTGCTGCTTAAAGGCGTGGATGGCCGGGGTTTTGTATTTTATACCAACATGGAGAGCCGCAAGGGCCGTGAACTCGACGGCAATCCGCAGGCCGCTTTGGTGTTTCCCTGGGTGGCACTGGAGCGGCAGGTGCTCGTGCATGGCACCATCACGAAGGTCTCGCGGGAAGAGGCCGCGGCGTATTTTCACAGCCGACCCCTGGCCAGCCAGTTCGGGGCTTGGGCTTCACAACAAAGTTCGATCATATCCGGCCGCAGCGGCCTCGAGGAGAACATGAAGGCGGTGGAGAAAAAATACGCCGGCCAGGTGGTGCCGTTGCCCCCCTTCTGGGGTGGGTATCGCATGGCGCCGGAGACGGTCGAATTTTGGCAGGGTCGGCGCAGTCGATTGCATGACCGGCTGCGCTATCGTCGCGAGTCGGATGGCAGTTGGACCGTAGAGCGGCTATCACCTTGAAAAAATCCCCCAAGACCCGTGGTGCTCGAAAGCCGCGCGCGGCTCGTCCGCCCTCCTCCGCCCAGCTGGCGGCGGCGCTGAACTCGCTGGGCGAAGGAGTCATTGTCGTTGGTCGCAAGTTGCTGAAGGACGGCCTCATTATCGAGTATGCCAATGAAAACTTTTGCCGGATGTCCGGCTACACGGCGGATGAGCTGACCGGTCAGGCGCATGGGCTGCTCCATGTGGACCGGGGGGATCGAGTTCGGCTCGCCCAATGGCTGCGGGCGAGGCAGCTGCAGCAACCCTTGGCGGGCGAAAGCACGCTCCGACGCAAGGACGGTTCCACCTTCAGTGGGGCCTGGCTTTTCAGTCCGATCAAGAATGCGCGCGGCGAGGTGCAGCAGTTGGTCGCATCCTACCGTGACACCACGGAGCGCCGTGGTCAGATGGAAATTGAGGGACACAACCAGCGCATGGAGGCAGTCGGCCGGCTGTCCGGCGGGGTCGCGCACGATTTCAACAACCTGCTTTCGGTTATCAACGGCTACTGCGAAATGCTCGCCCCGGAATTGGTCGGGCATCCGGACGCGCTGCACAGCGTCACCGAAATTCATAATGCGGGGCGCAAGGCCTCCAACCTGACCCGTCAGCTGCTCGCGTTTGGCCGCCGTCAGCCGATGGTCCCCCGGGTGATCGATATTAATCGATTCATCGAGGAAAACGCCTAGGGCCTGACCCGCTTGCTGGGCGACAAGGGGAAACTGGAACTCGAACTCGAATCAGGCCTGCCCCACGTGCGGACCGATCCGGTGCAGTTTCAACAAGTGCTGCTTAATCTCACGCTCAATGCCCGGGATGCCTTGCATGATCGTGGCCGCGTGACCATCAGCACGACGACCCGCGAGATAAAGGCGGGACAAAACCGGCGGGCGACTGATGCCGCGCCCGGTCGTTATGTAATGCTCACGGTCACCGACAATGGCACCGGCATGGATCGCGACACCCTTGGGCGTTTATTCGAACCATTCTTCACCACCAAGCCTTCGGGCAAGGGCTCGGGTCTGGGTCTGGCCACAGTCTACGGGGTGGTGCAACAGAGCGGCGGTTTTATCAGCGCGCGCAGTGAACTGCTGGTGGGCTCCACGTTTGAAATCCTCCTGCCTGAAGTGAACGAGCCGGCCGAATATCCGGTGAATGCTCCCACCCCGGCGATTCCAGCCCTGCCTGAGACCAGGGGTCATGAAGTCGTCCTGATCGTCGAGGAGGATGAGGTGTTGCGCAAGATGGTCGCCGGCATGCTGACGGCGGACGGTTACCGGGCGCTGGACGCAGCCAATTCAACCGAGGGCAAGTCCCGCGCGGCGACCTCACCGAAGCCGGTGCGAATCCTCGTGGTCAATCTGACTCCGGAAGGCGAAAAACTGGCCCGGACCTTGCACAAGGCGGAACCCGACCTGCGCGTGCTCAATGCCTGCAATCACAATGCCCAACGCACCCTCCGCTGGTTGCCGGTCGAACACCAGATGTCGTTGCCCAAACCATTTGCCCTGAGTGAACTGCTCCGGGCGGTGCGCCGATTGCTGGATGCTTGAACCCATGTCGGTATTAAAAGGAAGTCGCCCGTGAAGCTGCACTGGCTCCCGAATCGTGCGGCTGGCGCGGCGGAAAATATGGCGACGGATTTTCTGCTGTTGCGCCGCTACCCCGAAGTGGCCGTGCGCTTTCGGCACTACGACTGGCACCGTCCCGCCTTCACCTTTGGCTACAGTCAGAAGATTGAGTTTGTGCGCGGACAACTGCCGCCTAATGACGAACCGTTTGACCTCTGCCGCCGGCCGACCGGTGGCGGGGTGGTCGATCATCGCGAGGACTGGACCTTCGCCCTCGTGATTCCGCGTGGCCATGCGTTGGAAGAGTTACCCGCGACCCAAAGCTACCGGACGATCCATGAGGCATTGGCGGCGACCCTGCGGGAGCATGGAGTATCAGCGGTGGTCAAGGAAGCCTGTGAGCCGCCCGAGGATGGCAAAGGTTGCGGCCCCAGCGGCATCTGTTTTCAGCGGGCCGAACTCTACGATGTGGTTCACCCCGACACCGAGGCCAAGATTGCGGGCGCCGCCCAAAAACGAAACAAGCAGGGTCTGCTTTTTCAGGGTTCCATCTGGCGTCCGGCACTGGGCCGACAACTCGACTGGGATCTGTTTGAGGAGGCCTTCGTTGCGACCTTGGGTCGGACGTTGCAATGTGAAGCCGCGCCCACGCCGTGGCCGGAGTTTGCCGAGGACGAACTCTACGGCCTGACCGAGCAATACGCATCCACTGAGTGGATTGAGTATCGCTGAGGATTATTTGGCCGGTTCGGCGGCATTGGCCGGCACTTCCACCGGCACCACGACGGGCGGTGGCGGGGTGGGCTGCCAGAAATAATGTCCGCGCCGATGGTGATCTAGCCGGATGGCCAAGGCACCCAAGGCCAGCGCAACAATTACCAGTGACCACGTGCGCACCGGGTGTTTCTTCGGGGCATACGGATCGCCGAGAATACGGGTGGAATTTTTCGGCAACTCCGCTTGGTCGGTCAGCGCAGTGCCGAAGGGCACGGAAATTTTTACGCGACCATTAATGGCCCAGCCATTGGCATCGAGAATCGGGCCGAGGTTGCGCTGCCGAAGTTTCAGCCAAGCGATCAACATCGAAGGGCCGGAGATCAACAAGACGATGCCGATGATGCCGAGCGGCATGAAGAAACCGAGGCCGAGGAACCCGGCGACAAATCCACCGAGTAATGTGCCGATGGCACCGATACCTACGCCGAGGGCGGCGACGGTGCCGACTTCAAAATTGGGTTTGCCGACCGCAGCGACCGGCTTGCCCGCTGTGGCGGTATCCGCGGTTTTCAGCGCGGCGCCTTCGAGCGCCTTGGTAGCGTCGCTATCCGCGGCGGCGGCGCGCTTAGCCACCTGCTCCTCGATGAAGCGGATGACCTTTTTATAAGGGGAAAAGAAGGCCTGCCGCACACTGATCGGACTGTCGATCAGCTTGGTAATGGTGGCATCCCAATCGCGACCCTTGCGGTCATAGAACACGCCGTGCCGGCCAACGAACAAGTAATCGCTGTCACCTTGGGTGAAGCACGCGGCGATATTGATCTTCGGGCTGCCCTGCCGGGCGCATTCGACATACGCGATGTAGGCTTTGCTCATCGCCGCGAGAGTCGCGTGGGCTGCGGGACTATCCACCTGCACACAGAGATCACAGGAACGGCTGTCCAGAAACAGCGTGCCGGCTTGGAACACGGCGTGGCGGTCGCGGGAATAGAAATCGGCGAAGTTGACGAAGTTGTGCAGCAGGTCGCGCAGATCGCGGTGATAGCGCGCCAGTCGTTCCACATCACTGATGGCCTTGAATTCCGGCTCGAGCGACTTGTCCTTGGCGACGAGCGCATCCAGCGCTTCCCGGCCTTTGCCGTTGAGGATTTCCTTGGCGCGGGGCAGTCCGAGGGTCTCCACCGCGGAACCCGCCTTGCCGCCCAACCAAGTTTCGTAGGCGGCAAACTTGGCGTTGAGCGTGGTCCACTCGGCCGCGCTGATGGAAGTTTTTTCCGCCCCGAGGATCGGCGTGACGGCCGTCTTGTGCAACGTCTCAAGCGCCTTGGTCCAAGCAGGATTGACGCCTTCGAGCAGCGGCAACAGTTGGCTGGATTCGATGCGGGCCAGCGGAAACTCCGCAACTTCCTCGGCCGAAAGCTTCAGATCCTTGGCCGCGATCGCGAGGTATTCGGATTCACTGCGGTTGAGCGCGGCAATGGCGCGTTGATCAAACGCGGCCATGCGGCAGCGGGCGAAATAGTCTTCTACCTTGGCGCGCACGGCCTTGATCGCACTGCAGGCGGCCGCGGTAGCATCGCCGAGCACGGCAATGTCCTTGGTGCCGCTTTGTTCCACCCACGTGGTGTAAGCGCCGAGGTCGGCGAAGAAGGTGTGGATTTGCCCTTCCGTCACTCCGATGGCTCCCGAACGAGCCTCCGCGCCGCCACTGCAGGTGATGATATCCTTGATCAGGGTTTGCAGCTCGGGCGCCTCGGTGGCTTCCGGGGTGATGATCCCCGAACCGTTGAGCACGCTGGCAGAAAAAATGGCCGCGGTGTTGGCGGCGTCGGCGGTGGTGAGCGCGCCGTCGGCTTCCTTGTTCAAACTACGAAGAATCTGGCGGGCGGAAGCTTGGAGGATGGCTCCTTCCGGGGTGCAGGTATTGATGGCATCGAGCGCCAGGCTGTCCTTGCCCAGTAGCAGGTCGCCCGGGTTGTTCACCCGCGCGGCAGCCCACTTCACCGCCGCCAGTAACTCAGGCACCCGGATGCGGCCGTCGCCATCGGCATCAATGAGCGCGAGGGTTTTTTCGTCGAGGTTGAGCCCCTTGACCGGACAGCTCAGGGCCACCCAAAGCTTTTGATCCAGTTGGTCGAGGTGGAGCAGATCTGCGCCACGATTGAGGGCGACTTGGTCGATACCGCCGGTGCGAAAAAACGTCCAGGTGTGGGAAGTGGAGGTGGAGGCCATGTGGGGAATGTTAACTCGAAACCGTGCCGAATTTCAGGGGACTGGCAATCCTGCGCGACAGGGGGCCGGCGCGGTTCAGCTTGATGATTTTACGAGCGTGCAGACACACTCGAGGTGGCGGGTTTGCGGAAAGAGATCAAAGGGCTGCACCGCGCTCAGACTATAACCCGCGGCAAAGAATCCCTGGAGGTCTCGCATCTGGGTGGCGGGATCGCAGGAAACATAGACCACCGTGCGAGGACCATAATGGACGAGTTGCTGGATGAAGGCCTCGTCGCAGCCCTTCCGCGGGGGATCGATGATCACGGCGGTATCGGCGGCGGGAAAATCGAGTCCGGCGAAAATCTGGGCCGCGTCACTCGCCATGAAGGTGGCGTTGGTGATGCCGTTGGCCGTGGCGTTTTGCTTGGCGAATACGATGGAGGACTCGCTGATTTCCACGCCGGCCACACGTTCGAAGGCCGGGGCCGCACTGAGGGCGAACAGTCCACTGCCGCAATACGCGTCGACCAGAAACCGGGCTCCGCTGCCCGCGGCCTGTTCGCGCACATACGTGGTGAAGGCGGGCAGAATAAACGGGTTGTTCTGGAAAAAATCGCGGGCGAGAAAACGCAGTTTCAGATCACCGACCGTCTCAGTGATGACGGCGTCGAATTCGGTGGCGACCACGCCATTGGCATCACGCAGCAGAATGGTTGAGCCGCGTTTGTAGGTGTTGCGTTGACCCAGCACCTCGGCGCGCGCGGCGGTCAGGCGCTCGTTGATCGCGCCGGTGGCGATATCGCAATGCGGCACATCGATGATATCGAAGCGCGTGCCCTGTCGTAGAAAACCAATCGGCATCGAACCATCGGCCCGGGGCGGATTGAAGTGCGGCGTGATCTTCGAGCGGTAACCGAATTCCTCGGGTGAGCCGATGACCGGCGCGACCGGAAAGGCCACCCCCGCCATGTGCAATAAAAGTTCTTCCACCTGCTGCCGCTTCCAGACCAGTTGTTCGGCATAGGCGAGATGCTGATATTGGCAGCCACCGCAGTTGCCAAACAACGGACAGCGCGGTCCGACGCGGTGCGGTGAAGGCTCCAGGATTTCCACCGGATCCGCTTCAGAGTAATTTTTGTGATTCCGAAACACCCGGGCCCGCACGCGTTCTCCCGGCAGGGTGAACGGGACCATCACCACCCATCCTTCGCTCCGCTCGGCGGAGCTACGGAGGGCAGGCCCATCCTGGCCGGGCTCTGTCTTTAATGGAGAGACTTCGCTTGTCGGCAACATGACCCGTCCCAGCCCCACCCCGCGGTTGGTCAGGGTCGAGATCACGAGTTCCAACTCGTGATGATAAGGAAACGGATGGTCGTTGGGTTTCTTTTTAGCCACGAAAGCATGGAGAACACAGGGAAACGCCACCAAGCGAAAGCTGAAAGTCGGTGCAGATTCTCCGTGCGCTCCGTGCCTCCGTGGCTAGAAATAGCGCGGATGGCCGTTGAAAAGATCACCAGTTTGCAGAATCCCCGCGTGAAACAGCTCGTGAAGCTGCGCGACCGTCGACCGCGCGACGAAGCCGGGGTGTTCATGGTTGAAGGTTACCGGCAGATCTGCCGCGCCCTCGAGAAAAAGGTGGCTTTGCAGGAGCTCTATTTCTGCCCCGACTGGTATTTGGGCGAAAACGAGCCGGCGTTGATCGCCGAAGCGGAAGCGGCCGGGGCCTTGCTGATCGAGTTGTCCAAGGAGGCCTTTGCCAAGGTCGCCTACCGCGAGCGCCCGGATGGCCTGTTGGCGGTGGCTCCGCAATGGCAGCGTTCTTTGGATGACCTGAGTTTGGGCGCATCTCCCTTTTTGCTGGTAGTGGAGGCGATCGAGAAACCGGGCAACCTCGGCACGATATTGCGCAGTGCCGATGCCGCGGGTTGTGACGGCGTGATCGTGTGTGACCCGGTCACCGACATCTTTAATCCCAATGTGGTGCGCGCCTCGACCGGCGTGTTATTTTCCGTGCCGCTCGTGGTGTCAGAAAGCCAGCAGGTGCACGCATGGCTCAAGGCGAAAGGCATTCGCACCGCCGCGACCACGCCCCACACGGATAATATCTACACCCAGACCGATCTGTGCGGCCCGCTCGCGGTAATCATGGGCAGCGAACAATATGGCCTGAGCGAATTCTGGATGAAGCACAGCGATGTGCTGGTGCGCATCCCGATGGCCGGTCAGGCCGATTCACTCAATGTCGCCATGGCGACGATTATCACCCTCTTCGAGGCGGTGCGCCAGCGGTCGGAGTGAGCAACTGGGTGATCAAGATCCGGTAGGCGGGCAGCAGCGCGAGTGCCATCAATAGTTTGACGCCGAGATCGCCGGTCGCGAGGTGCAGCCAGCTGAGTTCAGTGCCGGCAAAGGCCAGGCCGAAGAAGATGGCCGTGTCCACGACCGAGGCGACGCAGGATCCGAGGAAAGGCGCTTTCCACCAACTGGCCTGCCGCAGTTTATTGAAGACGGACACATCGAGCAGCTGTGAAACGAGAAAGGCCGTGCCGGAAGCCAGCGCAATACGCACGGGTGCCATCATCAGTGAACTCGCCAGTCCGATCGCGAATCCAATGAGCGCAATACGCCGGGCGAGGGACGCGCCAAACAAGCGGTTGCACACATCGGTGATGAAATACGCGACGGGGTAGGAAAAGGCACCCCATGTCAGCCAAGCGTTCAGCGGATATTGCACCAGCACGTTGGAGAGGAGCACGATACCCGCCATCGCAAGCGCGGGAGAAATGTAGAGGCGTGGGTTCACGTATTGGTCCGGGATGATGATTGGTAAGAAGTCACGAGTTCGGCGGTGCCTTGGGCCATGCTGATACGCGGGGTGTAGCCGAGATCGCGCTTGGCCGCGGCGAGATTAAACCAGTGGTCGGTGGCGAGTTCCTTGGCGATGAAGCGGGTCATCGGCGGCTCGCCGTTTAGCCGCAGGGTTTTCCAAAGGCCTTCGCAACCGGCGCCGAGGGCGGTGGCGGCGCCGAGTGAAATACTTTTTGTGACCGGGGGTTCGCCGAGGGCCGTCAGCAAACCATTGATCCAATTCCACAAGACGACCGGCTCGTCATTCGTGATGAAGTAGGCGTGACCGGCTGCGGCTGCCGTGCGGCGTTTCAGGGCCAGTTCGGCCAGCAGGTGCGCATCGACCGCGTTGGCCACGTGCACCATGTCGACGCGATTTTTCCCGTTACCGACAATCCGCAATCGGCCGGCCTTGGCTCGGGCCAGCACCCGCGGCACGAGATGCGGATCCCCCACTCCCCAGATCAAGTGAGGCCGCAGAGCCACGGTGCGCAGCGATTCGCCGTTGGCGGCCAGCACCTCGCGCTCGGCGATGGCCTTGGTCAACGGGTAAGGGCTGGGACAATCGGTGGTGAGCGGCAGGGATTCGTCGCTGCCGGCATGATCGTGGCCGTTGTAGACGACACTCGGCGTGCTGGTGTGGACGAGATACTTCACACCGTGTTGCCGGCAGCCTTCGAGAATAGCCCGCGTGCCCAGCACATTGGTGCGATAAAAGTCATCATAAAGGCCCCAGACGCCGACGCGGGCGGCGACATGAAAAACCGTTTCCATCCCGGTGCAGGTGGCGGTCACGGCGGTGGCATCATCCAGGGAAGTGCGAATGAAGCGAACGCCTCGCCGTTCAAGATCGGGCGCCGGGGTGCGGCCCAACACGGTTACGCTCCGGCCTTCGGCGAGGAGACGTTCCACAAGTTTTCGGCCCAGAAAACCCGTGCCGCCGGTCACAAGCGTGCTCATGTATAAACCTTGGGCTTGAGCGAGCGAGCCGTGGCGGCCCATCGCGTGAGTTTCAATCGGTGGATCTTGGCGTTGTGCCGCACATCGACGGGAAAGTCCGGATGAAAAAATATCTGTTCGATCCCTTTAGTATGCGGATGGGCCAGCGCGAGTCGGCGGAGCTCGTGGGCCAAGGCGGCCCGATCAAGATCCTTGCTTGCGACGGGCTGCACCACGAGCGCGGGGATTTGTTGACCCGGAATGCCGAGCCCGATCAAGGCGCACCGGGTAACCAATGGATAGGAGCGAAAGACTTGTTCAACGGGTTCGGTGAAGAGCGTTCCGGCCGTGGTTTCCACCCGCTCGACCTTGCGGCCACAGAACCACAACCGTCCTGCCGCATCGAGATACCCGCAATCACCCATGCGATGCCAAAGCGTCTCGCCATCCTGAATTTTTGCGGCTGCGGTGGCCTCGGACAGCGCATCGTAGTTTTTCGTGACGACCGGGCCGCGCACGATGATTTCTCCCGTCGCGCCCACGGGAACTTCGGTTGCGTCGGCCAGGGTGGCGATCGGGCCATCGTTGATCGCGATGATTTTCACATCGATGCCGGGTAATGGTTGGCCGACACAGGCGCCGCGCACCGCAGTGGGGTCAATTTCAGGTGCGGAAACCGAACTCACCGGCAGCGATTCGGTGGCGCCATAGGGACTGTGCAATTCGCCATGGGTCAACCAGCGTTGGGGCTCCGACCACAGGGCGGCCGGGACCGGGGCCCCAGCGCAGAGCACGCGCTTCATGCTCGGCAGGCTGATATTATTTTGCAGGCAATGCGCCTGGATCTTCCGCCACAGCGTGGGTGACCCGAACGAGTTGGTGACGCCTTCCTGCTGAATGGCCTGCACGATTTTGGCGGGGTCTACTGCCGCGGGCCGGCGCGGATCGATTTCCGGCACGACCGTCGTCATGCCGAGGGCCGGATTGAACAGGGCGAAAATCGGCAACATCGGCAGGTCCACTTCACCGGGTTGGATGGCATAGTGCTCACGGATCAGGCGCACCTGCGCTTCGAACATCCCGTGTTCGTAACATACTCCTTTTGGGGCTCCGGTGGAACCCGAGGTAAACAGAATCGCCGCGAGTTCGGTGGCCTCGCTGTGCACAATGGTGGTTTTGGATACGGAGAATTCCGGCTTGGTTAAGCGCGCCGTCAGGGACCCTTGGGCGACTATGCGCACGTGCAGGGTGGCAAAGGTGCGGAAGAAAAGCCGGCTGATCACCTGCGCGAGTGGTATGCCGACAATCGCTCGGGGTCGCGAGCGGACCACGCAACGGAGGAAATTCTTCAGACCCATGCCCGGATCGATCACGACGGGCACGGCGCCGAGCTTGAACAATGCGAAGACACTCGCGATCAAGGGCAGCCCCTGCTTGACCATGACCAAAGTGCGGTCGCCGCGGCGCAGTCCATTGGCGGTCAGCCGCGCACACCACGCGTCCACCTCGGCATCGAGTTCGGCAAACGTAAGCGCCAGATAATCGATGCGACCATCGGCGGTGCGACCGCGCGGAATTTTCAGGGCCGGCTGGTCCGGTTGGCGGGCCGCCATGAGCGGCAGGTGGCGCGCGATGTTGGCGGAGTCCGGCATGGGCGGGCTCTCGGATCAGGCCCGCTTGAGCGAGGGTTCGTACCGCAACAAATCCGCCTGCCAGGGCAGCAGGATTTCATCGAGTTGACCGGGTTGCCGGGCAATGCGGGCCAATTGGGTGCGATTGGCGATGAGCGTGGCCTCAAGGGAAAGCTTCTGCGCGACCCGGTCGCGGTCGCCCTTGATGCGATCCTGCAATTCGACTTCGCGTTGGGTCAGCGGGGCGGTGTTGGGATCGCGCTTGCGACTGCGGCGTGGCAGGGTCGATGGATCACGCTTGAGACCTGCCTCCACCGCAGCACTCAACGAGGGCAGCAGGCGGTCATGCCGACGGCCGAGGTGGATGCTGGCCAAAATGGTTTCGCGCGATTCTCCTGCTTCGGCGGCATTGGCCAGCCGGAGCAATCGGTCGTTGTTACAGACTTTGAAGGGCGGCACGTCGATGCGTTCGGCGGTTTGTTCGCGCCAATGCCAGACGGCGTGCAGGACACTGAGACCCGCACCGCGCAGGCGCTCGCTGTGACCGATGCGCCAAGCATTTTCATCACGAGGGGCGAAACCGGTCAGGCCCGACTCGATCTGAGCTTCGCACTGTTGTTCCAGCCAACCCAGGCGGTTGAGCCGCTTGAGCTCCTTGGTGAGAATGTCGCGCAGGGCGGGCAGGTGCCAGACGTCGAGGGCGGCATAGTCCAGCATCTTCTGCGTGAGCGGCCGTTTCGACCAGTTGGCCTTCTGTGATTCCTTGGACAGCTTTACCCCAAAGTGGTCTTCCAGCAAAGACGCGAGGCCCACCCGGGGTCGGTTGAGCAGCTGGGCGGCGAGCATCGTATCGAAGATGCTTTTGGGCCGGAATTCACAGAAATCGTGCAGCAGGCGGATGTCGAAGTCGCTGCCGTGCATCAGCAGGTCCTTTTTGGCCAGCCGCGACCAAAGACCGTCGAGTTTGAGCGGCGCCAACACGTCGACCATGAAGACGTCCTTGCCGACGAGAAACTGCAGCAGGCAGACGCGGGTCTTGTAGTGAAACATGTTGTCCGCCTCGGTATCGAGGGCGACCTCGTCGACCTTATCGAGCGCCTTGAGCAGGGGTTCGAGTTGGGATTGCTGATCGATCAGCAGGTAGGCGGGCGGGCGGGTGGTCACTTTGATTTTTAGCAGGCGGCGCAACGGCACCGGAATAAAACGGGAGATCATATCAGGCCCAAGCGCTCAGGAATGCATCGGTCAATTGGGGCAGGTCCGAGCTGTAGCCGCCTTCCAAAATGGCCGCGGTGGGTCGTCCGGCGGATTTCAGCCAGGTGCCGAGGGTGGCAAAGTCGTCTTTTTCCAAGGTCATTTCGGTAATCGGGTCGTGCACATAGGCATCGAACCCGGCCGATACGAGCACGAGTTCGGGCTCGAAGGCGAGCACGGCTTCCCATGATTCCGCGAGGGCGGCCATATGGGTGGTCCGCGTCGAATGGGGTGCGACGGGCCAGTTGCGGCAATTATCGAAACTCTGCGTCCCGGTTCCGGGGTAGCCGGGGTATTGGTGCACCGAGGAGAAAAGGATGCCGTCGCGGCCGCGCAATATGGCCTCGGTGCCGTTGCCATGGTGGGCATCGAAGTCCCAGACGGCCACCCGTTTAGCGCCTTGTTGCTGTGCGGCCAAGGTCGCGATCGCGATTTGGTTGAGATAACAAAAGCCCATGGCCTGTCCGCTGGTGGCGTGGTGCCCGGGCGGGCGCATCAGGCTGAAGGCCTTTTGTCCTTCGCGGGCGGCGTTCATGGCGGCCAGCGCCGAGCCGACGCCGCGGCGGGCGTGATCATAAATCCCGTCAAAATACGGCGTGTCGCCGTCAAAATCAGGACCGTGTTGCAGGCGTTTTAGGTGGTGCGGTTCGTGAGCGAGTAACAAATCCGCGGGTTCAGCCGCGGCCGGCACCTGCCAGGTCCAATCCGGGTGCGTCTTCTGCAGATAGGCGGCCGTCCGCACGGTGCGGGCCGGTTGCTCCGGCCGCATGGCGGAGCCGTAGTGGGCGCACTGGGGATCGTGGAAGATCAGCATGAGCCGATAACCGCAAAAAGGCGCGGAAAGCGCAAAATCTAAAACGGATCGAGTGCTGCCGTCGCTCGACTCTTGCGCAGGGCGCGGCTTTTTGCGGCTATTCACGCCATGAAAGTTGTTGTTCTCTGCTCCGGGGGCATGGATTCCGTGACGGCGCTGCATTGGGCGCCCACACGCCACGAGGTCGTGGCCGTGCTCAGCTTCGATTATGGCGCAAAACACAACCACCGCGAGCTCCCCTTTGCCGCGGAGCATGCGGCGCAGATGGGGGTGCGGCACGAGATGATCTCTCTGGATTTCGTCAACCGGCTGTTTGCCTCCGACCTGCTGAAGAGCGGCGGGGATATCCCCGAGGGGCATTACGAAGCCGCCAACATGAAGCAAACCGTGGTGCCGTTTCGCAACGCGATCATGTTGAGCATAGCCTGCGGGTTTGCCGAAAGCATCGGCGCGGAAGGCCTTGTCATCGCCGCCCACGGCGGGGACCACGCGATCTATCCCGATTGCCGCGTGGAATTCTTGCAAGCGATGGATCAGGCGATGCGCGCGGGCACCTACGCCCGCGTCCACCTGATCCGGCCTTTCACCAGCATGACCAAGACCGACATCGCATGCAAGGGCACGCGGCTCGGGGTGGATTATGCAAGGACCTGGTCCTGCTACAAAGGCGGCGAGCGCCATTGCGGCAAATGCGGCACCTGCGTGGAGCGCCGCGAGGCGTTCATTGAGGCCGGCGTGGTCGACCCGACGATATACGAGTGGACCGGGCCGCTGCCGCCCAAACCGAATTAAAGACGGCAGACACTGAACCCGTGGAGAAACTCCGTGCGCTCTGTGTCCCCTGTGTTAAAACCCAGCTGTGTTAATCTCGGAGATATTCTACTCGTTGCAGGGGGAAGGCGAACTGACCGGCGTGCCGTCGGTCTTTGTGCGCACGAGTGGCTGCAACCTGCGCTGCAATTGGTGCGACACCCCCTACGCCTCATGGAATCCGCAGGGAAAGACGATGGCCGTGGCCGAAATCGTGGCCGCGGTGCGATCCCATGCCGCGGCCCGGCATGTGGTGCTGACGGGCGGTGAGCCGATGGTGGCCAAGGAAATCAGCGAACTCGCGGCGGAGCTGAAGAAACTCGGCTATCACATCACCATCGAGACGGCGGCAACGATTGCCCCGGACGGCATCGCGTGCGATCTGGCGTCGCTTTCGCCGAAGCTGGCGAACTCGGCGCCTGATGCGCGATTGGACGAAACGTGGCGGAAAAAACACGAGGCCCTGCGCAGGCAGCCCGACGTGGTGGCGGCGTGGGTCAAGAACTACGATTATCAGTTTAAATTTGTGGTGGCCCGACCGGAAGATGTGGCGGAGATCGAGACCTTCTTGGCCGCCCTGCCCGATCCGATTCCGGCGCATAAGATATTACTCATGCCCGAGGGTATTGCGATGGAGACCCTGCGTGAGCGGGCGATGTGGCTGCCCGACATGTGCAAGACGCGCGGCTATCGTTACGCGCACCGGCTGCACATTGAATTGTTCGGCAACACCCGCGGCACATGAAAAATCCGCGCCGCCGATTGGTCCCTGTGGTGGTGCCGCCGCGCAAGCTTTCGGAGGAATTGGCCGATCTGCGTGCGCGCCTCGGGGCCAAGCCGATGACCCTGCGCGAGGTCATCCACAGTTTGCGCGGTCGGGCCTACACGCTGTTGGTCATCCTGCTCGCCCTGCCCTTTATCACGCCCATTCCCTTGCCCGGTCTTTCGACTCCATTTGGTCTGGCGATAGCCTTCATTGCATTACGGCTGGCCCTGGGCCAGCGACCGTGGTTGCCGATGAAGCTGCAACGCAAACAACTTCCCGCGGGGTTCTTCGACCGCGTGTTTGCCGTTGCCGGCAAAGTAATCGCGTTGCTGGAAACTTTTTTGCGACCGCGGCTGGCCTTGATCAGTGCGCCGGGAGCGATGCTCCAGCTGCACGCGCTGTTTATCCTGATTTCCGCGCTCGTGCTTTTGCTGCCGTTGCCGATTCCGTTCAGTAATTCGTTTCCCGCGTGGACGATCCTGCTGCTCGGTGCGGGGATGCTGGAACGCGACGGCTTGTTTATCCTGCTCGGCTACCTGGTCTTCGTGCTCGGGGTGTTCTATTTTATCCTGCTCGGTGAAGCGACCCAGCACATGATCAACGCGATTGCGCGTTGGATCAGCGGCTGAAGATATTGGGTGCGGGCTCGACTCTCGCGGTATGTTTGATAGGCATACGCTATGTCCGAAGCCACCGCCCTTCCCCTCGGTCAGGTCTCGCACGCGGTCAGTGATCTCGACCGGGCCGTGAAGTTTTTCTGCGACGAGGTAGGCCTGCCGCTCCTTTTTCAAGCCCCGCCCAACCTCGCCTTTTTCATGATGGGTTCGGTGCGGTTGATGGTGACCAAGCCGGAAGGCCTTTCCAACGCCGGCGCCAACTCCACGCTATACTTCAAAGTGACCGATATCGAAGCGGTGCGGACCGCCATGCAGGCGCGCGGGATCACGTTTGAAGACGAGCCGCATTTGATCGCGAAGATGCCCGACCACGAACTTTGGATGACTTTTTTCCGTGACCCCGACGGGAGCCTGCTCGGATTGATGGAAGAGAAACGCTGACGTAAATCAGAACTCGTCGAAGGCGATCTGGGTGGCAGGGACCCCGAGTTTGGCGAGCATCTGGGTGCAGGCCTTGATCATCATGGGCGGACCGCAGAGATAATATTCCACGGCCTTCGGATTGGGATGATCGCGCAGATAGTGATCCAGCACGACTTCGTGAATGAATCCGGTGTGACCGGTCCACGCGTCTTCCGGCAGGGGTGAAGAGAGTGCGACGTGAAAATCGAAGTTCGGGTGATTTGCGTCGAGGGTTTCGAAATAGTCTTCGTAGAAAATTTCCTGCTTCGAACGCGCCCCATACCAATAGCTCACCTTGCGATGGGAATTCTCGGTTTCGAACAGGTGCGAGAGATGCGCCCGAAGTGGAGCCATGCCGGCGCCGCCTCCAATGTAGACGGCCTCCTTTTGGGTGGGCTTCAGGTGAAAATCGCCAAAGGGTCCGATCGCCGTGATGGTGTCACCGGCTTTGAGGCTGAACATGTAGGCTGAGCCTACGCCGGGCGGACAGTCCTGACCCGCTGGCGGCGTGGCGATGCGCACGTTGAAACGCAGATTGCGTTCCGTGTTACCGTTGCTGGCCAGTGAATAGTTGTTGCGCCGGGTGCTGCCACGGTTGGTCGCGACGAGATCGAAAACGTGCTGGGCTTGCCAAACCGCGGCGTAGGGTTCCGGGATATCGAAATCGGAAAACTTGATTTCTTCGTAGGCCGGGATGTCGAACTGCAGATAATCGCCCGGCGTGAACGCAACGGTCTGATCAAGGGGCTCGAGCACGACTTCCTTGATGAAGGTGGCGACGCTGCGGTTGCTGATGACGCGGAAGCGGTAGGATTTTTGTTCCCGCGCACCGGCGCCGCCGACCCGGGTGAGATTCAGCCACAACCGGCCCCTGCGTTCCTCCAGCGGATAAGTCGCGAGACCACGGCAAACCGGGGAGCGTGCAGGGGAACCATCCGCGAGATTGAAGCGACCGTTGTGCTTGGGGCACTCGATGATTTTCCCTTTCACGAGGCCGTCGGCGAGGTGGGTGTTGCCGTGCGTGCAAACGCCATCAGTGGCATAGAGTTTGCCGGCCTCGTCGCGATAAAGCGCGTAGGTCTTATGGCCATGGTCGAAGCGGATCACATCCGCCGGGCCGAGGTCGGCCGCGGCGCAGATCTCGAGCCAGCCATCGGCATCGGGCTGGACGTCGGTGGTAAAGGCCTCGGCACCGGCCGATTTGGCGGGTGGTGGGGGCAGCTTGCGCTTCACGTGATACGCAGGGTCCTTCACCTGCCGCAGAACGGTGGGGATGATTTCGCGAAAGGCCTCGATGATGCCGTTGTAGGGCACGGGCATGTCGGACTTCACCAAGGCGTGCAGGCGTGGCAGATTGTGATACGGCACCAACGGAAACATGTGATGCTCCAGGTGGTAGTTCATATTCCAGTAGAGATACCGGTGGATCGGATTCATGTATACCGTCCGGCAGTTGAGCCGGTGATCGAGCACGTTTTCCGCGAGTCCGGCGTGCTGGGTGTAACCGTAGATCAGCATGAGCCAAGTGCCAAAGATATTGGCGAGACCGACATACATCAGCGGCAGAAAGCTCTGGGTATAAATCGCGAGCCCGATCGAGGTCGCGTAAATCAGCACGTAGATGCGCGCCTTGAAATAGATTTTGGGAAACTCGCTTTCCGGGATGTAGGTTTTTTCCGCGGGACGCATTTTCCCCCGGGCGTGCGTGAGGATCTGGCCAAAGTAATTGCGGTAGACCGGCAGGTTGAAGATGCCGAGCGCCATGCGCTTGAGATTTGGCGGACGCGGCACGGCGATCTCGGGATCGCGGCCCACGATGATCGTGTCGCTGTGGTGGCGGGTATGGCTCCAGCGCCAGAGGGTGGATTCGCGCATCACCATGAACGAGGCGATCTCATACAGGGCGCGATTCATCCAATCGGTCTTGAACGCGGTGCCGTGTTCGGACTCGTGCCAACGGGAATCCGAAGTGGAGCCATACAGCGCGGCGTAGATGGCGTAGGGAATGATCGCCCACCACGAACCCCACAGCGCATAGGTGGCATATCCACTGACGAGGATCAGCGCGAACCAGAGGAGCGTGTCGCGGATGGCGGGACCATCACGCCGCTCAAGCAGCTTGCGCATCTCCGCGCGGGGCACCGTGCATTGATACCAATCGGCTTCGGCCAGTCCCTTCTCCACCGCGGCCGCGGCGTTTTCACCGGTCAGGCTGTAGTCGAGGGTTTGGGCTGGTCGCGTCAGGACGGCGGCGGTGGGGTGTTCGTCGCTCATGGCTACTTCGGTTCGTTATTGGGTCGAGAAAGCGTAGATCGTGGTGCGGCGTTGCGGGGTGCCGGGGTGCACCAAAATGTCGCCCAATTCGGGCCGGCTCGATCCGTTGGGATAGCCTTGGCATTCCAAGCAAAGGGCGCCGTGTTGATTATAAGGTTGGCCGGATTTGCCCGTGAGGGTGCCGTCGAGGGAAACGCCGCTGTAGAATTGCAGACAGGTGTCGTTGGTCAGAACCTCGAGCACCCGGCCGGAATCGGGCTCGGTCACCCGCGCAATCAAGGTGGGCTTTTCGCTGGCGTTTGAGCGCAGGAGATAATTTTCCCCGTGAGATTTGTGCATGTGCGGCAAGGCGTCACCGAGTCGGCGGGCGGTGCGAAAATCACTGGGTGTATCTGCAACGGGGTCGCGCCGGTCGGACAGGGTCATGTCGTTGTCCGTGCCGACGAATTCCTCGGCCATGATCTGCACGATGTGTTCCGCCACGCTGCCGGTGCCCTCACCCGCCAGATTAAAATACGAATGATTCGCCAAACTGAGCGGCGTTACTTGGTCGCTGGTCGCATCTGATTCGATGATGAACTCGTTTTTGGCGGTGAGCGTATAGGTGATCGCGATGTCGAGATTGCCGGGATAACCCTCTTCGCCATCAGGGCTATGATAAGTGAGGCGCACGGAATCCGCCCCATCCGGCCGCGTGACGGGTTCCGCGTCCCAGACCCGTTTATCGAAGCCAACCTTGCCGCCATGGAGATGGTTGGGTGCCTGATTGCAGGCGAGTTGATAGAGCTTGTCCGCAACCTTCAGTTGGCCGCCTGACACGCGGCCAGTGATGCGCCCGATGATCGCGCCGAAGTAGGGGTGGCCGTTTACGTAGGCATTGAGGTTGTCGAACCCGAGCACGACATCCGCCAATTGACCGTCCCGATCCGGCACCTTCAGGGCAGTGACGATTCCGCCGTAGGTGATGAACTCGAGGCTGGCCCCGCCGGCATTGCGCAGGGTGTATTTTTCAATGGCTTCGCCAGTGGGAAGAAAGCCGAAGGGTTGTGGGGTCATGGGTAATCGGCTGAGGTTATTTGTGGCGCTGCCAGTCGAATTTATTCTGGTCGATCCAGCGGTAGTGATCCGCATAGCGCAGACCGGCTGAGGAGTTTTCGTCGAGAATCACGGTGGCGCGCGGGTGTTGTTGCAGGGCGGAGCCGGGGCAGATGGCGGCGAGTGGGCCCTCGATCATTTCCTCCACCGCGCGCACCTTGGCGGGACCAAAGGCGAGGAGCAAACAGCGGCGGGCTTCGAGAATGGTGCCGATGCCCATCGTGAGGGCGTGCTTGGGCATGGCTTCCAAGGAACCAAATACATCGCTGTTATCCTGCAGGGTCTGTTCGGATAGAATCTTGATCCAAGTGCGTGAACGCAGGGAACCGGTGGGTTCGTTAAATCCGATGTGGCCGTTGCGGCCGAGACCAAGCAGCTGGATATCGATACCGCCGGCATCGAGGATGCGTTGTTCGTAACCGCGGCACTCAACGTGCAAGTCAGGCGCCGTGCCGTCGGGCACGTGCGTGCGCTTTTCGTCGATGTTGATGTGGCGGAAAAGATTTTCCCGCATGAAATAGCGGTAGGACTGGTCGTGGGTGGCAGGCAGCCCGACGTATTCGTCGAGGTTGAAGGTGGTGACCTTGGAAAAATCGAGACCCTCCTCTTTATGCATGCGGATCAATTCCTGATAGAGCCGCAAGGGCGTGCGGCCGGTGGCAAGCCCGAGCACCGCGTCCGGTTTGTCGCGAACAACCCGGGCGATTATTTTCGCACCAAGTAGACAACCGATCTCGGGGCTTTCACGGATGAGGACTTCCATGACGGCACGCTAGGCAGGCGCCGTCACGAGGGGAAACCCAAAATCAGGCCGGCTGTGTCATCGACCAATTTGATAAAAATCGTTTGTGCAACGGAAGTTGTCCGCGCCATCTTTTGACATGCTGAAGTATTTGATACGATGGGCCCGGTTGGGGTGCGTGACGGTATCTGTGATTGCGGCGGGATGGGCCCAGCAAAACACGATGTTTCAGATACCGCCCATGCCCGATCCGGGGCGGAACCTTTTGCCCGATCTAGGCCCGAATATTACGCGCCCATCAGTTAAGAAGCGGGTAAAGCCGGAATATCCACCGGAGGCTGCAGCCTTGGGGATTAAGGGCGTGGTCGAGGTGGGTTTAGATGTTAATGCCAACGGCAATGCGCGGAATCTGCGCGTGATCCGCAGCGATAGCCCCATGCTGAATCAGGCGGCGTTGGATGCGGTGGCCAAGTGGACGTTCCGACCCGGTAGAGTATCTGCCCGGGCGATGACCCTACATCTTGAGACCAAGGTTAAGTTTTCACTCTCGCGACAGGAACAACGTGATGCTCTGGCTCGGTTGCCGTTAAAATCTCAACCTCGGCCGGTGTTACGTGTTGCCCCCAAGTATCCTAAGGATACCGAGTTAGTGGCTCTGTCCGGGGAAGTCATGGTTGAGTTCGTCGTTACGGAAACTGGGGCCGTTCAGGATGCGCGGGTCGTCAAGACCTCCCACGAGGTGTTCAACCAGGAGGCACTCAATGCGATTGCTCAGTGGGCGTTTATCCCCGCGATCGTCGAAGGTAAAACCCAGGCAACACGCCTCAGGCTGCCCTTTGTCTTCAATCAGCCATCGCACCTCCAGTTTCTAGCCCGGCTTCGAGCTGAGGTCGATGCGCCCACCGTCCCGCAGCCAAGGCATGTGGTGTCGGTGGAGAAGATAAGCCCCGAGCGCCCCGCCGTGGTATATCCTTTTTTGGAACTACTGGAAAACAGACAAGGAGTTGTTACGGCCGAATTAAGCGCTGATCCTACCGGGAGGCATATAATGGTCCAATGGCAGAACGATCCGCCACCGGCATTTCAACTAGCGATTGAAGCGATGCTCGACATGGTGCAGCAAACTGCCCGATCAACTTCCAATCCGGATAAACTGCATCCCTTTAAACTGCGATTGGAATTCAATCCGTATGATGGAGATGTTAGCATCACTGATGCTGCTGCCGCCATTCTCAAACGTCTGCGAATCGAAGGCAACGCCACGGTGTTTCCCGGGGAGGCTGAGCTGGATACGAAGCTGGAAGTCGTTAAAAGCATCGACCCGGTTTTTCCAAGCCGTTTGCCGTCGGAGATAATACAAGGCCAAGCCGAAGTGGAATTTTTTGTGGATGAAACCGGTCGGGTCCAACTACCTCGTATGGTTACATCTACGGACCCGGCATTTGGATACGCTGCCTGTCAGGCCGTAGCCTCGTGGCGTTACGAACCGCTACTATTGAATGGCAAACCCACGATTGTGCGCGCGCAGCAAACCCTATTTTTCAAACGCTGAGGTGGGATTAAAAATTCCCGTTGTGTGTCCCGGGAGCCCCGTTGCAGTTTCAGGCATGATCCTAGGCAAGGCCCGGCAATGGTTAATCGTGTTTCTCGGGTGCGGTCTGCTTTTAAGCGGCCTGCAAGCCAGAATGGTCGACACCCCATCGACCCCCAAATTCAGGGTTAAGCCACAATATCCCTTCGAGTTGCGTAAGGCGGGCGTCGTGGGTCGGGCGGTAATCGAATTCATCGTGGATACCCAGGGAGATGTGCGCAACGCCCGGGTGGTAAGCTGCACTCACGATGAGTTCGGTGAAGCTGCGCTGGCAGCGGTATCGAAGTGGAAGTTTAAGCCGGGGATCAAAGACGGTCGTGCGGTGAACACCCGGTTGCAGGCGCCGTTGGAGTTCACCCTTAATGATGAATCACCCGCGGGTCCGCGACCCAGCCCGCATCCCTTGCAGGGCATTACTGCCGGATCGTCAGTTGCGCCGCAGCCGCCGAGCGTGGATTCCGGTGCGGTCTATCCCTTTGTGGATCTGATGGAAAATAAACAAGGGACGCTCGAAGCCACGATATTGATCAGCGTCGAGGGGATGGTGGTCGATACGACGTGGCAAGGGGAGCCCGACGCCGATTTCAAGTTGGCGATTGAAGCGATGCTGGACTCGGTCCGGTTTCCCGCCGCGGTGGAAGACGGCAAAGCCGTGGCCAAGACGCTTGATCTCAAATGGGTCTTCAATCCGCTCGACGGCGAGGTCAGGATATCTGATTCAGGCGCCGCGATTCTGAAGCGCCTCCGATTCGGCGGCGACGCGGCGCATTTCACCGGGGGCAAGGATTTGGACCGGGCTCTCCGGGCTTATGAAAGGAGGGCCCCGGTATTTCCCACGCGCTTGCCGCTGACGGTGGAAACTGGCGAGGCGATGATCGAGTTTTTCGTGGATGAAACCGGCCGCCCCCAGTTGCCCCGGATTGTCTCGGCGACGGATCCGTCCTTTGGTTATGCCGCTTGTCAGGCGATTGTGCGGTGGCGTTTCAACCGGCCGACGGTCCAGGGCCAACCCACCGTCACCCGCGTGCAGCAACCGGTTCACTTCAAGCGCTAATCAACCGGGGCGCGATTCAGTGCCGCAGTTTGGCCTGAAGTTTTTTCACTTCCGGGCTGATCGCCCCGCATTCACTACTCGCGCAGCCGCCGGACTTTTTGCGAAAGGCGCGCCGCACCAGCCAGACCGACGCGATGGCCACGACGGCAAGGGAAAGCAGGGTCTGGATTTCAGCGTTCATGATTCAGAAGCCGAGCAGACACCCGACTTGATATACCATTAACGACAAAATCCACGCAGTGCCAGTCATGTAGGCGATTTGGAAGAGCGGCCAGCGCCAGGAATTGGTCTCGCGCCTCACGACCGCGACGGTCGCGACGCACTGCATCGCGAACACATAAAAGATCATTAACGTGAAACACACCAACGGCGTGAAAAGCTTGCGTCCGTCCGGCCAAGTGGCGGTCGCCAGGGCTTGGCGCAACGGCGTCGTATCATCGCCGGTGTCCTCCGCGTTAAAAACCACGCCCATGGTGGAAACAAAGACTTCGCGCGCGGCGAAGGAACTGATCAGACCGATGCCGATCTGCCAGTCGAAGCCGAGCGGCTTGATCGCCGGCTCCAATAAGTGACCGGCTTGGCCGGCAAAACTCTGCGCGAGCTGTTCACTGGCCGGCACGCCCTCCGGCACCTTGGGATACGACGCCAAAAACCATAGCACGATGGAGATGCCGAGAATGATGGTGCCGGCGCGTTTCAGGAATAGCCACGCGCGCTCGAGCATGTGCAGGACCACGTCCTTGATCGCCGGCATGCGGTAAGGCGGCAGCTCCATGATCATTAGTGGGGGTTCGCCTTTCAGCAACGTGCGCTTGAACAGCCACGCGAAACCAAACGCGCCCGCCGTCCCGAGAAAATACATCAACAGCATCAGGCCGACTTTGGTTAGCACCGGCACTTCGCCGCTGGGCAGCAGCGCGGCAATCATCAGCAGGTAGACGGGCAGCCGGGCGGAGCAACTCATCAGCGGAGCCACCAGAATCGTAACGAGCCGGTCCTTGTGATCCTCGATCGTGCGGGTGGCCATGATGCCCGGAATGGCGCAGGCATAGGAGCTGAGCAGCGGGATGAACGATTTGCCGTTCAACCCTACTCGACTCATCAGTCGGTCCATGATGAAGGCAGCCCGCGCCATGTAGCCGGTGCTCTCAAGCAGGCCGATGAAGAAAAACAAAATCAGGATCTGCGGCAGAAAAATAATGACGCCCCCTACCCCGGCCACGGCGCCGTCCGTCAACAAATCACGCAGGTCTCCGGCGGGCATGCTGGATTTGACCCACTCCGAAAGCGTGGCGACGTGATCGTCGATCCAGTTCATCGGATATTCCGCGAAGGTGAAGATGCTCAGGAACAGCAGGGTCATCACTCCACCGAGCACGAGCCAGCCCCAGACGGGATGCGTGACGATGCCATCGATGCGATCGCTTTGGCTGGGGCCCGAGGTCAACGTGCGCTGTTCCACGGTTTCCGCGCAAAGTTTTGCAATCGCATCGTAGCGTGAACTCACCAACGAGGCCGCCCAATCGGTGCCTTCGCTGCTCCATTTCTTTTGCCAGTGCCCGAGAATATCGGTCGTGCGCGTATGCAACGGCGCCGATCCGGCCACGCGCACGGTGTTCTGATCGGTCAGCAGCAGCAGCGCCTCGGCGCGGGCGATCAAAGGGGATTTGCCACTGTGTTCGGTTAACGAGGCCTGCAGGTCAGAAACGGCGGGAGCGATGGCGGCCGGCACATCCCAAGCGTGACGGGACAGCGGCAGGTCGGGCCGGCTCATCGCCATGCGCAGTTGCACGAGGCCCTTGCCGTTGACGGCTTCGCAGGGAATCACCGGGATACCCAGCTCGCGCTCGAGGCGTGCGGTGCGGATGCGCAGGCCGGATTGCGCCGCCACATCCATCATGTTCAGCACGAGGATGACGGGCCGGCCCAAGTCGAGAATCTGGTGAACGAGATAGAGATTTCGCTCGAGGTTGTTGGCGTCGACGATGCAGAGGATGCGGTCGGGCTGCGGCGTGTCGGACCGGCGGCCGAGCAAGACATCGCGGGTGACCGCCTCGTCGGGCGAACGCGCCGCCAGCGAATACGCACCGGGCAGATCGATGATCGTCATCGGCTGGCCGTGCTGCGAATAGGTCGTGCCGATTTTCTTTTCGACCGTGACGCCGGGGTAATTGCCGATTTTCTGTTTCAGTCCGGTGAGCGCATTGAAGAGCGTGCTCTTGCCACAATTGGGATTACCCACGAGGGCGTAGATCGGCTGACGCGAGGGCGCAGGAGCACCGCTGGCCCGGGAAATATGTTCAGGCAACGCCATGACGCATCAGCCCGCGGTGGGCTCCACCAGAATTTGCTCGGCTTCGCTTTTGCGCAACGTGAGCCGGTAGCCGCGCACTTTGATTTCTATCGGATCACCGAGCGGTGCGGTGCGCACATGGGTGACAGTGGTGCCGGCGAGCAGGCCCATTTCGCGTAACCGCACCATCGCGGTGCTGGCGGCGGGAAATTCGCGGACGGTGCCGGATGTGCCGACCCCAAGCTCGGAGAGTCTGATCAACGCAGCCATGCGCCTGCCTTACCGTGCTCCGGAGATGGGCTCGACGTGGATTTTGCTGGCCGCGCCGTGGCTTAGGGCGATGCGCGTGCCGTTGACCTGACAGAGAATTGTCTGGGTGCCGGAAACCTTGGTAATCAGGGCGGCCTCACCGAAGCCCATTTCGCGAACGCGCTGACAGAACTGCGTGTCACCGGAAAGCTGCATCACGCGACCCATTCCGCCGGCGGGCAGCTGGCAAAGGGGCAAGTGGTGCGGGTTATTTTCAACAGACGCGGACATGGGCAGATGGGGGCAGTTGAATGAGACTCAGTTTCAATGTCAATGAAGGGCGTGCGGTTTATTGCCCGGCGGCCCGGGATTCAACCTGTCCTAATAGCTCGTATCCAGAGGTGGCGGTCCCGGTTTGATCTAGTCGGGTTGTCGCTTAGCGAGCTGGGGCAAGACTTTACCCTTGGTTTGGGCACGGTGGTTTATGACACTCCGGTTCTGCTCCACCATGGTCACTTCCAAACCCCTGCGCCGGTCACCGGTTTTGTCACTGATTGGTAATACCCCCTTGGTGCCGCTCTATTTTCCCGAGTTGAATCGCACGCTGCTCGCCAAGGCGGAATTCCTCAATCCCAGCGGATCGATCAAGGACCGGTTGGCCTTGTGCATTTTGGAAGATGCGGAAAAACGCGGTTTGCTGCGCCCGGATTCCGTCATTCTCGAATGCACCAGTGGCAACACTGGCATTTCCCTTGCGATGGTGGGTGCGGCCATGGGCTACCGGGTGCATATCTTGATGAGTGAAACCGCGAGCGTGGAACGTCGTTATCTGATGCAGCAACTCGGCGCGAAAGTGGAATTGTTCAAGGCGGTCGAAGGCTACGCCACCGGGATTAAGCTCTCGCTCGAAATGGCGGCAAACGATCCCCGTTACTTTCTCCCCCGCCAATTCGAGAATCCGCTCAACGCCCGCGACCACGAGGAATGCACGGCCCAGGAAATTTTGCGACAGGTGACGGGTCCGGTGGCGGCTTTTGTCTCCGGCTATGGCACCGGCGGCACGTTGACGGGGTGCGGATCGGCGTTGCGCGCCGCCAATCCGGCGACCCGGATATATGCGATGGAACCGGCCGAAGCGGCGATGCTGTCCGGTGAAATGCCGTGCTGCCATTTAATCGAAGGCGTGGCCGGCGGATATGTGCCGCCGTTGCTGCGGACCGCCCACATCGACGCGACGATTAAGGTCAGCAGCAGTGATGCGATGGACATGACGCGCCGGCTAAACCGGGAGTTTGGATTTTTGGTCGGGCCTTCGAGTGGGGCGAATGTCACCGCGGCATTGCGGGTGGCGGAGCAGTTGCCTGCATCCGAACAAGTGGTGACGGTGTTGTGCGACCGCGCCGAGCGTTACTACTCCACCAAACTCTTCTGCCCCTGACCGCCCTTTTTCTCCTTGGCGGGGAAGATACCTGCGATTTGCGTCTCTCACCCTTATCACTTTCTATAAATCCATGAAGTTTACCCGCCTCTTGATCCTACTGGCGCTTGCCGGGTGGTTGCCCCACTTGGCACCCGCGCAAGTCGAGGCCTCTTTGGTCGGTGCGGACAAAACGATCATGCCCGGTGAGCCGTTTACGGTGGCGTTGCGGTTGCAGCATGATGCGCACTGGCACACCTACTGGCTCAATCCCGGCACCGGACTCGCGACCAATATCACCTGGCAACTGCCGCCGGGGTTTACCGCTGGTCCGATTCAGTGGCCGGCCCCCGTGATCTTAAAAGACCGGGTTGGGAACGTGATCGGCAACGGCTACGAAGGAGATCAGTTGATCCCCGTTACGATTACGCCCCCATCGGAATTACCGCCGGGCACCACCGTTGTGCTGAAAGCCAACGTGGATTGGCTGATGTGTGAGGATGTCTGTATGCCGGGCGACGCGAATTTGGAGTTAAGCTTGCCGGTAGCGAACGAGATTCCGGCAGCCAACGGCAAGTTGGGCGACCGCATCGATGAGGTCGTGTCCGGATTGCCGGTGGCCCTCGATAGTTGGAAAGTGACGGCGAGTCGCACGGCGAAGACCATCACGCTTGTCGTCAAACCGACGAGTGATGCGGCGCATATTCCGACTGCCCTGCACTTTTTTGCGGATGATAACTTGGTGGCCTACGAATTGCCACAGACCGTCAAGTCCGACGGGTCCGGCGGATTTGTGCTCACGTTGGATATTTCACCCGATGGTCCGCAGGATACCTCGCAGTTGATCGGTGTATTGGCCTCCGAAAACGGTTGGCGGGCTGACGGCAGTCTGCGGGGGCTGCGCGTCGAGGTGCCCTTCACCGCGGCAACGGAAGTCACTGCGGCACCCGATTCCACCACGCTGGCGGGCACGCTCCTGCTCGCCTTCATCGGCGGTCTGATTCTCAACCTGATGCCCTGCGTCTTCCCGGTGCTGGGCATCAAAATCCTCGGTTTCGTCAATCAAGCCGGCAGTGATCGCCGGAAGGTGGTGGCGCACGGACTGGTCTTTGCCTTGGGCGTGCTCGTCTCTTTCTGGGCCCTGGCCGGTGTGCTCGGCGTGTTGCGCGCGGGTGGACAGGAACTCGGCTGGGGCTTTCAACTCCAGTCGCCGGCTTTTGTATTTTCCCTTGCGGTGCTGTTGCTGGTCTTCGCCCTCAATATGAGTGGCTTGTTCGAGTTCGGACTTTCGGCCACGGGGGTCGGCTCCAACCTCCAAATGAAGTCCGGATTCGCCGGTTCTTTCTTCACGGGGATTCTCGCCACCGTGGTGGCCACTCCCTGCTCCGCTCCGTTTTTGGCTCCAGCCCTCGGGGCCGCACTCGCCCTGCCCGTGGCCCAATCCTTCATCGTGTTCACCGCAATCGCGCTGGGCCTGGCCCTGCCCTATTTGTTGCTCTCGATCTTTCCGTCGGCGGTCAAGGTGTTGCCCCGGCCCGGCGCTTGGATGGAAACATTCAAACAATTCATGGCCTTCCCGCTTTACGCGACGGTGGGTTATCTGATCTGGGTGCTGGCGGGACAGGTGAATGAAGGCAGCATGCTGATGGTGTTGCTGGGCTTGGTGCTCGTCGCCATGGGGGTCTGGTTTTATGGCCGTTGGCGGATCCCCGGGGCCTCAACCGGTCGCATGCGCTTCGGGCTTCTGGCTGGTTTGGTGGTTGCGGGCCTGGGCATTTGCACGGGCTGGCCGCAGTCACCTTCGGCGACCGATATCACTTGGGAAAAATGGAGTCCGGAGGCGGTGGCGGAATTCCGCACGGAAAACCGCATCATCTATGTAGACTTTACGGCGCGCTGGTGCGCCACCTGCCAGACCAACAAGAAACTCGTGTTCGGATCTGATGAGGTGAAACGGGTATTTCGCGAAAAGAACATCGCGACACTCAAGGCGGATTGGACCATGCAGGATCCGCAGATCACCGCCGAACTGGCCAAGTATCAGCGCAGTGCCGTGCCGTTCAACGTGATCTGGTTGCCGGGCAAAACGGACCCCGTCATCCTGCCGGAACTGCTGACTGCCAGCTCGGTGCTGGACGCCTTGAATACGCCTTAGCGCATCCGGGCGATCATCTCGGCGTCGGTCGGGATCTCGTAGCTGATCTTGCCTTCGATGATTTCGCGCAGGGCGATATCCTCGAAGGAGAGTTTTTCCAGCGAGACGACCAGTGCCCGATGGCCTTGGCGCAACTGCTTCACGCGGCGTGACACCACATTGACGAGGATGTTGACATCATCGATTTTCAAACGGGCGGCCTGCAGATATTCGTCGCGCATAAAGGTGGATCGTTCGGAGCGGACACGAATCAACCGGAGGTGATTTTTTCGCGGGTTTCCGGCGGAGTTTGCTCATTATAAAAACACCCCGCCGGGAAGACGATGCCTAACTCATACTTGGCTGAGTGCGCGCCATGCGTTGTTGCCCGGGCAACGGCTTACGGACGATTTATAATTCCGCGCTCGCGAGGTCCGGCAAACCTGCTACCGCGATTAGCTGTGACTACACCTGCGGAACACTCACGCGCGGTCGGCCAATTGTTGTTGGCCGCGTTGTGCTGGAGTTTGGGAGGACTGCTCATCAAGGCGATCGACTGGCCTCCGCTCGCCGTTGCGGGTGGTCGCGGCATCCTGGCTGCGATCTTTCTCATGCTGACCAATGGCCGATTGCGGTTCACCTGGTCGCCGGTGCAGTTGATCGCCGCCGCGGCCTATGCGGGGTGCACGGTCTTCTTTGTCTTGGCGACCAAGTTCACGACCGCCGCCAACGCGATCGTGCTGCAATACACCGCACCAATCTGGATCGCGATCGCGGCCGCTTGGTTTCTCGGCGAACGCACGGTGCGGCGCGACTGGATCATCATCGCGATCGTCTTTGTCGGCATGGGTTTGTTCTTTGCCGACGGTTTCGAGTTCACCGGCTTCATCGGAAATATTTATGGCATCCTCAGTGGAATTTGTTTCGCCGCCATGACGATTGCGCTGCGTAAACAAAAAGCTGGTTCGCCGGTGGAATCGATCATCCTGGGCAACCTGTTGGCCTTTGTGATCGGCTTGCCATTTATGATCGGGGTGCCGTTGCCCTCGCCAGTGGGACTGGGTGCCTTGGCCGCCCTCGGTTTTATCCAGCTCGGTTGTTCCTACTGGCTCTATGCGCGCGCCATCCGGCACGTGACCGCCTTGGGCGCGGTGCTTATTCCTATTTGTGAGCCCATCCTTAATCCCGTGTGGGTTTTTCTGGCTCGGGATGAATTGCCGACTAAGTGGGCGGCCATTGGCGGGGTGATCGTGCTCGGCGCGGTCACTTGGCGGGCGGTGGCCTCAATCCGCCGCCCTGCCCCGCTCTGAGAGGTTGGCTTTCAAGCTGATCTTGGGTGGGCGAAGTTGGATGAGCACATTGGCCGAGGTGATGAGCGCTCCGCCGATCAGCAGGGTCCAGGTCGCGGTCTCGTTGGCGTAGTCAAAACCAGCCCAGCGCGACAACCAATAGGGCAGGAACAGCGCCATCAACGAGGCGAAGATCGGTTCCACGCAGTAGATGAGACCCGCCTCGGTCGTAGTGATCTTGGGTTGCCAGGCGACCATGAGAGAAAAGGATCCGATGGTGCAAAACACGGTGAGCCCAAAGGTAAAGCCCAGCCATGGGGCGGAGGTCCAGGGTTGCACGAGGGTGGCGAGATCCGGGGCGGACCATAGCGACAGGGCGCCAAAGATCACGGCTTGGGACGCGAACATCACCAAGGTGATTTTCTCCGCCCGGTTATTCGCGAAGCGCGGCCAGCCGAGGCAGAGGATTTGCCCCATGAAAAAGACCGAGGACAACAACGTTTCGGATTCCCCGCGCCCGAAGGAAAAATCCTGCCAGTCGAAACGCCCGAGGATGGCCACTCCGGCGAGCACCAGCAGGCAGCTCAACCACACACTGGTTCCCGGATTGCGCCGGAAATAGAGTGCCAGACTGACGGGAATCAGGATGGCATACAGCTGGGTCAGAAAGGCGGAGGTCGACGCATCGGTAAATTGCAGCCCGTCATTCTGCAGCAGCATTCCGATTGATAAGAAGGCGCCGATCATCAGGCCTTGCTGCCATTCCGCGCGGGTGATTTTCCAAAAACTGCGGGCCTGCAGGATCAACAGGATGACCGTTGCGATCAGAAAGCGCGGGGCGATGCTGTAAAACGCGGAGAACCAAGTGCCCGCCGCCGGCACGAGCATCGCATGCAATAGCGCCAGGCCTTTCACCAAGGGAAAGCTCATACCCCAAAGTAAGTTGGCCAGCAACAGCATGAGCAGAGCGGTCGACTTGGGGGACTTCACCGGGGTGGTCATGGCAAACCGCGCAGCGTGAACCGACCATCCGACCCCGCAAGCGAATTGGCTCCGTGAAATCGGCTTACCTTGGCATAATTTTATCCCTGCCTCGACAAGCTCCGGTGGCTGCCCCACTGATTGCAGCCGCATGGCGAAATCGGGCACGAAACGAACCAAGCTTCCCAAAAAAGATTACGAGTCACTCGTGCCGGTGCTGCGTGAGCATTTGATCAACCTGCAAGTGCAGCTCAAGGCGGCGCCGTTTCCCGTTCTCCTCGTCATCGCCGGGGTCGAGGCCACCGGCAAGGGCGAGGTGATCAACACCCTGAATGGCTGGCTCGATCCGCGCGGGGTCGAGGTGTTTGCTTTTCATCCGCCGACCGACGAGGAACGCGAGCGGCCATTCATGTGGCGCTACTGGCGTTGCCTCCCGCCACGCGGCCGACTCGGGGTTTATGCCGGCTCTTGGTATACCGAGGCATTGCGCGAGGCCTCGGTGCCCAAGGCCAAAAGTGAAAAATTTCAGCACGCCCTCCACCGCATCAAACATTTTGAACGCTTGCTCGTGGCCGACGGTGCGTTGGTGGTGAAGTGCTGGTTGCATTTATCCAAAGTGGATCAGGCGGCGCGCTTGAAGAAACTGTCGGGAAATCCGCGCACGGCCTGGCGGGTTTCGCCGGATGATTGGAAGAGTCATCGGGCCTACGACCGGATCGACCGGTTGGGTCGCACGCTCCGGCAGGCCACCAATCGCACCGGGGCGCGTTGGACGGTGATTGATGCTGCGGACGAACGTGGCCGCAATGTCGCGGTAACGGAAACCTTGCTCACGGCGTTCAAGGTGCATCTGGCCGCATCGCGCAAACTGGCCCAGCCGGTGCGCCCGAAGACCATCAAGTCGCTGGAACCCGCCGGCCTGCGCAAGTTGACCGATCTGCCGCTCAACAAAAAGATCTCCGCCTCAGCCTATGAAGTGAAACGCGACAAGTGGCTGGGCAAACTCAACGAACTGATCCGCCGCACGTCTGCGCTCAAGCGATCGATCGTCTTTGTGTTTGAAGGTTGGGACGCGGCCGGCAAGGGCGGTGCCATCCGCCGACTCACGAGTGCGATTGATGCGCGGGATTGCCGCGTCATTCCCGTCAGTAAACCCACCGACGAGGAGAAGGACCACCATTACCTCTGGCGTTTTTGGCGGCACGTGCCCCGCGATGGCATGGTGACGGTGTATGATCGATCATGGTATGGCCGCGTGCTGGTCGAGCGGCTGGAAGGGTTTGCGCGGGAAGATGAATGGAGACGGGCTTACCGCGAACTCAACGTGTTTGAGCATCAGCTCATCGAGCACGGCACGATCGTGGTCAAATTTTGGCTGCACATCAGCAAGGAGGAGCAGCTGCGCCGATTCCGGGTCCGCGAGCAGACCGAATACAAACGGCACAAGATCAACGCCGAGGACTGGCGCAACCGGCGCAAGTGGGACCAATACGAAATTGCGGTGGGCGATATGCTGGCTCTCACCCGGCAACCGCATGCCCCTTGGCATCTGGTTTCGGCCGAGGACAAGCGCTATGCGCGCCTGCAGGTATTGAAGTTATCGTGCCGGCAACTGGAAGCGGCCTTGGCGCAGGGCTAGGATTCCGTCGGCGCCTCGCCACTGCGGTGGGCATTGAATCGGCGCATCATGGCTTCCATGTCCTTCAGGCGGACCGGTTTTAGCAGATAGTCGTTGGCCCCCGCCTCCATCACGCGCTCCTTCTGTTCAGCCCGGGCATCCGCCGTGAGGGCCGTGATCCATACGTGACGCATGTTTTCGCCGCCGGAACCATCCCGGATTTTCTGAATGGCGGTGTAACCGTCCATCTCCGGCATGTGCAGATCCATCAAGACCAAGTGGTAGTCGGAGCGTTTCAGTTCATCGAGCGCGATCCGGCCATTCTCGGCCACGGTCCATTGACAGCCGAAATGACCCAGCACCTTTTGCATCAACAATTGGTTCACCGGATTATCTTCCACTAACAGCACTTGCAGATCGAAGGTGTTGATGTTGGTAAACGGCAGCGGAGTTGTGCCGGTGGCCGGAGTCGCCAAGGCGGAGCGCAGCGCATCGTGGTGGGCCGGCTTGTTGACCAGTAGGCGGAAGTATAGGGCCGCAGCGCCGCGCGATTTGCGGGCGAAAGGCCCAATGGCACCAAGGCGATCAGTTTTTCCCGTGGCAAATTCGCGGGCAGACCGTGGCTTTGAATCAGCTCCTTGGCCAGTTTATCCGTGATATTCACCAAGGCGGTATCCCAGGATTGGGCGGGCAGTTCCTCGGGAGTGCAGGCGGTAATCCGGGCGCCCCATTGTTCGCACATGCGACAGAGTTCATCCCGCAAGATCCCGGCTTCCGCGGCGATGGCCACGCGCACCCCCGAGATGTTGTGGGGCGGGATGATCGCTTTGCTCGCCGGAGGCTCGACCTCTTCGGCAATGATGCTGAAGGAAAAAGTGGAACCCGAGCCCACCGAACTTTCCACTTTCATGGAGCCGCCCATCAATTGCACCAGATTGCTACTGATCGCGAGACCCAGCCCGGCCCCATTGTAGCGTCGCGTGCTGGAAGTCTCCAACTGACTGAAAGGGCGGAATAGTTTTTCAAACTTGGCCGGATCAATGCCAATGCCGGTATCCTTGACGGTAAAGATCACCGCACGCTGGCCCTTGGGGTGGTCTTCGGTCGGAGCGACCGGCTCACCCTGCACGGTGATCATCACGTCCCCGGATTCGGTAAACTTCACCGCGTTACCGATCAGGTTCAGGAGCACTTGCCGCAACCGGCCCATATCGGTCAGGACTGACTTGGGCACCGATTCGTCGATACGGTAGAGTAACTCGATGTTTTTCTCGCTGGCGCGGGTGGCCATCATGTCCAGCGCATCCTCGAGACATTCGCGCGGATCGGTGGGCTGCAGGTCGAGTTTGAGTTTGCCGGTCTCGATGCGGGCCGAATCCAGGATATCGTTGGTCAGTTGAATCAGCGCTTCGCCACTGGAACGAATGGTGCGCATGTATTCCTCCTGTTCGGCGTTGAGCGGGGTTTCCAGCAGGAGGTTGGTAAAGCCCACAATACCGTTGAGGGGCGTGCGCACCTCGTGGCTCATGGTCGCGAGGAAATGGCTCTTGGCCCGGTCGCCCGCTTCGGCCTGCTCCTTGGCCTCGCGCAGGATGGTCTCGTTGCGGCGCACCTCGCTCAGGTCCTCATAGATGGCGACGAAGCAAGTCACTTGATCCTGCCGGTCGCGCACGGCGGTGATAATACCCCGCACCGGATAACTGGACCCATCCGGCCGGCTGTTCAGCCATTCGCCGCTCCAGTTTCGCCGAGCGTAAAAAATGGCGGCGATATCCGTGGCGGTTTCGACCGGAATGGTCTCGCGGATATATTCCCGCCACGGTTTGCCGATGAGATCGCGGCGGGAATGGCCCACCTGGGAACAAAAACCTTGGTTGGCATATTCAATACGGCCCTGCAGATCGATGATCATCACGGCGGTGTGGCTTTGTTCGATGGCCTCGGAAAGATTGCGAATAACCTCATTCTGCTCCTGTTGCCGCCGCAGCACCGCATAACCGACCAGCGAGAAACCAAATAACACCCAGACATAGAGGGTGGACTTGGCGCTCGCCGACCAGATTTGCCAACGCCAATTGGATGCGGCCATATCCACCCCCAATACTTCCTGCACATTGCCGTTCGCATCCCGGGAGACCAAGGCGTAGCCGGTCACCCAGGTGCCAAAGGCATCCTTGATGGGCCCCTCGGTGGCTGGCAGACCATTCTTCAGGATGGATTGCAAACCGGGCGAAGCGACCGCTTCGGGGTAATCATCGCCGGGCAGCGAAATATCGGGTGACCCCGCCGGTTCTGAATCTGCGAGAAAGATTACGTGCGGATATTCGGGCATGGGGCCCGAAAGAGGTAGACGAAATGCACATTGGTATCCGCCGTGCGATAGCGTATCAGGCGTTCCTTGATATCGCTGTAGACCGGCGACGTTTGATCCGCCTCCGTCCCGGTCAATTTGTGCATTTCACTTTTATCAAAAGCAGATGCGGCCCGTTTCGCATCGCTGATCAGGGAGTGGAGCAATTCATCGCGGGTGGAGACATAGCCCCAGCGGCCGGCCAGCAAGCCGGCCACAATAATCAGACCAGCCAACAGAGGCAGGCGGTGTCTACGGATGCGTGATCGTAATTGGCTCGACAAGGTGAGAGGGAATTAAGACCGGGGGCATGCCCCACGCAATCACGAAGCAGGGCACAAAAAAGCCGCCGCGAGTATTCGCGACGGCTGAATGTTGAAATGAATGAAGTTTAGGAAACGTGACCCGAGACGAGCTTGGTCATCTCGAACATACTGACCTTGGACTTGCCATTGAAGACAGCCTTCAGCTTGTCGTCGGCATTGATCTGGGTCTTCACCTTCGGATCCTGCAGTTTGTTCTTCTTAATGTAGACCCACAGTTTCTTGGTAAGCTCCGTGCGAGGGAGGGGGGTCGAGCCGACGACAGCAGCGAGCTTAGCGTCAGGTGTGACCGGTTTCATGAACGCGGCGTTGGGTTTGCGAGCGGTTTTTTTAGCCATAGTAATTTTTTGATTAGGGTGCTTTCGATCGAAAGCAACGCATTTATAGAGGGAGAAAGCCCTGTTTGCCTAGGAGAATTTTGCAAATCGTAACAGTTGAGGCAGGTCGGATGATCAGTGGTTGAGCCTTGGGATTACCCGTTTTTAGCGGGCTTGTCCTCCATTTGCACGAACTGTTGGTAAAGTTCCGCGTAGTGGCCGCCTTGTGCGAGCAGTTCCTCGTGACGGCCCTGTTCAATGATACGGCCTTGATCCAAAACCAACACCTGATCGGCATGGCGGATCGTGCTTAAACGGTGGGCGACAATGAAGCTGGTGCGACCGCGCAGCAATGCGACGAGGGCTTTTTGCAGGCGCTCCTCCGTCAAGGCATCGATGGAACTGGTGGCTTCATCCAGGATTACAATCCGGGGATCCGCCAGCAGGGCCCGGGTGAAACAGACCAGCTGGCGTTGCCCGACCGACAGGGCGGAACCGCGTTCCCCCACTTCGGTGAACAGGCCTTGCGGCAGGTTTTCAAATATATCCAAGCAATCGAGTTGGCGGGCGGCTTCGCGGATTTCCACATCGGTTGCTTCCGGCCGGCTCAGTCGGATGTTGTCCAGCACCGTGCCACTGAAGAGAAAGTTCTGCTGCTGCACCATGCCCATCTGGCGATGCAGGGATTTGCTGGTCAGGGCGCAGATGTCGTGTCCGTCGATCAACAGCACCCCACTGGTCGGCAGATAGAATTTGGCGACGAGGTTGATGATGGAGCTTTTGCCGCTGCCGGTATGCCCCACCAAGGCGACGGTCTGGCCGGGCTCGGCCGTGAAATTCAC
>Ga0222714_10000214_pt1 | contig 68666 bp, 66 predicted proteins | sample C33_3DmetaG_FD_165048 | JGI IMG/M metagenome (GOLD analysis project Ga0222714, IMG submission 165048) | Estuarine water microbial communities from San Francisco Bay, California, United States - C33_3D | ecosystem: Environmental > Aquatic > Marine > Unclassified | place: USA: California... | reverse complement strand
ACTGTAACTGGTCCCACTGGTCCTACTGGTGATGCTTCTACTGTAACTGGTCCTACTGGTCCTACTGGTGATGCTTCTACTGTAACTGGTCCTACTGGTCCTACTGGTTATACCGGTCCTAGTGGCCTTCCAGCAATTGGAGTTCTAGCAAGTTATGGGCAATTTTATTGGAATGGTGAAGGACCTGGGACCTCCGGACTCCAGTCAAATAATGAAAATAACATTATATTGCGTTGGCCTGATAATTACATAGCATCAGGCATTGTTGCATTATCAGGCGATACTGATGTTAAAAATGATTCAAAAATAACAGTATCTACTGCTGGAACATATTATTTTGAAAATAGAGTACAATTGACTTCTTTAAGGGATACTACTTCTTTTAATTGTTACACTAATTTTTATAAAAATGATGAACTAGAACCTTTGTTAAATTCATCAACCTATGAAAAATTAACAAGCACAAGTGTTGAAGTTTTATCGGCAAGTACATTAGTTGAGTTAGAAGCAAATGATTATATTACAATTAAATTGGCTTGGACCGGTAATACAACTACTTTTCCATATCATAATGATACTAATTCTCCAGCGTTTTTATTAAAGGTATTTCAATTAGCATATAATGGCCCGATCGGTCCTACTGGCCCTGCAGGAGCAGATGGCCCAATTGGGCCGGGTGGCGCTGGTTCTGGTTCTGGTGCTCCAATAGCAGGCATTCTTTTCAAACGCACAGGAGCAGGAACCGGCAATAATTCTACTCATAATAATTGGCAACGTTTAACTGAATTTGGTGGTACCACATCGACACTAAATGTCACTGTGCCTGATTCAAATGGAAGAGCAGCATTAAGCGTATTCCCTTTAAATTTGCCGGCCACAGGCAAAGCTATTACAGCAACTATATTTGCAAATAATCCTGCAATTACCACTCAAGACGAGTCAATGACGATGTGGGTTCAAACATCACCATTTTTATATTCTGCGCCAGGAGCAAGTGATATTAGTGGTAATAATGGATGGGTTATAAATCATGTTTCCCAAGTTAATCAAGGAGTAATTAATCCTTTTACAACAACTCCGGCATTTATGTATCTTAGGGATGTAAATGAATTTAGTACGAAACTAACAACAGGAGGGACCCAGATTGGTGACATGTATGTATGGCTATATTTTTATTAATTTATAATATTTTAAATATGTTTTAGCTATAAAACCAAAAAATTATAGTAAAAAATAAAAAAATATTTATTTAATTATTATACTTAATAGTCTACTTATTATATTTATCAATAATAACTTTCGGGATTAACTGGTCTTGTAATTCTTCCAGTTTTTTAAAGCATTTATTAATGGTGACTTCACTCACATCGCTCACATTATGAACGCTCCGCTTACTCACATTCAGGTTACATTTCTGTGCGACGAAATATAAAATGCCTGACGCGATAGAGTTCGGCGTATTTTCCGGAATTAAATTATTTTTCTGTATTTTCTGGGCGATGAATTTACATAATTTCGTTAATTCGGCATTTATATTCAGATGACTACAGTAGCGTTCAATAAAAGATGACGGCGTTGTTTGACCCAGCGAGGTTTTCTCACTATTTTCCATTTCGTTTTCTAATTCGTTAATAATAGAAATCGCATTCCGACACCCCCGCGTGGCGCTGGTATTATCCAGATGAAATATCGTCGCAATTTCTTTTGCCGATCGTGGATAACCGTTAATCCGGGCCGCCACATAAATCGTCGCCGCAATGATTCCGTCGCGATTAAGCCCGCGAAAAGATTTGGCATCCGATATTTTTTTATGTAGGCGCATGGCTTCATCGATAATCATTTGCGGAATGCCCCCTTGATTGGCGAGAATAGATATACGTTGCCCTTCATCGTACCGCATTTTTTCATTATACGGCATTGACTGCCATTCAGTATAGCGCCGGATTTTCCGCATTTCATACGTGGATTTAGCGGGACACAAAATTTTACAACCATACGAGGATTGCTCCAATAAAGGATTAATCGGCATACCACATCGCGTGGGGTCCGACGATTGATTATCATCACCGCCATAAAAACGCCATTCGGCGCCTTGGTCAATGACTTTATATATTACACCGCATGATTTATTTGAACACGCCTGAAAACCTTCCTCCGTAATAAATAATGCGGTATTGCAACAATGGCAAATATCCTTCTCTTCTGAATTGATAAAAACACATTCAATATCTACACGTTTTTCCGTACCTTCGGCCACATCAAATTTATCCCATAAAGATTTCTTATCAATATTATTTGTTTTAATCTTTTTGGTTTTACTTGATGTAAACGCATCTTGTGACGTTTTTTTGCTTAATTGTGTTGATGCTAATTGGATTAAGGGGGAATGAGCTATAGTAGTCATTTTTAGAGTTAAAGTATATTAATAAGAAAACATTAAATCAATTTTATATATAAAACATTAATTTATATATAATATATTTAATTAATGTTTTATATATATAAAAAATAATTATAATTCTATTATTCTATTATTTTATAAAATTTATATATAAATGTTTAACTATACATGTTTAACTATACATGTTTGTCCAAGATCCGGTTTCTGTATTTTTCTTAATCAGTTTATCTACAATTTCAGGCGTGACGGTTAAAGGAAATTCAACTTTAATAGACATATCACTTTCAAACAAATTCGTGCCGGGTTTCATCAGTCGATAGAGATTGAGTTTAGTGTGAATAATTTCTAAACATCTCTTTAGATTACGCACACCGTCTTCTTTTTCTGTATGGTTTGTGATAAGATGATGAACTGTTTCTTCCGGAATAATAATATCCGTAGAATTAAATTTGACTTGTTCGCGGATTTTGGGCAGCAGATAATTATTAGCGATGGTGGTTTTTTGCGGTTGGTCGTAGCCCTTGGTGTGAATCCGATACATCCGGTCGCGTAAAATCGGATTAACCTTTGCTTCCTCATTATAACTGAAAATGAAGAGACACCGACTCAGGTCAAACTCAATCTCCGCAAAATATTTATCGTGAAATTTACTATTTTGGGTCGTATCTGTCAAGTGGGTTAGAATACCAATGATTTCTTCACCGCGAGGCGTATCACTCACCTTATCTAACTCGTCAAAATAGAAGACGGGATTCATACATTTACAGTTAATAATCGTATCTACGATTCGGCCCCACAAAGAGCCTTCGTAGGTGTAGGAGTGTCCCTCTAAGAAACTACTATCCGTTGCTCCACCGAGCGCAATAAACGCAAAATCTCTGCCCAGAATTTTACTGATGCCGTCTTTAATTAAGGTGGTTTTACCCGTGCCCATGGGACCCTTAATCGCAATTGCCGTTCCGACCGCGCTGGGGTTTACCAGCAGTTGGCCAATCATTTGCATAATTTGTAATTTAGCGTCATTTAAACCAAACACGGCCTCGTCTAGGGTTTTTTTAGCATTTTCCATAAACTCGTGACACTTTTCAATGCCATCATCAATTGTAATTGGTAGGTGTTTAAATTTACCAAACGGAATTTGCATAAAGGTGTCTACCCAGTTTTTAATTTTATAATATTCGCCTGCGCCCGGTTCCATATACTTTAGCGTGTTGATTTTTTTATAGGCACAAGCCTTAAAGGCAACTGGAATATCCGCCTCCAGAAGTTGTAGACGATATGGTTTTTCTACATCCGAAAACTTTTTGATTTCTTCCATTTGTTTTATAACGATTCGCTGTTGTTCTTGCGTCATATTTTCTTTAAAGAACTTAACGTCATTCATAACGTTTTTCTCTTTTAACAAAGTTTTAAATTTGCGTGTATTTTTACCCTTTTCTTTTTTCTGTTTTTGGTCTTTTTCCATTTGATATGTAACTTCTTTTGCTTTCATATCAGCAATCATTTCTTTTACAACGGGATTTTGACGCTGAGTTTCAGTCAAACCTTCAATCATTGTATTAAAAGAATTAAATGCTTCTTCATTTGTAAATGAATTTTCATCCTTTTCAGAAATATTCAATGAAATATTTTCTTCCTCGTCCTCTGAATCTTCATTCTCCGAATCTTCATCATAATCTGAATCTTCATCTTCATCAATATCATAATCATCATCATCTTCATCATAATCCTCTAAATCGCCTAAGCTGCCGACATTAAACACAATGTTAAATTTTGCAGGCTGTCCTCCCTTAACGCCTTTCATAATTTTAGAATTATAATTACAATCTTCATATCCGTCTTTATAACCATTATCATAAGTGTCTTCATCGTCATCATCATCATCATCTTCATCCTCATCATCTGTATCTGTATCTTCCTCATCAAGTGTTTCATAAGATTCTTCATCCGTTTCAAATTCTAACTCTAATTTACGTTTTGTGGGTTTAGATTTTAACGGCTTGGCACACACAAGCGACTTAGCAGATATAGGCTTAGCAGGCACAGGCTTGGCATACACGGGCTTAGCAGACACAATCGCAGACACAGGAGGCTTAGCTGATTTTTTTGGAGCAGGGGGAGGAACATCCAATTGTGTAGATTTTGTTTTTTTGAGTGTTTTTTTATCATTTGATTTAGAAGAAACGGTGTTTTCTGCCTTTTCTTTCATGTATTTTGAAGGAAAGAGGTCAGAAAGGAAACTCCTATAAGATTTTAAATCCATATCATTTTCTTCAACCTCATCATCCGTTATAAAATCACTATCATCATCTGAAGACATATTTTTTTTATATTTTTCTTCCTTCACCTTTTGATTTTGGCGAGTATTTGTCTTACGGGCACTTTTAGAAGTTAATTTAATTTCAGAAGTCATTCTACTTTTACTTGTTAAGTATTATTTATATTAATTTAATGAATCAATTTTTTATTTAATTAAATTAATTCAATAATATTAATTCTATTATAACCAAATTGTTTAAAGTTATTGTATTTAATAAAAAATTGATTCAAAAGAATCTAAATATTATTTAGTAAATATAAGAATGACTCAACGTACAAAAGGAACGATTGAAAAACAAAATGCTACTAAAATTATTGGTATCCAATTTAGTTTATTATCACCAGAAGAAATAAGAAAAGGTTCTGTCGCCGAAATCACCAGCCGTGACACATATATAAATAATAAACCAGTTATTAATGGTTTGTTTGATCCGCGCATGGGTGTTCTTGAGCCAGGATTTATCTGTCCGACGGATGGGTTGGATTATATGCAAACGCCTGGTTATTTTGGTCACATTGAGTTGGCTAGACCTTTGTTTTATATTCAGTATTTGACTACAATTTTAAAAATAGTTCGTTGCGTTTGTATAAAATGTAGTAAACTGTTAATAAGCAAGAGCAAATATAAGCACATCTTAAAAATGTCGGCTGAAGATAGATGGGATTTTGTGTTTGAGCAAGCCAAAAAAATTACCCGATGCGGCGAAGACATTGATGATGGTTGTGGCTGTAAACAACCCAATAAGATTAAAAAAGAAGGGTTGTCTACAATAATTGCGGAATGGGATAATATTCAAGGTTTGACGACGGATGAATCTGATAAATTAACTATGAATTTAACTCCTGAAATTATTCTGAAATGTTTTAAACGCATTTCAGACGAGGATGTAAATTTTATGGGATTTAGTCCGATTTGGTCTCGGCCGGATTGGATGATTTGCCAGGTCTTAGCTATTCCTCCTCCTGCGGTTCGTCCATCCGTGAAGCATGATTCGCAACAAAGAAGTGAAGACGATATTACACATATCACTGTGAGTATAATCAAGGCAAATAAAACCTTACAAGAAAAGATTCAATCAAACGCAAGCTCAAACGTGATTAATGATTGGACAGTTCTTTTACAATATTATGTTGCCTCTATGGTAGATAATAAACTCCCGGGGTCCTATCCTATGTCACAGCGTTCCGGCAGACCATTAAAATCTATTAAAGAGCGCTTAAATGGAAAACATGGACGTGTTAGAGGAAACCTTATGGGAAAACGTGTTGATTTTAGTGCGCGTTCTGTAATTACCCCTGACCCGAACATTAGTGTCCTTCAATTAGGGATACCGATGAAAATTGCTAAAAATATTACGAAACCGGTAAAAGTGAATAGCCGAAACAAACAATTTTTAGAAAAATTAATTCAAAACGGCCCAGATATTCATCCCGGAGCTAAAATTCTGGAGCGAAAAAATGGTGATAGTATTTCATTACGATATGTAGACCGAGAATCTATTAAATTAGAAATTGGTGATATTGTTCACAGACATATGATGGACGGTGATGCTATTCTATTTAATCGTCAACCAACACTTCACAGAATGTCTATGATGTGTCACATAGCAAAAATTATGCCGGTTGGTGATACGTTTCGCATGAATGTAGCTGATACTAAGCCTTATAATGCAGATTTTGATGGGGATGAAATGAATCTTCACATGCCACAAGATGATGAAAGTGAATCAGAATTAAAAAATTTGGCGGCGGTTCAGTGGCAACTCATTAGTCCGGCAAATAATAATTCTATTGTCGGTATATTCCAAGATTCCTTATTGGGTTCATATCGGCTAACACGGGAGAATATTAATTTTACCGATCGCGATGCGATGAATTTACTAATGTCGTATGATAAGGTAGATGTAAATAAAATTAGTAAAAAAAATTCAAGTTTTGAGATTTTGTCGCAAATTCTACCTCCTCTATCATTAAAATATAAAAGTAAGAAATTTGGAGAAAAAGATGATTACAAAACATCTAATGCCGTTTTAGAAATTATCAATGGAAAATATGTGCGTGGTCAATTAGAAAAAGGTATATTGGGTGGAGGATCAAATGGTTTGATTCAGCGTATCTGCAATGATTTTGGTAATAAAGAATCAGCCAATTTTATAGATGATTTACAAAACATTGTGACCGAATACATGAAATCCAGTGCATATAGTGTCGGTATTAGTGACTTAATCGCAGACGATGCTACGAATTTATCAATTACAAGTGTTATATCTAAAAAGAAAATGGAAGTAAAAAATCTTATAGACCAGACACATCTCGGTATATTTGAAAATAAAACCGGAAAAACAGACGAAGTAGAGTTTGAAACACAGGTTAATAATATTTTAAGTCGTGCTGTGAATGACGCCGGAAAAATTGGGCGTGAAAGTTTAAGTAAAGATAATCGGTTTGTTATTATGGTCAACGCCGGTTCCAAGGGCAGTGATTTAAATATTTCCCAGATGATTTCGTGTCTGGGTCAGCAGAACGTTGATAATAAGCGTATCCCGTATGGTTTTGAAAACCGAACGCTTCCCCATTATACAAAATACGATGATTCGCCTGCCGCCCGCGGGTTTGTGGAAAACTCCTTTATTTCCGGTTTAACACCTGAAGAGTTATTCTTTCACGCGATGGGTGGTCGTATTGGTATTATTGATACTGCTGTAAAAACCTCACAAACGGGTTATATTCAGCGTCGTCTGATTAAAGGGTTGGAAGATATCAAGGTAGAATATGATATGTCTGTCCGAAATAACCAGAACAAGATTATTCAGTTTTCCTATGGCGATGACGGGTTTGACACTGTAAAGGTGGAATCACAGTATATGCCTCTAGTAAAAATGACATTAGAAGAAATTTACGCGCATTTTCAGATGCCGATAGATGACGCTAGTAATAAAATTTATAATTCATTCTTTCCAAAGAAAGTTATTTCGCGATTTAATAAACAGAAAGATGAACTTGCTGGAAAATTGGAAATAATACTTAATTTTATGATTGCCTCCCGTGATAGAATTGCGCAAAATATATTTGCCAATAGAGAAAACGATAAAGTAAATATTCCCGTATCTTTTACACATATTATTAATAATATACAAGGGCAGTTATCTATCAATGAAAATTCCTTCGTTGATATTACACCGCTTGAAGCGATTGACATAATTCTTGCTGGATATGACACCATAACAAAAATATACTATGTTCAGCCAACTGATTTATTTAAAACAATGTATTATTATTATCTTAACATAAAAGATCTCCTCATGGTTAAGCGTTTTAATAAAAAAGCTTTAATTTTATTGGTAGATACAATAGTTATTAGTTATAAAAAATCAATTATCGCGCCAGGAGAGATGGTGGGAATGATTGCGGCACAATCTATTGGAGAACCGACTACACAGATGACTTTAAATACATTTCATTTTGCTGGTGTTGCGAGTAAGTCAAATGTAACCCGTGGTTTGCCACGCATTGAAGAAATATTATCATTATCTGAAAATCCGAAACAACCAGCATGTACAATTTATTTGTTTCCCTCTGACGAATGTGAACAAGAAAAAGCAAAAGCTCTTGTTCATCGGATAGAGCATACTAAATTAAGGGCACTAGTTGATTCTGTTCAAATTTGTTTTGACCCAGATGACACGAAATCTTTAATCCAAGAAGATAACTCTACAATGGAACAGTATAATTTATTTGAAAATATGGTAAATGAATGTTTGGGTAAAAGTGATGAAGGCGAATCAAGTGTTAAATCAAAATGGGTGATTCGGCTGGTATTAAACACCGAAGAATTACTTGATAGAAATTTAACAATGGATGATGTAAATTTTGCGATTAAAAACGCATATCGTGATGAAGTTTCATGTGTCTATTCTGATTATAATAGTGATAAGTTAATATTCAGGATTAGGCTTAACACGATTATTTCATCTAAAAAGAAATCTGTTCAGAAGCAAGGCTCACTTGATCAATCTGATGAAATTTACTTATTGAAAAATTTTCAAGAACAGTTATTAGATAATCTAGTTCTAAGAGGAGTCAAAAATATAAATAAAGTAATTCCTCGTAAAATTTTGGACAGCATGATTAAGGAGACTGGAACTTATAACAAGAAAGAGACTTGGGTTCTAGATACGGTTGGGACAAATTTAACGAGTTTATTGAGTCTTGATTATATTGATACAAAAAGAACCTATTCAAATGATATTCAAGAAATATACCGAGTGCTTGGTGTTGAAGCGGCCCGACAGTCAATTTTAAATGAAATTTCCGAAGTTATTGAGTTTGATGGCGCATACATTAACTATCATCATCTTAGTCTTTTGTGTGACCGGATGACGTGTAATGATTCGATTGGGATGGTTTCTATATTCCGCCACGGCATTAATAAGGACGACATTGGCCCCTTAGCTAAGGCCTCATTTGAAGAAACTCCCGAAATGTTCTTAAAGGCGGCTAGACATGCTGAATTAGATAATATGCGCGGTGTTTCTGCGAATGTAATGTGTGGCCAAGAAGGTTATTTTGGCACAAGCGCGTTTCAAGTCGTTTTAGATATTGATAAAATAACTCAGATTAATTCTGAAGAATGGAAAGAAGAAAATGATGAATTAGAAATACAAAATAGTTTTGATGAATTTGTCAATAAAGACACTAGTTGTAGTATTAGCAACTTAACAATTCAGAGTAATGTTATGAATATTGCCGAGGAAGATATGGGAGAAGACAATGGATATCAAATTGAGTTTTAAAAATTATATAATTAATTAAATAATAATTAAATAATAATTAAATAATAATTAAATATTTATAAATATTAAATATTTATAAATATTTAATATCAAAATTCTATTATTTTTCCACTATTATTTGTCTAGTGTTATTTTTCCTATTTTTTTTGGTTTTTGCTTTGGAGGTGATTCATCGGTAGCAAGGGACTTTTTCAATTTAATTAAATAATTTTCTAATATATTTTCCTTTTTTCCGGACTGTATTTTTTTTTGTGTTGGTGCTGTTAATTTATCCAAAGTTATTTTATATTCTCTTGTCTCAGTAAATAACAATTTATATATCGGAGCAATATTAATCACTCTATCAACTGGAACATTTAAAAAATAAAATCCAGAAATTGTCTCAGCATCAGGGACAGTCGGTGCGTTCATAACAAATAATTCGTTATTATTCTCAATCAAGTTATTAGAAGATATTAATACTAATGGTATAGAAAAATGATTTATTAAAATCCATATATCAATATTAGTTACATAATAATCTTCATTAAATATTATTCTTTCTAATAAACTTATATTTTTTTCAAGTTCATCAGATATCCGCTGTTTCCCTTCTAATTTAAATATACGGAGTAATTCCGTTTTATAATTTTTTAATAATTTCAAATATTCATTTATTAATATTTCCTTTAATTCTATTGATGTATATTGTTTGGTTTCATTGCTATGTAATGAAATAATTCTTATAATCAAATTAAATGAACATATATTTGTATTATTAATAAACTCTTCTTCTAATGTATTTTTTTTAAATAATTTTTGTTCATCCTTAAAAATTTTTGGTATAGGTTTAACGCATTCCCCTGATTGAACACCCTTATCAAAGGAAACTACATCAGAATATGGTTGCGTCCATTTGGTAGTTTTAGGCATAACAGTATCATATGTATTATTATTAATGTATGGATTCTCTGGAACAGGTATAAGATTTTCAAAATATTCTTGTGTTAATAAGGATTGAAATAAAATTATTTCATCATCGTGAAGATTATAATTCACTTCTGTAAATGATAAAAATTTATTGGGTTGAAAAAAGAATGATTTAATGCGTTTATATCTTATTAATTCATCTGCTATTTTTGTGTAATATGCTATTTCATTATCTTGATTATTAATAAGATTATATTTAGGTATTTTTAATTTACAAATTTTATTTTCACCATCATTTTCACCAGTATTACCAGTATGTAATATACAAACTGGATTTGCCGAACACTCATCGCTCATATAACAATTTTTAATAGTAGATAATTTTTTTATATCTTCATCAGAATAATTCTCAAATGATACTATATTTTTCATAATTAATTTTAAAATATCTATCACCATTTCCATTTTTTCAATATATGTATTTTTTTGTGATGTAATTAATTCTATAATATTGTTTCTATATTTTTTATTATCAAATTCTCCTAGAACAATTCTTGAATTATTTCTAAAAATATTAAAAAACGCAGTTTCTATCTTTATTTCATGAATAAATTTAATTCTTTCATTATCTATTTTGGAACTCATTAAAGATTTTTTATTATCTTCATTTAAATATTTATAATTTGTGTCTATCTTACCAAATGTTTCTAATTCATCTCCCTCAACCTCTGCTTCAAATGGTTCAGATACTTTTATAAATTGATTTGTTTCCGTTAAAATGCCAATGATAAGTCCGTCTTCTACTATTTTAAACAAAGGCTTACATGGTATTATATTTAAGGCATTTTTAAATTCATTATTAACCATTGTTAAAAATTTTTTCGTATTTTGATAGGAATTACTGTAATTATCATCGTCCATCCAGTAATAACCTGCGGTTAAATCAATTAGAGGACTGGAAGGATAGCAGGGAATCATACCAGTTAATCCCTCTTTACTTGCGACAATTCCTATTACTTTACCATTATAGTTTATGACTTGCTGTTTAACTTCATAATTTTTTAAGGTCAACAAATGAACCAAACGGTCTAATAATATATTATTTTTATATTCATATTTGGTCTTAATTAAACTTGCTCTCGGCGCACATTTATCTGTAATTGTTTTTTTAATTAATATCAATACTTGTTTTAAATTCTCTAAAATATTCATATCATGAACACTGAACATTCCATTAATTTTTTTATGAAGAATATATTCATAAATAGGCTCATAATAATTTCCATTTTTTATAATAATAATAGTTTTCTTATGACTATCATATAATGTACTGGAGTAATGATTTGATGGACACAATATATTTACATTATTTGTGATATCATCATTTTTTATTTCTAAAATAGCCATATTTATTCCTTTGGGAAATAGTTCGCTGTTTGGTCTACATATTAAATCCCATAAGTAAGTATAATTTATTTCTACCTTATCGTCTTTTAAATATAATTTAAAATTTTCATATGCTACACATAATTTTTTCAAAAAATTAATTTTTTCTTCATCTTTAGTCTTAAAAACATTTTTATATATTTCAGTATCTTTGTATGTGTCCAGGTTTATATCCGTATCGGAGCCCTCTTTATAAAATAACTCAATTAAATTTCCATTCTGAAGCGACATAAATGTATCTAGATTCATTGCTTTTATAAATATTTTTTTCATTTCAGGTATTCTTACTGGAGTTTTATTATTACTTCTCCCAAGTATATCACTAATACAGGCTACAAATGATTGAGTTTTATGTGGTTCTACACCATGTCTAACTAAACATTTATAATCTGGTTTTAACTTAGTATTTGTAACACTTATTTGACAATCCATATTATCTGTTTTAATAAATTTTTGTATCGCTAATGGCAAATATCCAAAACGATTTGAATCTAAAGGAAAAGTTTCATGACCCATTATGTAATTGTCTGTTAATTTTGTATCAGATAGTTTTGGTTCTTCCTTTTTTTTTGCCTTTTCCGGGTCTTCTACCATTTGCTGATTACAAGTATCCCGTCTTTTTTTTTGTTGTGGACTATCCCATCTAGAATAACAACACGGCATACATTTACCTTCTGGATGTGCATCTGTTCCTAAGAAACCAGGATAGTGTTTAACATATTCACCTTTATCATTTTTGTGATACTTATCCTCTGTAAATTCAAACACATTTCCTCCAGGAGGAACTTTTTTTGCGTCTTTTGGTATAATATCTCCGTATTTACCAGATTTGGCTTCTGCTTCTGTTAAACTTACATTATCCTTTAAACTCCAATAACGCGGGCAAATATACCAATATTGATTTTTTGGGTCACTTCCATATTTAACCGCTTGGTCATATGAGCCAGGATGTTTTTCATCAATATTTTTTTTTTCCTTATCTGTTAATATTACTGGTTGTTTGCGAAAATTCCACGGACAACTTCTAGAATAAGAATCAAATTTACCCTCTGGTTTTACCAGAAACAAAGAATTATCAAGTTTATTCATTTTTGTAGAAAATACATTCGGATGTGTTAAACTCATACCAGTTATATCTTTTTTTAATAAGTCGCTTGCTTCGCTTGGCCCTGCTTCGCTTGCGCTTGCTTCGCTTGGCCCTGCTTCGCTTGCGCTTGATGCTTCACCTGGCCCTGCTCCTCCCACTTCTGCTCCCTCCTCCTCCTCCTCCTCATCATCTCCGCCAAATCCTAATAAAAAATCCAACATATTCTCACCTGCTCCTTCGCCTGTTTCTTCTTCAAATACTAATTCTTGTGCCACAATTCGCATTTGTTTATTTTCTGAATAAGGTTGTTCGGCTTGAGCCACAATATCATTTATTTGTGGTTCATCTTGAATTTTCTTACCAGAACATTGAGTATCAATAATTTTGGTAGATACATTTGTGCTTGTAGGATTTTGAGATATTCTCATTAACGAATCTATATAATTCGGTATAACTTTTAGATAAAAAATATCATTAATTCCACTAACGCTAATAGTAATAGCAGTATTATCAAATTGTTCCTTTACCATTGTAACTAAAAAACCAGGACTATTCTTTATTTTTATTTTTTTATTTTGAAACGCATTTTGAACAACCTGTAATGATGTGGCAAAATCAGCAAATTTTGCTCTGGCTACATCCATGCTAATAGAAAAATTCTTAGAAAGTCCCTCTATTATATCATATTCACTATTATTAGCATTTAGATTATCTATTATAAAGGCTTCTTGACTAGTCATTTCATTATAATTAGCAACTCTTTTATAACGCATCACAATGCCCTTAGCTAAATCGTCTTCTATAACACTAAAAATACTAGATACACATCCTATTATTTTTTTTAATTGGATCGCTTTTGTAATTTGTATATTCATCACATAAGCCAAATTAGACACCTCAACATAGGCGTCATTCAGGCTTTTAAAATTATTCATATTATATCCATTTTGCGATATATAATCTTTTATTACATTAATTACCGGATTAACTTTAGCAATAAATATTTTATCTATTTGTTCAATCGTCATACCATTAGAAAATGTAGATTTTATAGTTATATCGCCATTATTTTCAAACTCACAAACAATTTTAATTACTTCGCCTTCTACAACATCTTCAATATAAACAGCCACACTCTTATTTCTTCCTATTTGTTTTATTAATTTGTTAATATTTGCTTTGTTCATATAAGGAATTTTATTACCATTTGTCGCTAATTTATTTGCATACAATCTAAAAATCTTCTCTTGTCTTTTTTCTGGGTTATATTTTATAAAAGGCACTTTTTCCGTCGCGTGTATAAGTTTAAATACAATATCCAATGGCAAATTAAAAGATTGTTCGGGATGTATTGTTATTTCTAATTCCTTTATACCAACACTCTTAAACAAAGAGTTCTCTTTGTTTTTTCGCTCATTATAAACATTGTAAAAGAGATTCACATTCTCTTCATTTTTATCAAAATTAGCATTTAACATTTTTTCTGATTCTATGTTCAGGATTTCTTTTTTTGTATCTAATTGTTGTAAATTGTTAATATCTTTCTCTCTAAGATAAGGAAAATATATCTTTACTGTGCTTTCTTGAGAAAGTTTCAAGGCTGTTGCATGTTTCAATACTTCATTGGCTGTACAAAAAAATATCGTGTTATTATTTATATTTTTAGTATCCATCAATAGATTTTTGTTTGTCGTGGTTGTTATATTATCAGCATTTTTTTCCAGAAAGGGGTCATACTCAGTAACATTATATGGATTAACTGTATAAGGATAGGTCGTCTCTATAGATACAAATTTTTGTCCAATAGATTTACTTACTAAAAATGTTTTATTATCTAAATCAAGTGATTTAATGTCTTCGTAATCATATATATCTTTAACTGCTATAATAGGATTAATTCCATCTATATTTAATAAAAACTGTGTTAATCGTCCATGAGTTAATTCTAAACTTTCATTTTGAGTTATGGTTTGATAAATTGTCTCTGACTTTAGTTTTTCAAATTTTTTTATATAAAAATAGATCTCACCAAAGGAAACGGTATTAGAAATATTTTTCATTAATTTTTTTTTGATTGTTTCAATTGTATCATCTATATGGATATATTCTGCTACAAATTCCACATTTATATTTGTATCCAAAATATCTTTTAATTCTACTTCGCTAAAAAGCCCTTCAAACAATATATTTTCTGGTTCTCTTTTAAATAATTCATTTAAAACTATACCAGAATCAATAATACTTTGTTTTTTTCCATAAAAAACATATAGAGTAGTATTTTCTTTATCTAATGTATGGCATAATTTATAGATATTAGACATATATATAAATTAAAACTATATTATTTTATATAATTATATGAACTATACTAATAATTATAATTTGATAGTTGCTTTATGTAAAAATGGCGGAATAGGAATAGATGGCAAATTACCTTGGAGTATAAAGGAAGATATGCAGTATTTTACTAAACAAACAAAAGGAAATGGAAATAATGCGGTAATCATGGGTAAAAATACCTGGCTTTCTTTACCAAATAAATATCTTCCAGGAAGAGATAATTTTATTATTTCTTCCAGTATTATTATTGACGAACGATTGACCGATGGGCACCGAATTAAAACATTTAAAAATTTAGATGAAGTAAATGCCTTTTGTAAGTTGTCCGCAAACTATGATACTATTTGGATTATTGGCGGAGCAATGCTTTATAAAGAGTGCTTAGAGAGAAATTTTATATATAAATGTTATATTACGTCTATTGGGTACGAGTATAAATGTGATACTTTCTTTGATTATAGTGATATAAATAAATGGGATTTAATAAATATAAATTCAGTTATTACGAATAATAATATAAATATAGATTTTATGGAGTTTAAATATAAAGATTAAAATATAACAATTATATATTATTATGACAAAGAGGATCGCATTAATCACGGGCATAACAGGCCAAGATGGTTCTTATTTGGCTGAATTTTTACTAGAAAAAAAGTATGAGGTTTGGGGTATCATTCGGCGTTCTTCCAGTATAAATACTCATAGAATAGAAAATATATTTGATAAATTATCTTTAAGATATGGCGATTTATCAGACAGTATTAATATTCTAAATGTTCTTAATGAAATAAAAAATAAATATAAAGAGGAGCTAGAAGTTTTAGAAATTTATAATTTGGGAGCAATGAGTCACGTTAAAATATCTTTTGATATGCCAGAATATACTGCTGATATTGACGGTCTTGGTGTATTGCGGTTATTAGAAGCCGTTAAAAATTGTGAAATTCCTTTAAATAAAATCAAATTTTACCAGGCCTCAACATCCGAGTTGTATGGCAAAGTGATGGAGGTTCCGCAAAAAGAAACAACGCCTTTTTATCCGCGCTCGCCTTATGGGGTCGCAAAACTCTATGGATTTTGGATTGTAAAAAATTATCGCGAATCATATGGTATGTTTGCTTGTTCGGGCATTTTATTTAATCATGAAAGTCCTAGAAGAGGCCACAATTTTGTGACCCGTAAAATTACAATGGGTTTAAATAAAATATTAAAGGACCCTTCCGCATTTTTAACATTGGGTAATATTAATTCTATGCGTGATTGGGGTCATGCGAAAGATTATGTTAAAGGCATGTGGTTAATGTTACAATGTGAAACACCAGATGATTATGTATTGGCAACAAATGAATTTCATAGTGTGAGAGAATTTGTTGAAAAATCATTTCGTTATAAAGGGTTTAATATTAAATGGAAAGGCGAAGGCGTGAATGAAATTGGTTATGATGAAACTACTGGGAGAGAATTAATTAAAATATCTGAAAAATATTATAGACCAGCAGAAGTTGAAGAATTGTTAGGAGATCCTTCACGAGCCAAAGCTGAATTAAAATGGACATGTGATTATACATTTGAAGCACTGGTCAAAGAAATGGTTGAGTGTGATACTTTGTAATAATATATATTAATTATTTTTATTGATAATATTAATATATATTATTGTTTTAGGTACTTAAAGAAAAACGTAAAAAAATCGTCCAAAAGAGTTTTGCAAAAATGAAAAATGGACATTTATAAATGTCCAAAATGGACTTTTGCAAAACTCTTTTGAATGAAAAAAAGCCAAAAAATGAATTTAGACCATAATGCTCTCAATTTCTTTTTTTAGTGATAATATTTGTGATTGTAACTTTTTTATAAAATTAATTTAAATAATTAAAAGGATTTAGGCGAATTATTATGTTACATAATAATATAGAAATGTTACACAATAATTCGCCGAAATCGCCAAAAAAATTTATGTGTGAATGTTGTCATTATAACTGCTCTAAAAAAAGTGATTTTGAAAAACATTTAACTTCTATTAAACATAAAAGTAACGAAAATGGAGACAATTGTAATCTCAAATTCGCCAAAAATGTAGAATTAACATGTAATATATGTAATAAAATATATAAATCAAGAACTGGTTTATGGAGACACAAAAAATTATGTAACGATCCAGACTCAACTGTTGAAAATACTATACTAGACGCATCATCAAATGAAATTAAAATATTAACAAGTTTAGTATTAGAATTAGTTAAAAATAATACAGAACTACAAAAACAAACAACAGAATTACAAAAACAGAATCAGAATTTTCAAAAACAAATGATTGATGTATGCCAAAAAATACAACCTACAACTATAAATAATACAAATACAAATAGTCATAATAAAACCTTCAATCTCCAGGTATTTTTAAATGAGGAATGTAAGGATGCGATGAATATGTCTGATTTTATAAACTCTATTGAAATAAAGTTATCTGATTTGGTTAATATTGGAAAACTCGGTTACGTTGAAGGAATGTCCAATATTATAATAAAACAATTAAATGATACAGATATTAATAAAAGACCAGTTCATTGTAGTGATGCAAAGCGCGAAACTTTATATGTGAAGGAGGAAAATAAATGGGAAAAAGAAACACAAGAAACTAAACAGATGTTAACGGCTGTGCGGGGAGTCAATAAGAAGAATTTCCAGTTGTTAACCACTTGGAAAGAGACACATCCGAAATGTATGGACAGTAAATCCAATCAAAGCGATGAATATATGAAAGTAGTAAGTAAAGTAATGGATGGCGATGAAGAAAATATAAATAGGGTCATTAAAAAGGTAGCAAAGGAAGTTGTTATTGATAAATAATTTATAATATATCAATTATAACGCAGAAATAAACAATATACGAATATGCTTAAACATACAGCATAATACTACAATAATATAGTATTATGTTGCCTAAAATTTTACTAGCACTATTATTCTTAGCTATTCCAACAAAACCAGAATTAATAGAATTTAAAAAAGATAATTTTGTAAGTCTGAGAGAAACAATTAATCAGGATGCTTCGTCTAGATTATTATCAAAATTAAATTTAATTGAAAATAAACATAATACAATTTATTTATATATTAATTCTCCTGGCGGCGATGTAATGGCTGGATTAGAAATTATAAACTATATTAAAAGTTTACAGAGCCGAGATAAAGAAGTTATTTGTATTGCACATAATGCGATGTCAATGGCTTTTGTTATTTTTCAATATTGCTCTCAGAGATATATCTTATATTCCTCCACTTTGATGCAACATCAAATGGCTTTAGGTGTAAAAGGAAAGCTGTATGATATTAATTCTAGAATGTCTTACTTGAATTCATTAGAATTAAAAATTAACCAGGACCAAGCAACGCGGTTAAACCTGTCTTTGGCTAATTTTACGCGCTTGATTCAGAATGATTGGTGGTTGTATTCCGAAGATATTTTACTACACAATGCTGCCGATAAAATTGTTTCTATTTTTTGTTCCTTTGATAATTTTGAGGAAACAAACACAGTTAATACGCTATTTGGGGATGTGGCTATTAAATATTCAGCTTGTCCGATAATCAATTATCCATTACAAATTAGTTTTCCAACATTAAATTTTTCCGAGGATAAGAAAAATGAATTTATGGATACACATGTTCATTTTATGAAAAAATATATTTAAAATAGATACCCGCATTAAATAAAAAAATGTTGATAAAGTAAAAGTAAACCACCCAGGGTTGAGAGATTAGACATAAAAGAATAATAATTTTCCCCAAAAGGTGGAAAATGATAGAGAAATGTAGCTAAAATTGTAAATATAATTAATCCTAAAAGAGATAATTTGGTGTATGTATATAATTTCGGATTAGAATTATAAGAATAAAGAGCTATAATAAATGGCGCAACGATTTCTAATAAAATAACGCCACTAATAATTATTTTAGCAAGGGATAATGGAAGTGTAGTTTTATTCATAAACCCTTTAACAACTTTCATGAAATCTTTTATTTTATGAAATCCACTGATGAAAAAAAGCAAGGTGATATAGATTGTTGAAATTAAAATCAGGTTCATCATCTAATTATACTTTATACCTATAAAATATTACTTTCAAACATATTTTTTGATTTTGATAAGTAATAGAGATTAGTGATTTCTAATTGCTGACTTCTAATTATTCTGTGTGCTAAATAAATAATAAAGTCATTATTTGATGTTTTTAATATTTTTTTGCTCATATCAACAGCAACCTGATGATGCGGAATCATATGTTGGATATACATCGCATCTGTCATATTATGTAATTTTTTATTATGAGACATACTAAAAAAACCAGGGTCGCAAAATGTATTACTTAAATATAGCGTGTTTGGTTTTGTAAAATCACCCTGTGTAGCAGTATATGAATTATCCATTTTATTGTTTTTATTACTCATTTCATCATTAAATTCAACATTAGTTTTATTAAGTATTTTTGAATCTTTCATTAGATTTATTTCATATTTTTGTAATCTTATTACATTTCTTAATATATCAAGAATTATTGGATTTTTTGTATTATGTAAATGATTTTCACTCATATAAACAGCAACTTCGTGATGCGGTATCATATGATTTATATATTCAGCATCTGTTAATTGTCTATTACATATATTTGTTTCTTTATTGGTGTTTAAATTTATTCCAATCAATATTATAAAAAGTATGATAAAAGGTATGATAAATAATATTTTAATCATATTATATTATAATTTGATTAAAATATATATTATAATATAATTCTGTATTTGTTGATAAATGTTAAATATTAAAAGGTCTAAATATATATTTAAAAATCATAATAAGGATTATCAGTTATAGTCATACCGCAATAACGGACAGGTTTTTTCTTATAATCGGTTTGATTATAGATGTTTATTTTACTTGCTTCACCTAAAAGAAATTTAAAATTGCTCCAAAATTCATCTTTATGACCAACACTCTTGGTCGCAATATGGGCTAATTCATGAATGGCTACAAATGTTAAAGTGTTGGGGTCAATTAAATTATTTCCATTTTTCTCCGTATTTAAACAAAAAGCCAATTTCTCGCCTTTATTCTCACTATAAGCCGTAAATTCACTTGTGGGCAGAGTTTCGGATATTTTTTTAGGATTAAACCCTTCTACTAAACGTGCTACATTCTCTCTTTCGGGAAACTCTTTTTTACAATGTTCTACTAATTTGGATAATTTTTGATTCACTGTTGCTAATCTATCCGCCGCCAATGACAGTTTACTCCGTTCTCTTACACAATATTTTTTACCATCTACATCGGAAATAATACATTTCAGATTAAAGGCGTCAGATTCTTGATATATTTTAACACAAATATAAAATAATAATATTATTAATGCGTAACCAATAATATTTATTTTCATTAATATATATTAATATTTATTATTCTATTCTAGAAAAAATTGATTCTCTTCTAAATGATATATAAATTGTATATTACTACTTAGACCGAATGAATAACTCACCTGAATATTGGGAGCAAATGGACCTGGATTATTCAATTAAGGTTAAGGAAGTATATAAAGAAAATTTTACTGGCGTGTTAAAAGAAAAGTTTGATGAATTTACACATAATATGATGACGAATGACGCAGTTATAACGAGCATGAACTTAATGGACGCACTTGAGAATTTTAAGAGAAAAAATTATATGTTAGTGAAAGATAATGAAACGAGATTTAATAGGTTATCAGATATGGCGTTTAATTATAGACCACATCAATCTTGCGTTGTAATGTAATAAAAATGTAATAAAAATGTTATACACCTTTGGACATTTAAAACGCCGATTTTATAAAATTATACCTTGTGTAATTGCTGGGTGATTAACAAGTTGTGTCGTCAAATATAGCGTTTCAATATCTTCTTCATTTGGATTTTCACATACAACACGATAATAAAGAAACCCTAATGTTCTTTGAATAAACATTGGTTTATTTGGGGTTGTATATTCGTATATATCGTTGCTTAAAATTAGTTCTCTGGGGGGGGAATCAGGTTCAGAAGAGTCGGTACGGAAAAAGGAGGTATATGTTTGTTGAATGTGGATAATACAATTATGACTCGCGTATATAGACACTTGTATCGTAGGAGCACATCCTTTTGGACGCATTTTTCCAGTGCGTACAGTATATTCCCTTCTTATTAGGTTTTCATGTTTTATGAGTTCGCTTCCACGTCCGACTAATCTCTTATACGTACTATTGTATTCGTCTTCTTTTTCAAATGGAGGGGTCGTATTATTAAAGAACCTTGTATCTTTATTATAATGATTCCTGCTCGTTGGTTGCATCATGTTTTGTATTTTTTCACTTGGGTGTCTTTATCTTATAACGAAAAAACATTTCAATTTTTTATTAAATCAGCGATTTAAATGTACAAAGGTGTAAAAAAATATAAATTATATATTTTTTTATAAATGTTTAAAATTTATTGATATAAAAATTTACTGAGGACCGCAACCGATTTCTAAAGGCATGCGCATCAAGTCAGGCTCAATGGTGGTATTCATCCAGGGGCTCACTTTGCTGGTGGGGTTAGGCGGTTCAGAGCGAACCTGGAGATTCGCATTTCGGAGGGAACTGCCTACAGTATCAATACCGGCATGGTAACCAGCCTTTAATAAATTAACATTCTTAAAGTCGTTGCTGCCGGAGGGGTTGAGTTGAGCCCATTGGCTATTTTTATCTAAAGGCAACAGTTCCGAAGGGTCAACAACACTACCGCCCTTCATACAGCTGGGGGGCAGACCTTGCGACGACGTAGCAATACCGGTTACTGAGGAGTAGACCTCGTTCTGGCCGGCGGGTTCAGCCGGTTGAGCTACATTATCCATAGTAGGTCTATTCATTGAGGAATTTTGACCATTACCGGTCGGCGCGTTTCCGCTAAAGCCATCAGACATACTGCCCTTTCGGCCAGAATATTGAAATACGGCATATGCTAAAATAACAAATCCGAGGAGGGCCAAAAAATGATGCGTTTTAATCTTCTTCTGTAAATCTTTGATTATACTCATTATATTAAAAAGATGATAAAATATTTTTATCAAAACGAGTATAATTAATTATTATTAAATAATAATTAATCTAAATTTTCTAAATTAGAAAGATTAATATTTCTAAAGTTTATATTCATTTTCTTCATCATCATCAGAAATATCAATATCTTCTAATATATATTTTGTCTTAATTTCTTTTGCTTCAAGATATGCTTGAATAGCCAATTTTCTCATATTTTTTGCCTTGTCTCTTGCTGACCTATAAATATCATAATATACTTCATTTGGCTTTTTCAATTTTATTCTTTCTAGATTATCTTCTATAATATTTTCTAAATTAACTTCTTCTAAGTTAGTATTATATTTTTTCACAGAAACAGGCATAGGCGCATCAGACACATCAATAGCAGACGCAGGCACATCAATAGCAGGCGCAGGCACATCAATAGCAGGCGCAGGCACATCAATAGCAGGCGCAGGCACATCAATAGCAGGCGCAGACACATCAATAGCAGGCGCAGACACAATCTCTTTATCATCATCGGGCACATCTTCATTCTCGCCATCACTTTCGCTCTGACTATCTAAAATAACCTCTTTGATTTCCTTAATCTCATTAACTGAATTAATGTCCTCAACAATCTTAAGACCCAAACACGACGCATTTATTTGATTATTTTCTAAATCATCAGACATGCGGATAAGACATTTTTTAAATGTATTAACTGGTTCTTTAAGAACCATTAATTGAGATAGTTTAATATCCAATTCAAAACTTCTAGATGTAAACTTAACCCCATCAATTAAAACCAAAGGTATAATATTTGTCTCAGGCACAATTGTATTAATATCTATATTAACTTCATCTTCATTATATACAGAACATTTATCTTCGCCTGTATGTTTATTTGAATTTATGTAGACACGAATTAATGTATATGCTCCCGATTTATACATACGAGTTATAGGGGACATCATATTTTCAATATCATCTTTTGAATAATCTCCAGTAAACCATAAATTTTTATTTTTATCTATTAGGTCATGAAAAACAGTTTCTAATTTTTCTAACCAGTTAAAAAAAGTTTCATTCTGATCACGCGTATACATTAAATCGCAATATTTTCCTCGTTTGGTAGTTATAATTGCTTGTTTTGTTGCACATTTTGGTAATTGTATAAACAGTTCTTTTTCCTTATCAGAAAAAATTACTTTTGAGAAAAACGCTCCACCCTGAATTGGGAGAGGATTTCCTAAAGTAATTTTATTAAATTCAAATTCTTGAGTTGGTTTAAATATATCCATTAGAAATAATATAGAAAATTAAGAAAGGAATAACACGCAAAAAAAATTATTTTTATTACATATACAAATATGATTAAAGAAACAATTATTAATGAATGTTTACTCGTTTTAAAACGTGATGATGTAAAAAAGGAATTAAAAAATTTATTGTCGCCTTTAATAGATTTAGTATTATTACAAATATACCCATATTTATATTTATCGTTATTGTTTGTATTAATAAGTTTTTTATTGCATTTAGGAATTTTTATTCTTCTCTTTAGGAATAAATCTTTTTTTATAAAAAAGGAATAATTGTAATATAACAAGTATAACAAGTATAACAAGTATAACAAGTTTATAATTATTTTATATATATTTTCTTTTAATATAGTATAAAGATGGTTAAACATGGTTCTCGTAGACATAGAATGAAAAGAGGAGGCGGAGGCGGTGATAGTGAAGTGCGTCCTCATGGCGCAGGTGATGTAAACCTTGGCGAATTACATGAAATATCTGATTCTGCAGGTAAAATGACTCTTGGATTAGAAAACCAATCGGGTGGACGTAAAAGTCGCCGAAAACACAGACACACGAAAAAATGCCGACACATGAAAAAGACGCGAAAAACCCGCAAACATGGAGGCAACGGCGTGATAAGCACTGCGTTATTGCCATTTGGGTTGTTTGGTCTTCAGAAATATTTTCAACGTAACCGCACGGCTAAGAGAAGCGTTAAAGGTTTAGGAAATAAGGTTAAAAGCGGGTTTATGGGCATTAGAAAAATGTTGTAAACCATAATTAGTAATAATTTTATAAATAATTTTATTTAAACATAATTTATATTTAAAATATTAATTATAAATAATAATTTCCGTATATGTTATAAAAATGAGTTTTGAAGAAAGTATACAAAAATGGGTTTCTTTAGATAATCAATTGCGTTCATTACAAGATAAAACAAAGCAAATACGCGAAGATAAAAATAATATAGAAAATGGAATCATAAAATATGTAGATACACATAATTTACAAAATTCTGTTCTTAAAATATCAGATGGAAAACTTAAATTTACTATGGTAAAACAAACAAATCCACTTACCTTAAAATATGTTGATGAGTGTTTAGGAAAGTGCATTAAAAATCCAGAACAGGTAAAACTTATAATGAACTATATTAAAGACAGTAGAAATTCTAAAATTATTCCTGACATTAAAAGATTTTACGCAAATAATTAATTAGAATTATGTTATAAAGAATTATGTTATAAATAAATATATATATATGACTGATATTCTCTCAACCAATGATTCTCTATTTACAAAAGATGATATGATTATGACGGATAATGGTTATTACGCAAATATGTCTATGCTTTATACTGGCGGAGCAGATACTGGCGGTGGGCATATTAGTGGTCTACGTACAGGTAAGGTAAGCGATAATTATAAAAATTTAGGGTTTCCAGCTTTGTATTTATATACGATAAATGATACTTGCTATAAACATCATGATACTGAAATAATGCAAGACGAACCGACTGATAATGAAATAATGTCTGATAGTGAAATAATGTCTGACGATTTATACAATAAATTAATTTCTTTAGCCGAGTTGAAACCAGTAGTTAATAAAAAATATACTAGAAATAAACAAAATATTAAAAAAACCAAGGGTAAAAAAACTAGAAGAACCAAAAAATAAATAGAACCAAAAAATAAATAGAAAATAAAAATTTATAATTTTATAAAATAATTAAATATTATATATGGTTAAAAAAAATATAATATTTAATCCAAAATTTTTAAGTAAAAACGTTATTCGTGTATTAATATTAATAGTTGTATTAGTGTTATTATATATCACATATAAATATTTATTTAAAAATATGATAGAAACATTTACGAATCCAACAATTAAAGGTTATTATGTTATGTCTTGGGTTAATTCGCCTGCTCCTCAAGGCAAGTGGGATTTTGGCGTTTATTTTGGCGGCGAAACAGCCAAAGAAGCAATTGATAAATATATTAATTTGTCCTCTAAAATAACAAGTGGTAAAAAAATACTTGATTTAGGAGGAGGTCTAGATACTGGTATATGGAAAGGTCAAGCTGATTTTGATTATATAAATAGTAAATTATCCGCAATTAAACAATCGGGTTGGGATGGTTTGTGTTTTGATATTGAAGTATGTTCACCTAATGTAAACATGGCTCCCTTATTTACGGATTGTTTTGCCAAATGCAAAGCAGCCGGATTATTAGTTATTGTTACCACGGGCTTTGTTATGCCTTATGGCTGTCAAACTGGAGCAGGCCAAGGTAAGGATATAATAAATTCATGGTTGACTGATAAAAATATTGATTATATTTCGCCTCAAATATATGGGGCATCTGGCACTGAACTGGAACCAACGGATTTATCTGTTTTTAAAGCTGTTCAGAATAAAGTTGTTCCGTCTATTCCATATGATTCTGATTGGGATAAATTAAATGTGGGTAATACGGGGATAACACCGGCTGGATATATATTATGGAATTCTGCTCCACCTACCCCAAAACGTAATTATTGCGGCACTGGCTGGTCAGACGCAAATTCCAAATGTGGCAGACAATGCCCAGGCGGTCAAGATAGTGAATGCAACGGTCAGCAATGTTTTGCGAATTTAAGTAACTGTCCAGTTAATAAATAATATTAGTATATATAATTTTATTATAAGTATATAATAATAAAATTATGTTTAAAAAAGTATTGGTCTTATGTCAAAGAAAGAGCGGAAATCTAGATAGAGGAAATGGTAAATATATAAAGGTAGAAGAGGCAGTTGTTCCAAAAATTAATAAATTAGTTAATTCATTACTAGGACCAGATTATACAATAGAATATTTATCAAATAAAGAATCATATTCCGAAGAAGAAGGGGGAGAAGTTGATATAGATTTAGACTTAGTTGAATATAATCCACTTGCCCGAGAATTTATAGAGAGAAATATATCTAATTATGATGTAATAATTCTTAATACTTGTCCATTTGTGTTAATGAATTATAATATAATATATAAATTATTAAAAGAAAATGGATTAATGATTTTTTCTAAGTACCCAAGAGAAGACAAATTAGAACCACCAAAAAAAAATGATAGTCTAGTAAACTTATTTACAGATGTTAGTTCAGATATTGAAGGAAATAATGTAACTATATTTAAAAAAAAACTTAAGGGAGGCAGAAGCAAGAAGACTAAGAAGACTAAGAAGACTAAGAAGACTAAGAAGACTAAGAAGACTAAGAAGACTAAGAAGACTAAGAAGACCAAGAGAAATAAATAATTTTATAAAAGGATGTAAATTAATTTCATTATATAATGTAATATAATGAAATCAGTTGGATATAGTACGTTTTATAATGAAAGTAATGATAATGATAATGATAATGATAATGATAAAGAAAACCAATGTTTAATTTGTTTACAAGGACCTATACAAAGTAATAATATTATAATAGATGATGTTAGATTAATGAATGAAATGCATTTTTTAATTAAGGAATGTAAATGTGAATGTTACTCTCATCACAATTGTATAGAACAATGGATAAAAAATAATTCAGTCTGCCCGATTTGTAAAGGACCTATATCATTTCCAAAATCAGGAATAAAGGAAGAAATAATACAGATGCCTATAAATGTAATAAATCAACCACATGAAATAATTATATTACAAAAAACTAAACCGAATAATCATTACTGTATTAGGGTTATATTTATTATATTATTTTTTTTGGTATTTATTTCTATATTAACACAATAATTAAATGTGTAATAATGTAAATAAGTTAAAGATTTTTACATTATTACATTAAAATGCTTGAATTTTTATTTGGATTTGGGTTTGGTATAATGATTGGGACAAAATATAATTGTAAACCTTATATAGAATTTGTATTTTATACTATTAAAAATACATTAGATGATATTAAAAATGATTTTAAACATGAAAAAATAATAATAGACGAAAGTTTAGTTGATCCGCATATTAAAAAAGAAATGTAAAACTTTAATTTAAATTATTATTATATAATACTTATATATAACTATGGAAAGTGGGAGAATGATGTTGTTACATTCAATGATAATTGGACTTTTTTTATATTTCTTAATGGTTTTTATAGGAGGACAAAAACAAGTTGTTGCTGAAAATAGAAGCATAATGATTGCTGCGTTTATATTAATTTACATGATTTTGTTTGGACATGGTTTACCAATGTCTATAAACAAAAATCTATTTTGATTATAATATTATATTATAAAATACCATATAAATTCATTTATATAATTTATATATAAATGAATCGGGTTGAACAAATGAAAAAAATACAATCAGATGCGTTAGAACTTTTTACCAAAAAGAATATAGATTATGGTGATGCGTTCGCTAAATTTGGTGTTATTGGTGTATTAATGCGCATAGAAGATAAAATACAGAGGTCATTATCTATTACAAAGAATGGAGTAAATTTAATAAATGATGAAAGTATGCGCGATACTTTATTAGATTTACATAATTACGCTGCGATGGCTTTAATGTTATTAGATGAAAAAGAATAATTATATATAGCATAATTAAATGATACTCCAATTATTGCTATTAAATGGCGCAACTGTTATTTGAGATAATTTAGACCGCCAATGGTCAACCTTTTTATCAAAATCTATTTCCTTATTTGTTTTAGGATACAAGGGCGTATTCCCCATTTGTTCCATTTCTTGTTGGGTAATTTTGGGTTTATAACCGAAACAGTTGACCCCAAACCGAACATTGGGATTATCAATATACCCACCATTAATTCCGGGTCGTCCACAATCATGTTCATGACCTTCTATGGCTTGTAAATTAGTCCATTTCTCGGTCTGTGTGGGATAAAAAGCCATTTGGCCATCTGACCAGCCAAAACTACACCAATCAGCCCCATCTTTATAGGAGTCTTCCATCTCTTTATATGTAGCCAGTCTGCCTCCATAAGCTGAACAAATTGCTTTAGAATCATCAAATGTATATTTATTTCCTGGAATATGAAAGACTTGTTGTTTTCTAGTTATTTCCGGCACAGCGCTCGGCATCATTGGAATAGAATCATTTTGGTCGGTATTTAAAACAATATCTACTTCCGGAGTGGTAGTAAAAAGATTTTTTAAAGTAGCTGTAACACTTGTATTAAAAATGTAGGTCATGCCATTTAATATTATCAATAATATAAATAAGCCCCAAAGAATTATTTCTAAAATCTTTAAACCAGACCCAGAAGAACTGCCAGAGATAGGTTCGGTTGAACTACCTAAAGATGAGAATAATATATAATATCCAACTACAACTATGATTAAAATAAATAATACATATGGATTTATTCCTATATTATTTAAATAATCATAAGAATAAGGCGATCCATTGTTTGAGTTTAAACTAACTTCCATTATATATTAATTATCTTATTATTTTTTTCTGTAGAAGAAACAATAAGATTTTTGCGATATAACACGTGATTCTGCGATTTCATTTACACGAGTATCATTAAATTCATACCATTTTCCATTTGCGTTTTTTACATAACACGTATAATGCCCGCCCGAAACTCCGCCGGAGTGATTACAAACACCATATAAATCATAAATATATGATTTACTATTATAACCTTTTACATATGTTGAAAAATCTACATCAATTAAGGGAGTTTCTATCAATGTATTTAATTTTTTAGTGTAACCATTCCACCTTTTTAAATCAATAATAAGTATTTCTGGTAAACTCCAGAAGATAATTCCGCGATTTGCTTCTTGTTTCTCATTTGTTTTTTCATTAAACCATTTATTCTCTCCGTCTAATTTTTCTTTTTTACAATATAAATCCATACAATCAAAAATAGTTATATTTTTTTGTGATGAGCCAATAGATGATGGAACAGATAAACTAATAACAGAAAAAGGCTCGGGTCTTAAACTAAGTGATTTGCCGGTTTCAATCTCTGAAATTTCTGAGACATGTGTTCCGTGAAAAAGAGACAACATTTCAGAATATTCTTTATTATATGTCTGTTTAAGCATATTAAAACACGTTTTTGCTAATTCATCTGTTTCATTCTGCGATGAACCGGTAATATTCATATCTACAACACGGGCTAAAGCATTATGAAAACATTCAAACATAAATAATAAAAATTCCTGAAGGTCATTTTGGTCATATCCAGTAAAAATATCTCTTTTTTTAAAAGAAGCGACCTTTTTAATTGCGTTAACAAATCCATTTGGTGCTACGGTACAATTAGAACTCCACATAAGTCCTCTTAATTTATCAAATTCCAGCAATATAACCGAATCTGGTTTTTGATTTAATTTTTTTATATATTCTTTTTTCTCTAATAATTCGGTTAATTCGTATGTATGAGAGAGAATCTGAACAAAAGAATTTAAATAACAGGTATTTCCAACATTTGCTAAACCTGTTAATCCTTTATTTTCGTATTCTTTAAAATCTTTCATTTATATTATTATCTAAAGAACTGTTTAAATAATAACATAATTACTTTATAACTTTATGAATAATGTGCTTAAATTCTACTATATTGTATTTGTCTTTTATTGTATTCCATATACGAATTCTCTCTATATGTGATTGTAAAATATCTATTTCTCTCTCTCTGTCCTTATAATATGGATTGATACAGGTGATCTCATCTACAATGACATATTTATCTTCCATTTTTTCACCTAAATACCATATAAATAAATAATCTATTCCCATACCGACTAAAATAGGATCATATATTTCCATACATTTATATAGAGCGTATTTTGAAAAAAGAGTGACACAAACTTCTACAAAATTGGTGAACCGAAATTTATTTCCAGAAACTTGTTTAGTTATACTATGACTAACGCGTCCGCTTCTAAAACAAGGCTGTAATATCCAAGTGTCATATTTTTTTTGATATAAAAATAATTTATTTATTTCCAAAGTTCTTATTTTTATATCATCATCTACTATCCAAAATGCGTCATATTTATCTAATGTTTTCTTATCATTCATAAAAATTTTATGAAAATTCTGAAATTTACTGCCTTTTGATATGGTAAAATATTCACAATATTTTTCTATTTCTTTGGCTTTCATCATATCATCACCATAATAACATACGTATATATCAAATTCTTTTAAGGCTTTTTTATTTAACCACCATTGAGGAAAATTACTTAAATCGCCAACTGATGAAAAAACTAAGTTCATATAATAATATTATATTTCTGATTAACTTTAATATTTTATTATATTTTATTATATTATATTATATTATACAATTTTTTGTTAATTTATTTCTTATAGAATGATGTTATGCTTGTAAGACCATTTTTTAAATTATCTGTTTTTCTAAGATACGCGTCAAATAATAACGCCTTTACTTCTTTATTTCTAAGAACATCTTCTTTTTTCTTTCTTATTTCTGTGTCAGAATATTCTTTATGAAGAACTTCTAATTCTTTTTTCCATGACCGCAATGTATGGCCCTTCTTTTTTTTAAAATCTTTCATATCTTCTAAGACTAGGGCAAACACTTGTTGAGTGGGTTTCATAATCTGATTTGTAATATAGAATGAATAATTAATTTTTATTTTATTTGCCATAATATATTCTGGTGTTTCTATCCTTTCACCCTGTAAGGCTTTCCTATCAGGATTTTCAATATATACAAAGGGTATACGATCTCCAATACTCGGTTTATTTCCAGAATCTCGGCGACCAATTCTATCAGCCAGGACTTTGTGGGCAATCTGTGCCGGATTTTTATAACCCGACCGGAGTGATTTGGTAATAACCAATTTGTCCATGCCATATTTTTCATCCACCATATTCTGTAAACACCCTTTTAAGAAGTCAATCGCATGTTCAACATTTTTTTCCTTCATTAGAATATCAATAATTCCGCCGTATATATCTTTTACGATGGGCGCATTATCGCGGCGTTTTAAAACAATGCCCATTGATTTACGTTTACATTTATGCGGATCGGTTTCATAGAGCATGCCCACATAGCGTTTCTTTGATAATAAACAAAACGGCAGGAATGTTTTTTCATATTCCAATTTATGTGGTCCTTTTAGGAATTTAGTTGCTGTTTCTTCTATTTGCTGGGCTAGTTCTATTGTGATTTCTAGGGCTTTTTGTCCAATAATCGGCTCATCATTTAGGTCTCTTAAATTAAATTTAAAGAAGACCGAATCTGTGTCACCGTAAACATATTCAGCTAGTGTTTTTACCTTACCATAATTAGTCGTTTCTAAAATTTGATTATAATAAGCCTCTTCTATAACCCGTTTGGCGTAAGTTAACATTTTTCTACCAATCGCCGTCGTAGATGCAGCACAATCTTTTTCATAAAACGAACTTGTTTTCGCGCCGGTTTGACCGTACAATGAATTTGCTGTAACTTTAATACTTAGTTGCCTTTTATCTAAAATATTCTTCATAAATTCGTCGGTTTCTTTTTCCATTAATTTTTTAGTAGATTTTCGTGCGGCCAACAGTTCATCCAGAATTGCCGGCATAACAGCCTTTCCTTCATTTGGATACTGCGCAAACCGACAGACTTTATGCCCTACTTTAATTTTTTCCATTCCGGCTTTTGGATTGCCGTTTTTACGTTGCCATTTATAGGTGTTATATTCAATATCAACATATGTATAACCAGACAGATTATCATAGATATAATTGCCTTTTTCATCTTTTTCCCCTGTTTCAATAATTAGTTTCCCCTTCAAATCAAATTCTTTGGTAGTAACCTTGCTATCATGCGAAATATTTTCGCTAATCATTGAGGACGGATACAGCGAACCATAATCTAAACAAGCGACGGGGTCGTCCAAATATAAATTACATTTGGGTTCTAATACACAAGCGCCTTCATAGCCTTCATCCGCATCGCCTTTATCTAATACAGGCATTAATGTGTTTTTTGCCCGACATTTTTTTGCGATATAACTTGTCAATTTAATGCTTTGTCCGCGCATAACCAAGAAATCTAAAGGCACACTACATAAGGAAGCCATCTCAATATAGCCAGTCATAACATCTATCTTTCGCATAAGATGATGAACGAGATTACAATCCTGAATACAGTATTTCGCAATAATTGCCCGCTCAGCTGGCCCTTCGTTCGTCATCCTAAAAATATCTTGAGGTGTTACGTCATCCTTTGCCAAGCCCCATCTGACTTTTTTCGTCATATCAGGAGCCTCAATTCCACAAATAACGAAAGAGCCCTCTTTTTCATTCACTTCACTCACTTCAAATTTTTTTCCATTTTTATAATAATCAACTGAATGCGCTTCTTCTTCAAAATTGATAAAGTTGCCATCTTCTAATCCAGTTAGATTTTTACTATATAATTTTGTTTTATTATTGTTATCATTATCCATATGTTCTATTTTTTTAACCACGTCGCCAATAAAGTAACCCGAAACATAATCTAATTTATATTGCGTTAATTGATAATCGCGTCGCAAATAATTATATAAATCAATCTGTAGACGACCCGTCATTTTCACAAATTTTAAATCATGTTGACCGCTCGCAATAACCAAGGTGTTCTCTTCTAAACCTTCTTTTCCTGTCCGCCAGTTTTTATTCAGACACACTTCGCGGTTGTTTCTAGATAATTGAAGAAAACTCCGTTCACATCCCAAGTCTTTCGCACGCAAATACATAAATTGGTAATCAAATCCAAAAATATTATATCCAATAATAACATCAGGATCTTCGCGTTTAATTATATTTGTCCAAGCAAGCAGAACCTCTTTTTCGGTTGAACAACGTTCAATTTCCGCATTAGCTACATCGTCGCATGTTCCCAACGAAATACAATGATTTAAATAGGGCTTATCTTCACCATACCGTAAGAAGGTTGAACCAATAAACGTCACCATATCGCCCTTCAGTTCAGGAAACACGTTTGTAAGTGTTCGGGTTAATTCCATAATTTGAGTTTCTCTTGTTGCTTCCTTGTCTGACAATAAGTCTGTTATTTTTCCCTTCTTTTTATAATTTTTGGGTTTATTTTTAAACATTTTCCAACTGAATGTTTTTTCTTCTTCTATTTCGCCACTATCACTATCATCACCACTATCATTTCCGCCATTATCCATACAATCATCCTCTACTTCAGCAGAGAATTCATCTGGGTTTATTTCTATAGTGCCTTTATATGTTGCTGGACAGATTGAAATCCATCGAGCGAATAAAGTATCTAACATTTCCTTTGATACTTTTGTTTTTGGATAAACGAGTTCAACTCCATCTATTTTATTATCACCAATATTAAAGGCCGATAGAATAACATTTTTTAAATATTCGGCGGTTTGATTACTCTCTGCCCATAAATCAACAATATTTGTTGCTAGTTTTTTATAATTTTTGACGGCTAATGGAAAATCACCGTGACTACTACTGGCTTCAATATCAAAACTACATATTTTGTACGGCACAGTTGTTTCTTTTTTTGGGAGAGGAATAAGATTCTTGTAATTAATAGTATATTCATGTGTGCAAGAGGTAGTGTGATTTTTATGTTTCAATGTTTTTGAATTAGGCAAAGCAATCCAACCTGATGGACTAATTTCTTTTATATGAAATAATCGTAATAAAGGCGGAATTTGCGCTTCATATAATATAGTTTCAGTGCCTTCAAATATATAACCTGATGGATGTAATATTTTTTTGAATTCGCCTTTAGGAGAAGGTATATTTAAATACCATAGACCTTTTGCTTTTTTCATGGCGTTTTCGTTTTTGAATTTAATTAAGACAAACGTATGTTGCTTATTATTATCAAAACCATACAACTTATTGCGCTGAAGCAGTTTAGATTCAACTATGGAGTCTTCATGATATTCCCCCATATCACGTTTCAGTTGACTAATAAAGCCTATTTTATGAGTTTCCGTCCAATCCTCACCCACCATCGCATAGAAGAATGGTGAAAAGCCTTCTACAAAAATTGAAGCGGTTTCTCCTTTTTCATTTATTCCAAACATTTGAACTAAAAATTCTTTCTGTGTTTTACCTATTCCGCCAAGAGCATCGTCTTCTGATACCTTTGCGTTTGCGTCATAAGGATTAAACGTTAATAAACGATAGGTATCGTGCATTTTAATTAAGATTATATATATTTATTAATTATATATTTTTAATTCAATTTTTATAGTAATTTGAATTAAATGAAATTAATATTATTATTATTATTTAATATTTTCTACCCTTTTTAGATTTAGAAAATGATTTTCTTTTACTTTTGCGTTTGATACCCTTATGCTTAGTTCCTTTACGCTTAGTTCCTTTACGCTTAGTTCCTTTACTTTTTGTGCCCTTACTCTTTCTCTTACTTTTGGAGCTTTTCCTTTTGGAGCCCTTACCTCCAGACATTGTTTTCTTATCAGTAAAATTATCTTTAATGAAGTTTACCATATCTTCTACACTACGGTCGCCTTCATATTCTTTCCATTTCTTTCCGTTTAATTTTACTGCTCTTATTGTGGGCAACCCTTGGTCAATTTTTCCACTAGGAGAAGTGATATTATTTGTTGCTCCTTCATGAACTTCAATAATTGCTATATCATAATTTTTTATATCATCCGAATCTTCTAACGCATCCCATGCTTCTTTCATATTTACACAATGTCCACAATTAGGACTGTGTATCTTAACAAACGCAGGCATTGTTTTTATTAATTCATCATATTTTTCATAATCATTTGGACCAACTCTAACAAATTTCATTTATATTATATATACATTTTATTATTGATAGATTGATATATTTTACATTTAGATTATATAATTTCTTAATAAACTATATATGACTAAATTATTGATTATATTACTTGTATTTCTTTTAGGGTTATATTTTGTAACGAATTATCATACTGTAGAATCATTTGATACTCTTAGTAATAAACCATCATATCGTTGCCCAAATGTTCTTATTCAAAAAGGTAGCGCATTTTTTTTATTTAATACCAAACTGGCAAAAATTCCAGGGGTTAATCCATTGCGATTTAGTAGTTTAGACGAATATACAGAGTTTACTGATTGGCAACGAAGTCAGGGAATTAGATGTCCGATTTTATATGTGCAAGAATCATATGATGCGCAAGGCAATCAAGTCTATAAGGCCCGCCCAAGCCCGACTGATATGCAAGGCGGTCTCCCCGATTTAATGCCTTCTGATAGCGATTTAATGCCTACTGATAAAATGCTTCCGCCTTTTACTAAATTAACGGACGCAACACGAAATAATCCTCCTTTTAACAGTAATACTTACCCGGCATATGACCAGCAAAATCAAGATATTGGATTAGAAACTCCGCTAGATAAAATGTTTCATGAAAAAACTGGCAAAATTAGTCCTAATCCGATGGATTCTAATTGGGGCGGAGGTCAATACACGCAATCTTTAATAGATCAAGGGTATTATGCCGATAACGAGGTTTCTATTATGATAGCATAATTGCGCATATATTCATTATATTTTTACTTTTTAATATACGTCGCATAGCAACTACTTATTAAAATAATTTAAACGTATATGGCATATAGTATTATATAAAATGTCGGTTTTTATTAAATGTGGATATTATGTTGTATCAAAACAAATTTTAAACATTACTTTAAATCCGACAATACTATGGCATAACGGTATTATTTTAACAAATGAAAATAAGGTAATCTCTACTTTAAATCCTGAGAATGAAAATAAACTCAAATTGGTAAATTATAAGGATACTTCTGTATTACTATTGAATAATTCTATTATTTATGAGAATAAAAAATTATTTAATTATAATTTAGATTTATCTCTCAAATATGATGATTTTAGCTTTAATAAAGATAGGTTTAACGAATGTGTTACTTATGAATACATTAAATGTATATAAAAATATAAAAATATATTATATTATAATATATTTTTAGAATGAGTCTAGATATAAATAAATTATTAAATGCCTTGGAAAATGATGATAATTCGTCAATTATGGAGATTGACTATGCTAAAATGGCGTCTATTAAAAATGATATTTTGCAAAAACTTCAACTACCTAAAGAAAAATTAAAAACTCTTCATAAACAATTAAAAGAGTATAGATATGTTGATACTATTGATGCTATTCGCTATGGAAGTTATATAAGATGGATTCCTTTAAAAAATCCGGATGAAATAAAACTAACAAATGGAGGAATTATTTGTGATATGAAGGCAAAAGATGATAGTGTTATTATTACCTGTAAAAATAGAATGAATAGATTATTTAATTTAAAATTAGAAGAATGTATGATTTTTCAAAAACTAACATCACAAGAAGAAGTTATTTTGTCGGCCATGAAATTCTTGACTAATTAATTGATACTTGAACATTTTAAATACCAATTATTTAATTTAAATAGTCTTTGAGTAAGATAGACAATGAACACGTTGAAGTTAATCCATTATAAATAGCCATAATACCAAATAACACTAAAACAATCAATGGTAAACTATTAATTTTCTTTAATAATTTTTCTTTTCTTAATTGTATATAGGTGTATACTCCTACTAATAGCATTATTAATCCCATAATTGTCTGAAGAATTCTCATAATACTATAAAAATTAAATGAATTGCTTCCAACAATATTTATTCTCATATCAGTATTTTCATTTAAAGAAAGATTATTTGAACCATAATTTAAATTAGAAAACTGAAGATTTTGACTGACTTTAATACTTTTATGTTGATTAAAATATTTATCTTTAATAAATTGAGACCTAGAAGCAGATTGGCATACAATATATATTTCATCAACATATTCTAAATGGTTAATAATTGTTTCAACATTAAATCTTATCATATTCATCGGAATGTTATAAAAACTATATTCTTGAGATTGGTCAAAATGTTTGGCATAAACTTCATCACTTTTACGTATATCAATAAACAAATATTTCATTGTATATACATTTATATATATATATTTAATTTTGGGCCTATTTATTTTTGGGCCTATTTATTTTTGGGCCTATTTATTTTTGGGCCTATTTATTTTTATATTTTTTTTTGTTTTAACCAATAACGTATTTGTCCCCTTTTTTGGTATAAATTTCTGTTTTTTTTTACATGTAAATCTATAATTTTTAATATTTTTATTACTTAATACACTCTTTTTACATATTGAAATTATATTAGATTCACTAAGTTTATTATTCTTCCTAGAATTATATGAATCTACTTTTTTTATACATCTACACATTTTTTTTGCTAAAATAGATTCTGCTTGCTCCTGTATATCTATTTTTGATAAATTCTCTGTATTAATATTATAGTATTTTAATATTAATTTATAATCCTTTTCTGTTAATTTCATTTAACTATAAATATATATACTTTGTTTATAATAATTTATATTTAATGAAATAAATTATATCATTTATAATATAATTAATAATTTATATGGATTATGATAATTGTAACGCAATAAATGGTCCAGTGTATGTTACAATATTTATATCTTTTTTTTTCATTATTATTCACGTATTTTTTTCTGAAAAAAATATCTTCTCGCAATTTAATATATTTAATACCAATAAAATGATTAAATCTGCTAAACCAAATAAAATTATAGTATTTGATTTAGATGAAACATTGGGCTGTTTTACGGAAATTGGTATATTTTGGGAAGCGCTGGAAAATTTTTATGGCACAAATCTATTAAATGAATCGTTTTATGATGTTATAGATTTATTTTCTGATTTTTTACGTCCAAATATTTTAAATATTCTAGAATATGTAAAGGATAAAAAAATAAATAATGAATGCGATAAGATAATGATATATACAAATAATCAAGGTCCTAAAACGTGGGTTACCATGATTAGTAATTATTTCAATAATAAAATAGGTTATAAAGTATTTGATAATATAATTGCGGCATTTAAAATAAGCGGAAAAATAATTGAATTTAATCGCACAAGCCATGATAAAAGCATTGAAGATTTAATAAGATGCACGCGTATAAGTCCAAATACTGAAATTTGTTTTATAGATGATCAGTACCACCCGTTAATGAATATGGATAATGTTTATTATATAAACGTGAAACCCTATATTTATAGTATGCCGTATCAGGAAATGGCCGAAAAATATTATAAACGCTATAAAGATAATATAAAAGTTAAAAAAGATGAATTTATTAATTTTATTATAAATTTTATGAAACAATATAATTATACTGTAAAAAATAAAAGTCAAGATGAAACTGATTTAGATAAAATTATAAGTAAAAAAATAGTCATACATCTAGAAGAATTTTTCAAAAAGGATAAAAAACAAAATACTAGAAAAAGAAAAATTGTTAAAAATCGTTTAACTAAACGAAAATTTTAGATAATATATATATATAAAATGACACAATTAAGAATAGATGAATTATCATTATTTAAAGAATTAAATAAAAATAATATTATTGGTGTTACCTTTTCTTGTTGGGATTTATTACACGCGGGTCATAATTTATTTTTAGAAGATTCAAAAAATAAATGTAATATATTATGTGTAGGATTACAGGTGGATCCTACAATTGATCGCCCAGAAAAAAATAAACCAATTCAGACCTTAAAAGAACGCGAAATACAAATTAGAAGTTGCCGATATGTTGATTATTATTTTATATATACAACAGAACAATCCTTATTAAAATGTTTGAGTAATTTGAAACCAAACATTAGATTTTTAGGTGATGATTATTTTGGAAAACGTTATACGGGGGATAACCTTCCTATAAAAATTATATTTCATCCTCGGTCAATTCATACTTATTCAACTACAAATATGCGGAAAAAGATTTATGAAGAAGAATCTAAAAAACTATTATGTAATAATGTATAATGTAAAATTGAAATATATTTATTTTAAAATATATTTCAATATACTTCAATATACTTGTGTAAAATGTTGAGATCCTCTCTGAAACAATATATATTTAATAATTTTAGATGTAAATTCGGCCAGAAAAAAGACGGTGTTCAGTTGGGTGGTGATTTGATTTTACAATCAAATGTTATGAAACGACGAATATTACGAACTACTCAAATTAATACGATAGATATAAAAAACTATTCTGATTATAGAGATGGATATAAAACAATTAATAATGGCTTAAAAAAGGGATTAATTAATGTAAATTTCGGCGGAGACCATAGTATTGCGGTTTCTACAATTCAACCAATGCTAGACCATTATAAACATGATTTATTAGTTATTTGGATTGATGCACATGCCGACATAAATACGTATGAGGCATCTTCCACAAAAAATATACACGGTATGCCTTTAGCCTCACTCACTGGGTTAATGCCACATTGGTATAGTGTTAAAAAAACACACTTTATTCTGCCGACGAAAAATTTATTATACATCGGAATACGCGATTTAGACACATTTGAAGAAACTATTGTAAAAAATAAAGAAATCAGTTATTTTAATTCATTTGACAATGATGTAATAAAGACAATAAATAATAGTCCGGCCAAATATATTCACATTAGTTGCGACATTGATGGATTGGACCCGCAATTTACACCTTCAACCGGCACGACTGCAACTGGTGGATTGAAAGTAAAAAATGTAATAAAAATTATAAACACATCTAAATCTAGATTAGTTAGTTTTGATTTGGTTGAATTTAATCCTCTTATTGGGAAGAAGAGAGATGTAAAAAAAACTCTTTTGAGTATTAATAAAATACTAGATACAGTTATTCACTAATTACAATTCCATTAAAACAAACCCTTTTGATGTTTTCACAATTTTATGTTGGGTATTTGTTTTATGTATTTTCTGATGACATTCCTCGCATATATTAATTAAATTGGCTAGATGATTCTTATGAAAAGTTTCAATATAATCATTCTCCTTTTTCGCATTTTTTTGATATTGTAAATGATGAACTTCAGTCGCTTTATTATCGGAATCACACAATTCACAATTCCCGACGATTTTTTTAGAATTATAATGCGAGGTTTCTAGGGATAATACATTTCTTTGTTCGGGTTTATATTTCATCCGTATATCGTGTGCTCTTCGAAGAAATGCCTGCGGTAAATTAAGTGATTTACACACTTCTAAGCCATACATACTATCGCCCGGCCCCTCACGCAATTTCCTATCATATATTAATAAACCTTTTTCTGCGTCATAGGACACTTCCATATGCATCATTTTCAGTTTAGTCAAGGCTTTAATTTCTTCATATTTCGCAATCTCATGAAAATGTGTCGCAAACAAAAAGGTACATTCTTTTACGTGAAGTGTTTCTAATCCAGCCGTAAAAATACTTAAAGCCGAATCACTTTCCGTACCCGAACACAATTCGTCTCCTAAAACCAAACTATTTTTATCACTCATAGTTAAAATAGTTCGGAGTTCAGTCATTTCAACCGCAAAGGTGGAGAGTCCCTTGAAAATATTATCGTTTCCTAATATTCGGGTAAAAATCGATGAATACGGAAAATAATGAAAAGTTTTACACGGAACATAGAGGCCTGCTTGCGCCATGATAACCGCAATGCCTAATGATTTAATAAAACTGGTTTTGCCCACCGCATTCGTTCCGTAGAGCAGAATTCCATTTGTTTTACTTTTATCGCAGCCTATCGTCATATCATTCGTCACATATAATTCATTCGTTTGTAAGTGTTCTATTAAAGGATGCCGGATTTCTGTAAAGGCTAAAAAGGCCTTAGACGCAGTTTCGTCTATAGTTGGTTTACAATAATTATATTTGGACGCAATATAACACTTTGACTGTAAAATATCTAAAAATGTCGTATACCGAATAATGGAATCCATTTCTTTTTCATATTTTAAAAATTCATCTAGATATTTATTATAAAAAATAATAATCTGATTAATTAATTTATCTTTAGATTTTTGAACATCTGACGCAATATTTTCTATTTGTTCATTTGTAATATTCAAATCTTTTTTATTGCTGCCGGCAGTAACAGCAACAATATCTTTTATATTTAAAGAAAATGTTTCTTGTTGCTGAGAGAAAGTAGAAATATATGAAATATTTATACTGGCTGTTTGTTTTAATAAACCCAATAATTTCTTAACACGGATACTCGTGCCTAACAGCATCGCGTTATTTTTTGGAGTTTCGTGTATTTTAATATAATCAGTTGTTTTTGATGATTTTTCACTATTTTTCAATAAATTAGAAAAATGAAGACGAATTGCTTCTAATTTCTCTCTTCCATCTAAACTATCTCGCATTAATTCATCAATATTTTTATCTACACCTTTATTGATAAAAGCAAGCAGGCCAGTATCTAATCCAGCAAGATTCTCTACACTGACTTCATTTATACTAGCACATTTTTCTATACAAAAGGTACGATTTATATCCTCTAAAATTGTATCACATTCTTCTTTAATATTATTTAGAATACCAGTTTTTTTAAGCGTTTCGGTAAGTTTATCATCATGTATAGTAATATCATATAAGTTTCCGATAATTGTTAAATCGCCGCATAAAAGAGCAAAATCTTTTGGATTTACTTTATGAAGCACAATTTTTCTATTTAATTTTTCAATATCTTTTATATTACTTAGATGTGTGCGAAATGTATTCCACTCATCATACTTTTTTAATAAATGTTCGGTTATTTCATAAGATTCGTTTAATGATGTTATATTTGTTATTGGATTTTGTAAATCATATGCAAATCGCCGCTTTCCCATCGTCGTTACACAATTATTTAGAAAACTATTAACCGACCTTAATTTCCCCTTGTGTCTAGAATCGTCATTAATATTTAATTGGCGCAAAGAATGATTTGCTAATACAAGTTTGTCGGTATGATTTTCAAATACTGGTTCAGATAATTTTCTTACAAGATTAGGACTATGCTGATATACAAAATCTAAAAGAAAACAAAAGGACTGTGTTGATATAAAATGGGTTGGGAAAAAATTCAATAAATAATCAGTCGGTAAGGTAGGATAAAACTTTTTAAAAACTTCCTGTTGATAAATTTGTTTTTCGGCATTTTTCGCAAATTTATTCATGCCAGTTAGATTTAGAGCACTAGCAGTACCATTAGTATTATCATCAATTGAAATTTTATGAATTTTTCCACATTCTAATCCAATAAAACTAATAATATCTTTAATTAATGAATCATTCATATTTGATACAATTAAACATTCGCTCGGCTTGTAAATGGTTATATATCTTTCTAATTCATCATAAGTAGATGGGTTATGATTATACGCAATTGAATATTGGAATAAAGAGGTCTTGCCGGTAAAAATATCTATATTAGAAATACCTACCGTCATTTGTGACGAAAAATATTTAGACGCAGTTGATTTATATAACCAAATACACATGGTATTATTTGATAATTCGGAGCTTTCTTGAGAGAAATAAGTTCCAGGCGAGATAATTTCCGAAATATTACGTGTAATATTTTTCCCTTGTATATCCTGTTTATAAACGACAATAGTATAATCTTGTTCTTGTAATTTTTTCGTATATTTTTCTAGTTGAGGAACACCAAATCCCGCCATAACCACTTGTTGTTTTCCCACACAGGTGTTCTTTTTGCTAATAACCATATCATTAATAGTAGAAAACTCTAAAATATTACTTCCGACCATTTCTCCTGAATCGGTTAATAACGCATATACTTCATAAAAAGACCCTACTTGCATTAACACTAGGGTCTTTTCGCCATATTCCTTTTTCCATTTTTCTGTATAAGAGAGATAATCTGAGACTAACGCCATTTATTTATATAATATCTCTTTATATCTTTATATCTTTTATCAAGTTAATGATTCATATAATTATGTATCAATACGTCCTTTGCTTTATTTTCTACTTCACCTGAAAGTATGGACTGTTCATAAATCTGCCGTAAAACATCATTTGGTGCGTCGCTTCCTACTTTTAATAAATTCTTTTTTCTTAAAAATGATTTTATTTCTGGAATACCTTTTTGTTTTAATAAAGCCAATTCATGATGAACAAGTTTTCTAGTTTTGGCATTTTTAATTAAAACTGATACTTTACTCCCACTTCGTCCTAATGTATATTTACGTGTTTTAGTTATACGATGACGTCTTTTTTTAGGAAGTGAGTTATTTATTATAGGCGTTTCTTCTAATGGTAATTGTATATTTTCTATATTATCATTAATATTATTATTATTTTTATAATCTTTTTTTATATTTTCAAGTGCTATACTACGTTCTGTTTGTTCATTATTATTTATATAATCATCTATTTTAATGCTTGGTTTATCTTGATTATTATTGTAATTTTTTTGAGTACTATTCTTCCATTGCCTAAAAGTTGGAAGAGTACTATTTTTTAAATTACTATATTGAGGTGGCGGTGCTATTACAGGCGGTGCTATTACAGGCGGTGCTATTACAGGCGGTGCTATTACAGGCGGTGCTATTACAGGCTGTGCTATTACAGGCACTGGCTGAGCCGATACTGGTGGCTGAGCATATACTGTATATGAACTTTTAAAAGGTATTTTCATTTCAGGTGGTAATTCGGTTTCAATTTGCATTTTTATCTCATTTTCTATTTTTCCAGATTTTAATGTATAATTTTTTTTCCTATTATTTCTATTATTATTTTTTTCCCTTTCCTTTTTTGATAATTCTTCTAAAAATTTAACTGAATTATTAAAATCATTATTAAAATCTTTTTCCATATTAAGTTTTTCCTCTTCTTCTTCTTTAGTTTTTTCTAATATATCATTTTCTTTTTCCTTAAGTTGAAATGTTTTTATTTTATCAATTAATTGTTTTTTAACCTTATTCGGATTCATCGTTATTAATGGTTTTTCTTTTCTCTCACGTTTTAATGTTTTATTCGCCGAAGATTTAGATCCAGCCATTGAGAGAAATTGTGGATTAAATTGAATTGTTTTTTGACTCATAAGTATAATATAGTAAAATAATTATATACAGATTTAAACATAGATAATTATACATAGATAATTATACATAGATATTTTTATTAACCAATGAAAAATATATTTGTTAATACGTTTAAAAGCATGTCTATTTAGTATATAAAATGAAAATTACAGGATTAGTATTTATCTTCTATACATTATTAAATTCAATTAATATTGTTAATAGTCAACCTACCGTATCATATAAAGAATCAACTAATATGTCGTTTCCTAAAGAATATATAAACGTTCATAATCCTCCTCATCCACCAGCACTTATTTCTATTACCATACCTAGTTTTATACCTAGTCCTATACCTAGTCCTATACCAACTCATCCCCCTCCTCCGTGTTGTAATTACCCTCCTCCACCATCACCACAAATAACAAATGATCCTGCTAATGCTAATGCTAATGCTAATGCTAATGCTAATGCTAATGCGCTTGCTTCACCTGCTCCTATAAATTCAATTTATTTAACGCCCACATGCCAAAATATGTTTTAAATTTTATTCATTATATAATTAATGTTACATCTAAAACATTAATTATAAATTGTAATATATAATAAAATTTAAAGATAAATTGAAATGAAATATAATCTATAATGGATGTTAATATACAATCCATCATGAATTCCGATTTAAAACAGACATCAACAAGCGACGAGAATAAAGATTTTGAAGGCCCTTGGCCTGTAATTGAATCTTATTTTAGAGGCAAGCATCTACAGCAACTTGTGAAACATCAAGTAGAATCCTATAATGATTTTGTAAATTATCAAGTTCAGAAAACCATTTCCATGTTTAATCCAGTTAATATTCGGTCTGAAAATGATTTTGTAAAAGAAATCGGTAAATATAGATTAGAAATTTTCGTAACATTTGAAGATTTTAATATTTATCGCGCACAAATTCATGAAAATAATGGCGCAACCAAGATAATGACACCAGACGAAGCAAGGAAACGCAATTTTACATATTCCGGGAATATGACGGTTACGATGAACATTAAATACATCGTTCGCACAGGCGATTCGTTAGAATTTGAAGAAACCTTTTATAAGGTTTTGCCTAATATTAATATCGGAAAAATGCCTATTATGCTTAAATCTAGTATATGCATTTTGGAACAATACAAACATATCTCCCCAAATGTGAATGGAGAATGTAGGCTAGATTCTGGCGGTTATTTTATCGTCAATGGTTCAGAAAAGGTCTGTTTAGGACAAGAACGCGCGGTAGAAAATCGTGTTCAATGTTTTAATATTTCAAAAAATAACAGCAAATGGAACTGGTTAGCCGAAATTAAATCTGTGCCTGATTTTAAGTGTATATCTCCGAAACAAATATCAATGATGATTGCCGCAAAAAATAATGGTTTTGGAAATGGAATTTATATCCAAATCCCAAGAGTGAAAGTTCCTATTCCGTTGTTTATATTATTTCGGGCATTAGGCATTATCAGCGATGAAGAAATATGTAAAATAATTGTATTAGATATTAATAACGAGTCCATTAAACTCATTTTGGACGCTTTACAAGGGTCAATTGTGGAAGCAAATAAATATTTAGACCAGGAGACTTGTTTAAAGTATATAATTGGACATGTTATGTATACGCCAATGAATATGGATAAAGAAACCGGCTCTTGTAAAAAACGCGAATTTGCGAATGATATTTTAAACATAGACGTATTTCCTCATTGTAAAAGCACCATACAGAAAATATATTTTCTCGGATATATGACGAAATGTTTATTACAAGCAAATCTAGGAATTGAAGAAACGGATGATAGAGATTCGTATTTAAATAAGAGAATTGATTTAACCGGCACTCTTCTAAATAACTTGTTCAGAAATTATTTTAACAAAATGGTAAAGGATATGCAAAAACAGGTTGTGAGAGAAATTAATAACGGCTCTTGGAAATCAATCTCGGATTACGGGTCAATTATTACTATGACGAATATTTATAAAATAATCAAATCTACTACAATTGAAAATGGATTAAAACGCGCCTTATCTACAGGAGATTTTGGAGTTAAACATACAAATAGCAACAAAGTCGGTGTTGCACAAGTATTAAATCGTTTAACCTATATTTCCGCATTAAGTCATTTAAGGCGCATCAATACGCCGATTGATAAGAGCGGCAAACTTATCCCACCGAGAAAATTACACAACACCTCTTGGGGATTTCTGTGTCCGGCCGAAACGCCGGAAGGAGGAAGTGTTGGTGTAGTAAAAAATTTAAGTTATATGACGCATGTAACTACACCATGTAACAGTACGTCATTGTATGAATTCATTGAACCACATATAATTCATATTCAAAATTTAAATTCGGAAAGATTATTTAATAATGTTAAAGTGTTTATTAATGGTTCGTGGATTGGAAATGTATTAGACCCATTTGAATTATATAACTCCTTAAAAATTAAAAAATATAAAGGAATCGTAAATATTTATACCTCTATTACATTTGACATAAAAAGAAAAGAAATCCGTGTATGTAATGACGCCGGACGTCTAACCCGTCCAATCTTACGCGTGAAAGATAATAAACTATTATTAACACCCGAAATTATGGCCAGAGTAAAATCACACGAATTAACCTGGGATGATTTATTAACGGATTGTAAAATAGATAATTCAGTTATTGAATACATTGACGCTGAAGAACAGAATTTGAGTATGATTGCGATGGACCCAAGTGACCTCACTAAAAAAACAAATTTCATCTATAAATATACGCACTGCGAACTTCACCCGAGCACTATATTTGGAATTTTGGCATCATGTATTCCTTTCCCAGAACACAATCAATCGCCCAGAAATACATATCAATGTGCTATGGGAAAACAGGCCATGGGCATGTATGTCACAAATTATGACAGGCGACTAGATAAAACCGCCTATGTAATGACTTATCCCATGCGCCCGTTAGTGGATACGCGTATTATGAATATGATTGGTCTGAACCAGATTCCTTCAGGCAGTCAAATTATTGTAGCTATTATGACACACTCGGGCTACAATCAAGAAGATAGTATATTATTTAATAAAGGATCTATTGATAGAGGACTCTTTCAGGCGACAATTTATCATACCGAAAAAGATGAAGATAAAAAAATTAACGGCGATGAGGAGATTAGATGTAAACCTGACCCGTCAAAAACGAAGGGAATGAAATTTGGAAATTATAATAAAGTAAATTCAAGCGGAGTTATTCCGGAAAATACTTTAGTAGAAAATCGGGATATTATTATTGCGAAAATAATGCCGATTAAAGAAGCGCGCAACGACCATACAAGGGTCACAAAATACGAGGACCAAAGCCGAATCTTTAGAACAACCGAAGAAACCTATGTAGATAAAAATTATATGGACCGTAATGGTGAAGGGTATAACTTCTGTAAAGTTCGGTTGCGCACCATCCGCAAACCTATTATTGGTGATAAATTTAGCAGTCGGCATGGACAAAAAGGCACGATTGGGAATATAATTCCAGAAGAAGATATGCCTTATACGGCTGATGGAGTGCGTCCAGATATTATTATCAATCCTCATGCGATTCCATCACGTATGACTATCGCACAATTAAAAGAGACAATTTTAGGAAAAACTTTATTACAATTAGGATTATTTGGTGATGGAACGAGTTTTGGAAAATTTGATATAAAAGATATTTGTAAAGAATTACAGAAAGTGGGATATGAATCAAGTGGCAATGAATTGATGTATAATGGTTTAACTGGCGAACAGATTGAAACTTCTATATTTCTTGGACCAGTCTTTTATCAACGATTAAAGCATATGGTTTCGGATAAACAACATAGTCGTAGTTTCGGGCCGATGGTTAATCTCACTCGGCAACCCGCAGAAGGGCGGTCCAAAGACGGTGGGTTGCGCTTTGGTGAAATGGAACGTGATTGTATGTGCTCACATGGAGCCTCGCGCTTTACCCGTGGTCGGATTTATGATGCGTCCGACGCCTTTCAAGTTCATGTCTGTAAAAAGTGTGGAATGATTGCTGCGTATAATGATAAATTACACATTCATCTCTGTAAAACATGTGATAATAGGAGCGATTTTGATTATGTGGAGTTGCCGTATTCATGTAAACTCTTGTTTCAAGAATTGATTACGATGAACATTACACCACGTATAATGACTTAATTAAATAAAAATTTAGAAAAAAATATATATTTATAATTGTATTTAGAATAATATATATTAGTTAATATATTTTTTTTATATTTATAATTTATATAATAATGTCTGGACAAATTGGCGCTATATTTCCAAGTCTATTAGGTGGAGGCATTCCCGGGGCACAGCCCCCAAGTGGTTTAATTGGTGGAGGAGCAGGGTCTAATGGTGGATCAGGTATGGTCGGTTCAAGCGCAAGAGGTGCTGAACGTTTTATTATGCGTGAAGCCTTTGGAAATCAAAGAATACTTCCTTCCGTCAGAGCGCCTTTAATATTATCTACTGCGAAAACAACCCCATTTAGAAGAGCATACAATGCTGGCGATACTGCCGGAACATATAATGATGCGGCTTCTCCTTCTTTGCCAGGTTCTAATCAGGTTAATGGGCAAGCGGTTTCTATGTTAAATATAAAATCAGGTGGCATTCATAATGATGGTGCTGCTTTATTTACAGGCAATCCGAAGTTTGTGTATGATGGCTCGGATTATACTCGCTATAAAAAAATAAAGGCGGTTAATAAAACATATAATGATTCTAGTTTCGGTGGAGCAAATAATGGTTCATATGTAGCATTAAATCGGGTTAGACATTAAACAATAAAGAATTAAAAGATTAATATTATATATATATTTTATATATATAATGAGTATTCCGTCAGAAACTTCTGGGCCGGCCAGTTTTTCTCTTAAGCAAATTAATAATAATGCAGAAACCAAAGCATATATGGGCATGCCATTCAAACCAGCAACCATGACACAGGGCAGTGATTTTGCGATGGGACGGCAAGGCTATATTAATGATGTATTTTTACAACAAACTCAACTCGCAAAAAAAGAAAAAATTTAATAACTCATCTGGTGAACAAACAAATAAAAGAAAAATGACTGCTATTGGTAAAAGCTCGATAAATAGAAATAATAATTTAATGGCTTTTAGCGCGCCAGATAATGCAACATTAAATTCTGCGTTAGCCAAATGTAGAGGCGGGGGGTGTGTGGCTCCAGCCAAAAAGGGAGCAGTATAAAAATTTTAAATATATACATAATAATATATAATGAATAAATATTTAGTTGAATTTCTTGGTACTATGTTTTTTATTTATATTATTATTTCAACCGGCAATCCTTTAGCAATCGGAGCAGCTCTTACAGTTGCTATTATGTTATCTAAAAATATTTCAGGTGGAAATTTCAATCCAGCACTTACGATTGCTTTAACAAAAGCAAATAAGGTTTCTTATAATGATATGATTCCTTATATTTTAGCACAAGTTGCAGGTGGTTTAGCTGCGTTGGAATTGTATAAAAAGGTAAAAATATAAAATACTATAAATTATTTAGAATGATATATTTCTATAAAAATATTATAGAAATATAGTATATAATGGGTAAATCGTATAGATCAAAGAGACATCATAAGAAACATCGTGGAGGCGAAGGAGAACCAATTGATAATAATTCTGTACTCACTATGGATGAAGTCCCTGATACTGCTGCGCCTGTAACTGCTACGCCTGCTACTTCTATGCCTGTAACTACTACGCCTGCTGAAGAAGAAAAGAAGGGTTGGTTTTCCAGCTTGTTTGGCGGTTCTAAAACAAAACGTGTTAGATTTAAAACAACCAGAAAAACCAAGCGAAGCACACGTAAGCACAAACGAAGCAATCGTAAGCATAAACGAAGCACTCGCACTAGTAAACGCAAGGGTTCTAGGAAATAAATTTATTATAATTTTTGTTTCTTTTTAAACAACATAATAAAAATATATAATCCTAATAATCCAAGAGCACCATAATATAATTTAACCATCTCATCATTTGGCATAACACTTTTATCTTCCTCTTTATTTTTCATATCATTCATCGTGGTAAATCCATCTGTGCCCATTATTTGAATATCTTCCATTGTAAGATATCCAGAAACCGGGTTTTCTGGATTATTTACCACATTATTTTCATCTCTAGTATCTTTAATAACTAACTTACAATCAGGATTAGAACCAGATGTAAATGCTTGAAACATTTGCATAGGATGAACACCTGCAAGATTTCCTAACACGCCAGGAACAAGACCTTCAAACGCTGTGAATTTTGCCCCATTTAAAGCAGTTGTAATAAACGGTATTTTTCCATTAGGAATATTATTTACCCAGATAGATCTAGTAACTAAATTTCCTGTAGCCACATCTTTACATTTTGCTCCAGTTGGTAAAAAAAATTTATCCCCTAAAGGTCCACCAATAGTTGATGCTTTTCCGTCGCCGGTAGATAGAAGTTCAACATAATTAATTAATCCACCCACATTTTTTACCAACTGACTAATACTTCCCTCAGGTCCCATTCCCAATTGATCAGGATTTTTTATAAAACTAACATAATTATAATCAGGTCCCAATAATTCTTTTTCTAAATTTTTTACATCAGATTTTGCTTTTTCAAAAAAATTAGCCATTAATAATATATATATATTATAATATATATTATTAATTAATTTAAACCACTTGCTTGAGGAATCGGTTCAGTTGAATTTGGGTCACGGCCTACTGCCTTATTTGCGGTCTCACTCATTTGTGTGGATAATTGAGTAAGAGCAGTTGAATTTTGGTCTACCTTTGCTGATAAATCAGTTAATTGCTGTTTTAATCCCACCAATTCATCTACTTTATCTTTAAGAAATGTAATATTTGACGCATTTAATGTCGAAAGATAGACTGGATCCTTGCCTAAGCCCGGGTCTGTATATTGCAGAGTATCTGCTCCGCTAGCACTAGGGCTTGTACCTGCTCCGCTTGTGCCCATGCCTGTAGATGCCATGGTTGCAGCACCTTCTCTTACTGGCTTTAATTTGTTCTTAAAGTATTTAATCATTTCTAAAATAAGTAATATTGTTAAGAGTATAACAAATAGTTTAGTTAATATCATTATTATATATATAGTTTTTTATTTTCTAAAATACTATATATATATGAATTTTACATACAAACAACCCTATGTAACCTGGAAGGGCCCATCAACTGGTAGTGCGGTTCCAGCCTGGTCACGTCCATTAATAAATAATAATAGCAATACAAATACGGGAACGAGTTTCGCTGCCCGGCCGATTAAACATTGGCGTAAACAACTTGTGCCTGCTGCGAATTCAGGTATTAGTAAAAATGCAGGTGTAGGTATGCCTATGGATATACCGGGTGGTTCCGTCTATTTAGGAGCAAGAGTAGATTGTTCAAACTGCCCGGTAAATCTAGCCGAATTGATACCAACGACTAAAAATACTAAATTTGATAGTTTTACAGTATCCCCATTAGGGGTTTGCGTTGCGTGTAACCCAGAAACGAATATCATCAAATCCGCCGTGACTTTATTAAATAAAAATTATTATTCGGATACCAAGGGGTATTTACAGAGTCGGTCTCAAACCTATGACCAGAAATTATCAACCACACCTATTCCTGGGATTAATTACAATAGCCCGCCCTCTGATTCATCTACCGGATCACAAATCTATTATACGGACAGTTGTTCAAAAAAATGCACAACCAATAATTCGCGCGTTACGACCATTTATAAACCAAACAACCATCAATATTCGCAACAAGGGGCCGTAGACAGTAGTTCACGTTTAGATCGGTTGAAATACAACACGATTACCAAAAATGGGAAGTCCTTTAAACCGGCCTGGGGACAACAAGGAGCAAATGCGGGCAGTTATAAAGGCACAACAGAAGCGCCTTATTTCTTGAAATCTAAATATCAGGTATGTGTTCCGCAACATCGGGATGGAGATAAAACAACGACATGTATTCCGCAAGTTATATAGTTTTATTTTTCTTAAATACTATATATATATGAATTTTACATACAAACAACCTTATGTAACCTGGAAAGGACCGTCAACTGGTAGTGCGGTTCCAACATGGTCACGGCCTTTAATAAATAATAATAATGGAGCAAATATAGGTACGAGTTTTGCTGCCCGGCCAATTAAACATTGGCGTAAACAACTTGTCCCAGCCTTTAATACTGGCGTTATTAGAAACGCAGGTGTGGGTATGCCGATGGATAGACCTGGCTCTGCCGTCTATTTAGGTGCAACCGTGGATTGCTCAAACTGTCATGTAAATCTAACCGACTTGATACCGACGACTAAAAATACTGTATTTGATAGTTTTACAGTAGACCCGTCAGGCAATTGTGTTGCATGTAATCCAGAAACCAATATTATAAAATCGGGCATTACTTTATTAAATAATAATTATTACTCTGATACTAAAGCATATTTACAAAGTAGGTGCCAAACCTATGACCAGAAATTATCTACCACACCGATTCCCGGCAATAGTTATATTAATCCTACAACACACCAACCAATTCCACCCTCGGATTCGCCGACTGGTTCCCAACTCTATTATACAGAGAATTGTTCAAAAAAATGCGCAACCGTGAATTCAGGTGTAAGAACCATTTATAAACCCAATAACCAGCAATATTCACAACAAGGTTCGGTCTCTAGTAGTTCGCGTTTAACCCGTTTGAAATATAATACGATTACTAAAAATGGTAATTCGTTTAAAACGGCATGGGGACAACAAGGAGCAAACGCCGGCAGATATCAAGGCACATCAGATTCAGATTATTTCTTAAAAACAAAAAATCAAGAGTGTGTGCCCCATCATCGGAATGGAAATAAAATAACAAGCTGTAATTTTATTTTTAGTGAAACAATTCAGTGCATTAAAAACGAAGAATGTACTACTGTTATTACTGATATAAATATAACTGATATAGCAACACTTGGGCCTGATGGATATACGTTAAATGCGAATACTACAATTAATATATGTGAAAGATTAATTGTTGGCGATATCATATTTTTTGTTCAGCTAGGCAAACAATTAATAAATAAAGGTATAATAAATATTATAGGTACTACTGGATTACTTGGTTGTGGAGGAGGAGGAACAATAATTAATCAAGGAGTAATTAATATTAACCTAACAAATACCAATCTTGCTGGTGTGATTAATAATAATATATTTAATAATACAGGAGTCATTAATATTTTTACCAACAATAAATTTCAAAATAGTACTAGTCCTACTGCAACTTTTAATAATAGTTGTGGAACAATTAATAATTCTGGAATTATTGATAACTATAATATTTTTTATAACCCTCAAAATCAATCCGATTGCGCAAATGGTCTTATAACAGGAACGGGCACTATATCGGAATTCTCAAATCCATTATTGACTAGTTGTGCTCCCTAATAAATATTATTTTATATATGTTTATATACAATTAATTTTTCTTAAAATTTATTATATTTAGAAAAATTATAATATGATCGGAACGATACGTATGACAATAGGTAAAGATTGGTGAGGAATATATTTACTTACTATTAAGAGCGGAGGACAAGCAGGGCAACCTGATGCAGCAGGAACTATTATTTTTCAAGGAAATATAGTTGTTGTTGAAAATACAATTGTAAAAATATATGAAAGTAATTTTCCACAAACAGATCTTCTATTACCAATGGATGATCGGGTTTATAATGAGGCGGATAATATATATCCGATTAATGATGACGGTGTAAATTTTATAAGTCAATCTTTATTGAACGGGTTGTTTGATAACCTCCAGTTAATTTCTAGTTTTAATTTATATTATGGTAATGATTTGTTGCGTTTGTATCAAGCGGGGACGGGTGATATTTTGATTGATTCTTACCAAATTACTATTGATTAAATATTAAGTAAGTCTTTCTTGTATTATCTCCTAATATTCATACAGTCAAAATAAATAAATTTAAATGTATTCATAAATCAATATATAGATAAATATAAAATAAGTAAAATTAATTAACCCAAAAAATTGAATTCCTTTTTTGGGTTAATTTAAAGTATAACTCCCAGTCAATCAACAATATGGAATCATTAAGAGAAACATTAAACACCCAAGGCTACACCGTAGTAGAAAATGTATTGAATGAAGCACAAATTTCCGAAGCCATCGGCTATTTTAGAAATTGGCTTTCTAGTAATCCACAATTAACAACAAATCATACGCGAATTGACCCCCACGGAATATTTAAATTTGGCGAAGTTGGGCATCAACGGCATGCGTGGTATATTAAAACATTAGACGCAGTTCAAGAAAAATTTCGCGAAATTTGGGGAACAAATGAACTTGTTACCGGATTTGATGGTTCGTGCTGGATTCCAAGTGACTATGCTGGCAAAGATAAAATCTGGACACATACCGATCAAGCCGCTGATACAAAAGGGTTTAATTGTGTTCAGGGATTTGTTGCGCTTACCTCAAATGAAGAACGCACCTTAGTCGTATATGAAGGCTCGCATTTACTCCATGAAAGATATATGAAAGAAAAAAATATTACAGGTAAAAAAAATTGGCTATTAATTGACCACGCTTATCTGGCTACAATCGCTGAACAAAAACGTGTTTTGAAAGTAAAAGCCGGAAGTTTGGTATTATGGGATTCACGGACATTTCATCAAAATCAGTACGGAAAACCAGGCGAAGAAAGAATTGTTCAATATGTATGCTTCTTACCAAAAAATAATAAATTAAATACAAAGAAAATGAGTGAAAAACGCATGAAATATTTTCAAGAAAGACGCACTACATCACACTGGCCTTATCCACTTCATGTAAATGGAAAACAACCGCAAACCTTTGGAAATGATACATTGTTGATTGATTACGAAAAATTAGTTCCACCGATCTTAGACGATCTTGAAGAAAAAATTAAAATGATTGTTTAAATAAAATTATTTCAGTTTAATAGTATAACAATCATTACAAAAAATTTTATTATTTAATAAATATATTTTAGATTTACAATTATAGACACATATTTTTTTAGGGCAGATAGAACAATCTATTATTGCGTCATAATATTTATTTCCACAATAATCACATGTTAAATATATATCAAGAACCATCCGCTCACCTGTATAATCCATTTATATAAATATAAATATAAATAGAATCTTTTATTTATATTTATATTTATATAAATGGATAACAATAATATTCTCACAAAAGAAGAAAGACAAGCAGAAATCAAACCTATTATTATAAAATTAAAAGAACTTAAAATAAATCTTCATACCTACGAAGAAATAAAAGAACTATATAAACAAATGCAGAGGTATATTAATGAAGGGATAAAGGTAGAAGTAGATATTCCTTTTCCTGCCTATAATTGTCATATAAAAGGTGTTTTAAGTATTAAAAGAGGAGAGAAAGTTTGGGTAAAATTAGAATCAAATAAATAATTATAACAATGAAAAAAGGTTATTAACCTTTTAACACTATTCTACTCTATATAATTGTAAACATATAATTGTAAACATATACTTACCTTCACATATACTTACATTCACATATACTTACCTTCACATATACTTACATTCACATATACTTACCTTCACATATACTTACCTTCTTACTGACGTGAGGCATTGCGCCATGTATTGTTTTTCGGCCTTCATCATGTTATACGTAAGATTTTCCAATATAATTTCTCGGCGGTCCGTTGGAATATCATCATCATCAAAGGATGAGAATAAATTGTAAAATTCCGACAACTCTCTTAGTTGGGAAAGAAACATAGTAGCGTTTGTAGCGGAGGAATCCATTGCTTTGTATTCGTTGTTCGTTATTTGTTGGGGGAATGACTTATAGTTGTAGCGTAAAAGCATTTCAATTTTTTGATAAATCAAATAATAAATTCTTCAATTAAAATTGCGAGTAACATTGGAAACTGCCACGAATTAATTAATTTATTTTTTTTATAATATACCTCGTTTACTAAAATATATAAACTAATAAGTGTTACAATAATAAGAAATAATCTAAATATGAATATATACATTGGGCTTTTAATCATTTATAATATATTATTATATATTATAAAATATATTTTCTAATAGACAATATTATCATTAATCCATTTTTTAATTTGGACATTAATTGGCTCCATCACACTGTTTAACCCTGCTATATAATTTTCATAATATTCTGGTCTTTTTTCTATTAGGGTTAAAATATTGAATATCATATTTCTATCATATATAGTATATATCTCTCTAATTTTAATAAAAACATCATCAATATTTTTTTTACTAACCTCGCTGCTACTAGAGGCCTCGCTCTTTTGAATCTCGTTCTTTTGAGCTTTATTATTATCATTATCCATAATTAAATTTGGGTTATCCAACAAGGTCTTGTACATTTGAAGTGTATGAAGCAAAGAAGGTTCATCTACATTAGAATACGTCTGTAAAATATTATCTATACCTTTTTTACTCAACCGCATTAATAACTCATATAATAATTTATCTGTTTTATTGGAATTATCTCCACCTTTTAAATGTGAATAAAATTTATTAAACCGAATGATTGAATTAAATAGAAAAAACAAATCATCTCTCTTATCATTATTAAATGAACGGAGCACGCCTTGCCCCCAGTTGGCAGATTGAATAAACAATAAATTATTTGATATAGTTAATTTACTTCCGTATGGACAAAATGCCATTAAAGCCAATTGAGTTATTGCTTGTAATGGTTCTAGAATAATATCAAACCTTTCTTTTCTTTTATCTGTTTTAAAAAAATTATAAAAAGTTAGTAACTTATCCATTATAGTTATAACGCATTTCATATTTAAGTTTTTCACGCAATTAAATATGAAATGTGTTATTATGTATATTATGAAATATTAAGAAACACTATTTTTTTTAGTTAGAAATATATTAGTTATATTTATACTTTTATGATATGGTAAATTATATTTTATACACCAATTAGTGCATTTAGTAATATTATTTTTTTTAATATTTTCTAATTTATCATTTGGACCGTGATTTGCCATATGATTTTGTCCGTTATTGTTAATTAAATTTAAAGTAAATGCGATATTTTCAATCTGTTGTTGGCCAAAAATAGCATTATATTCTTCTACTTGTTTCGTAAAAAAATATGGCAATTCAAAATTAAATAATGATATAAGATTATTTGTTGGCGTAAAATCGTTCATTATTTTATACATTTTTTTAATAATATCATCCACATTATTTAACAAAAATCCTTTACAAACAATATATTTTTCTGAGTTTGCTTGCCTGCTAGTATGTGGTTTTACAAAATACACCTGTTCATAGATAATAGATAATAAATACAACAAATCAATAGACATTTTTGTAAAAGTATCAAAAAATTTAATTATAAAGGTACCTTTTTCTTTCTGCATGGCAATAGCAAACGCGATTTGACAAAACATAAGTTTTAAACTAGTTTTTTCTTGATTATTAAAATCCACTGAAAAATCAAAACCTCCATCTGCTGTTATTAAATCTATTGTGCCTTTATATTTTGTATAACAATAGCGTAAATTCTCAGGATTCATTAGATCGCCTTTTCCATCTAACCCGGTTTCAATTATAACATTTTTATTTTTTATTAAAAAGTTATTACTTTTCTTCCAACCAGGCACATTATTATCTACATTGTCTATTAGGGTCATGCCGTAATATACATCATTTGGTTGATTTCTTAGATGAACCAGTGCCTCAATAAAACCACCAGGTCCTTCGGCCAGATGAAAACTATTACATACTGGCGGTAGACCGGGCATTATATTCATTAAATTACATATTTCAATCATTTTATAAAATGACCGCGATAATGGGCTTAAGGTACATATAGATTGTTTTGAATTGGGTATTAACGTGTGAATATATTCATATTGATTTGAATATTTTTTATATTTATCCCACTCCATTGAACAATCATCTATTTGTGTTTTAATTAAACTAATATATTTATAAAGTGTCTTATTAATAATAATTTGATGAATATCTTCCTCTGAAAAGAGGGAACAAATTACTGAAGAAATAATGTTAGTTTTTAAATTATATGCTTTTATTTGCGGCAATAAAAAATAAGTCATGTATAAGGTAATATTTATAATAATAAATTTTTATATTCTTTATAATTATATATGTATAATTATACATATATAATTATACATATATAATTAATCTAAAAATTGAAACCCAATATATCAAACAATATCATATAACTCTTAATATCAAAATGAATTGTATCCAAATTGAACCAATGTATGAAACAGATGAAGGACTAGAATTTATTCCAAATACAAATGATACGGAATTTATTAAAGAACAATGCGAATTGAGAAAATTAAAATTGGCATTTCGTTTTCAAACTGTTACATGCGCAGAGACTTATGCGATTTTTAACAATGACCAATGGTCTAATAGTTATGATTTATATAGATATGTTTGCCTAGGTCGGAATACGAATAAAGAAATGTATAAATTATTGATTGAAGGAAATTTTGATATTGGTATCGCTCGTCTAGGTAGCTATCATGTTATCAAAGAGATAACTCCTTATTCTCATGATAATAATGATGAAATACGATTACATTATACACAACCAAAAACAACTGAAGGAAATATTGCTTGGCGATCTATTACATGGGATGCTTTTAAAGATATTGTTGATGAATTAAATAAAAACGATTAAATAAAAACGATTAATATATATTGATATTTATTGAACTTAAAGAAAAATCATGAAAATTTCATTCAAAAGAGTTTTGCAAAAATGGAAAATGGACATTTATAAATGTCCAAAATGGACTTTTGTAAAACTCTTTTGAATGAAAAAAAGCCAAAAAATGAATTTAGACCATAATGGTCTGTTTTTCATTTTTTAGTGAAATAGTTTGTTATTGTAACTTTTTTTATAATTTAATATTATATAAATAAAAGTATTTAGGCGAATTATTATATTTCCATATATAAAGAATGATGGAAAAAATATGCTCGCCAAAACTCGTTGAGAAATATATTTGTAATTTTTGTGACTATGGATGCCGTAAAGAGAGTGATTATAAAAAACATTTATCTACTAAAAAGCATATAAAACATGAATTTGGAAATAAAATGGAAACTGAGGAAATTACCGAAATCGCCATTGAATATAAATGCAATGAATGTAATAAACTTTATAAAAGTAATTCTGGATTATGGAAACATGTAAAGATATGTAAAATTAATCAAGCCGAATCTATAAAAGACGCGAGTATAAAAGATGAAGGTATTAATGACGCATCAAATAATGTAATTCTATTATTAATTAATGAAAATAAAGAATTAATAAATGATAATAAAGATTTTAAAAACATGATTATGGAATTAGTAAAAACAAATAATGACCTACAAAAACAAATGGTTGATGTATGCCAAAAAATACAGCCAGGCAATACAACTATAAATAATACAAATACAAATACAAATAGTCATAATAAAACCTTCAATCTCCAGTTCTTTCTGAATGAGGAATGTAAGGACGCATTAAATATGTCTGAATTTATTAATTCTATCCAACTAAAAATATCTGATTTAGAAAATATTGGAAAAAATGGTTATATTGAAGGGATGTCTAACATTATAATTAAACATTTAAATGATACAGACATGTATAAAAGACCAGTTCATTGTAGCGACGCGAAGAGAGAAACACTCTATATAAAGGAGGAAAATAAATGGGAAAAAGACACACAGGAGACTAAACAAATGTTAACCGCGGTTAGGGGAGTGAATAAGAAGAATTACCAATTATTAACCACCTGGAAGGAGACACATCCAAAATGTATGGATAGTAAATCAAATCAAAGTGATGAGTATATGAAAATAATGAGTAAAGTAATGGATGGCGATGAAGAAAATATTAATAAAGTAATAAAAAAGGTCGCAAAGGAAGTGGTCATTGATAAATGAAATGAGTATAAATGAAATCAGTATAAATGATCGTAAATATAAATTATTATTTTTCTATTATAATTTATATTATAATTTATATTATATTATAATTTCTCAGGTTCTTCTTGAGTTAATACCAATTTTGCCTTTTGTTTAATAGGTCGTTTAACTGCTGATTTTTTCGCAGGTGCAGGCACCGCAGTATCAGCACTTGGTTGCGCACCTAGACCAGGTAAAACAGTTAAGACTTTTTCTTTTTGTAATCTTAATGCGTCGGCTTCATCCAGTTCAATATTTACTGATTGACTGATTAAATTCGTGGCCAATTTATCCGCATCAACATTACGAACCTTTTTATATATAAAATACCGATTTAGAAAGGATATTTTCCGTTCTCCTGCAGTCATATTCATCGCATCTTTATATAAACTCGCATTTCTCGGATTGCGTTTAATTTCGTCTTTCATTTTATTAAATAATTCACTAAATAATCCATTGCTAGACGGCATATTCAAACGAGACGCGTCTTCTTTAGTTAAAGGGACAAATCCATAATTTTCTAACATACTAGTAAGATATTTAAAATTAACTAGATATTCAGCAAAGGTTTTATTAATAGATTCTTGAAATACATCAATCTTATATCCAAGTGAACTACTATCATCCGGAAATTCAATTTCATTGTATCTTTTGGTAATTTCTAATAATTTATTTTCATTATCAAATATAGATACACTTTCATTAATTTCTTTATCTTTTAATAGTTTAAATATTTCATTACCGTCATAACTGGTCCCAATAAAATATCCCCCAACCGCGGTTGTTTCACTAACATTTCTTAGGAAATTATGAAGCGATTCTTTATTCTCAAACATATAATGTAACGCAAATTGAATTGAAGATACATTAAATCCGTCGGCAGCCACGCCGTATTGATTGTATACACCTTTGCCTAATTCCTTTACATCTTTGGCCCCTTGCCCAAAGACCGCCTTAGTTATTTGTTTATCTTTATCGGAATACATCGCAGTAGCATTTCTTATATTTATACTAGAATTGCCATGAACAAATAAAGCATGTGGCATATTTTTGGTTGTTTTTCTATAACCCAAATATCGTGCGCAAGCTCCATTTAATCTATTTTGAATATTGTCCCTAGATATATCTACGCCAAAAACAAATTTAAGATTCGACGCAATCCATTTAGGCAAATCTCCTCCTTTTCCAACTGCCAAATCAATTAATGTATCGCCCTTTTTCGCTACATTCGTAATCAGTAATTTTTTTACAAACAAGTTATGAAAATCACGCAAGGCCTTGGTATTGTCGCCGATGGAGCCCGACACCCGGTTATAATACACATCATCGTCGCCAGCATCAACCGGAATATCTTGACCAGTTCGTATCATTTTTTCGGTGATCGGGTTATGGAGCGACCGCCAATTGTTATTCGCGGTTCTATAATCATTGCCAAAATTAGTGCTTTTTGGGCTAGACCGATAATCAGCTGTTTTATCGTATCTCACACGTAACGGCACCCATCGCCAAAATTGCTCATTTTCTTTAACGTACCGACACTCAATAATCATATTATCTTCAATGACTTCACCTTCTTCAGTCAACATTATTTTTTCAATCGCACCTGTTTCTTTTAAAGGCACGTTTGTTACCCCGGCATATGGGTCCGATGGATTTGTCGGATAGAACTGCATGGGGATATAGCCGCCCTTTGCTTCACCTTCGCCACTACCGCCGGGCAGCTTATCATCTATAATATCTTGGCAGGGATTAATATAAGCATAACCTTCTTTGCCTTCTTCAAAACCCACCCGCAATATCAAGGTTTTATATTCAGTCAATTGATTTGAAGAGCTCATATCTAATCCCGACGCAAAGCTAGTGCCAATATAGTCGCCGTTGCTTGTATTTTTTTTGGTGGTGATTAGGAAATCAATGGTATTCGCTTCCTCGGGTTTCCATTTAAAGGAATGACTCCAAGTAATTTTGACCGGGTCAACCGTCTCGCCGACCTTATTTGAACTCACGGCTAAACTGGCTGGCGTGAAAACCAAACCATCCGTTTCGTATTCAAATAAACCATCCTTTATTCTTTGTAGGAGCGTATTACAGCCATCAAATATTGTTTGTGTCCCGCTCTGCGCATAAAATATTTTGCGTTCCATTCTAATGGGAGAAATTTTTGCGTCTTGGACAACCGAAACAATTTTCAAATTGGTCATTAAATTTTTTAATAACATCAAGCGAAATTCCTCTTTTCCGGTTTGTTCTTCAACTGTTATTGGCGAGAATTTATACGACCGAACATCTTTTCCTTTAAGATAATATAAATCAAAGGCGGCATACAAATTAATAAACTTTTTTCGTTTATCATGAATAATATGTTCGCCGTCTAATAATGAATTAAATAAATCGCTGTTTTTAGTAATACCGCCCGTAAATTGGACCACCATATTCGTGGTGATTAAATAAATTTTGCCGGTTTCTGAAATATACGCGAGTTTTCTATCACCGTCGGCTTTATCTGTCACAGTATAATTATTCCGAATATTAGGGACATTGTATTGGCCTTCTGTATCTAGCACGGCATTCTCTACTTGTAATGTATAAGAGGAGGGTCCAACAAAATTTTTTGGATAAACGCGGGAATATTCTTTATGCTTATCACCCCATAAGAGTTTCATATAAGAATTTAATACATCAGTTTGTTCTTTATATGACACTGGATAATTTGTTTCCTGTAAACCGGACAAAATAATTTTTACTGCTCTATTCATTGCGTTATTTAATTCTTCTACGCTATTAAAAGCCGTTCCTGGACCAATCATAGAATTAATGCATTCAATTTCTATTTCATATCGCTCATTCCCGGAAAACACTCCAGAGTCTTGAATAGTATATTGCGGGACCGGATATTTACCGCCTTTTCGGTCCGATTCCTTTACAATACTTAAATCAATTATAAAAGGAAGTTCTGGGTGTTTAAAGGAATAACGGTTCATATAACGAAATATTTTCTTATTATTAGACCAGTTATCAGTTAAGCCTTTAATAAGAGAAGAATCGCGGTCAATTGTTGTTTCATTGCTTAAAGTCATACGAAAATTAAAATCTGAATAATTCACGGGCGGAATAGATTTGTTATACGGTTGTTTTTGAATAAAAGACATACCATATTTAATTTCATCAATGCTATTTGTTTTACAATACGTTCGTGCATCTTGTAAACTCGTGATTTCGGCGCGGATATTAGAAGTGCGGGTTAAACCAGTTTTAACGTCGGTATATTCACTTTGAATGCGGAGTAAATAATTATTTGAATCTAATGTAAAACCTGAAGATTTTAATTTTTTAATTACATTTTCATAATCTATCCGCGTAATCGGTTTTATTCCGGGAATTGTCCCAAATTTGGTTTCTAGTTCTAGTAACTCATTTTTTTTCGGTTTTAATATATTGTCTAAATACACTTTCAACATACTATTTCGTAGTTGCTGTTGAGGATTCATTGGTTATATAAATATAAACTATAATATTTATATCATCTTTAATCAATTTTTTATATTATTATATGGAATAACTTTTAATCTTATAATTTATTGTTTCATAATTATTTGTTTCATAATTATTTGTAATTTTTAGTAGAGGGGTTTCTTAATTAGGGTGGACATGCGTTTATTATCGGATTTATTAATATAGTACCAGTATAAGTTCCTACTCCACATCCAACATTTATGAATGGATTATACACATTTCCGCTGTTAAAAAATGTGTTATTATTAGTAATTATACCTCCATCATAGTTGGCGATTATTCCGCCTGAAAAGTTTCTAATTATATAGTTGTTAATAATTGTTCCGCCTGATGTGTTATTAATTCTGCCGCTTGCGTTATTGTGAATTGTACCACCTCCATTATCGTTAGTAATTATACCACCAGCATTGTTAATTATGCTCCCTGCGTTATTGGTAAGTTTGCTGTCATTTTTGTTAGTAATGCTGCCGTTGTTATTAATTATTCCGCCAGCATTGTTGTTAATTAATCCGTCAAAGTTGTTAGTAATTATGCCTCCAACATTGTTATTAATTATTCCTCCATCGTTATTAATTGTACTGGGGGTGGCAAAAATGACGTCAAAGTTGTTGGTAATTATCCCATTGTTGTTAAGTATGCCTTTTACCGTTAATGTAAAAGTAGTAGAAATATTTAATTTTATACCATTATCTATATTTAATATTTGACATTTTTCAATTGTTTTATTTTCTATAACAGCCCAATTATTACCTCCAGTATTGGTAGCAATAGTTGATATATCTATATTTATTATACTGCATAAACAAATATCAAAACTAATATTTGCCGGATAATACATTCCATACAATTTTTCTGATTGCTGTTTGCTTTGGCTATAATAATTTGTATTATTAAAACTCATATCCACTAATTTTTCCCGCCAATAATTTTCGCCCTCGCATTCATTGTAAAAAATATTATAACTCGGGTCCACTCTCACTCCCGGATACAGACCATTCCAGGAAATATCGGCTAGTTCAGCCGGTTGTGTTATCGGAAAGATAATATGATTACCGTTGCCGGCATTATAGGAAGTGTCCACCACTACATTTACATTATTCGCTGAATAATCAACGGAATATAACCCGGCACTCCATGATTCATTGCTTACCCAATTGGGGTCTTCAACAGGGGTGGTATAATATTTCCCTTTCGTCACATCTAAAAGCAAATCATAACTTTTCGCAAAAGCCAAACAATTATTATGTAAACCAAAATTCTCATTGTAATTAACACCATTATTTTTAATAAAGTTAGTTTGATTTTGAACTTGATTTACGAGATCCTTAAATATTGTTTTTTGTTTAGTTGACCTTATATAATCACTAGAATTATCACATTTATTTGGATTAGAAAAACATCGGTCAGCGCACATAATAGTATATACATTAGGAATATAATATTATGTCTAAATTTACATTTTTACATACTTGCGTTTTTACATATATGTCAGTATTTCTTCATATAATAGTTGTTTTGTTTTATTCTTTCCCAAGTTAGAAACTAAATTTATGCCTAATTTTGTAGAAATATCTTGTAAATCTTTAATTGTATAGGCAGAAGGCGCGCTTAAGGGCTTTTGAATATTTTCAATAAACCAATAACTCTTTCTCACTGTTGAAATATAATCCAAGTCAATAGTATTTTTAACCGATAATTCACTATTTTGCTCTATAATTCCTGTTATTTTATCGTCTTCCGCAAATAAAAATTCACTGTACTTTTTTCCTGAAATGTTTATGATTGATATTTTATAAATTAAACAAAGCACTTGTAGACTTTTAGTTGAAATACATTCTTTATTAACTAATTCATCTTCAATATCATTCCTTTTAATTTTTAATTCCTTTAGTTTGTCTTTCATGAACCGGAGTTTTTCTACTGTATCAATTTTAAATTTCTTTTCAGTAGCAAATGCGGTATTTTTATTCATTTCATAATCATCAATGCCCTTCAGTATAATGTAAAAACACCAAAACAGTTTATCTTTTTGTAAAGGTGTAAAATTTTCTTCCTTTTTAATCATAACTTTAGTTGGACTCATAACTTCTTTTTTTGCTATACCTTCATGTTTAGCCCTATTATCATTAGTAACAGTTCTCTTTTTATATAAATTATTTATGTTTTCAATATTTTCAGATGTAAACATAAATTCTTTTAAAGTTGTATGTGACGATGTCATGGTGGTATATTATATCATAGTTTTATCTTTATTATCTTTATGTTATGCTTTATACTTAGGCTTTAACGCCCTTATTATCGTTAAAAAAATCCTTCTCTAACTCGCCCTTTAACTTTTCCACCTCATTGATATCTTGCTGTTGTTCATCAACATAATCGGCATAATCTTCTAGTGCTTTAATTACTTCAGGCGTTTGTTTTGATAAATTTACAAAAGTTCCATTATTATTTGAATTTTTATTTATATTTTCAAATTTCATTAATAGTCTTAGTACTTCTATTTGATGATGTTTACTCATTTTTTCTATTCTGTTCTTTAACTTTTCTAAACACATATATAGTTAATAAAAATAAATTGTATTTAACTAATTTATATTTATTAATATCTTATTTTGCACATAATTTACAAATAATTTATTCGGTGGAAATCATTATCTTTGGTTTTGCTACTGGTCGTTTTACCACCGACTTCGTTGGCGCGCCCTTGGTTACAACTGTTTTCGGTTCAACTATCTTCGCAATGATTGAAACATATTTATCATTCAATTCAAACCGCTGACCAATAACACTGACTTGAATGTCATCATTTTCTTTTATATTTGAAAAGTAAGAAGAGGTATAATGATGGTCTCTAGAAATAAATATAACAACCGGACTAGGATTTTCATTTGTTTCTGCCCGAATACCCATTTTTGTTATATTTTTTGCGACACAATTAATAAGCATTCCTTCAACAGGCGAACAGACCATACACTCAAATGTAATATCAAATATAATTTCATCGGCTTTTACAATTCCACTAGAATAAGTCGCAATCTTTGCCGAACCAGGTTTAATAAAGCCTTCCACAACACACTTTCCTTCTATTTGCGAAGCGATAATCCGTTCAAGTGTCTGTTTAATATTTTTCCCCACGTGTATAATCCCGATAGGAATTTTTCGAGTAATTAATGTTGGGGTATAAATACTAATGTCTGTTGATTTTTTATATTTGGTAAATGTTAAAGATGATTCTGTAGCCATGGTTTGTTTTGAACCTAAAGACATATTGTATATATTTATCTAATATATTTAAATTATATCAATTTTCTATTTAAAAAATTATATTTATACATTTGGACATTTATAAGAGTAGCAAGTAAAATGCCGACTTATTTTTTATAAATATAAAATTTTTTATAAATATAAAATTGATTATTAATATAATATATTTTATATTATATTAATAATTCTATAAACATGAGTAAATGTGAACATGGTAAACAAAAGAGTTATTGTAAAGAATGTGGAGGGTCAGGTATTTGTGAACACAATAAAAGAAAATCACAATGTAAAGAATGTGGTGGAAAGAGAATATGTGAACACGGTAAACAAAAGCAAACATGTAAAGAATGTGGTGGGTCAGTTTTTTGCGAGCATGGCAAAAATAAATACGCATGTAAAGAATGTGGTGGAGCATCATTTTGTGAACATGGAAAATTTAAAAGAACATGTAAAGAGTGTGGTGGTTCATCATTGTGTGATCATGGTAAACAAAAGAGTTCTTGTAAAAAATGTGGATGCGGTTCAGCATGTTGTGCTCATGGCAAAAATAAACAAATATGTAAAGAATGTTCGCCTAAAACATTTTGTGAACATGATAAAATTAAATATAAATGTAAACAATGTTCGCCTATATTATTTTGCGACCATGGAAAACAAATTTATAAATGTAAAGAATGTGGTGGTTCTTCTTTTTGTGAACATGATAAAATTAAAAGTCTCTGTAAAGAATGTTCACCGAAATCTTTTTGCGAACATGGAAAAAAAAAATATAACTGCAAAGAATGCGGTGGTTCACAAATATGCGAACACAATAAAAGAAAATCACAATGTAAAGAATGTGGCGGTTCCGCTTATTGTGAACATGGTAAATTAAAACAATATTGTAAAGAATGTGGCGGTTCCGCTTATTGTGAACATGGTAAATTAAAACAATATTGTAAAGAATGTGGCGGTTCCGCTTATTGTGAACATGGTAAATTAAAATAATATTGTAAAGAATGTGGCGGTTCCGCTTATTGTGAACATGGTAAATTAAAACAATATTGTAAAGAATGTGGCGGTTCCGCTTATTGTGAACATGGTAAATATAAAGCGTATTGCA
>Ga0222714_10000211_pt1 | contig 69075 bp, 75 predicted proteins | sample C33_3DmetaG_FD_165048 | JGI IMG/M metagenome (GOLD analysis project Ga0222714, IMG submission 165048) | Estuarine water microbial communities from San Francisco Bay, California, United States - C33_3D | ecosystem: Environmental > Aquatic > Marine > Unclassified | place: USA: California... | reverse complement strand
ATTTAGCTCATTTGTATTTTTATAGAACGTGTCATGGTTACCTGGAATAATATCCATATGCATTCCATGAGTTCTAAGCTTCGCTAAGAAATGTTTACGATATCGATGCAATGCTTTGAAATTAATGAACTTACGATTATCAAATGCATCTCCTAAATGTACAATGCGTTTAATATTATTTTCTATTAAGTATGGAAAAAATATTTCATCATAAAATTGCTCTTGATAATCTAAAAAGATATCAGAAGAATTTCGTACACCACAGTGTGTGTCATTTAGAAATGCTACTTTCATGCTAATATTTCACCTAAGTCAGAATCTCTAGTTGAAGCCATATATTTCTTCTTACGTATTTTAACTTTTTCTTCTTTGACCAGATTGTCAAAATAGCTATCTTTTTCTTTTATCTGATCAATCTTAGATCTCAATTGATCTACAAACATATTTGCTGCTTGGACTGATTCCTCGTCACCATCTGCTATGAAATCAGTAAGAGGTGATTGGGAAATATATTTTAATTTAATATCTTGCTGTTTCTTTTCTTTTGCTATACGGCGTAGGAATGCATACCAACATATTTGGGTAAAGTATGCGAATGCATTCGGATTACCTGAGCGTGTAGCAGCGTCTATATCGTAGTTATGTATAGCTTTCAGACAATTTTCTACGGCATCCATGACCATTTCTTCACGATAGGTATACCGGATGAAGTTTGCCTTATGGGATAATCCTTCAGCGATTTTAAGGAATGACATAGCAATATAATCTGTAACTTTTGGTATATCATCATTGGCTGCTGCAGCTTCGTTTACTGTTCTAACATATTCTACTACAGCTAAACTAAATTGTCGATTGTTCACATAATGTGGTTTTTCTTTACTCATAATATGCTCCTAGCGTATATATCCTATTATATCATAGGATCTAAGGAATAAAAATCCTAAATTTTTAAATTTAGGGGGTTTACAAATATTTAAAAAAACGGTATAATAAAGAGTGCTTTCGAGGGAGGATAGTATACTAGTGTAATTTATCTTTATTGCCCCTGAAATCGACGATCTTTATTTTGTCCGAATCAGACATATTACGTAAGACCTCTTCTAGCTCATCCATTTTCGTATCTAAAGGATCTACATGAGGTGTCTCTTCTGCTGCTATCCTTGCTAGATTATCTATAAATTCCATCCACTGACCTACTATATACGGATGTGGTTCTGCCATCGAGGTGATATGCTGCGCAGCAATAGTAATTTTTTGATCTGAATTTTCTTGATACATCATAAACGGTTTAAATGTATAATATCTTATACCTCTTGCAAAATCTACTGTGGCATATAATGTGAAAGCGTGTTTAACTACAACTACGTCCCAAGTTTCTTCGTCAGTTTCATATGATTGCCACTCTACAACCTCGCAAATTATTTCTTCCCCACTTTGTAACTTAAATTGTTGATAGGCTTTATTCATTTAATTCGACCTCGTAAATTTTGTAAGGGAATTGCTCTTTAACGTACATCTTTATTCTCTCTGCTGAGTGCTCGAGAGTGTAATTTTTTCTTCCGCGCCAATGCAAGTCGTCTGCAATATCGTATAGTGTTGCCATGGCGCCGTCATCGCTTTTTCGCAGTCCTCTACCGATAGATTGTAGTACTCGAATCTGTGATTTTGAAGGGCTTGCAAAGATAATATTGTGCAAATTCCTGATATTAATGCCAGTGCTAAAAGTCCCCAGTGAAGCCACGATGATTGCATTACTTTGTGTTTCCACGATCTTTCGTATAGCCTCTCGATCTGATGTGTCGGTATCTCCGGATACAAAGAATATTTTTCTTTTCTCATGCGCCTTACCCCTAATTAAATCATATAATGGTTTACCGTGCTTATCAACAAATTGGAATAGAACGAGAGTATTTCCGGAAACGTCAAGAGCTAAATTAGAGATAAGATTATTTCTCCCATCATGTCTAACTATAAAATCTAATTCAGTTTGGTAGTCTTGTTTACCCCATCCCTTTCTTAATTCTTCATTATACTTTAGGAGGAGTATGTTGATTTTAAGTTTCGCGAGTGTATCTTCATCCTGTAATTTTTTTGTCGTTGTCACATTATATATCTTACCAAATAAACCCTGTAATACGAGCTCATGTGTTTGCGTGCCATCAAGCGTACCAGTAGTACCAAATCTATATTCAGCCTCACGACATTTATTCATAATAGTGGTAAGAGATTTAGATTTAAATCCGTGACATTCGTCACCGATTACACATCCGAATTGTTCGAACCAATCTGCTGGTAGTTTATAAATGGATTGCCATGTGGATACAACAATATCTTTATCAGTCTTTTTATCCTTACCAGAATAGATTTTATGTACTTCACTATCATATCCATATTCAGCAAAGTCATTGGACATTTGCTCTACTAGTGATGTGGTAGGAACTATAACTAAAAGCTTGGTCCTTTCATTTCGGCGGATTTTTTCTAAGAAATATTTTGCAATTACGTAAATAATTAAAGACTTACCACTACCAGTAGGTGATATAAGAATAGCACGTTTACGATGCAATCCCTCACAAACAGCCTCGAATTGATAGTCTCGAATTTTATGTGGCAGATTTAAAGATTCTACAAACTGATTAATTTCATTTGCATCGATTGCTACGGTGCTATCACACCTGCCATAGTAGTTATCGTGTATAACTTCTAGCTGATAGTTTCGCGGACGCGCGAACTCTTTTAAGAACGGAAACAACCCACAAGGTAATTCCATGGATTGTACATTAAATAAGCGAATCTTACCATCCCATACTCTATTCTTATATGCCGGCATATATTTGTATCCCGGCACATAAAATGAAAAGTATTCACTTAGTTCATTTGCAATTCCGTAGTCACAACCAACCTGCATAACGGAATAATTTTTATTTTTTATTTTTATTGTTTCCATTAACCGCCTGCTTCAAATTGTCTCCAGCGTATCATATTACCTATATTTTGATGACGCCATTTAATATTATCTATTATCTCTGTTAACGTCTCTACGTTTGTCTTCCAGTATTGGATTTTTTCTTCAGACTTTTGTATATCTGTGTCCGCGTCGTAATAGTAATCCATTTCACCTTTTAATACTTTTAAACCTCTAAATGGATCAAAGTCCCAATTTAATTCCTGGATTTCTTCCTTTGTCATTTTACCATTGTAGTAAAGCCACTTTGATTTCAACAAAGTCTTCTGCGCCATTTCGGCTCGCTTCAGCTGAAGCTTTGCTTCAGTGAGCATATTTAGGTATTTGGAATGTAATATGGGACTTTGCCGCGATGCTTCGTCTAATGGATCTTGGATCTTACAATCTTCTTGCCACATACCAAGAATCATTTCTAAATTCATAATCAATCTCCACTCACTTTATCTACTATTATATCAAAATATCAGGTAAAAGTAAACTGGGTATACCTAAACACAATAGGCATTATAATCCCTTGAACATCTCCTACTGTAGAAGTAAATTCAATAGTACCTATATTCGTAGGAAATGCATCCCTATAAACTATATTACGAACTACATTATTTGAGCTATTTAGCACTGATACAGTGATATCGAAAAAAGGAGAGTCCCCAGGGTCGGGACGGACTCTATTACCTCTAATTTGAGAGGTCTCTACTAATTCTTCCATCCACTTGAAAACTTCTTGATATACGTACATACCTTCATCTAATATAGCTTGTATTGTTAGTTCTGAAAATACTAATTTATCCCCAGGTTGAAATGTATCAACGCGCCGAAAAGGAGTAGGTGCCGGTGTCATGGATACATCGGGGTGTGAAATACTTTGTGCGAAAAATTCTAAATTAGCAAATTTCTTACGATTAATCACTACCTTATAACCAGTGGGTTGTAAGAAATTACTATTCTGAAGTGGTGTGTTTTCAACCATAGGAGCTCTCCTTCAGACATATTTATACAAAAAAAAGAGCGGCCGAAGCCGCTCTTTCCGACAGGTTAGCCCTGTTCTTTTTATTATGCAGAAACTAGCAGGTTATCAACCCGGAAGATTCTGTAGTACTGGTTGGTCTTAACAGCTGCAAGACCATCAGCAGGTGTAGCACCAACGAAAGGATTCGAAGCCATGCCGTAGCGTGTCTTGAAGCCGATCTTTGGCTGGAAGGTGTCTTCCGCAACTGCACGAACCATTGTTAATGGTACGTATGGGCAGTAGAATACGCCTGCGTCGTATGGGTTTGTGCCCTTGTAGCCAACGTTGACGTAATCAACGGAAGCATATGGGTCAACGTAGACTCGCGTACGACCGTTAAGAACACCAGCGAAGGTGTTGCCCGTGTCGTCAACGTTCAGGCTTGTGGACATAGCAGGAGCATAGTCGAGCATGCCTGAAGCAGCAAGAGCAGAAGCAACGTCTGACGAGCAGATGATGAAGTTGCCTTTACCGCGACGGGTTTCTTTAGCGATTACGTTAGCTTCGCGCTCGATCTGTACGATCAAGCCTTTGATCTTCTCTACGGACCAACGGCCATCAGCGTCGGTGCTGAGGTCGAAGATGCCTTGAGTTGTTATGTTAGCGGTCAGAGCGCCAGTCTTAGCTTGGCTGTTGATGGTCCGGATAACTTCGCGGTTGATTTCAGCAAGGATTTCCGTGCTGAGAATGTTTGCGAGTTCCGTCTCAGCGTCAAGACCGTGGATAGCCTTAAGGTCCTGAGCCAATTCCAAGCTGTACTCAGCTTTGAGCGCACGTGACTTTGCAGTAACGGTTGCCTTTTCGATGGTGAAGCCCATCTCGTTGAAGGTTGAAGCAGGACCACCACCCGATGATCCAAGACCTTCCGCGTCTCCCGTTGGCATACCGCCAGCGAAGATAGCAGTAACGCGTTGATCGTCGATGGTGCTGTCTGCGTCTGCATCGGTTACACCAGAAAGACCGGAAGCGCCAGCAGAACCGTTGGAGCTTGAAGAGTCGCCAGACCAAGCAGTGTTAGCTTCGTTGAAGAGAGCTTCCGTTGAGCTGGTTGAACCAGCGCCATAGCGTGACTTCATTGCGAAGATCAAGCCGGTTGGGCCGGTCATTGGCTGAACACCGCATACGTCATATGCCATCATGTTTGGCATAGCGCGACGAACGAGAGAGATAAGAACTGGATTCCAGTTAGCAGCCGAACCGGTAGCGTTGCCTGGAGCAGCTTCGTAGAGTGCACCCTCTTCCATGAGAGCGCGCTCTTGGTTTTCTAGAACAGCAGCAGTAACTGCCTTTCTGTGGTGATCTTTAATGGCGCCAGCAGATTCTTCATTGAGAACTGGAGCCCATTTTTCGATCAAGCGATCATAAGATTCCATTTTTGGATCTCCTTACTTATTACTTGTTTTTTTAAGGGCGTTAACATATGCTGCCATCGAACCTGCTACTTCTACAACATCGTCAGATGCGTCGGTATCTTCTTCGAATGATTCAGCGATTGTGTCAGAAGTTTTCTTCTTGAAATAAGCTTCTTTGATGGTCTTAACTTTGTCAGCGAAGGTAGCTTGGTCAACAAAATCTACGTCCTCAGAAAGCTTAACGAGCTTTTCTACTTCTGTATCTGCAAGACCTTGGGCAGCCTCACGAATTACTTCGTAACGCTTAAATTGCTCAAGCTCTTCTTTCATTTCGATCATCTTGCTGGTTTGCTCATCGAGCTTACCGCCGAGGTCTTCGACCTGGCTTGCAAGATCATCTACGAGGTCAACTTTGGAATCAGGAACTTCAACATAGTTCTCTTCAAAAACAGCTTTAAGGCTGTTCATGAAGCCTTCGGCGATTTCAGTACGGAGTCCGTTCTGAATTGCCAACTTGTTGTCTTCCATCCATTGTTCGACTACGAGGTTCAGGTACCCGTCAACTTTTTCAACGAGATCTTCCTTGAAAGAGCTGATTTCTTCCTGAAGCTGGGTTGCATATTGCTCTTCGAGGCGATCTACCTCTTCAGAGAGTTTTGATTTGATTGCTGCTTCAAAGATGATTGCTGCTTTACCCTTGAATCCTTCGGAGAGAGTTGCCTCCTCAGAAATAAGAGCATCCAGATCATCAGAGAAGTCATAACCTTCTGTTGCCTTTTCAGGATCGCCACCTTTGCCTTTTTCCATTGGCTGTGAGTTGGACTTATCACCTTTACGCTTACCTGCTGTTTTACCAGCACCTTCAGCGGCTTTAACAGAAGCTACAGACTGCTCTTCAGCATTCTTCGGATCATGAGCTTCTACGACTTCCTCGTCATCGAGCTCAACATCCTGGTCAATAATTTGATCAGTCATGTTAGACTCCTTACTTTTGGTTTAACAACGAGAGGAAATTCTTAAACTCACGCACCTGAGCTTCATAGAGATCAGCACGTGGAGCCTTTTTAATTTCAGTCTCCATTTTTTCAATTTCTCGAGCTTCGATAATGCCGTTATTCCAAACCCAGTCTACGCCTTCCATAATTCCATTAACAAAAGCGTTAGGAGCAGATGGATCTTGGACGATGTCGACGGTATTCAACATGAAATCGTCTTTGACATACATAACACCATTTCTATTCTCGAGGCTTCCCATACCACGAGTCGACACACCCAGTTGAACTCCGCCTTCAAGCAGGCCTTTTACAATTTGGCCCATAGGAGTATCCAAGATGCGTGCTTTACCCATCACATCATTACCTTCCATTTTTAGGTCAGTAATTAGATGGGATACTTTATCTAAGTTAACAGTGGGGCCATCTGGATGATTTAGCTCTCCAACTGCTCGCTTAGTCTTAACTTGTTGATCAACGTACTTGTTTACCGCTGCTTCCATTACGGCTTTAGGGTAAATTCTTCCGTTGCGGTTTTTACCTTCGGATTGAGCAAATATACCTTCGATTGTGTAATTCTTAGTCCCGTCTTCTTTTTTCTCGACTAAGCACTGCACATTCGTTTCGGTGTATTCAGTAATAAGTTTCATTTGTTGTTCACTCCGAACGTAGTATTCCGTTACGATTTTATTTATATATTTTTATATTTTTAAAATGAATTAATACCATCCATTTTCATAATCTTTAATATAAAATTGCTCAATCATTGAAATTTGTTTCCTGGTTATTTCTGGTTTTTCATTAGGATTCTTCATAAAATGAAAATCTGGTATTTCATCTTTTTCTACAACCCCAAGCATTCCAGCCATATGACGAAGACATTTTTTAGTATCATTTATATGATAGACGTGGTCATACCAATCAGGTTCACCCATCCACCACGACTGAGTTTCTAAATGTTCATTCCAATATGTCCCATCTTTCAAATGTTCTATTAAATCTTCTATTGAATATTCATGGTCTCCATGCCAAGCTGGTCCAGTCTTTACATGCGTATGAGTATATGAAGATAAAAATCTTTTGATCGGATCTCTTTTTATTGCAAAAGTACTAGACTTTTTCCTGAAAAAAGTTACAAGATCTGTATCTAGATTTCTGGCATGTTTTACCCTGCTAAATCTTCTGGTATCAAAATGATTTTGAAATCCATAATTTAAAAAATCCTTTTGTTCCGGTGCACTTTCTGGTGGGAGATTCTTCTGATTAGCCCAATCTTTATAAAACTCATAATATTCTTCACTGTATAATTTATCTAAGTCTTTGTCTATAGTCCAAGTAAAAAATACTTTAACAGTAGAGCATGCATTTTTTGCACACATACAAAAATCTACAGGAGTGCTTTTTACTTCTCTATTACGGTGAAAATAAAGTACTGGCTGCCAATAAGAACGTTGCAGTCTTTCCCATTCAGATGCTTTAAAATCTGGACTATCAGGATTGGCCGACTTCGTCTTCGTCATAGTCGCCGTCTTCATCGTATTCAATGTCGTCGCCATCTTCATCGTCCATTTCAGCCGCTGCTGCTTCTAGATCCTCATCGCTAATATCTTCGTCTTCTGGTTGTCCCCACATAGTAGAAGCTATACCAATTTTTTCTTGCTCCAAAGCATCAGCTACTTTTTGTCCTATAAGACCACTGAAAATATTACTAGCTTTATTGAACTCTGCGTTTTGTACAAAGTCTATCATATTATTCAGGGGGTTAGGTTGTTCTACTTCCATATTATCTTCCTCATCATTCATTTTCTTCTCCTACAAAAACCCATCGTTCTTGACTAACATTGTCTTGTTGTTTTTGAAAATGTCTAGCCCACTTTTTTGGTATGTTACTATATTTATCTATGGTGTTCTTTTTGTCTTTATTGTAGATGTGTTCTACTGGTAAGTGTATCTCACCACCAAGCTTTTCAAATGTTCTTTCGACATTATAAGGATGTGTATTACCTTTCATATCAGCAATATATCCCATAGGCCCAGCATCTATTACTGGATTTAAATGTATAAAGTTACGGATAGATCCAGCTGCTCGGGGGCTTATTCTATAGCAAGATGCGCCTTGCCCAAATAATTTAACATCTATTTTTTCATCTAAATCCCATTCTTTTTCAAATAATTCATAATCTCTAAGCCTAGAATCATGCTCTATTATTAAAGCGTCTTTTATATTCTTTTCGAATATCCTTTTCCATATCATATAATGAGAAACGAAGGCAGCCTTCTCGGATGGAGTATATTCTTTTACGATCTGTTTCTTAACATATTTGTTAGAATTACTTACCCCAAAGTTTAGTTTAACCCTACTATCATAATTTCCAGGATGATATGCATCAAATCGATTTAATTTAAATCCATTTGATTCCCAAGATTCTTTTATTTGTTCGTAGTAATATTCAGAGACCTCGTTCCCACGAATCACTATAACGAAAGTATTCACATTTTCAGGTTTCATTATTTAGCTATTTTTAGTTTCACCGTATGGGTTTGACCTTCATCCTGGTCCTGTTCTTGTTCAGGAGGTTGATCTTGGTCCTGTTGATCTTGTTGAGGGAATTCATCTTCTGCTGGGGTCTCTCCTTCGATTTGATCTTTGATCTTTTGGATCTCTTCATCATCGAAGTAAAGAACGTTCTTCATCACCCATTCTTTAGATAGATATTCGCCAACATATTGTTGTGCCATATCCATAGTCTGGAGTCTTTCTCTTAGGATTTCAGCATTCTTTAATTCTGCAAAGTGATTATCTCTGGAGAAATCAAACTGAATATCATTAGAGAAATCTTCCCAATCTTCTTCGGTAATAATACCTTTTAAGATAAGCTGCTTTCTCAGAATCTCCCTAAACAGTATAGAGAAACGCTTACGGATACGATCGATAAACTTCTGGAATTTTAGCTCGTCACGTGAGATCTCAGTAGATCTACCAAGTGAGAATTGAGCTTCTTGTTCTAGCCTATTAATAGGTACGTTGAGTGCACGATATAATCTTTTTTGGAAGTAGACGATATCGTCAATTTGGCCCAGATTTTCACCACCTGGTAATGTAGAAATTTCTGTACCTCTGCCACCTTCGCGTCTAGGTAGCCAAAAATCCTCAAGCATTGACATATGCTTGCGATCATCTTTTACCTCACCCGTATTAGCATCATAGACTAGCTTATTCCTATAGCGAGTCATGATACCTTTCATATACTCTTCAGCTTTACCCTTAGGCAAGTTACCAACATCAATATAGAATATACGACGCTCGGGCGCACGTGCGAGACGATAGATGACAAGCGAGTCTTCCATCATACGCAATTGGTTAATTGGTTTTAGAGCTTTATGTAGATAAGAAACTACATGTCTTTGTGTAGCATCTAATAGACCAGATGTAACGTATACAACTGAATCTTTAGTAAGCTTTACACCGCTATTTTGTTGTCCTGGTTTTTCCTGATAGATGTAGTATTCATTCTGACCCTCAATAATATTCGCACCAGTAATAGGATCTTTTTTCTTCTTGACCTCTTTTACTTTACGAATTTTAGCCGAGTCAATTGGACGAATATCTTGGATACCTTCTTTAGGTCTATCCTCATTCACAACTAGATGATAGTTTAATCTACCATCGATATACCATTTTCTGAAAATGTCATGCGCAAGATCATTGAACTTAAGCATGTATAGAATGTTATCGAATTCTTCTTGTATCTTATTCTTAATACCTTTAGATAATTCTAGATCATCCATCTGCAGTGATACAGACATCTCATCTTCACCTGCAATGGCTTCATTTACAATATCTTCAATTGCCATATCCACTTCAGGATGCATAGCAACACCACGATATTTTTGAATAAGAGTAGCATTATCTTTAGATCTATCGCCATCAATATCTACATATTGGCCATAGTGTGCACCTGATGCAGTAACATAACCAGCACCATCCTCGTCCACTTTCGGGACAATGGATCGAAGGTTTTTATCCTCTTGTTCTTCTTTTTTTGATCTACGGATCTCAAATCCGAAAAGCGTAAGACCGTTATCTGCCATAGTCAATCCTATTTTAAGAGGGAGCTGGACGTTTCCGCCCAGCTACCCAGCTATCTTTATACTCTTTATATACCACCTTAACTTGTAGTGGCTGATTCCCAGTACTGAACTTGGAATTCAACGGTGAATCTTTCGATTTCATCGTTTGATCCGTAGTTCAAATCAATGGGAGAAATAGCAGTCGGGAAACATCCACGGAATGTGTATGTTTTTACTACTGAATCGTCCCGATCAAGCTGCTCGACGAGTAGGTCAGCTTCGTAATCGGTAGGAGCTGTAAGACCAGTATTTGCACTGTGTGCATTAATACCGTTCATCCAACGTTCCATTGCGTTACGAATCTTAAAATCTGTGTCATTAATGATCTGTGGGGTCCATACGTCAAACGTACGATCCCCAGCGATTTTAAGCTGTCTGCCTCTAAATGGGATAATAATCGTTCCCATGATAGAGCCAGGCAATTGAGCAGCCTCGCACATGAAGGACGTAAGTTCTACGTCCCCATTTGCGTAGGTTGGAAAGTTAATGGTGGCTTTAAACAGATTCGGTCTAGCGCCACCGCCTTTTAATTTGGCCTTGAAATCATCTACTGAAAGGCTCATTTTATTCTCCTATTAGCGCTATTTATACCGTGCCTACAACTTCTTCAAAGTCGACGCCCGTTCTAACAGCCACAAAGTTCAGTGTGACGAAGTTAATAGAGCGTGCAGGCTTGATGAAGATGTTGCAAACAAATTCGTTTCTGTCTATTACCGCTGCCGTGTTGTTTGTCTCGTCACAAACTACGCGGAAGTCAGTAATACCACGTCTGCCTTGAATCTCCCGAAGGAAAGGTTCTACGATATTCTTAAACTCTGCACGAGTGAACTCATCGTTGAACTCGAACAGAACGTTACGAGCTGCGATTGCGATCGCTCTTTCGATTGCCAAGAACAGTCTCCGAACGTTGATACGATCAAATGCACTTGGACGTGCGAGCTTAGTCTTATCACCAAACAGAAGGACGCCTTGACCAGGGATGTTAGCAATTGGGTTAACACCAACCTTATAAAGGGTGTCTCTCTGGGTTTGGTTTGGAGAGTAAGCAATATTTGTAATACCTAAAAGTTGACCACGTCTTGGACCTGCTGGAGAGAACCAAGGAGCAGCTACCTGATCTGTACCAGCCATAAGACCTGCAACAGATGATGCTGCTGCTAGGTTAATGTACTGATCGTTGTACTTATCGTAGATTTTTAGGTAGTTGTTGTCCATGACCAGATATGAAGACTGGGTAAAGCTAGCAGCAGTTAATACTGTTGAACCAACTGGATCGCTGTTGTTAATGATGTCCGAACGTGCCGGAGATGTAACAACCACGCAGTCTTTTCTTGTTGATTGTGCAATTGCAACAAGATCATTAACGATTGATGTTTGAGCTACTCTGCTGTTCATACCAGGAGCAATCAGGAAGTCAACGAGGATATTTTCCTTGTCTTCTACTTGATCGAATGCTGTCTGATAATCGCCAACGTCTAGTGCTCCACCATCGTTACCGTTTCTGAGACGAATGCTTTGGGTGTAAGTACCGCTTCTTCCTGAATCGTAATTTACAGGCTCATCTACACTAAAGCTTGTGCCTGAATTAGTTGAAAAGACGGAAGCATTACCCTTATGGCCGAAGCCAGCCATCCAAACATAGTTTGATGCGTTATTGACAACGTTTACAACGTAGTTAGTAGATCCATCGGCATTAACTGCGTTAGGTGCGAGTGAAAGGTATGGGAAGACCTCAAGAACCTGTCCTCTTACACCGAATGCGCCTGTTCTATCTACAACTACTACGTGTACTTCGTCACCTGTACAACCGAAATCTGCTGCGTTTGTAGAGGTTTCTGGTACGTTATCGAAGTATGATTTATATGTCCAAGCATTAAAATCTGAATCCCTTGCATCAGTTGCGCCTGAGCCAGATGCGTCAGCGCCGAATGCGAGGTGAACCTCCAGAGCGTTACCGAGCTCACCAGGATACTTAGCAATAAAGGTGTGCTTTAGGCTTGCACTATCTACAGTGGAATTTGCCAAAGTAGCTGCCTGAATGTCAAAATTATCTCTATTTTTGACAAGTGGCTTACCACCATCTGCTAATGGAATCGGATCAGTTGCAGATCCATATGCATCTGAATCGTATGCATTGTAGATCCCGGTGTCTGGAACAGCACGTATTACTTGGAGTGAATTTGAATATCTTAAGAAGTAAGCAGCTTCATGAAAAGCTACAGTACTTGCACTATCTGGAGCGCCAAAGCGTGTAACAAGACCAGTTTCATTTGCAACCAATACTGGCTCTTCCACTGGGCCCCAGCGGAAATTGCCTGCATAGGCACCTGTACTTGTAGGAACGTTTGGAACAACCCCAGTTAAGTCGATCTCCCTGACGAAAATGCCAGGAGATTGTAATGGAGTTGAAATTGCCATGACTCTTTCCCTTCGAGTTAAATTATAAGCTTATAAACATAATACGGAATTTCATATTTCTATTTATAAGAATCCCGATTTTAGAAGTGTTTGTGCTCATAATCGATAGCCCATGGCGATTCTGGGTCTGGTTGCAATAGCTCTGTTCTCCCATCATCAATGAACCCAAACGGCGGAAGATCTTCCTCAATTGCTTCCATTCGTTCTTTAAATAACATTTCTTTTAAATTGATATTAGTCATATCTTGGAACATCTGGGTAGTTGCAAAGTAACCAAACATTACAAAGTTCATTACTAAATCGTCATGATTACCATCTGAAGCCTCATATGATTGACCCCTGCCTTCAAATGTAGATATTTCTAATATGGTCTGTTCATCTACAATCTCTAATTTACCATTCTCTAAGATATCTTTAAATCCGGAACATCCAAGTCTTTTGGTCCTACGAGTCATTTCAATGCCTAGTGCATTAGCTTTAACAGCAGATTCTACATGAAGATTTTCATATTCAAAGTCGTAATATAGACCTCGAGCAACCATCATTCCCTGGTCATTTGATTCTACGATCGTATAAGCATCGTTGTAAAGCTTAGAATATTTATATATAATGTTAGGGAAGAGTATTGGAGAGATAGTGTTACAGCGATACGCAGCCACCTGTCTAAAAGGTGAAACACTGGTATCGATCAAATTAAAAGTAGAATAATCCTGACCTCTTCCCCTCGACACATCTACACAACAGACATATTGATGGTCTTTCTGTACTTTTTCATATACTAAAAAATTGCCATCCTCTAAGATTTCTATAGGTTGTTTAGCCCTTAATTTCATAAGGGTCTCGGCATTTATTAGTGTATCACCTGTACCAAAGAATGTGTTACCAAATTCCTGATCGAATTGTAACTGACTGGTATTTGATATAGTTTGAAGTTTCCAAGTTTCATCTCTACCGGGTACGTCCCACCAATCTACCCTAAATGCTTTATATTCATTTACGCCCTGTGTTGAACCTTGCCACAGATTGTAGAACATATTACCAATACCGTTGGCTGTTGAGGTAACAATAACCTTTGTGTCTTTACCGGAAGATACAACAGGATATGTTGATGTATAGAACTCAGATGCTCTTTCGACGAACGCAAACTCGTCGAGGTAGAGTAAGCTAACAGATAAACCACGAATACTAGAACCGCTAGTAGCTGCAGCCAGAATACGACTGTTATTACTAAACTCAATAGATCCCTTGTTGAGGGCTTTGCAACCAGGTTGTAAGAAGAATGGTATATTTTCAAGCATAAGCGTAACACGTGATAGCATCTCCCTAGCAGTGGCACCTTTGTTAGCCAATATAGCAATTGTTTTTTCTGTATGAAATAAAGCAAACCAAAGGAGATATGCACAAGCTGAAATAGATTTACCAGATTGCCGGCAAGCAAGAACTATATTAAAGCGATGGTCATTAAATTGTTTAAACATTTTCTCTTGATAAGGATATAGGTCAAATGGAACTAAACCCCTATCAAGTGATATAACCTTACAATAGTTTTTTGCAAAGTATACTGGATCTTGCATACATTTGGCATATTCTTGTACTGTTTCTATATCCCAATTCTGAACAACACCGTCACGTTTAACGTTAGGGTTGCCCAGATAACTTTCATGAATCATCAGGTGTAATATCCACTGTTTGCCTTTGCAGCATTCTCTGTAGATCCGAGGTAGATCCTACGAATAAATTATTGGTTGTATTACCAATCTGTTTTTGTTCTTCTTTTTTGTTCATATCTTTATGTTTCTTATTCAGATCCATAAGCTTATCGTTTACATCAGCAACGTTTTTAATTAGCCCCGATAATACTTCGAACGCTCTCGGGTGCTCGCTCTCGCGGGCGACCGCGATCATTTCTTCTAGTGCATCTCTTCCCTTATTAATTAAATCGAATAAGGTTTCTCTAGAATATTCGTAGTCGTTTTTGAATTGATCTGAATCACGCATAATGCCACCATCCTGTCATGATATATTTATTACTTTTTAAATTCGGCATAGATCTATGAGTATGACTCCAGCCAGAAGGCCAAATAAGACATAAGCCTGGTTCCGGTTTAAAATGTTTATGCTGATCATAAAATTGTGTTTGACCACCTATAGTATGATTCAAATAAATCATCCACACTAAAAATCTATTTGTATTATTTCCATCTTCAGCATGCCAAGCGGTAAATCCTTTTCCCGGATATGACTTTTGTATCTTATAAGACATCGAGTCAAAATTACTTGGACACCATCTAAACTCTTTTCTATATGTATCAAACTGAATCTTAAGCCCGTTTATAATCTCTTTATGTAAAAAACCGAAAGAATCGAATTTACTGGGATTAGATATAATATCTTGGTGAACGCCTTCTTTTCTTTCTTCTATTATATGATCTTTTTTATCTTCAAACCATTCTATAATATCTTCACATACCTTTGTTGATAACACATTCCCGTTCCATGCTATATAGTCAAAATATTTCATTATGCAGAATCTCCGGGTATATTGCTAAGAGTTACAGTAAATCCATAATCGCTGTCTGGACTTACGTTAAGAGGATTTGGCTCTACTGTTAATATTGGTGAAGGGGTAAGCTCGCCGCCAAATCCATCAGAATCTTTTAAATTACCACCAACATAGAAATTGTTAGTAACCTTACGGATAATACCTGTATCTTCGATACCTTGATAGAAGTTAGCGTGCATTATGAAATCTAATTGGTACATTATAGATCTACGATCACCTAATGTCCCTTCGAAATCATCAGAATATGATACACTGTTAAGAATAATAGGAACGTCTTCTTTTATATCTGCGTAGTTTGAAAATGGTTTAATCGTTAAACTATATTGCGGACTAAAGTATGGTAATATTTGTTCTACAATCTGCAAAGCATCATCTTGCGTCTTAGTATAGACGTTAAGTTGCATATCAATATTGTAGGGAACAAAATTGAAAAGTTTTGCCTTTTGACTTGTACTTCCAGAAGTAGCAGTAGGAGTTCTTTTTCCTATTTTGGTTAGCTGTCTTTCTGGTGCATAAGAATAACCAAGAACCTCAAAAGACATACGTGGTAGTTTAAGTGCAACCTTGGTATCTGTATCTAAATCAGGATTTTCTCTTATACGCTCTATATAATCTCTTCTTGGTGCATATGCCAAGGGAACCTTTACCTGGCTTAATACCTCACCGCTTGCATTTTTTCGAAGCACATATATGTTATTAAACAAGGAGCCAAACATGGCTACGCTTTTTCTTATACGTTCATGATAGAAATATGTGCCAAGCATTATTGCGGATCTCCGAACGGATTATCTTCACTGAAGTCTAAGAAATCCAGATCCGATGATGTAGTATCAAAATCGTCATTTTGTTCATTTGACGATATAGTATTAATTTCAGAAGCTGAGACGATAGTACCGTTTGCATAGTAATAAGGATCACCGATGGTACCACTTCCGCCACCAAGCGTAGAATTTACAATAGTATTAGTTGCGGTGAAAGTATGATAATTTCCATCATCCGCACCAACATGTATAAGATGTAGGGTAAGATCTGAATCAGACCATCTTGCAACTTCACCACTAAGTACGGTTCCGTCTGTCAGTGTGGAAGTAACAATGTCACCAATTGCATATCCATAAGATGCGCTATCAAGGGTAACCGAATATCTGTAAGCGTAGTCTTTTTCGATCTTATCGACAGCATCTACGCCAGTGTCAAAATCTTCGTCGTTGTACTCGAATAGTTGACAACGCATTTTGTAGGTAGGTAGATTCTGTAATTGATAGAACGGTTGTTCGTGCTCAACATGCATGATTTGGAATAATGAATTACTCATAGGCAGATATATCAGATCACCTTCTAAAGGTCTTACTGATGTAATTTCGTTATCGTATCGGGAAACAGTATTAGCCCAACGTTTTCTAGCTACAATGAATGTAGCTTCGTCTCGTATCTCTACGCCGAATCTTGTAAACAGATCACCTTCGCCATCAAACCCTTCAACATTCTCAATGTACATTTCAACTTTATATGATGAGTTAAAGCGTGACGGGATCTCGTCGCCTAATACCCTATCTTCTTTTACTGTATCTCTTGGTAGGTAATAAACGTCCTGACCATAGATTTTCATAGACTCAATGATAATGTCTTCGTAAAGATTCTGCTCAGATTTTACGGCTTGACTGAAATAAACGTTTCTGGCCATGATTTACCCTACGAAGAAGTCTGGTGGCATTTCAAAGTCGAGTCTAATTTTCTCCCTAAGTTTATCTATATCCGTTGTAGCGTCATCATATATCTGTCTACCGTTTAGGGTAACACCACCTGGTAATTGCATGCCTTCGAATTTACTTAAATTTGATCCCCACTGTTGCTTAAGCAATGCAGTGCTATACTCTTTTAACCACATATCGTTATATACTGCAGTATGTGTGGAGGGATCTACTGTTTTATAAGCTTCATACACAATGTATTCATCTGCTTTGACATCTTTATCTGCAAAGTCACCATGTAGATATAATCTATTCTGATGTCTAGACCAAGTAGTCTGCGGATGTCCATTAAGCTTCATATCGAGAAGGGAAAGATACTGATTCAATTGTTCGTAGTATGCTAGATCGCCAGCAAAGTTTTGCATATCGGCAATGTCATTTAGCATCATTTGATATTTGATATCAAAGAAATTAAAAGATGTATTGAAAGATGAAGAAATACGGAATAATCTTGTGACTTGTAACACATCACTCGAAACGTCAACGTATTCGTTGCTTACGTCACTATCAGTTACCAGATGGGTTACATACGTTCTGTACGTAGCATCAGAGTGATACTCTCTCCAATACTGGATAGCTTCGTCTATACGATCTTCGATTTGATCTGGATCAAGGTTAATTTCAATTACTGGATCGCCTAGTCTTCTTAGGCAGTAATCGATCAGGCCTTGTCTAGTACTAGGATTAGCCATATTCTAACCTTTTTCCTTTTATTTATCAGTTCAGCAATGTGCCTGATGCATCGTATACGTCTATTCGATAGTAAGTGCCTTGTTGACCGTCGAGTGTATCAGCATCTAATCCAGACCCTGCGCCATCTCTTGTTTTAATATCAGTAAAGATAGTAGCACCAAATGTAGAAGTAAGCTCAGCTGAATCAATATTAAATGTTCTTGAAGCTGCGATCGTACCACCGCCACTTAATCCTTTACCTGCTGTAAGAGTAACTCCACTGTGGTCGATATGTTCGTTAGCTACGAAGTTTGTAAGAGCATCGTGATCGACGCTAGTAGCAGTAACAGCTGTTATTAAACCTTTAGCGTTAACAGTAATTGCTGGAACAGCTGAAGATGATCCAAACGATCCAACGTTTGAGTTAACTGTTGCCAGTGTGGATGTTCCGGTAACGTTACCACTGCCGTTAAATGAAGCGGATGTCCAAGTAACGTCACCTGTCATACCGATTGTTCTACCGGTTGCCAAGATCGTTGCAGTGCTTGCATTACCAGTTACGTTACCAGTTAATGCACCTTCAAAGGATGCTGCTTTAACAGCACCAAGTACTGTACCTGCTGCACCAAGGTTAATGGTTGTTTCCGGCTCTGGCTCGTAATCGTTTAAGAACGTCCATTTATTCTCTGATACGTCGAAGAATAAACCGACGTGAGTGTAATCTGTACCAGTATGTCTGTTAGAGAATATACCAGTATCAATATCTATTGCAGTAGCTGTACCAGTCCATTTATCACCAGTGGTGTGACCAGTTGTTGCACCGAAGTCGATGCTAATACCATATGCACTGTCTAGGATTTGAGCTGAGCCAGTAATAGCTATGCCAGTTGCCTGTGTACCTATTGATGAATCATATCCCCATTCAAACGTATCTGGGGTTCCAGTTGCGTCGATCTTTACGAAGAAGCTCTTAGATGCAGAATCTCCAGAATAATGACCTGAGAAAAACGCATCATCTAAACCGCTGCCAACGAATGTTGTACCAGCTTCGCCGATACTATTACCAGCATTCAGATATTGAATATTACCACCAATTGAAATGTTTTGAGTAGAGGTAATAATCTGTGAACCAACAACAGTTAAGTCTCCGTCGATTCTAAGATCCGCACCGATGTGCGTATTACCTTGAACACGGAATGTGTTGACTGAGTGATTCTGTTGATTGATAATTACCTTACCAGAAGTAGCATCTGATTTAATAACCCAACCAAGACACATTGGATAGTTAGGATAAGCCGGAGGAGCATTTTGTACTGCACCTGGTGTAAGACCAACGAAGAAGTTTTGACCTGCTGTTAGTCCAGAAGTATCGAATCCATCAATAACACCTGCAACTACGATAAGACCGTATGAGCCATTTGCTATAGCCTCGCCAGCAAGACCTTGAACGTTATATGCACTTGCTGATGTAGCATCTGCTAGAGCTACCGTTGGAGATTCTTGTCCAGCATCGTTTGTATAGTTGCCTGAATAGTAGAGTGGTGCACCTTTAGCAATTGTTGATCCAGTATTATTGTAAACCCTTTCAACCATCTGCATACCGATTTCGATTGGATGATCGACATCAGCGTAGTAGTTTAGGTTCTTATGATACGGATCGTACCAAACAGCGCCTTCGGTTACTGGGATATGGCTATCAACCCAGTTTGTTCGGAAGTTAACTTGACCGACTGAAGCTGAATCACCTGTGATTTTAGCAAATGTAACGTCTGTTGTAGTAAATGGTGCTAAAGTAATGGTGTCACTTAAACTACCACCATCTGCAGTATAAATTGTAAATGCACCAGTTGATGTATTATAATGTGCAGAATCTACACCTGCTACTGCAACTGTACCAGCTGAATCTATCTGACCTTGAGCATTAACTGTGAATACCGGAATTGCTGTAGTAGAACCGTATGTTCCTGCAGAAACGCCTGTGTTTGTAATGCTAATTGTATCTGTAGAAGAATCGTAGGTAATACCAGTACCACCGGCAATAGCTGCACCTAAATCTGATTCAAAATTAGCTTGAGTATATTGTGCCTCTACATTTAAACTAATGACGCCTGTTGCTGGATTATAGCTAAGATCACCAGATACACTAATAGCATTTTTAGCATCCGAATCTGCTCTTGCAGATGTATAATATAAGTTAGACCCTTCAGCTACGTTTGTCGTTGTTTTAGTTGCTAACCGTACATCAAAAGCCGAATCTGCTCTTGCAGTCGTATAATATAAGTTAGTTCCTTCAGATAGGTCTGAAGTGGAATTCTGTCCAAGATCAAAACTAGTAGTACCTGTTACACCATTACTATCTAAGATCTGTAAGGATCCATCGACAGCAGATAATCGAATGTTACCAAGGTATATTGTATTACCGGAAAGGTATAATGATCTCCATTTTATTGCTGAATCACCAAGATCATAGGTACTATCTGCAGAAGGGAGTAAGTGACTTCCGTATCTTTTATTAGTAATAATTTGTGATGAGCTAGCATCCATCAGGGCATGACCACCTTGGGTCGAGCCGTCGTGGACCCTAAGAACTAGTAGGTCCGTATCTACACTAATCTCACCGGCCGCACCAGTAAAGGCATCGTTCTGTGCCGTAGTACCTCTTCTAAATTGAACAACTGTAGGCATCTAAATTTCCCTCTACAGACCGCCTAGGTCTTTTGTAATTAAGTTTCCTGCTGGTTGAGTCCGGCAATCGTAGTTAACATCGACCGCTATTCCAAAGGCGTCAAGACCACCAGCGGAATCTACACGTCCATAAACCCCTGCTGGAAAAATTGAAGCTCCGATAGCTGATAAAGCCTCTTGAACTGAAGAATCGACATAGGCCTTATTAGTAGCATCACTTGCTGTCGACGGTGCACCAAGATCAGTGATCCTGAATGCACCCATATCTAAGACGCCTGTCATAGTAACAGAACCGTCTGAAAGCATTATGTTGCCGGCACCGCTAATGGCGGCGTTAATGCTTGATTGCATCAAATCGGAGTCTACAAAGTTTTTAATGACATTCGAGGAATTTTTATAGTATAAACGACCGTCAGCATAGTTAATAGCAATCTCGCCGTAGGCAAGATCGCCAATACCTGGTGCATTTGAAGCCACTGAGGACTTCTTTAATCGAATAGTAGCCATATCAATCCCTAAAAAGGTCCTTGTTTAAAGTCCGGTATAAAAATACCGGACTTAGTATTTATAATTAAAATGTTCCCCCGTCTACCGTATCAATTCTTACATAACCAGAGGTAACGGTAAAGTCACTGTCGTTAAACGATGCAACGCCAAGATTTGCTCCACCAGCTGTATAAGCTGCCGTAGCAACTTCAGCTGAGAAGGTCATCGAACCAGCTCCATCATTGTACGTAATATCAATACCTTCACCTTCTAAGAAGAAGTTTGATAAATGATCTTCAATTCTTTCACCTAATCCAACGCCGCCTAAGAAGACCGCACTATCAAGTGTATTATATGATATATCAAGAGGCTTATTAAAGTCCCAACGGTCATTAGCACCGTCATAGGTTATAGTAGCCTTTGTACCTGAATAAGATGCACCGCCGATCGTAATACCAGCGCCATCTGCTGCAGCTGCATCAGCTGCTGAATCAGCAAGTACAAGGTTTACATCATTAATAGAAACTGTTGTAGAGTTAACGGTTGTAGTAGTGCCTTGGACAGTTAGGTTACCGCGAATAACTAATGAACCACCATATCCTCCAGCTGAGTCGCCTGTTGGATTAGGATCAATGTAAAGGAAACCGCCTGACTTGGAGCTAATTACATTGTTACCAGGTGCACCACCAATTAAGATATCGCCTACGCCAATTGCGGATAGTCCATCAAGACTAGAATCGGTCTCACCGGGGTTAAGAGAAGTAGTACCAAGTGTGATAGCATTGACTACCACATTTCCGTCTGTAACGGTAAAGTCCGTATTATCAAACGATGCTACGCCCTTATTAATATCCGAAGCTTCTTCAGCTTGGATTACGATCGTTGTACCATTACTTTGATATACGTTAATACCTTCGCCACTCGATAGCGTGAGATTGGAATCTAATAGATCTATACTGACGCCGGAACCACTATCAGTACTAACATTTAAAACAGTAGCAACGCTTGCTGTGCTAATGGCATCTACGTGGCCGTTAGAATTAACTGTGATAACTGGAATTTCTGTGGCAGATCCATAAGTGCCTGGGCTAACGTCTGAAGATCTGTGGGATATAGTGATTTCGTTATTAGCAAGTGTAGTTAATATATCTGAATCACCTACGATTCGGACTAATCCTCCAGTTGCAATCTCATCTGAATCTAATCCTACATCAGCAGTTATTCTAAAGGCTGCAGCGCCACCCCCAATTAAGCCATCAACATAATTTTTTGTTGCCGCATCTTGTGCACCAGTTGGATCAGTTACATTAGTAATTCTATGGTTATCAACATCTACTGTGCCAGCACCATCAGGGTGGATAAAAATACTTCCATCCGTATTTTGTGCGGAAATAGTATTTCCATTGATTGTTAGATTATCAATATTTAACTGATCGATCTTATTAGCAGAATCTGTAATAATAGCACTCGAGGCGGTTAAAGTGCCCGGTGTATGATCTAGCATATTGACGAAATATTCACCGCCAATAACTACGATTGAAGTAGCGTTACCTGATCCGTCGTCACCTTTACCGAAGTATAATCTGTCACCACCATTACTGGCAGTGCCTGTACCCATGGTGTAAGCTAGTTCTGCAGTCGATAGACTGGAGGGCGCTAATGCCAGGGTTGAACGTTTAATACGAATAATTGCCATTAGAAGTTGCCCCCGTTAAAGGATGTGTTTGCGTTAGAAATTTCTGTTTTAGGTTCATATTGTTCAGTAGTACCATTCCAAATTAGCACTGCGCCATCTGCTCTGCCTGAGGTAGAAATTCCAGATATATTATCAACACTAACTGATGTAGAATTAGACACCCTACGAATAGGGGTCCCTACCACAATAGTTTTAACTACTGTCTGTTGTTCTCGGACATTCGCCTTAATGGTCATTCATTTACCTTGTAACAGATGGTGAAACGTGTATATTTCCCTCAAGGATTCTTTCGATGATAGTATTTGAATCACTATCAACATACGAAATCTCTACATCATATACATAACGACCAGCTTTTAAAGCATCAGTTTGTGTATTGGTTAAGCTAAGTGTAATTTGACCTTTGCTGGCATCTGTAATAAGACCTGAAAAAGTTGTAGTATTATCACTATCACTATTATACGTTCTCTTCATTTTCGCAGCAACAGAATAACCGGCAAGGTTTTTTCTATCACCGTCTTTGTCAAGGAGATCTAGCTCAATAGCAACATCAGTTCCTTGATCAATCATGAGATCTTCGTATTGTGCCATTACATACTCTTAGCTTAAGTTAAATATTCTGCTTTATTTATAACAGAAGCACTTTTAAAATTAATCGTAATACGAAGAAAATTTCTCATAAAGTTGATCTAGGACACCATCTCTGGTAGCTCCGTTTAGGAGACAGACTGGAACATCTTCTATATAAAAATATGCTACAGAGCCTCGACGAATTTTAGATTTTACTTTTCCTTTATATTTTTCCATACCATCTCTATATAGCTTCGCTACATAGGGAACTGATATCGCAGAATAAAAATGATTCATATAATTATAATATATTAAATTGTCACTATGTTTGCCCCATAAATATCGACAAACGCCCTGATATTCAATTATATTGTAATCAGCATCCTGTATAAATGAATTAAATATTTTTTCTGATTTGCTAGGTCTAAATAGCATAATTGAAGAATTTACTACTGCAGGATTTTTATAAGCATCTCCTTCTGGATATGCACCAAGATAAGGTATTCTAATTTTATCTTCTTGAAAATTATCGAAGAATGAAGTAATATCTTTTTGTATAATTGTGTCAATGTCAAAATATAATGTGGGTAAATCTTCCTTATATAAGGATCTTTGGAACATACACATCTTCCACCAAAATCCTTCTAAACATAATTCTTCGTTTAGGAGAATTGGTACTATTTCGTTGTTTAAATTTTCAGGATCTTCGGTTAAACAATAGAATGTAAAAGGGATCGAAAGATTCCTCTTAACCATTTTAAAAAGTCTATTTACATGTTCGTAGGTATAGGTTTTACCCCATTTAACGCATACGACATTAACCGTTTTCAATGTCATAGACTACTTCTTCCCAGAAGTTATCTGCTTCGATAAACATGTAAGCTACAGTAATCCTAAGATCCTCAGTTGATGCACAGTGATAGCAAAGACTATCTGGGTTATCATAAGGCCCAAAGTATCCCATTTTACACTGCCAACCTGGCTTATCATAGATCGTTACATTTTCTTTTTTTTCTAAATCATAATATCTAAACCATCCATTTCCATTTTCAGACCATGTAAAAAGAATATTATAACCAGAAGCATTTGCATTATTGTGCCAGCTAATCCATCCACCCGGCGGGTAGGTTGCACAAAGCGCGTTTCTTTTAGCTGAAAGAGAAGTCATCATTTCTGAATTTAATTCTACTGCAGCTTCTCTAATAGGATATGCTACTTTCGAATCTTTAAAACGATCCATTTTATCGCTACCATTAGAGGGAGCAGTACCGTGATAACACCTCATACTTTCTGGGTAGCCCTCATGTTGATCGAATCTTTGTATGATTCGATCCCGGTAATCGTCAGCTATCCATCTGTCACGGGTATGTCTATCAGAATTCAACATAAATGCTTTATCCATATTACCATTGTGATAAGATTCCTGAATAAGTGAAGAATATTTGTTTAAAGATTCTAACACTTCTTTATTATTCAGTTGTATCTTCCTCATTATCGTCATTAGTATGCAGCATCCTTATTCATATTTGCAGAATTGTGGACAATCACAGGTGGTTTATCTACTAATCTATGTTTACCGTCAGACCCTATTCTGAAACTAGTAAACCAGTTCCATCTATAATTTTCCTTAAATATTCCTATTTTAAGATCTTTATATTTATCTTCCATATTAACCATCCACCATAAAGTAAATTGATCCCATCTTAACATAGATCTTGGAGTGTCAGGAGGAAACCATACATTAGGCAGCCCATATTCTTTCGCCTCACCTATTGCCTCTTGAATAAGATATTTTTCATACCAGTCTCTTATAAATTCTTTTACCAGGGGATTACTATTATCATATAAACAAACACCACCACAAAGTCTTAAATCAATATCTGCATCAATACTAGGTATTCTAGCATTTACTTCTACAAAAGATCTTTGTGCTACTTCATCCTTAGTAAGTTCTACAAATTTAATATCATCACCTTCAAATTGATCCCAAATAGTAACAATATCTTCATGACAACATTCACAGTCCGCGTCAATGTAGAAGGTATAGTCAAACGGTGAGTTAGCCATGCCGTAAAGCTTTTCCCTGATATGATCGCCACAGTCAAATAATTGAATGTTGGGATCTTCGCACCTATGATCTCTCATCCACGGTTCGCAGAAAAAGGCAAACTGTGCATCAGGCATATAATCTAATATGGATTCTATTAAATTTATAGCAGAGTAGTAGAAAGCAATTTTTTTAGAAGCTACTACTACAAATCCTCTACTCGGCTGCTGCTGCTGCTGTTTCGGCATCATATTCTTCTTTCATTAATATTGATAAAAAGCCAATCATTTCATAACGGTTTTTGGCTTTCCTGATTTTAGACTTAAGTAGTCTATTCTTAGAATTTTTAACTATATCAATTTCAAAGATCTCTAATTTATCATTAAAAAGCTCTTCAAGCTTTTTAGCTTGTTTTCTTTCCTTATCTGCTTTTTTATCGTCTTCTCTTCTTTGCTTATGGCGCTCTTGCCGTTCAGCAGTGTGCTTGTCTATAGCTTCGATTGTATTTTGGTCCACACACGCTTGAAAATCTGGGTTAAGATTACCCTTTGCATCATATTTACTGATAGTAGCAGTAGACCAGGTCTCTTTACCGTCGTTATGTTTAATTAAAAGTCTTGCAGTAATTCGATCTTTTTGATAATTTTCCCAAAACGGGTACTTCCATGATTTTTCCATTAGTCATCCTCATGATATTCTGACGTATAGTGTATATACCTCTATTCCAGACGACGTCCCTAAAATGGTCGATGCAGAATAATCGCCAATATAGTTGCCGTCGAAGTTTCCTAAATAATCCCCGGTGTAATTACCGATAAAGTCTCCTAAGTAATCATTTTGGTAATTACCCTCAAATGCAGCTTCATAGTCCCCAGTGTAATCACCAATGTAATTAGACTGGTAATCTGCCGTATAATTTCCCTCATACGTTGCTATATAGTTACCTATGTAATTTCCTGTAAACGCTCTTATATAGTTACCTGTATAGTTACCAGTATAATTACCTAGGTAATCTCCTATGAAATCACCAACGTAGTTACCATCAAACGCTCTTATATAGTCGCCTACGTAATCCCCAGTGTAATTCCCCAAAAAGTCCCTGTCGTAGTTACCAACGTAGTTACCAGTAAACCCTCTGACGTAGTCTCCAATAAAGTTACCTGTATAATTTCCCAAAAAGTCCCTGTCGTAGTTACCAACGTAGTTACCATCAAACGCTCTGATGTAGTTTCCCGCAAAATCGCCTGTATAATTGCCTAGGAAATCCCTGTCGTAGTTACCAACGTAGTTACCATCAAACCCTCTGATGTAGTTTCCCGTAAAATCGCCTGTGTAATCCCCTAAAAATCCTCTAATATAATCACCGTCAAAGTTGCCCACGAAGTCGCCTATAAATCCTCTTACATAGTCGCCAAGGAAGTTGCCCACGAAGTCGCCTATAAAGTCGCCTACAAAGTCGCCAAGGAAGTTGCCCTGGAAATAACCTCCATATCCTCCGAAATATCCAAGAAGTCTTCCGCCGTAAAAAATAGGATTACTGAAGAAGCTGATGCGCTGGCGAGTGCTAATTCTTTGGAAATTTACAGCACTATTTCTCGTATAATTTGTAGCTCTAGTTCTTTGATAGTTTACGTTCGATTCACGAGTATAGTTAGTTTGTCTTTGTCTTGTGTAGTTTACAAATGTTGTCCGTTGAGAAAGCCGAGTACTATTTCTAGTATAATCAACGTTTGTTATACGAGTACTGTCGCGAGTATAAGCTGTAGTATAATTCTCCTGAGCGTCACGAGTACTATTTCTAGTATAATCAACGTTTGTTATACGAGTACTGTCGCGAGTATAAGCTGTGGTATAATTCTCCTGAGCGTCACGAGTACTATCTCTGGTGTAGTTTACGTTTGACACCCTAGTACTATCACGCGTATAAGCTGTGGTATAATTCTCTTGAGCGTCACGAGTACTATTACGAGTATAGTTTACGTTTGTTATACGAGTGCTGGTACGCTGAAAATTAGTTGTATAATTCTCCTGAGCGTCACGAGTACTGTCGCGAGTGTAATCAACGTTTGTTATACGAGTACTGTCTCGAGTGTAATCAACGTTAACTGCTCTTGTATAATTTTGTTGGAAAGTAATCGCAGAAGCACGAGTATAGTTATTTAAGAAAAGACTTGTTCTAATTCTAGTATAGAAAGCAGTACTATTTGTAGTGTAGTTACCTACATAAATTGTCTGGCTTGTACGGGTGTAGTTTTCTATAGCGTCCCTTGTATAATTAACTTGCCCTACATCCTGACGAGTATCGCTAGCTGAACCTTTAGATGCCCATGTGCCAGGATCTGTTGGGACACCTTGAGCAGAAGAGCGCAATTGGTATTTCCCAACCCCAGATGACATAATCCTGTTTCCTACAGTCTTACCTAAAGTATATTGGACTTGAGCATCTGTAGCTTCTTGTGTACCAGAGTAAGAACTTCCTTCGTCTGATTGAGTTCCTTTAATTCTTAAGTATGTCTTACCCGTTGGCGTACCAGAAGAAATGGCAGTTCTCTGCCATAATGTGTAGTTAACGGTAGTACCATCTGTTCTAGTATCAGTAAAAATATTCGTTAATACTGCAGTATAATCTGCACCAGGGCTTGAAGACTGAAGTTTATAACTTCCAGGATAATCATTGGTAAAAATACGACCAGCTAGATTATCTCCTAAAACTGATAAATCACTATCAGCCATTTCTACTATACCACTATTCCAATAAGTTGGTCGTCTCCAACCAGCTGCATCTGATACTGATGCGCTGCCATCTTTTTGATATATCTTAGTAGTCGTAGTCGTAATCGATAGCGCACTGTGAGCACCAACAGCTTGATCATATACTGTATCACTATGTAAACCGATCTCATCAGCAACTGAACCGGAAGAACCTATACGACTAACGTCTGAAGAATCAGCAGTATTAGAAAGCCAAATGCCAGCTCTGTACGCAAGATAATTCAGATCCGAAGAATCATTCATGATCTCCAGATTGCCGGATGCGTCTTTCAGTTGAAGTGGTATATGAGTTATAGGCATGATGCTATTTATATCCTAAGAAGTCCTCACGTATAAAGTATACGTTTCTACAGTTGTAGTGGGCGCTTGAATGGTTTCTCCAGAAAAGTCTCCGGTATAATCTCCCGTGTAGTTAGATATATATGTGGCTATATAATCAGCTTCGTAGTCCCCCACGAAGTCTCTATCATAGTTGCCTTCGTAATCAGCTATATAATCCCCAGTGTAATCGCCCACATAATCCCCATCATAAGCAGACTCGTAGGCGGATTGGTAGGCTGATTCATAGGCAGTTATGTACGTACCCTCATAATCCGTGAGATATGTCCCAACGTAATTAGAAATGTAATCACCTACGTAATTTGAGATATATGTCCCTTGGTAAGTCCCTTGGTAATCTGTTAAAAAATTTCCTATATAGTTACCTAGATATCCAGCTTGATAATCTCCGGTATAAGGCGTTATTGAAGTTCTAGTGAAAATGGAAGTAACAGATCCTACGAATGATGGCCCATCACCATCATATGTATTTGCACCAAAGTCTCCTAAATAATTACCTGCAAAGAAAACCGTGACTCCACCAAAGTAAAGAATACGACCATTGTAGTTTTGAACATTTGTATATGTTGAAGATCTAGATCTTGTACTAGTTCTTTGGAAATTTTGAACACCAACGTAATCCCCGAGGAAGTTGCCTTCGAAATATCCTCCATATGATCCAAAATATCCATGAAGTCTTCCGCCGTAAAAAATAGGATTACTGAAGAAGTTAATAAATGTAGTAACCCTAGTTCTCTGATAATTTACCGATGGAGTATACCCTTGGTCACCTACATATGTTCCCTGGAAATTACCAAGATAATCCCCTATATAGTTTCCTTGATAATTTGTTTGATACGTTAGGAACGAAGTTCTTTGGAAATCAGCGCCTTCATATGCTGCTTGATAATCAGCACCGTCGTAAAAAGTGCCATCATATGCTGACTCATAGAAAGCACCTTCATATGCTGACTCATAGAAAGTGCCATCATATGCTGCTTCGTAATTGGCTCCCGTATAATCGCCTTCGTAATTAGAGATATAGTCGCCTTCATAGTTACTGATATAAGTGGCTACATATGCACCAGAATATCCGACATAATCTGTAGTATATGCAGAGGTTCTGGTTCTGCTATAGGTATTAATATAGTTTCCTTCGTAGTTGCGAATATACGCCGCATCATAATTTGATTGATAATCTGTTTGTGAAGTCCTAGTATAATTTACATCAGCAGTAGTGGTTTTCGTATCTGTTGCAGTACCTTTTGCCACCCATGTACCAGGATCTGATGGTACACCTTGTACAGAGCTTCTTAACTGATACTTACCAACCCCAGTTGACATGATCTGTGTCTTAGCACGCTGACCGAGAGTGTACTTAATCTCAGCATCAGACATTTCTTTTAAATCGAATGTGTTAGCAATTCTTAAAGGATTTACTGCGGTTGGAGGTGTATACGTATTTCTTTTATAAAGATTATAAGTTACACTTGTGCCATCTGTACGCGTATCTGTGAAGATACCAGAAATATATGTAGCATAATCGCCACTTGGAGCACTTGTACCTAAGCGATAAGTTCCAGGATAATCATTAGTGAAAATGGTGCTGATTAAGCTGTTTACAAGAGTATTTAATCTTGTATCATTCATCACTTTAATATCTTGTGGCGGAGTAGTATCAGTATCATCCATTAAGGCTACTGGACGATGAAAATCTGAACCAGCCTCAGATGCAGTACCAGTTTTCTGATAAACTGTAGTAGTTGTAGTACTGGTCGTGATTGAAGTTCCGGGATGTGTACCGATAGCTTGATCGAATGCGGTATCACTAAAAGAACCGATACTGGTCGATCCAGTTGCTGATCTAGTCAACGATCCAACCTCAGCGCTATCAGCATCAGCAAGCTGTAATCCAGCTTGATAGGCAAGATAATCTTGCTCTGATGTTGTGATGCCTTTTAGGTTACCATTGGCATCTGCTAGTTTAAGTAGCACTTCGGCCATTACGAATTCCTTATCCGTTCAGGAGCGTATCGTTCTCATCGTATATATTCGGTATTCTGTCCCATGTTTCGTTAATGGCGTTTACTAGATTATCTTTAGAATCCCCGTTTAAACTTGATAAATCACCGATTTGAGCAAAAATCGATGCTAAGCTTGAATCGATATTAGAGTCGACACCTTCAAGAGTAGATATACTACTTTTTAATTCATTAATTGCCCCACCTAAACCAGTAGCTGTAGTGATTAGAGTAATACCTGGTATAAAATCTCCGGTACCACTAAGAGCAAGATCTCCGTCTGCTTGTAGCGTTATAGTATCACTTGAACCATTAGTAATAACTAACTGTGAATTATCTGGTGTTGAAAACGAGCCAAACAGCGTACCGTTTGCTGTAAGATTAATATTATTTCCGCCGTCTTCGAGCCTAAGCGCTGCTCCCGATGATCTTATTTTACTAGAAGTTAACCAACCATCTACAGTAGCAGAATCGAGAGTAGTTATACCTGTTACATCTAAAGTAACTATACCAGCAGTTGTAATATTTGCGCTATCGAATGATGCGCCAGTACCAGTAACTAATCCAGTGAACGTGGCAGAATCTGCTCTTAATCTATCGATATAAGCAAATCTATCTACAAATAAATCTCTCCATTCTTGGCTGGAAGAACCAAGATCATAGGTATCATCTGTATTTGGTATAATGCTAGAATTAATATCAGCATTGAATACAACATTATCTGTGTTCGCATCACCAAGTGTAACAGACCCACTCGATCCAGCCTTAAAATTAACTACGCCATCGACTGTAAGTGTACCGTCGATGTCCATGTTGCCATGAAGGTTTAAATTACCTTTGATAATACTTGTTTGAGAAGAATCAGTAATGAATAAATGTGGCGAGTTAATCTGAGTATCGTTAATGGAATCTAGTCTTCCATCGAGTTCTGCAATTGCAGTAGATACGGTCGATGCCGTTGTTCCCATAGCAACTGCTGTAATCGTACCGAGTTCAGCATCATGTTCATTGATAGCTGTAACTAGATCAGAGTCCCCACCAGCAGATGCTCCGGTAGTCAGTAGAGCTATATCGCCTACATCATTGGTTAGATTATTAAAATAATCTTTCCAGAGGTCGATCCTAGTAGTAAGTGATATAAATTGCTTTGCCATTTTAACTCTTCTCTAATAGCTGTTTGAGCAAATCCTTTATCTCACCTATTTCATTTTTTAGATTTTGGATCTCAGCCCGTTCTCTTCGTTTTATTGCCTTCAACGCCCGTTTCTTTCTTTCCTGTTCCCCGCTATTTATAATAACTATCGCGTCCGTTTTAGGATCTCTATAGATACCTTGTTCACCTTCTACGGGAATTAACGGCCTACTCATATCAAGACTCAACTGCTAAAGCAATCGTCCTGAGATCTCTTACACGTGGAACCTTTGAAGAAGATTTAGAATTCAATACTAATTTTACTTGATATCGATCAAATTCATCTAATGTGTTTGCAAATTCCCCGCCTAAAGTAATTTCATAACTCCTAAGCTTGTTAGGATTCTGATCTTTCGGCGGTTCAACATCGTAACTAGCAGCGATCCAAGGAAGACTTCTGATGTTTGCATCAGAACCAGGAGCAACAGTTCTATAATAAGTATCAATTCTCCCCTCTAATGGTACGTGAGCACCAAACATAATTTTTAAACCATTAGAAGGTCTTTCCAATTTTACTTCTTTAGCAACGTGTTTAGATATAGATGAGCCATCACGTTTATCTGTCTCGGCTACGTAATTTAAAAGAATATTACCCTCATCACTATCTGATGCATCGTTATAATCAATTATGTTGCTATATAAGATTGCATGGGCTCTTTGTATATCAATAAGTGGACTAATTTTATCATCTGTTGTTGCATTTCTCATAGTCACTCTAACTTCCATAGATTCTGTACCATTATTGCCCCAAACACCAGTTTCATTAGAATCACTCAGGATTACATTTGGCACTGAGAAATTATATTTCGATTTATTAGGCAATCTCTGATCAGTAAATTGCTCATATTGGGCTTCAGTTAAAGAGGCATAAGATTTTCCTGAGGTCGTATCTACATTAAATGAATATTCTGACTTTTGTAATGGGTTTAAAGTATCAATTTGAAGATTGATAGCATCGAATTGTAGTTGTTGAGTAACATAAACTGTTGATCCACCACCTCTACCAGAGGACGAAGCCGTATCTGAACTCCCTGCCACAAATTTATATCCATAAGGATCTACTCGTGTAATTAACCTTGTTCCATTTATATTAGCAGCTGCAATACCATTTACTGCTGCTGTAACACCACTAATATTAACCCTATCATTTACTTGGAAACCATGATTGGGATGATTAACAATAACGCCGGTTGCACCACTAGTTGTAACAAACGGATTATTTGGTAATTTCTTTTTTGGAGGTGCATTTGAATGAAGTACTGCCACGCCCGATGTAGCAGTGAATTTTGCTCTATATAACTTAAACATAAGGTCAGCATTTCTTTCAGGAACGTATTCTATACCGTTGCCAGCCCTATATAAGATACCAGGTTCGATGGTAGTACCTACTCGAACACTTGCACTACCTAAAACAAAGTCACCTTCGAAAGAAGACCAGATTTTATAGTCTTTACCCGCATTCGTTCGAATAATTATAGCATAAAAGTCATTACCTTTTAAGAAAACTGGTTCTTCGAATTCAAAAGTAGTTGCATTGCTAGCAAAACTGCCAGATCCATCAGTAGGCCTATTTGCCGCTGTTGTTCCGTCTGCTATCACGACATCGGCAGCAGCTAATGTCACAACAGACGATGGTATAATAGCGTTTCTACTAGGATTACCCTTTGCACTAGCTTTTCTAAGCTCGATAGAAATAGGTAGAGTTCCTTTAGCTTGAAACCAAAGATCAATCTTAGTTAAAAATATTCCAGGCATATCTGGCACAAAGAAAGATTGTGCCATCGGATTAAATAATACTCTATCAAGGACTGGAATTACTGCTGGCATTTTTTTATTCCTTTGGTCATATCTTTTTTAATTTGATTTATCATTAATAATTACCATCCATCACCATTTGTAGCATCAACAGAACCGCACACGCCACCAGAACCAGTACCAGTACTGGTTCCGTCACCGTCACCACCACCATATCTTGGGTATACCCTATTTCTACCAGTTTCAACTGTTTCTATATCTAAATCCACTAGATATATCTTAGTAGTTAATTCTTCATCTTGTATTTGCCTTAATGTTCCACTAGCCGTATATTCAGCAAAGCCTTTGGAGAAGGCATTATCACGAATTGCCATATGCGTATCTACGTCAGCAATTTCAAATCCAAGAGTACCGGTAGGGAAATTTATTGCGTCAGTTGAGGGAAGCAAGAAATAACCCGATATTTCACCAGCAGCGTTAGTAAAGTGTGCAGAGGTTTTACCTGGATAAACCCCGGTAGATGGGAATTCTGTAAGATCCTTAAAAGTATTACCTACATCAAGATATGGTGAATTTCTTCCTAGATTAGACATTCTAACAAATTCACCATCACCAGGTGCAGAATAAATCCAATCATTTACTGCAACCATGTTAAGGAAGAAATAGTGTCTAGTATTAGGTTTCAATCCTGTAACTTTAAAAGAAATGAACCTAGATCTACAAATAGGTATATTAATATTAGCTCTAACGACATCCTTGCCTATTGTTTCAGTTTCAGTAGTCGAACCAGTTAGTTTAAACTTAGGAGTAGACGTCGTTGTAACTTTATATGTTACGTCATAAGTATCTTCTCCGCTTTGATCTTGTCTGGTTTCGGTGTAACTGCTCGTGGTTCCAGCGCCCGAATATACTATATCACCAAATTGTGCTTTTGAAAGATCTGATATTTTCATACCAGTCCAAGATGTACCAGCCCAGTTTGTAGTATCATTTGGATCTTGAGATATTCTAGGATCTCCTGTAATAACCTTTTTAGGTAATCTTTCTATATCGATCCAAACATCAGATGCGGGAGATAGTGTAATCCGACCAACGAATTTTGGAAGGGCTTGAGGGGCTACTTCAATTGCTCTAGAAAAACTATTTTGGAATTTATATTCCTCTTGGGTATAGGATAACATAATATTATCGCCTTTTAAGACTACATTACTGTTATCCCCGTCAGCAGAATCAAAAACTAGATCAATAGAATTTTCTAAGGTTCTAGGAGTTAATTCACCTCTGACAAAATCAATAGAAGCTCTATATTCTGGATTAGCTCGCTCTGCTTTGCCCGGAATATTCTCAAGCCATTTATCTGATTGGTAATGGTCTGTAAAGTTATCTGCAGTTATACCGGACTTAAGTCGATCTAGCCCATCAGAATCCAAAATAGATTTATTTCGAGTATTAAGCTCTAACATCGTAAGAGAAGTTAATTCTTCAAGATCCTCTAATCTGCGATCGATTTGAGCGATATCTGCCATAGTATATCGTCTATTACCAACATACTTTATTTTAAAATCTTTATCATCCAATCCATATGGTGCGAAATCAATCTCTGCAATGGTCATTGTTTCTGCACCAGTGTCTACGTGTACTGGATTTAATGCAGGAGGGCCTTGTATGATATTTCCTCTCATATCTTTAGTAAGAAATACCCTTGCCCTAGTTCCTAAGTAATAGGTAATATCAGCAGTTACGTTATCGCCATTTTGCGGTAACTTAAATCTTTCTCCGAAGGTAGTAGCACCTGGTGTTCTAGATGGTCTAAAGTCTAAAACATCTCTTAGACTAACTCTTTCACCGTTCTTTTGTTGGTGGCTTGGGATATTTTCATAAGTAACCTGCCCACCGTAACTACTTACGGAGAAGAAATTACCAGTACCACTATGACTAAAGTAATCATAATTTACCGTAACTGAAGCACTAGAGCTTACTGATGATCCACCTTTTAAAGTAATATTACCTACATCATAGAAGTTATCTCTTTGACCATCATCGAATATAAATTCATCGGTTACGTCTACACCACCTACCGTAACAGAATTAAGAGCATATATGTCTACGTGATCTAGATCCAATGATCCAGATGATAGACTTGCTGTTTTAGTAGCCCCACTAACTAAAGTTTTAGTTTTAGATCTTCCTACTGATCCAGTTGATTGCTGATATGTAACTACACGGAAAGTTAATGTACCAGTCGGAAGACCTGATATTACTACAGAGGTACCACTGGAACCACTCGTATTATATCCAGTAACTACTGCGCCCGTATCAGTTCGGATTACGATCCAAGAGCTAGTATCGTCAACAACGTAACCTGAGGCAGTATTAAAAGAAATTGTGCCGTCGTTATCGCCATCGGTAACTTCATCTACTCTCTGAACTGTAATAACTACGTCACTAACTGCAGAAGGCCTAGTTCTAGGCAACGGCATGAGAAGGTTGTTTTCTTGTTGATCATATAGCTTGGCTATGCCGCCTTGAAGTTTAATATCAGCATAATCTGTAGAACTATTACCTATACTTCTGATTTGAGAGAAATTATTAGATCCTAGGTCAACTTCAAAGAGGTAGATCCTATAGTCTGTTCCAAATTTATCAATAGCCCTAACTTTTGCTGTACCTAATACTGAACCGCCTGCAGTAACAGCAGAATATAGATTAATCTCTTCAAAGGCTTCAAAATTGAAAATACCATTTAAATTATCTGAGATAATATAATTACCAAAGCTAACGGTAGTTGCCTCATTTTGTAAAGTAGTAGTAGTTCTAGGCTTAGGCGTTGTTAGAGGAATATTACCAGTTGTTCTAATAAAGGTACCTTCTAAGAATGCCAAAAGGGGTTGTATATCCACTTGCCATTGAGTAGCATCCGTCGGTGAAGATTGTATGTCTACTCTTCCACCTTCAACCTTAAAATTTCCATGAGTTTTATAGTGCCGGATAGCAAAAAAGTCTTCGTTAGCTTTATCCCCAAAGTTTAATTCTGCAGTATTTCGATCTGAATATACTGATCCATTCTCCATATTTGCTAACGGTATAAAATACTGATCAGAATCTACCAAATCTTTTGTAGTTAAAGTTAAGGTTATTTTATATCGATCTGCCCCAGGGGCAGAAATATTTAAATTAGCACCAGAATTATCGTATAGATTTTCATCATCTTCTACCTTAACGATCGATTCTGTAACTAACCATCCAATTACAGCAGTAGGTGTTCTAGTGTATTTAGAAATAACGACAGTTTGTGTATCTGAATAGACAAAGTGGCCATTAACAAAGAATCTTCCAGCAGAGATCGTATATAAAGTTCCAAATCCCGTAGCAGGATTAGAAGAAGTATCTGTGGATTGGATAGTTAATGTTTTCCCTACTAAAGCAGCAGCTGATCCGTTGTAGGTTAAGGTTCTTCCTGCTGATGCTACAAGCTGTTCAGTAGTACTTTGAGAATTACTACTTGTATATGTTACGAATATGGTAGCAGGATCAGTGTCTGTTGCAGCAGTAGCAAATTCAATTCTTAATTCAAGACCTTCTGATCCTGATTGTAACCATTCGGTATTTCTTAACTGAGCTGCTGTTAAATCCCCAAGACCCGTTAATTTAATAAAAGGGACAGAGGTTTCAGGCGCAGGAGCTCCGCCTGAAACAGCTGAACCAGCATGAAATTCATTATTGCCAAATTCTTCAATATCTTTATTAATAATAGTTTGCAGCTGATTTAATTCTCTTTGCTGCAAAGCCCTACCAGAATTGAACAGGATTTTATAGTAGTTGTCACTATCCCTGTAATCGTCTGCGTAATTTCTTCTGAAAGTCTCTTTAATTACTTGGCTTACCATGGTCTATCCTTATATCTGGATGATCAGTTTAATGTCTTCAGTTTGGGTTGTAGATCTATCTACTTTTGCTCTGTTCTCAATATATAGGATCTTTCCACTGAACGGATCTACCGTACCTTCTACATAAGCATCAGAATCAGCATCTGTTATTACAGCTTGTATTGATGCAGTGTTAGCACCATCTGAGATAGTTTCAGCTTCTTGGAATTGTAAAAATCCAGTTGTTTCATTTTGATGATACCAAACTTCATCAGAATCAACCTTATCTACTATAGCTTTAGCGCCAGTTGTTTGCCCCGTGATAGTAGTACCTACCACAATATTTAGACCTGGGCCACCTGATCCGGCAAGCTGCAGTCTACGGAGAGCATTACCTGCGATAGCAGTAAATGCGGCATCTGAATCTGGTAGTTCAGGATTACGTATAATACCGATTTGTCTAAATGCACCACCAACTACAAATTCGCCGCCTTCTTCACCATCAGGCTTGACGTTAAACATAATTGCAGTGGATCGTAAATCATTTCTAGGATCTGCGCCAAATCCGCCGATGGGGGCTAATCCGACTCTAGCAGTTGCCTCTGTAGTTGGTGCACCACCACCAGAGAATACTACTTGTGCAAAGTTATAATCGTTACCTAAAAGAGGTACACCATTAGTAGAGTCTTCAAATTCTATATTTGTTATAACCCCACTTGTTATAGTTGCAACAGCTGAGGCATGTTTGCCATCGCCTCTAATTACAATGTTTGGTGGGTTTGATGCATCGTATCCTGCTCCACCAGAAGTTACAGTAATGTTTGCCAATCCACCAACAACTGCTGCGTTTTGAACCCCCTTTTGCTCTATATAAGAAGCTGGTGAGGTTATTGATCCAGCGCCATCAGAGTCTAATTTGGCTATGTATTGAACTGGCATATAGTTTGCTGATAAGAACTTAGAAGCGTCCAACGTGTTAATATTATATAAGAACTTCCAGGTATAATCGTCAGAGGTTGTAAATGGTGTAGTTAATACCCCTGTTGGCTCTACCGTTGAAACTTGTGCTACACCTGCATTATTTCGTGCTTGACGAATGCAGATATAAACTGAGTTGGCTTCAGTAATTACGTAGTAAGGGTTAAGTGGATAACCGCTAATATTATCGTTATACTGAGAATATACAGTACCAGAAGACCAGTTATGTCTTGGAACCACGAAAGAATAATCAGCAACTCTTTTCATAGATTGCATATTCAATCGGAAGTTTCTAGCTTCCCGCTCTGAGTTGATCGGGGTAGGAGCTACATCAGAATCGTTCCAGGTCTGAGATCTTCCAATCCCAATATAATATTTTGCACCAGCAGAATCCGTGATATCATCAAAGAGATCTTGGATTATCTGTCTTTTAAGTTGATCTGTAATTATAGCAGCCATTTAGTTTTTCCTTATCATCATGGCATCGTGGCCTTTGTACCTAGGACAATATTTGATCCTAGACCGCCATCTGAATCTAGTCCGATTAAATACCAACCTTCATCACCGGCAGAAGAGTAAACGGCTTGAATAGATTGGTAAGGTTGAATCCTAAATCTTCCATATGTACCACCGCTTGAACCCAAATAGCTATTTCCACTTCCATCAGAATCCACAATAACTATTGCTATGGCTCCACCTACGTTTGCGAAGGTGTGGATGTGACCGCTTCTATCTGTTCCTCTAGGGAGCACGTGTTTTTGAGTTCCCGATGAAGCTGTAAAATAACTAACATCGTCATTCAGATCAATCTCTGATCCGGTAGAAGAATGGTTAGTGGAAGCATGTTGTGTAGCACTCAGTAATCTAACGCTACCGGTTCCTTTACCAGCTAATCTCAGATCTATGTTTGTGTCTGTACCAGTAGTCTGGATGATTGGGTCGTTACTTGTTGCAGCACCTTCAAACTGTATGTAATTAACCGAGCTAGCACTAGTAGCAATACGGATAACTGGGTTACCTGTTGCATCGTTTATATCCGAATCAATTCGAACATCTTTACCAGATAGTCTGGCATTAAACAATCTTTTATTTGTAAGGGTATCAGTCGATGTTCTAGAAATTAAGTGATCGTCAACTGTAATTAGCGGCAGTGTTAAATTTCTATTGGCAGCTAAACCTTTATTAGGTCTAAAAGCGTATGTGTAAGAAGTACCGCCAGCCGAATCGCCAATGTCGGGATGCTTTAAAAGAGGATCTACTAATGTCTTGTTTGTAAGCGTTTGGGTAGCACTGTCAAGTATAAATTGACCGGAAGTGTTCGGTATAGTAATTTGAGCATCGGCAACCGGCTCGATAGCTGTTATCGTTGTTTCGTAAGCGTCTTCCGCTACACCTTCAAATGTAAGGGTATTATTACCGAGTCTGACGTTACTATAAGCAATATTACTGTCGCCACCGAGGATTTGATAGATTTCTACAAAATTCTCATTGATCTTGCGACCAGTCGTTCTTAGCGTATCGCCAGTCCCATCATTTGCGGCCGAGCCGATATTAATATTTTGACGTGCCATGGTTTATCCTGCTTGGTAATATCTGTATTTATACAAGTTATGCTGAATCATAATAGAAGAATTCGTCTTGGTCCATAGTCTCTTGGATGTTAGACATCTTCATAGCTGTTTCTGTTACGCCGTCAGAATCTTCGTCGACAGTCGGTGAGGTTTCTTGGATAAGATCCTTGATCGACTGATAGTAAGCAGTCTGATATCCGATAGATCCGAAGAGATCGGAATCACCAGAAACGTAACTGCTGTCAGTGTAATCTTGAATTCTGTACTGGGTAAGATTCGTCCGCACCTTGCCATCTCCCGTGGTAGAATGTGGAATAATACCAGATGCTTCAGTAAGAGGCGTAGTTGTTATAGTAGCAACCGAGAGGAAGACTGGATCGATAGATGGAGGAGGTACGCTGATAGGCATATTATCAAAGCTAATATCAGCATTTACAGAAACGATCTGAACCTCAGATCCTACGTACATACCACCAGGATGTACAAATAATTTGTAAAGTTCTAACCATTCGGATTGGGCAATATCAGTCTTAAGTAATATTCCCCAATATTGGTAAATCTTATCGTTTAAGATGTACTTACCTGAAGCTGGTCCTATGGGTGTTCCTACCCCGCTTTTACCGACAACTTGTGCATAGGTATTATAACCTATTGCCCCACCTTCTATACTAAATAGATTAACTTGTGATCCATCATATTGTGATTCGAACCATAATTCACCAGTTGCAGGTCTTACCCTAGTTTTCCATAATGTTCTTCCGTCTTTAACGTAACTTCCTTGGGTGAGATAATATCTTGTTTCATTTGGTGTTAGTGTTGTACTAAGTCTTTGAGCTTCTGAGGCTGCAATACTAATTGGAACAGTAAATTCATTTCCACCTAAAGTTACTGTTAAACTTCCTGAGTAAGCGTAGTATCTTGTTCTACCAACAGTGCTTGTAGTTTCAGTTAATGTTGCACCAGTTGTAATAGTAAATCTTTGAACATGTGCAGTTGAAGGAGCACTAATTTCAAAGATTAGATCCTTGCCATATACAACATCTGGATCAGTTGCAAAGAATGAACGAAAGAATCTTTCTATAGAATATTTTGTGCCCTTTGTTCTATAGAAGTTATTAGAAAGCTCAGCACCTGTTCTATTGTCTAAAATACCTTCGAGGTAGTTCTGACCTAAGAGTAATTCGTCTTCAATATACGTAAGATTTTGTTGTGGTGTTTGACCTATATCTCTACTAAGATGTAAATCTTTAATTTTTCTACCGAAAGCATGATCATTATTAACACCATCAGAATCCATATATTGAAAATAGTATTCAAAGAGTTTAACTAAAGTCGGAAACTCTTCTTGAAAGTACGAAGGCAAAGCCTCACGAATCTGGTTATTCTCCAGAGAGATCGGTCTTCTGTTTAGGTCTCTTAGAGTTTGATCAGACATTAGTTCTGGGCCGATGTCAGTACTGGTTGGATAGTTGACGCATCTTCATCATATTTTAATATGTCATTTAATATAGGACTGATTGCTGATTGGTTAGCTGGTATTGCAGATATCTTTATAAAATCGTTACCACCAAGTAAACTCGTAGGCTTGAAAGCTACCAAATTCACTCTTCTCAAAGTAGGCTCATAGTTTCCTACGTTATCTACTATAATATCTCCAGACCCAACATCTACGATCCGAAGCTGATTAGAACCTAGTTTATTTTCAATCCTAACAGTCGTATTCTGAACTACAAAGCTTGTGCTAGTGATAACTGGTGCTTCGTCGTCTGGCACTCTTAGATTAACTGGGAAAGTTAAATTAAAACTGTTCAATGCGCCAATAGTTGGGGTTATTCTTTGTTGCATTCGAACGTCTGCTCTCGAGGAAAGAATAGCAGGGCTGATGTCATCTATTAAAGTTAAAAGATTAGAACGTCTAAAAGATTGACTAAATCCACCTATAGTTGTAGAGAAATAATTAGCGATTTCAGCTTTAACTTCTATATTTACTGCGTTCAATGAAAGAGGAGTAAGTTTAGGGTTAATTTGGAAGTATACGTCAGTTTCTACAAATGTCTCAACTGGATCTGCAAATTCCACCCTGAAAGAAATGATAGCTAATTGCTTTACGAGATCTTCTATAGCTCTTTTCGTTTCATTTACTTGTGCTTCAGTAACATCATCTTCGAAAAGAATAGATGAGAATACCGTCCCGAATTTTGGAGATGGATTATCCTCTCCACCCCAAGATTTTATATCTTTAATTAGGGTTGAATAGTTACGGAGAATAATTGATGTATAGTCTTCGGGTGTAACCATTCTATTTTGTGTAGCATATTGGAACGGTGCATTTCTACGAATTGATTCGATGGATTCTTTATCATCACCACCTATTGATTTGGATACGGTAGTAACGCTTAAGTTATAATCTACGCCTAAGACTGTTACGTCATCAACTGCAGTAAATCCTGAAGCCGCATTTGCATCTTTACCATTGGTAGAAATATAATTTACTCTAATAGTATTTCCGGCGACCGGTGCTTTACCTAAGATATCATTTGCACCAAAGCTTAATTGGAAAAATTCATTAGGAGCTTCTTTCAAAATATAGATTGTAGAATTTTCATTAACAGAAGTTGCATCTATGATATTAGTATAATTGGTTTTCTGATCACTGCTGAAACTTTCATATACTTCGACTGAAACGGTATCAGCATCTAAATTTACATCTGGAATAATATAGACGTCTTTTTCGCTATACTCGCCTACTATAAATGTCTTGGTTTTCCGTTGGCCTTCATATATTGGTAAAGATGTGGAACCATCATTCGTTTGAAATACATAAACTCCTGATCCATCATCAACAGCTGAAAATTGATCAATTGTTTGGAACGTATATTGAAGATCGTCTAAAGATGAAGTAAATCTAGTATAAGCTGGTAGAGTAATAGTAGAAGGGCGTCCAGCTAAACCGGATAGATTTACACTAACCCTAACGCTACCTCTAGAAGCGGTTTTAGTATCAGGAATATAACCAATACCAGTGGCTAGTGAAACCACGGAAGCTCTGAGCTGTGCTGTACCCAGGAAGGATTCGTTTAAGGTAAAGTTGGCTACTAATCCGTTTACGTGTGTATTGTAGGCAAGTAGATCCATTATATTGCTAAGACCAGCAGCCTCAAAGTCGTAATCTGCAAATTCGGGCTTAGCTTTAATATAAGTCCTAAGATTCGCTTTTATGTTTTCGAAATCTAGTGCGCTGGATCTAATAGTAGTAGCCATTTATCTCAACCTTATCAGAGTTGTAGTAAAGGTAACTTCTTCTTCAGTATTAATTACCTTAAAAATTACTGTTACATCTACGGAATTATTATCTAAAGCAACGTTGGCAATAACCGATAAAAGTCTTGCTCTCGGTTCCCATCTTTCAATAGCGTTTTTAACATTATTTTCTATTTCAAATGCTGTGTCATCGTCTGCAAGTTCGAATAATAAAGATCTGATGCTACATCCAAAAGTAGGATTAAACGGTTTTTCATGATAATTAGTTAAAATTAAATTTTTTACTGCTTGCTTAACAGCAGCAGCTTCAGTCTTCTTATAAATGTCACCGTTTTGTTTGGATGCAAAGGTTAGATCTATATCACTATAAACCCGTCGTCTCACCATGTTTACAGACGAGACTGAAAGATTTTTATCCTCTAATGCTAAAGCTCTAGCCATATTTTCCTCAGGGTTTCTTCTTATTTATAACTGTTTTATCCGAATTATGAGTTTAAACTATTGAGTTTCTAGCATCAGTTACTGCAGCAAAAAGCCATTCAGAATCTCCCCACGTAGTTGTTATTTGTGGATTAAATTGACCGGAGCCGAGACTCTGTCCTAGCGTATCTAAATGGAGAATTGTTGGGCCCATATATTTTTCACCATGACCAGCGCCTCTAACACCACGACCAACACACTCTGAAATAAATTTCATCATAACAGTTCTATCAGTCAATTTAGAAGAATTTAAGATTCTGCCTTTGTACACTAAATAAACATCGGCAGCATTACCTGTATCATGTCTCATAGATCCAAGCCTTCTGCCACTCGTACCAGGCTGTTTAGCTGAGGTAATAACTACCTTATCGAGTTTAACAGCTTTAGCTGAATCTACCAATATCCTTTCAAATGATCTATTGCAAGGAAGATCACGAATGCCACTTACCTCATATTGTAAGATCTGTTCCCCCGGTATAGCGTTACCTATTTTACCAACTGCTGGTGAAGAATAGTTAATAACTTCTTGTAAATCACTATTGCTTAACAGCTTACCGTTGAAGTATGTTTCTAATTTATATGTAGGAGGTGCACATTTATATTCATCATCTACTTCTGGCATAATAACAGTTATTTGACTGTGAATAGCATCAACCTTGGGATCATATTGATCGTAATATAAAGCAATCTTATCATATCCTACTAGATATTCTGCAAGATATTCGGCGAATTGATAGGTAATTTCAGTATATTGTTTATTTCTTTCGTCGAACAATTCATACGTTATAGCTCTTCCCTTAGAAGAAAGATCTAGTATTTCCCCCTCTGTAAGTTCCTCGGTATCATACGGTTTGTATATGCCTTCAGTAACTACACATCTGAAATCTTTATAAGCATCCTTATTGTTTCTGGCTAATTTAATAACCTCAGATTGTAACAAGAGCTGTCGGGCTAATGCTTGTCTATCTTCGAAAGTACCCAAGTGACCTAGGTTAGTAGCGAATCCCCTACCAGTTAAGAACGTAGAGATAGGTATTCCAGCCCCGACTTCAGTTTTTGAGTTTATGGATGTAACACCATCAATTGGCGGGATAGCCATTGGATCGTATTTAGAATCAGGCTTAAATCCTTTGAAACTTTCTCTACTGCCAGTAATGAATTTGCCTGTTCCTGTACCAGCTGCTGTAACGTTCGCCCCCTGTGGGACAAACGATACGGATCCAGGACCGCTGTAAGTTCTTCCGACATTTGGTGGAGTCTTATTGATATATGCCTCTGAAAGCACCTTGTCTGCAATTACCTGACCGATAAATTTGGAATTGTTTTGATGCTTTTCTTCTTTCATTCTGACCCGGACTTCATTAGCATCCAGTTTTCTATTAATTACGTTACCCATATCCACAGTACGATCGATCTTATTCTTAATGAAATCGTCTTTATCAACCTGTACTTTTACCACGCCTCTTGAAGAATACGTAAGAACCTTCTCCATCATATCTTCAGTTGGTTCGGTGGTCATGTTGTTATCTGCTGAATCATAGGTATAGGTACCGCCGCCAGAACCAGGTCCAGGAGGAGCAACGCCCGCCTGATCTGCCTTTGAAGCGAACTCTGCTTTGCCGTGTAATGAGCCATGGAATGTGGTAGCATACATGGCTGTAGAGTTTACACGATCTATATGAGCGGTGTTTCCATAGTAGATCATCTTATCGCCGCCAATCGTACCACCAGCTCCTACGACACTTAAATCACCTGCTGAGATACTAACGCTTGGTGCCGATTGTACCATTTCACCCTGTGCTGTAGTTTTATAGCCAGCGCCTACCGCATTCTTAAATTCTTGTCCGACAGTATATTCAGCATTGAGCTTTACTATGTTATAGTAATTTCCCAATACTGTTTGTGTTTCAGATCCCAATACTGTTTTATTAACGTTCTTGTGGACCTCTTGCCCGAAGTTCTTAAGAATCTCTTGTCTATAAGCCCCTTCAATCTTTTCCTTCACATCGCCCTTTACATTAATCTTCCAGTCATTATGAACTGTCATATCCAAATCGCCGCGGACGTCTAAAGATAGATTCTTAGCAGAGATTCGTAGATCGCCTTCGGTGTATATTACACCATTTGCATCGATCATAATTGCCATATTATTTTTAGAACGTATGTTTACAGTTCCGTCTGGCTTAAGCTCTACGCCAGCCCCAGTCTTATGATACACAACCACTCGCTCGCCGCCGGGCGTATCATCCATAATAAATTTATGCCCAGAAGCAGTTTCTTGGATTTGTATTTTACCATATTGAGGTGGTACCGTATCACCAGCTGTAAATCCAATCAAATTAACAGCAGGATCCCCACCACCAAGTCCTACTATAGTTTTTGCTTGACCATAAATTTCTTGGTTTAAAGATGGTTTATAATAATAATTTACTCTAGGATATTCGCCTCTAGGATCAGAGAATCCGCCACCAGAATTAGTAATACTTGCTTCGTCTAGATTGATGTCTTCATCTGCCATTACATATAGTCCCTAATTTCTCTAAGTTTTACTAGCATCTGTTCTTTATTCTGTATTGCAATTTCGTCTGGGCTTAAAAGCCTGTTTAGAACCTTAGGCTCTCCAGTATTAGCTTTATTCCACGGGGCTTTACCAACATAAGAAGGTACGTCAAACCCAGGTGATGGTGATTTGAATTCTTTATATAAATCTAATTGTCCGAAAGCATCACCAGCTGGGAAGAAAGTATACCAAGCATCTAATAGCATATTAAATGTTTTCCATTGCTCTGCAGTAATACTTTGAGCAGTTAACTCCGATTGAGGAATTTTACCGCCTTTAAATTTCTTTCTATAACAATTATAACCAGCATTAAAGATTACAAACACGTTATATGGACCGAAAACGTCTACGCCGTCAGGTCTATATGTGCTATATCCTCTTAGCAGATCTATTGGTCGTGCAGTTTCTAAGGTTCCGTCTTTTCTTATAAAGAAATGACTTGTGCCATATAGCACATCTCCCTGAAATGGTCTATAGTTAGGATCATCAGGTGTAGCATTTGCTCCAACCGCCTGGGTCACAGCATTTGCATAATTCCAAGCAGTCCAATTTGAGTTATCTAATGGTAATTGAGTCCAACCAACCGTGAGTGTACTAAGCTCTCGGTTTGCGGCTTGAAGATATTTAACTATTTCTTCAGTAGAATTCATTAATTGATAAGGCTTGACTTTTTTAGTAGTATAATTAACTACGGGATTATTATTAGTTGGCGTTTCTGGTGCTGGAGTAACTGCCCCACCTACAGATCCTAGACGATCGGTAATTTTAGTAAAAATACTATCAGCTTTAGAAGTAGCTTGTCCAAGTTGGGTTTGTAAACCTGGATCACTTATTTTATTTTTAGTTCCAGTTAAAAAGCTAGATAACTGCTTACTATTTCCAAAAGTAGTTGTACCGTCTAATCCTGCGGTTGCCCCTGGGAAAGAACTAGCAAAAGATGAAAGGCTAGATGGGATTGTCACCTTAGAAGATAGAATATTTCTAGCTCCTGCTGCGTCTCCCGATAGAACCTGACTCGTTATCCCTCTGCTGTTTACATTTGGTAGATCTAAGCTTTTAGTAGCGCTGCTTATATTACTAGTAAGTTTCTCAGTTAAGTTTTTCATAAGACCACCACCAGAACCAAATCCACCAGTAAATCTATCCATAAGACCAGATAACTTATTATTGGCCGCGGAGAACTCTTTCTGAAATTCTTCGGATTTAACCTTCTTGACTAATGTATTATAATCACTAGTTAAATTTTCAGGTTTAAATTTATCTAATTCTTTTGTAGTATCTTCTAAGCTTTTGCCAGTTCGATCTGATATAGTCACTACAGTAGATTGTAAAGAACCATCTTGTACTATTTCATCTAACATCCTGGCTTCAGTTGTTACTGCTGGCTTTGCTGCTGTGTATAGAGCTTGTGCATTAACCAAATAACTTTTAAACATTTTGTCCATAGCACTAGCATCTCCGATACTTCCTTTTAATTCAGGAAATTTTTCCGAGATAGTTGGATCAAGTTTAGTGACCATTGGTTTAAGTTTAGCTTCTTCTTCATCAGCAAGATTATCAGTATTTTGTCCTAAAGCTTTTACACCGTCAACTACTGTTCCATGGTCTTGTGATAATTTACTGAATGGGTTATTATAAGCTTTTTCAATACCTTCAGAGGCATCTTGAAATTTAGCAGTAGCTTCAAAGGTGTTTACTTGGCTTCTTAATTGGCCTAGTGCTTTATTTAGATCCCCTATACTTATTGCCATTAGCCTGTTTTCCTAGTAAATTGATCATAAATCATTCTAGCATAAGCTACTCTTTCACCTTCTTGTTGTCTGGATTTTTGGCCGTCTACTGATGATATACCACCGCCGAAGGGAACGTTCAAATAATTTCTTTGGACATGTAAAGCTGCTTCAGCTGGGGTCTTCATAGTTTTTAACTCAGCGCTCTTATATTCAGGTGATGTAGCTAGTTCCCATAAGACAAATTCTAATTGAACATAAAGACTCCGTGGATCTTGTTTTCTTTCTGCAGCATAACTTTCTAGTAGCTGTTTTCGAACACCTTTAGAGTCCCAACCTGCGATACCTGATTTAGAACTTCCGAAAAATGGATTCAAATCAATTGGATTACCTGATCCATTTTCTACTAAGAAGTTTCCTAAAAGACCAGCTATAACTGGGAATGAGAACTTACCACTGAGTGTTAACCATTCCCATGCAACTTGTATATTGTTTCCGGCATTTGCATCTACGTCATATTCAAAGCCATCTAACCCATTGGCTAATGCGCTCCTCATCCCTGCAGTACCACCTGTGCCAGCACCAACAGTTCCGCCGATAATAGTTCCGTGTATCTTCTTTAGGGTATTGTTTAATGCTTCATCATTTGATTCCATATTCAATTGATCTATAGAAGGTACTTCGATAACAGGGAGAGATCCTAAAACTAACGGAAGCTGAGAAGTCTCTCCGTCTAAGAATATACCGAACACTGTAGCACCTTCAGTGAGCATAGGATTTCTACCTAGTCCTGAAACCCCTGGTTCAGTAGTTGGTACTAATACTTGAGCATAAGGTAGATCAGCTACTGGGATCTCTTCTCTATTACCGTGTACACCATATATCCTAACTTTGACCCTACCTAATCGGGGTTGATCGGATGAGCGTTCCTCAACTACCCCAATAAACCATCTAAAGCTATCACCATAGAATTCTTTTTTTATAGGCTTCATGTCAAGTTTCCTAATTTTACTGCAGATAATTCAACATCATGTGAGGTTAAAGTGAAAGAATGCCGGGCTGCATACACGACATATTTACCAGACCTTTTCTTATCTCTTATATCATCTTCACTTACTTCACCTGCATCGAGGAGTTGTGTATCAGTAGTATGATAGAAGAAATCAATCTGTGCACCTATAGATCTATTCTTTTCATATAAAAACATTGATCCTGGAACAGATATATTAATAGAATTTTTCTTAAGCATAGCACTAAGAGAAAGCCTAGCAGCATCTAATCGGTAGGCAGATATTTGATCCTCTTCTACCCAATTTTTAAAGTCTGTCCCGTGTGTATTATTCATTACTACCCTCGAAACCACTTTCGAAGGAAGTTGACCTATAAATTGTAGATCGCCTCTATGATAGTCAGTAGTCATAACAGGATTTTCTTCAAGTGATAAAATTTTACCTTCATATAAATCATTAAATACTGTTTCTACATTATATTGGAAAGTTTCTCTTCTTCCAGAAGTTACGTCTATAATTTGATAGCTAGATCCTACTGCAGCTGCTTCAACCAATTTAAGAGCATTTTCTTTATGTAAAGCACTAAAGCCTTGGACAATGAATGCATTAAGTTGGGAATGGTGATGTATATCTGAATTAGTAAAAGCTTCAGAATATCTAAATGGTAGACCTTGATTCCAGGGCGGAGTTAATATCATCTCTTCAACGGATTTAAATTGAAAATCATCATCAACTAAAGTTCTATAAAAAAAGAAAGGAAGACCGTATTGTGTACATGCTCTATTTTTTATCATCTCACATGCTTCAAATGCCGTAGAATATGGAACAACAAATTTAGTTGAATTACTTTGAACTGGAGGTATTCCTCCTACAATAACAGCAGCACCGCCTAAATTATCTTGAACAATCTTTTGTATTATCTTTGCTGGATTACCTTGATAGGACCTGCTAAATTTAGTCAGTTGGTTGTCAAACCCTATTTTCTCAATTAATTTTATATGAAGTATTTCGGCATAGTCGCCAGTCTTAGCATAGCTAGGTATCTCGGATAATATAAAAGTTTTAATAACTGTAAATTCTAGTGTAGGATTGGTAAGGGTTATAACTACTGTTTCGGTCCCGTTGATTTTAAATTTGTCATAAAATCCAAAGTCGTCTTTAATTATAATGTCACCCGTTAGATAAGGTCGTTCAAGATTCTCGTATATACTGATACTGTGTACATTATTCCTTACATTTATTGCTTCACCATATTCATTGGTAACTACCACGGCAGTTAATATATAATCGTTACCCGATTGATATGTTTTCGAATCTGTGCTCATTAAAAGCCTCTTCTGAGAACCTTTTCATATTCAGCTTGGATCTGAGAAACTACGGCTGGTTTAAAAGTTCTAATTTCTTTCAATTCTTCGTTTCGAGCTATCATTCGATCCTGATATGTAATAGGTATTAATCCATTTGTGTCTGGGTCATATGGATTTATATCGATCCAATTACCCGATGTGTCCTCATAATGGTGAACCGCATTATATTGTTTAACGTTACTACTAACGGTAGCTATATTTTCAATTTCAGTATTGGCTCTGATTGTTTCGCCAACATTATAATTATCTGGTCCATCGATTATAATTTGACCTAAATCTAAATATCTTTTTACTACGGTTCCAACCGATCCAGAAGTTAGACCTGTTACCGTATCGCCTTCTACGAATTTATCTGTAATATCATCTTGTGTGGTTACAACCCAATGTGGATAATCTATTTTAGCTCTAGCATATAGATCTTGTATACCGATCGGCCAGCCAGATTCTCTTATATCATCATTTAAAAAGTAAAAGGTCCAATAGTATCGAATGTTCCCGTAAAGCTTATATGAGAGTGAGTCTGGTCTATCGCCTTCTTCGATGAACACTGTAGTATATGATTCTACTACATCTTTAAGCTCATCGACCAAAGTTAGATAGACGGATAGATTCTGAAATAAGGTTGGTGTTATTTCATTGCCAAATCTATAATTTATAATTGGATATGATGAAAAGAAACCAGCCATTAGTAGCCTCCTAGCTCTACATCTTGTCTTGAAAGAGCCTTTGCTTCAGTAAAGGACAGAGTAAGAGTATATTCTGAAAAATTACCATCAGAATGCATGCCCATCCCACTTGGGTTATAAACTGTATTAATTGCTTGAAGATACATAGGAAGAAATTTTATACCTTGGATGTTTGCATCTTTATATTGAGCCCTGATAACAAATCTACTTGGGAATTTATAGCCTATTGCTACGTTGCCAGTCGAAAGTGATTCTGGATATAGTTCTGTCCTAAAGAATTTAATAATAGCGTTAATCTCTTCAGCTTCTTCAGGGCTCGTAGGAAGCATAGAAAATGTAAATGCGAAATTTCTTAATGGTACTGTCCGAAATAATGCTCTTACGTTCGGATTACTAGCGAATCCCAAAACACCAGATGCAAGAGTCGGAATACCTGTACCTGGTATGAATCTACTCATTTGTTGAGCAGCTAATCTAGCTTGATCTCTAGTTACATTACCATTCATAACAGCTTTCGCCATATCACTTATGCTGCCGCCAAACTCACGGAATATATTTTCTACACTAGCGTTTTGTGCACCCATAGCAGCTTCTGCCACCCCGCCTAATCTTCCTAATTCGAAGTTAGTATCGTAAGCAGCCGCATCCTGTATTTGTAAGGCTTGTGGCAAATATAATGAAACTTTTCTACCAGCTATTAACTTAGGCTCTTTCGAAACGTCTGTTGCTTTAACTAAAGCAGGTGAGGTTTCAGTACTTGCTAATTTTGCCTTAGCAGTTACTGCTGCATTAGTGTTTAGCGCTGCAAAATCATCAACGGCCGTCGCTGTCCCAAGCGCTGCAAAATCATCAATTTGTGCTTGTTTTGTCGATGAACTTGGATTGGCGTCGAGAAATGTTATTGCTGCAGGTTTTTCTGCTTCTTCATCGACGATATGAAATACTAATTTACCGGCATATTCATTTCCCCCGGAGAGAGGATAGCTCAAAGCTACGCTCTTTGCCTTTTTAGAAGCTAAACTTCCTACTAAGCTTCCGCCGGGGCCAAGTTCAGCGAATGATTCAATTGACATAAAATCGTTCCTATAAATATCCAGGTTACATGCATTATTTATATGGAAACTCATGACATATTCTGGCAAATATAAAGTAAAAAACCCAGAGAAGTACAAAGGGGACTTCACTAACGTAGTTTATAGATCCCAATGGGAAAAGTACTGCTTCAAATGGTGTGATTTAAACTCCTCTGTTAAAAGCTGGTCGAGTGAAGAGGTTATAATACCTTATTACTATGAAGTCGATAAGAAATATCATCGATATTTTATGGACTTAAAGATTACTTTCGAGGACGGTAAAACCTTTTTAATTGAAATAAAACCAGAAAAAGAAACCAAGCCGCCAGAGTTCAAAGGTAGAAAGACAAGACGATATCTACAAGAAGGTATGACCTATATAAAGAATATGAATAAATGGTCAGCGGCACAAAACTTTGCAGCTGATCGAGGTTGGGGATTCCAGATCTGGACAGAACATCATTTAGAAAAGATGGGGATCAAGCCCAAATCTACGAAACCATTAAAGGCTTATTCCAAGAAATCTAGAAAAACAGTATAAATAGCATCATGAGCAATTTATTCTACAAACTAGAGATTGAAGCATTCCGAAAGGGATTAACGTTAAGAACCCGCGAATCTCGTGAATGGTTCAGAAAGAAATCTGCGCAATTAGGAAAAAGCGTTAGTAGGATTAATCGAAATGAGCTTATGAATGAAGATCCTATAAAAAAAGTATCTCAGCCGATGCCTGGTGATATGTACATGTTCTACTACGATCCTAAGCATAAAGATACGCTTCCTTATTATGATAGATTCCCTCTTGTTATTATGGTAGAAAAAGCTGAAGGAGGATTTTACGGATTGAATCTGCATTATCTCCCTCCGCTTCTCAGAGCTAAGTTTCTAGATGCCTTGCTTGAAGTAATTAACAATAGACTATATGATGATACCACTCGATTCCGCTTATCCTACCAAATACTTAAAAGTGCTGGTAAGATGAAGTATTTCAAACCGTGTTTTAAGCACTATTTAACTGAACACGTGCAATCACGATTTGCTAAGGTCGAAGCACCAGAGTGGGAAATTGCAACATTCTTACCGACCGCACAGTTTGAAAAGGCAAGTAAGAGTAAAATATATGCAGATTCAAGAAGGAAGTTTTAATGGCTAGCATTGAACAGTTAAAGTCCATAATTTCTCAGAAAGACGGTATAGCTAGAGGCAACGTATTTAGTGTTAGATTACCTTCGATGCCTGGTGCTACGTCTTCAGAGATAAACCTCCTTTGCACAAACGTAAATATTCCTGGTCGGCAAATAATGACCCAGGAAAGAAGACATGGAATTATCAAACAAAAGGTTGCTACAGACAATTTATACGATGATGTGAACCTCACCTTTTTACTGTTAAACGACTATGGCGTTAGGCAATACTTTGACGTATGGCAAAGCCTTTGTGTTAACCAAGAACGTGGTGAGGTCGGATATCTGAATAGCTATGCTAAGGATGTTCAGATACAACAAATGGCAAAAGGCGTAGGATTACCAATTTATAAGACCCCATTAGGTATACCTAGATTACCTGCAGATATACAAAATAATCTACCTAAAATCGGTCCCTTCGATTTTGCACAAGGTGAGCTAGATTTAAGTTTTGCAACAGCAGACAAAGTAGTTTATTCGTGTACTCTAGTACAAGCATTTCCTACTACTATGACCCTCGTTGAACTTGGTAATGATGCTCCTGATGACATCTTAAGATTAAATGTTCAATTGTCATATAAGTATTGGACATCCGGTGGTGTAGGTGCTGGCGGTGGACCGTTAAGTGGTGTACTTAGTAAATTTGGTGCACCTGGTAAGATTGCTGCTAAGGTCTTAGATAATCCAGGTGGAGTATCGATCGGCGGAGTTAGTGGTAATCAGATTACAAACATTTTTGGCAATAATATTGGTGAATAAAGGAATGATTTGAGATGGCTTTACCCAAGATTAATGATGTACCCATTTATTATATGACTATCCCGTCTACTGGACAGAAAGTATCCTATAGACCTTTCCTAGTAAAAGAACAAAAAGTTCTATTGATTGCTTTGGAAACTGGCGAGATTGATCATATCCTAAGAGCAATTATGGATTCAATTGCAGCATGTGTACAAGAACCTATCGATGTAAACACTTTAGCAACCTTCGATATCGAATATATGTTTATTCGTATCCGAATGAAGTCAGCAGGTGAAACGTCTATAATTCGTATGCCCTGCAATGAGTGTCAAGAGTACACAGAGATTAGTATACCACTAGAAGATGTTAAAATTGATCTCCCCGAGAAAGTGCCTTCAGTCCAGCTCACTGATACAGTGAATCTGAAACTTAGATATCCCAGATATAATGCACTACTTGAGGAAGCAAAGAACACCGATCAATCCGAAGTCGATGCTTTATACGGATTGATATATGAATGCTTAGATCATTTAGAGACTGAAGAGGAAAGGATCTCTTTCAAGGACGAGACACGAGAAAGCGTAGAGACGTTTTTAAATGAATTGACTACAAGCCAATTTGACAAGATCGTGGCATTTACACAGAAACTGCCAAGGCTTAGTCACGAGGTTCATTTTAATTGTGAAGCGTGCAGTAAAGAACAAAACTTTGTGTTGGAGGGGTTACAAGATTTTTTTCAATTACCCTCTCCCACGACAGCTTAGTTAACTTCTATAAGGTGAACTACCAATTGATTCAAAACTTTCATTATTCGCTACAAGACATAGATGGCATGATTCCCTGGGAGAGGGAAGTTTATTTGGATATGTTACTTAATCAGTTAAAAGAACAAAGAGAAGCACAAGAACGAAATCAATAAGGGCTATTCTTATGGCAGTAACATTAGAAGACGTAGTCAAAGAACTACAAGATACTAACTCTCAGCTAAAAGCTCAGACGCAGAATTTTGCTGCTGTAAAGGCCCAATTGTTAAGAGATGCCAGATCTAAAAAACAAGAAAAGCTCGATGATCTAGAGGCCAAAAGAAAGCAGAACCAAAGCCTTAAATCTCAAATAATGAGATACGGAGGTGAAGGTAAAGGTAGTATCGGTTCATCACTTAAAAAAGGCCTTTTTGAAGGCACAGGATTAGAAGATGTTAATAAACTGCTTGCTGGGCTTGGATTAGGCATCGGTGGAGCGGCCCTTTCGAGAGCGCTCGCGAGAGGGATGGGCAAAGCTCTAGGTCGTGGTGCATTAGCAGGAATCGTAGGTCTTTTCGGTGAACAGATTATCGAATCAGCGTTAAAAGGTTTAAGTGTCGATGATATCTTTAATCTAAATGATACTGAGATGAAGGGTCTAGCTTCGGATATCAATGGGGCTTTAGTAAAAGGTATTGTAGCAAGTATATTTGGTAAGAAATTTGGTATTGCGGTCTTCCTAGGAGATTTAATATCCAAAGCCATTAGTTCTACTTTGTCTAAAGAGTCATTAGAGAAAAAACTAGGCACAATTAATCTCACTGATGATATTAAGTATGATATTACCAACGAAGACTTAATTACATTAGGTACAACTGTAGCAGCCTTCTTCGGTCCAGCTTTAATCTATGGTGCTCTGACTAAAGGATTGGGTGGTCAAGAATTAGCTTTTAAAGATGCTAAGGTAGGAAGAGATGAGAAAGGTCGATTTAAAAAGCTAAAGAAACCTCTTCGAGACAGTTTCCTGACGGGATTTGGTAGTAGATTTTTAAATGCTGCAGCATTACTTGCTATGGGTACAGCCGTAGGTGCTTATCTCGGTGAAGCTGTAGGAGGCGATCAAGCAACTAAAGATAATGTATCTGAATGGGCTCAATGGACCACTGGTGGTATGGCAATTGGAAGCATGTTCGGGCCAAAGGGATTAATCGTTGGCGCCATTGCAGGAATGATGATAGGACTAGGTAATATAGTTTTAGATTATTTGAGGAAAAGTGAGATTGAAAATAGAGCTAAAGCGCTTGAAATAGCAGAAGATATATTATTTAAATCGGGTGGGGATCCAAATAAACTAACTGACCGCGAGAGAATTCAAGTTGATAATGCAGTTCAAGCATTAAAAGAGTACAGAGATTCTGGTAAAATGAATCCTAAAGATCTAGACAGTGTTCAAGCTAAGATTGATCAATTAACAGAACTTTTACGTAAAACAGGTACGCCTCAAGATATAGGTCCACGGGCAGTTAAAGCATTTCAATCACTTAAAATCCAAGATTATATTGATGCTGTAATGGCAAAATATCCAGATTTAAAAACCGTGGACGATATTCTTAGCAAACAGCTTGAGATACAAAATTTAGTAGGACAAGTTGATAGAAGGCTTTTAATGGATAATCAAGCAGCTTTTTCAAAGATGTTAAATGATCCAAAAAATAAAGCTATTATCGAAGAATTTCTTAAGAAACCTAGACCGGCGCTTCGTACACCTGAAAAGAAAACGTCTATTAGTCCTAACGGGTTCGATTTAGGGGAAACCGTTGGTGTTAATAAGGGAGAGGATATACAAGGTGCTGTTAATAGATCCTACTTATTAAGACAACAAGGCTTAAATAATATAGACATGGGTGAATTGCTAACTGAACAACAAAATGCAAGAAGAGCCGCTGGAAGTGTTAATATCGCTCCAGTTTCTGTTGATAATAGAAAAATTTCTGGTAATACAACGAATCAAAGTATAAATGTATCCCAAGGGAGTCCCAGTACCATAGATCAATATGGTCTTGGGACTCCTGGGCTATCTTATCTTTAACTATTAGCTAACTGAGCGAAATACTTCATCGTATCGTCTTCATCCTCATCATCATTCGAGGCTTCTTCGATACTCTGAGCTGGCATCTCACGAAGTTGAGGAGCTGGTGCTTCTTCACCCAATGAGATCTCTTCACGAATAGAAGGAGCAGTACCAAGTACCGAATCCAACTTCGCTTTCAGTTCAGCGTATGGCTTATAGTTCTTAGCATCAGTAAACTCACCAAGATCATGCATAGCATTGTATACTGATTCAAGCTTTGCATCATCACCATCGTATAACTCACTCTGTGAATCAAACTCTGATTTGTCGTAGTTTACCCAACCGTCGACTTTGCGGATCTTGATCTTAAAGTTAGCACCTTCCCAGAAATCAAATGGATTAACTGGTGCTTCGTCCTGGAACTGAGGTTGCATCATATCCATGATCTTATCGAAGATCTTCTTACCGTACTGATACATGAAGACACGACCTTCGTTGTCAGGATTAGCTGGATCCGAAATAACCAGCACGTTCGACACATAATGTAGACGACGTTTTTGATCACGTGCTTGTTCTTTGTCTACATCATTACCTGTATTCCATAGGCGAGAGTTCATCTCACCGACCGGATCCTCTTTACCAATTGAGGTCAGGGAACGTTCGATGTACCACTTACCAGTTGGGCCTTTAAACCCGTGATCCCAGTAGCGTACCCATGGAAGATCTTGACCTTCACCTGCAGGCAAGAATCGAACAACAGCGTATCCATTACCCATTTTATCTTGGGTAGGCTTCCACATCCGATCATCTTTGTAGGAGTTGTTGCTAGTGCTGCCTGAGATTCCTTCGGCAGCAGATACGAGCTTTTCGATTTGTCCGCGGTTACGTTTTAGATTTGCAAAAGACATTGTATGTTTCCTTATATTGCTGAAATGTTAACTGAAGTATTCTACCATATAAACAATGTATAGTACACCTATTTATACGGTTTATGGATCCAAGCGATAAGACTGAATCGTTCACCGCTTAGAAGTTCTGTGACCCGGTGTATGGTTTTTGCCGAATCAAAGAATAGTGTCTGGCCCTTTTTGAGTAGGACTGGGTTCCATCTGCCACTGCCTTTATCTTGTATCTCGAAGATTCCCCCTTTTATATCTTCACTTTCATGGATTAAAGTAACAGTTGAAACTATCCTATTAGTATCAAAAATTGCTGATGGTCTGTCAACATGACCGTTGATGTAATCACCCTTTTGATATCTTAGAAAATGAAATTCACGTACTATTAAATTACGATCTTTTAGTCTGGAAGCTTCTATCAACCTACGGCTGAAATCAGGAAACCAGAGATGATTAAGTTTTTTTATATCTGATTTCCTGAATGATTCATCTTGACCACTATAACCCTCAGCAGGTTTCCAGTTTTCGGATTCTGCCAGGAATTTAAATTCTTCCAATTCATCTAAAGTGAATATTTCCTCTACGAAAGGATCCTCAGTCAAAGTCTAATGTCCCACCTTTAGGTATGAGATTTAGTTTCATAGCTTCACCTTCGAGCTTCTCTTGGATTGGAGCTGAGATGAATTTCTTAGAATCTTCTGGGTCGATTCCATTTTCATCACAGATATACAATATAGCCTCTAGATAACTCATGTGTTTATCTAGCACGTTGCGTTCAACGAGTTTAGTAAACTCGGATTTAGTTAAGAAGTCTGTCATTCGATTACCCTCAGAAGGATCATGTCCTTATTGATACGACCATTTGGAGTAGTCGTCTTAGTTGTAAGTTCTGACCACTCTTTATCAATCTGAGCAGTCGTCTTTCTAAGGAAGATAACTAGAGTATCCTCGGGCTTACGCAATCGAATGGATCTAGATCTTTCAGTAGCGAAATTCTTAAGTGTCGAACCACTGATCTCGAAGCCGTTACCACTATTGGTTACAAACTCTGTTACTATTCTTTCCTTTACATGAAAAGTATATAGTCTTTGTGCTCCGATGATTTTTGTAGGATCGATAGATGTAAGCTTAAACTCTGCAGAGTCTTTTGCAAAATTCAATTTAGCTACTTGTTTATCTGCAGACTTGACACGTGGTTTACTAGGTCTACGTTGAGCCTTTTTGGATAGAACATATTTGTCAGCGTCAGAAACTATAGATGAAACGAATGCAAAGTATTTCTTACGCTGAGGTACAGACCAATGTGAATAAGCTTCGACGAGTTCAGGAGTCTTTTTATCAATCAACTCTCTAAGCTCGACAAAGATCCGCTTGTAGTATGCAAGAACTGCAGAGGCACTAAAGCTGCTTAGACCTTCTTTAGTCATCTCATTAAACATACTAAAGCCTTCACGCTCTTCCCACGTATCGAGATATTCGTCAATTTTACTAATGAAGCTATCAGTCTTTCTCTGGACTCTTTCCATAGGACTAACAGTAGGTACTATCATCTCTTTATCAGGATCTTCATCTTTTTGGGCTTTAGTTAAAGCTGCGTGACGGACCTGATCGATATAATAATTTACGTGCCGTTGTGGATCCCAATTGTCTGGGAAGTCCATACCCTTCTTGCGCCACATGATACTCGCAGCAACTTCACCTCGACCAGTGTACCAATGATCGGGAGCAGAAAGCAGCAAGGATCTTTCTTCGCCTTTATAATTGTCTTTAATATAATCTTTAAGGATCCTAGAGACATCCTTACGGTCTAGGTCCAGACGGAAGTATTCTTTGAACCAGCGAAAGCCGTAGTCGACAGGTGCTGCTTCTACACCAGTTTTAAATCGACGTACAGTTGGGGCTTTCTTAGCTCGAGGCTTAAGACTGATTTTTCTACCTGCCATCATATATCTCCATGTTTATGGATATCATTCTACCATAGTTGGTTGCAGATGTAAATCACTTTTTCTCGACTAACTTAACCAGCTCTAATCCGTCTGGACCCGACCTAGTGAGAACGTAGCCATGATCAACCAGGTAGTCTAGAGTTGTCTCTACTATCTGTTCGTGGTCATTTCTATTTTTATAGAAGCCGATAAGGATACCGGTACCTGTAAAACAGAACGCCCAGAGCAGATTTACTATCCATGGTTCGATGTACATAGGCACTCCTTTTGTCTTTATTTATGCAAAGGATATTACGTTCTCGAAACGGAAGGACCTCCAACCTTGATTTTCAATATCGAATACCTGTAGAAGATTAGCTGGCGTTGCAGCCGTTTTCCTACGTTTCTCACCTTCGGATTTAGGCCAGAAGGCTTGAGGGATAAACGATTCATCCAAGGTGCAGGTCATCTTACGTTCTGTACCATCAACTTTTGTGAATACCACTTGGTGTGAACCAGAGCGGAGCTTTTCGCGCATTTCTTCAATATCCATTAGCATGATCTCCTGTCCAATAGTTTCCATCATAATAATCACCTAATCCCAATCGTTGTCAAATTTGGTTGTGTGGTAAGCAACATCACCATAATATTGCTTAGCGTACTTACTAGCATCAGTGTAATGGATTTCAGATTCTCCACTATCATACTGAGCAGTAAGATTCTTCCGACGTGAACGAGGCTCTTCCTCATCCGTCCACCTCATAGCAATACGCCCCTTTTCTTTCAGACGCCGCATACGAGCTTGACGCTCAGCAATGCTTTTGATATAGGCGATACGCTCTTCATAGGTTGTTAACATAACCATAAGCTTCTCCTTAAGCTGCAACGTTTTTTGTATTGAGCAATCGATAAGCCATGTCCATTTCTTCCAAAGTAAGTCCGTAGACCCCTTCAGCGTCTAGGCCCTCTGAGATTAGATACTGACGAAGAAACCCGATACGAGCTACTTCGGAAGTTACATCGTACTTATTTTTAAGTGGGTTTGCCTTTGTCATATCCGATATCTTTCTTGTTGATAATATAGATATAATGGTTCTAGAGCAGGATTTAAACCCCCCTAGAGAAAAAAAATGCAGATAAATTGCATTTTTTTCATAAAATTATTCCTTAGTTTCTATTGTTATGCCTTCTTGGATTAGTGTTTCGATCTCGTCTTCCGAATAACCAGCCCAGACTAGACATTCTCGACTATGCTCTCCTAACAAAGCACCTGAGGTCACTGGCACCGTAGGCGTACGAGACAGCCGCATCGGACTAGCAACATGTTCTATGTTTCCTAGCCGTTTGTGGGTCGTGGTTTGAACCATGCCCCTAGCTCTAAGTTCTGGTGCTGAAAGGGCTTCGACAAAATCACGTATGACACCAACAGCCAATCCAGCTGAGCGTAATTTGGTGACCCATTCCGCCCTTGTTTTTTGTTTTAAGACGTCTGTAATCATTTTACGTGTATGCTCTCTGTTGGCAACACGATTTTCAACACCCTTTAGCTTCGGATCATCTAGTAAGTCAGGTCTCTCTAGACCGTCTCTACAGAACCGCTCCCACTGGTTTTCAGCCGAAGCAATCAAAGTAAGTAAACCGTCTTTGCATTCATAGGTTCCAAGTGGTTCTGAGAATGGATGTTCATTCCCGTAACGCATCGGACTTATACCTGTAAGCAAAGCGTGCTGGGCGTAGTTACCACCAACCGCAACAGTACTATCTAAGAGAGCTATATCAACATGTTGACCTTGCCCACCGTCTCGTGTTCGGGCAATTAATGCTCCTAAAATTGCTTGACAGGCAAACATACCAGTAAACATATCTCCATAGGAGACACCAGTTCGAAGCGGTGGTCTGTCTGGTTCGCCCTGCATCCACATCATGCCGCTTTCAGCTTGAGCAATTGGATCGTAACCAGCAACCATTTTATTTGGACTAGCGTGACCGTATCCAGTCATAGAACAGTAAATTATGCCTTCATTGACTTTTTTAAGATCTTCATAACCAAGGCCATGCCTAGTCATCACATCAGCTCTAAAATTTTCAAGCACAATGTCAGCTTTGGCTGCAAGGCGTCGTGCTGCCTCTTGTCCAGCTTTAGTTCTAATATCAAGAGCCAAGCTCTCTTTGTTTCGGTTATAAGCTAAATAATAAGCTGATTCTCCCGAACCATCCGTCAGCAAGTTGTGGCGACGAGCATATTCACCACCATTTGGATCTTCTATCTTGATAACCCTTGCACCGAGATCTGCAAGCATTAACCCTGCCCAAGGGCCAGCCAGTACTTGGCTAAAATCAAGAACCACTATACCTTCTAAAGGAGATTTCATTTTTATCCCTTCTGGAGTTCATTATATTGAAATTCAATCTCCGGTAACAGATAGTCGAAGAGATCGTTTTCATTTGCTTGATACTGAATACCAACACCTCCTGCTGCTTTCCATTTCATGATATTCGACTTCTTATCGTCGATTAAGATATTCGGAGTACCAGTAACTTTGTCCATAGCATATTTTTCTTTATTTGAAGTGAATATGCAATTCTGAACAACCGGCATCATCCGATTATCTTCTAACCATCTACGTTTCCAGTATGCAGAATTGTAACTATCTCCTCTGAGCGGAGAAGAGCAAATGCCCCAATCGTCTCCAGCTAGTGATTTTACAAATCTTACTAACTCAGTGGATTTGTATATCTTGATACTACTATCAGCATCATAATCTATGAATTGATCCAGCTTATAGAAAAAGTTTGTACCTTTAATGGTATCAAGAGCTCTCTCTATGTTGGAGATCTCTTTCCAATGAAGAACCTCGAAGCGTTTCTCAAGACCACCGAAGAAGTCTGCTATGACTCCATCCATATCGAGATAGATTTTTGTATTCATATTATATCCTTAAGAACCTAAGATTACACAGTATGCGCGGTCTTCGTCACGCTGCCTAAACCCTTCTATGAAGATGTGATGATCATCATTTGCAAGAGTGCGTAACGTATCAACTGTGCGGATGACGTCTTTTTCAGAACCATCTCCAAGGAAGCTGGAAACTTCGCAATGTCCTAATTCATCATCGTAATACTGATATACGATCTTCGAATCAGCTGGAGGGAGTTCATCAACTTCGTTCATATCGAGGATTGAAGTAAAGCTTGTCATCTGTGTGTATTCCTTTTCCTTTGTTTACATTATTAATATAATGGTTTTCTATTAAAATGTAAACCCCCTAAATGGAAAAAAGTTCATTTTTTTTTCATTTTTTTTGAAAAAAATTAGATAATCCTTTCTAAAGCCTTCTTTAAACGGCTCAGATGATAGTTTTCGGCCTTTGTTAGCATCTCAAACCATTCAGCTATATCATCAAATCCTTCTTCACGAGCAGTGCGAGCCATAGCAGGATACACATTAGCATAGCTATTGGTTTCTCTGTCAATAGCAATTTTTAAATTCTCTGAGGTTTGATCACTCTCAAGGTATTCGAGATGTCCGTGGGCATGACCCGATTCTGCTTCAGCAGTTGCCCTCAAAGCTGCTGCTGCATCATGATAGCCTTCAAATTCAGCTATTTGTGCATAATACAAAAACAACCGGTGGTCTTGGCTTTCATTAGCAAAAGCCTCCCTTAGGTTATCTTCTGTCTTGCTACCAGCTAATCCCATTTATGAAATCTCCTCTGAGATTATTTTATGTTCGAAATCCCATGGGAGTTCGGTATAATACTCATTATCTTCTAGCTTCTTTATATAGGCCTTTGCCTTTGCCCTTGTAGTAAACCTTTCACTAAGGGTAAAGGTATTCCCCCATTTAAGGTTAGTAGATTCGATAAGGTATAGTTTCATTAGCTATCCTTTTCCATTAGAAATTGAGCTTCCTCTTCGAAAAGAGTATCTAATTCGTCTTGAAGTTCTTCGATCTTCTTTTTTATCTGACGGAGCTGAAATTCTATTGAATCGTTCATTTTCTTTTCCTTTTTCATACTAGTAATATAACACTTTACAGCCCATTTGTAAACCCCCTAAATTCATTTTTTTTGAAATTTTTATATTCTGTCTACAGCAAAGGATATACTGTATCGGGGAAGTTGGGTCTTAACTGGAAAAACCATATGAGACATGTAAGCAGGAAACATTATAACCATAGATTGTCTAGGCTTAACTATCAGCCTAGCATCAAAAAGAGTGGTGTGATCATATTGTACATCAGGTCTAATTAATTTCTTTTCATAAAATCCTGGGCTATGAATTTGCAAGCAACCTTCGAGGTTCATATCTTTTCTAGCGGTTTGCCACGAAATAATATAATCATTATGATCAAATTGATCTAAATCTTCGTCTTCATTTCCAGCTGGATAATATATTCCCGTAAAAAATGTATTACCACTACCATGTGTATGAGGCTCAGAAAATCCTCCTACTTCATTTATAACATTTCCCCATAGACCGTGTAAAGAGGTTTCCTTAAGTATATCTTTCGGAGCACCATATCTAGCCATCATTGAAAAATATAATGGTTTTAAAATCTCTCGAAGTTCTTTAAAACTAAAATAGGTGTCTTCTATACCTAATCTAGTTTGTTTAGCGCTGAAAAAGGATCGATTTCTAGGTTTATATGCAACTTCAGCATCAATATCTTTTACCAATTGTTTATTCAGATCTTTTACAGTAGAACCTAAATTATACACTGCAAGAGGACTAGCAAAGACCGGAAGTAGGGTCAAATCCTGCATAAAGTAACTCCAGATGATAACTATCATATTTTAGTATCTATTATACTATAAATAATGACGTGCGTTGACCCCCATATTATTCTTTTGCTATAATCATAATTCAACAGGAGAATAATATGGATAACAAGGAGAAGTCCTATGTTATGGCGCAGCTAGCGCTTATGGCATATCAAAACCTGGCAGAAGGTAAGAAGATCTCCAAAAAGCTAGGATTTAAAAAACACCAATTCATAGATGATGATGGTGCACAAGTTCATATAGTTTGGAACGATACCGAGTTCGTTCTTGCATTTAGAGGTACAGAGCCTACCTCATGGAATGATCTAAAAGCAGATCTAAATGCATTCCCAGATAAAGCCATGATTGGTAGAAGGGTACACGACGGATTCCAAACTGAAGTAGATAACGTTTGGGACGAGATCCAAGAGTGCATGGATAAGAATCTCAAAGAAGGACATAAAGTATTCATCTGTGGGCATTCACTTGGTGGCGCAATGGCTACCATCGCAGCTAGCAGACTAATGCCAAATGTAGAATGTTTATATACATTCGGATCACCACGTGTAGGTGCATTTGGATGGCATAAGCTTGTAAAAGTTGAGCATTATAGATATGTAAACAACAATGATGTAGTGCCAAAAGTACCATTTGCTATTATGGGTTATCACCATCATGGCACGTTGGTATATATTAATCACTATGGTAATATTCGTAAGATGACACCATGGCAAAGATTTAAGGATAAGGTAAGAGGCTACAAAGCTGGCTTACTAGATGGTTTAAAAGATCATTCTATGCCTAATTACGTAGCAGCAACGGAGAAAGCCTATGGCCAATCTTCCACCAGCGAATAGAACTTATCCTGTCGAAATTGTAAGAGTAGTAGACGGAGATACTGTCGATGTCAACATTGATCTTGGTTTTAATATTGTCCTTACTGGGGAGCGTGTTCGGATTATGGGTATTGACACTCCTGAGTCAAGAACATCAGATAAGGTCGAAAAAGTATTCGGGACTGCATCGAAAGACAGACTCAAATATTTGCTCAAGCATGGAGCACATCTTGTTACAACTTTAGAAAAAGATGGCGATGATGCTAAAGGCAAGTTTGGTCGTATCCTAGGAGACTTTGCAGTTTATTATACCCCAGAAGATCGTGAAGCAAGGGTATCTGAAATCCTTGTAAAAGAAGGACATGCTGTTCCATACCATGGTCAAAATAAAGATGATGTTCAAGCACAACACATGATTAACAGGGCACGACTTATATCTGAAGGTGTAGTATCTCAACAAGAAATAGATGATGCAAAATGATAAGATTCGGTCAATATATTAGCGAAACCGTATTATTACAATTGATACGTGATAAACATCAAGATGTATTAAAGATGTGGAACAAGGGTGACCGGAAATGGGTAGAAGTACGGGGTAAACCTAACTTTGAAATAAAGTTCGATAAGAAAGATCAATTACACAAAGTAATATCGGACCTGGGTAAATCTGCTAATATATCGGATTTTGTTAATGGCGAAGTAGTTGCCGTTAATCCTCGGCACCCACATGCTAAAAAAGCGTTAAAAACAATACAAGGTTTAATGAAATGATCGAAATGATCGAAAGAATGTTCGGTGATACGCTGTGGATATGGACAGCAATCGCTGGATCATTGGTAGGCGCGGCATTTCTCGCCTATTTCAAAGATACAAGAGCGGGTCTATGGTGTTATGCCAAATTAGACAAATTCTTGGATAGTCTCGTGGCTAAATACGGATGGACTTGGCTAGAACAACCTACGGATGCTTGGAGAAAAAAGTATCCGTATGTTACCAAGAAAATTGATGAGCTAGAGGCTCGAATAAAGGAGTTAGAAAACAAATGAAAAAGATCGTAATAGCTATCGCCGTTATAGCTGCTATTGTAGCTGCTATAGCAATTTTCAACAAGGAGGTAATTGAAGAAATTTCTCCTGCGCCTGCACCTGTAGCAGCTCCTGCACCTGTAGCAGCTCCTGCACCAGCGGCAGATGCTCCTGCACCTGTAGCAGCTCCTGCACCAGCGGCAGATGCTCCTGCCCCGGCAGCTAAGCAATGAGCTGGTTAAAGGCTAGGGTTCTAGAAAGAACCTCATCAAACGGCGCTGCTCTGATTGCGGTTGGTGTCGTTATCATCTTAGCTGGTGGGCTTGCAAAATACGCAGCTTATGCAGCTATTGCCTATGGCGCATATCAAATCTGGAAAAAGGAAAAATAAATGGCCACTATCGACGACGAAGCCGCCAAGGCTATTGACGCTAATGGTGATGGTCACGTCTCTAACGAAGAGCTGGCAATGCATCTTGAGTTTAAAAGAAAAGAACTGGAAGATGCTGATGCGCAGCGTGATGCAATGCGCAAGATGACGTGGTTTGCTTTGTTCGGTATGCTTTTGTATCCAGCAACGATCTTATTCACATCGTTTATCGGTGCGGATAAGGCTGCTGAAATTATCGGCGATATTGCTCCAACATACTTTGTAGCTATATCGGCACTAGTAGCTGCGTTCTTTGGCGCAGATGCTATTAAAAGTAGAAAGTCCGAAGATAAATCGGACAAGAAGTAAAATAGCTTATGCGTGGCTTACTTAAAGGGTAGGCCACGCATAAATAGCATTATATAAGTTTTAGGATTATGAGTGATGAGAAAGATTTTCATGGGTTTAGTAGTATTAGCAATAGCTGGTGCATGCCAGCCTGCTTTTGCACAACAAAATACACCAGAAGTAGAACCTATTATTACGGATAACACGAGTAGGATAGATTCGACAACCACGGTGAAATCACCGCCACCATCGGCTATTTCACCAACTATTAATACGTCAAATTCGGATCTATGTACAGTCGGGGTTGCTGGGGCAGTTCAAACCCAGATTTTAGGTTTATCTGCTGGTAAGACAGTTCGGGATATGAACTGTGAAAAGTTAAAGAATGCTAAAACGCTATATGATATGGGAATGAAAGTTGCAGCAGTTTCTGTTATGTGTCAGGATAAGAGAGTATTTGATGCCATGATGAATGCTGGTACTCCTTGTCCATATGATGGTTTAATTGGTCCTGAGGCTAGAGCAGCTTGGCAAGCAGATGAAGAAAAAGCTCCTAAGCCTGAAGATACAATGAGGAGTGTAATGGATGACGACAGTTTGGTCACGAGCATCGGCCTTAGCCTTGTCCTTCTTGTTACTGCCATTCTCAGCGTTATCTGAGACACAAAGTGGAGTATCAGGCAATGCTGCAGCCAATGGTGCTAGATCTTGGGATATGGGGATTGTTCTTCCACCCGAGACTGGATTAATTGTCAATTTTATTCGTTATCGTTACACAGTTGAAAAAGAACAAGCGGATGATTTTACTGTAACTATCTCTAATGATAATGCAGTAGAAACCGGTAAGATATTTTCAAATACAGATGATTGGTCAGGTAAGTCTGGCACAACCATCGATAAAGGACTACCTGTAGCAAATGTACCAAAAGAGTTATGGGGTAAAGGAAGTATAGAGACAACGGGAGAAGGTGAAGTCACGGATGCAGATATTAGATATAGTTATCGTTTCGATGATTGTGTTAATCCAACTGCAAACCCTTTATGCCCTCAGCCCCCTAAGGAAAAAAATCCATTAGACTTAGTACCGCCCCAAGAAGATCCGTTAGAATCGGATGAAGTAAAAGATGCGTTAGCGAAACAGCATGAGGAAGATGAAGAAGAGAAAAAGGCCAAAGAGGAAGAGTCGAAGCTAGACGAAGAAGATAAAAGAAGAAAGCTAGCTAGCGACATTAATCCATTAATGATTGATGCTGCTAAACTCTCTGCTCTCTTTGATCAAATGGCTCTTAAACCTGAATTCGATAATTATTATGCTGTAATTATGGATGGTAAAGTATATGAGGAAACAATTGAAATTAAAGATGCCACATTAAACGATAATCGGAGAGGATTTAAAAGCCTAGCCGAAGATCGAAAATTTAACGAAATAATTCGATCACAGTACGATCGATAGGAGAAAAGAATGCTTAAAAAAGTTCTAGCAGGTTCTTTTTTGGTGTCTATGGCAGTTGTTCCTTTTAGTATGGCGGCATCAGAAGAAGCCCCTATTACAGGATCGGTTGAGTCCAAGTGCTCAATTTTTACAGAAGTACAGGGTGTATATGGAACACCTCTTGCAAGCAGACTTAGCACTGCCCCAGCCGATGGTGGCGTACAACCCATTATCCGCTTTGATGTTGCTTTGGCTGATGCTTATAAGGGTAAGATCTCATATCCAGTTTCTTTCTCATCCTCACCATCTTTGCCTGATACCAAATCTTTCAGTGGAGACGTAGAAGTTTCTTCAGTATCTGATACTGGTATGGCTAACTATGATACGGATAAGATTGAATACGAAAACACCCATGAGTATGACCTAACCGTAGCAGGTACTACTCGTTTTAAGGTTTCATCCCAAATGGACTACGGCGATACAAAGGCTTTACCAGCTGGTAACTATACAGCTTTGGTAGTAGCGGAGTGCATTGCCAAGTAAGGAGTGATTATAGTGGTCATGAGGTTCGTTATAATTTTAGCTGCGATTATGTTATCTAAAGCAGCTATAGCCCACGAGATGGTGCCGGCATATTTAGAATTAAAGTCGGCACCAGTTGATAAAGTATACATGACCACATTTAAGATATTTAATAGACGAAATGATGTAGATTATTATGCGGTATCAGTGTACGATGAAAAATGGAACCAAATCCCGTT
>Ga0222714_10000209_pt1 | contig 69470 bp, 60 predicted proteins | sample C33_3DmetaG_FD_165048 | JGI IMG/M metagenome (GOLD analysis project Ga0222714, IMG submission 165048) | Estuarine water microbial communities from San Francisco Bay, California, United States - C33_3D | ecosystem: Environmental > Aquatic > Marine > Unclassified | place: USA: California... | reverse complement strand
ATGCTCCAATAGCTAGCTCTTTCATAGCTCCGGTTAATAATTCCCAAAAATCTGTAAAAATAGACTGATCTATTAAGGCAATTCTTAGAGCGGAGCACCTTTGTCCAGAGCTTCCAAACGCTGAGCGGATTACATCATCACAGGTTTGTTCTAACAATGCGCTCGAATCAATAATCATTGCATTTAATCCTCCAGTTTCAGCTATCAATGGTATTATCGCGCCTGCTCGAGATGAAATATTTTGATGAATCTTCTTAGCAGTAACTAATGATCCAGTGAATGCGATACCATTAATATTGGGTAGCCTGCTCAAGGTATCGCCTAGTTCACCAGATCCCAAAAATAAATGCAGAGCATCTCTTGGTAGCCCGGCAGTATAAAAGGCTTGTATTAATTCATAAGCTATTAGTGGCGTATGTTCAGAAGGCTTTGCAATGACAGTATTGCCACAGACTAATGCACCCGCAATTTGGCCACAGGTTATTGCTAAGGGAAAATTCCAAGGACTAATGCAAAGAAATATCCCTTTAGGAACAAAAGCCAATGTATTGCTTTCTCCCGTAGGACCCTCCAATGATGTGCTGCTCTGAAGAAGTTTATTTGCTTCCTCAGCATAATATCTAAGAAAATCGACAGCCTCTCTTATTTCATCAATAGAGTCTCTAAGCGTTTTACCTGCTTCATTAATAAGCAAATATAAGAATTGATCTCTATTCTTCTCCAAAGCACTTGCTAGTGCCTGCAAAACCTGGGCCCTTTTTTGAACATCAGTTGTTTGCCATGCCTTTGAAGGCAACATAAAGGAAAGAGCTTGGGGTAATTCCTTACTAGGGCATTGAATGTCACCCAGTTTTTTTGAAGTTCCAATAATCTTTCTTTCAGATACATCGGTATGAGTAATTGAAAGAGTAGTTAGCGATTTTGCCTTATAAGATTGATTCCCCAAGATCTTGAGAGATTTGGTCAATTCGTCAAGGTTAATTTTCTCACTCATATCAAACCCCTGAGAGTTCAGTCTGTTATTGAAAAGCTTATCAGGATTAGATAAAAAAGACGTTCGATTTTTTTTAGCTAAGATTTTTGCAAGAGGTGATCTTGTCAAAATCTGGGGCTCAAGAGATTTATCAAAGAGCCTATTAACAAATGAGCTATTTGCACCGTTTTCTAGCAGCCTTCTTACAAGGTATGGAAGCAAATCTTTATATGCCCCAACTGGAGCATAAATGGATACTTCAGGAAAGTTTTCTAATATCTTGGCAGCATTCTTATATATTAATTCCCCCATTCCAAACAACCTTTGGAATTCAACTGTTTTATTATGTTCAACTGCTAAATTATGAATTGCAGCTATGGTATGAGCGTTATGAGATGCAAATTTGCATCTTAGCTCCTTTGCTTGCATTAATTTTTTTGCACAAACTAGATAATTAAGATCTGTATGATTTTTTGAAGTAAAAACAGGGTAGCCTTCATAGCCTTTAATTTGGGCTTGTTTGATTTCATAATCCCAATAGGCACCTTTTACTAATCTTACGTGAATACCGGGACGTTTTTGGGCTTCTTTGCTCATAAACTCAATGACATTTAGAGCTCTCTTTCCATAAGCTTGAACAGCAATACCCATGTCCTGCCAATTTTTGAGCTTATCGTCATCAAGTATTGCTTTTACTATTAATAAGCTTAGCGTGAGTCTATCTTGCTCCTCTGCATCAAGAGTAATCTCTACATTTAACGATGCAGCTAGTCTGCAAAGCTCTATTATTTTAGGAACTAGTTTTGAAATAACTATAGATTGCTTGTGGGTGAAATAATTAGGTTCAAGTGCTGATAATTTAATTGAAATGCCATGCTTGCATTTGCTTGCTTTATTTAAAGATCCGATCGCAGTAATTGCCTCCTCATAAGCACGATAATAATTGTTAGCCTGAGTAGAATTTCTTGCTGCCTCCCCAAGCATATCAAACGAGCAGGGCGATTGATTTACAAGATCAAGCTTTTTTAATGCATCTATAGAAGCAGCGCATACAAATTCTTTACTTATAATTTGCATAGCCATTAAGACCGCTTCTCTGATTGGCATCTCTCCTGATTTGGTAATAAGCTTTTCCAACCAATCATTCTGCAGCTTAGGTTTAACGATTTTTCCAGCAATCAACAGACCCCAAGTCGCTGCATTTACTAAAAGGCTGTCTGATTTATTTAAATGCTCTTTCCATTTTGAATGCGACAGCTTTTCTTGAATGAGCTCATCTCTAGTCTTGTTATCAGGGATTCTCAGCAACGATTCTGCCAAACACATCAATGCAACACCCTCTTTATTAGAGAGACCATATTCAGCAAGAAAGGCATCGAGTTTAGTTTGTTTAGATTTTTGGGATCTGCACGCTGAGACAATAGCGGCAGCATTTGATTCAATTAATGGGTTGCTTAGAAAATTAGCTTCACTAAGCAGCTTTTCAAGCAGCAGCGCTTCGTCTTCAAACTTATTTAAGCTTAGGTCTTTAAAAGTTTCCATTGCAAAACTTTTAAATAATTTTGAAGTTTAAGCTTCCTACATTCTCAATCTCAGCAACAACTTTGTCACCTTTATTGAGCGGTCCCACCCCTTCTGGTGTGCCTGTAAAGATTACATCGCCAGGCTTCAAAGTAACTTGTTGAGAGAGGATTGAGATTAAGCTTGCTATATCCCATTCCATCATGGAGATATTACTCTCCTGTTTAGTTTCACCGTTAACAGAGAGAGTAATTTTTGCATTATTTAGCATGGCTTTATTTTGAGAAATTTCAGATATGGGTCCTGAATAATCAAAGCCTTTGGATAAGTCCCATGGCTTGCCTGCATTTTTAAACTCATTTTGTAAGTCTCTCTTGGTTAGATCGACTCCTACGGCATAGCCATAAATTAAGTCAGCAACCTGATCTCTTGTAACGTTAGCACCACCCTTATGAAGAAAGACTACCAATTCAACTTCATGATGCAAGTTATTTGTTTTAGAGGGGTATGGAATCTCATTGACCTGAGTCAATGCTTGAGGAGGCTTGGAAAAAAAGAACGGTTCTTTCTTATCAACTTCAGAGCCCATCTCTTTGGCATGAGCAGCATAATTTTTTCCGACGCAGTAAATTTTACCTACCGGAAACAATGAAGTTTCATCTTTAATTTTCATTCCTCGGATGGTTGGAGGAAAAATAAATTCCATTTGGGTGTTATTGGTCATCTAAAATATCTCCCGATTCGTACTATAATAAATCACTATGTCAAAAGATGCTCTAGAGCTAATCAAAAGAGGTATTGATGAGTTTATCGGTGAACAAGAGCTTGTTGCTAAGCTAGCAAAAAAGAAGACCTTAATTGTAAAAGCTGGATTTGACCCAACTGCACCTGATCTACATCTAGGTCATACGGTTTTGATTAATAAATTAAAACATTTCCAGGATTTGGGGCATAAAGTGATATTTTTGATTGGAGATTTTACAGGGATGATTGGCGATCCCTCAGGTAAAAATAAAACGCGTCCAACATTAAATAGCGCAGACATCAAAGAAAACGCAAAAACCTATAAAAAACAAATATTTAAAATACTTGATCCTAAGAAAACAGAGGTTTTATTTAATTCAACCTGGTGCAAAAAACTTGGCGCTGAGGGAATAATAAAGTTGGCTGCAAATTACAATCTAGCAAGAATGCTAGAGCGAGAAGACTTCAATACTCGCTATAAGAACAACCAGAGTATTGCCATTCATGAATTTTTGTATCCATTAATCCAGGCCTATGACTCCATAGCCCTTGAGGCGGATATTGAACTAGGGGGCACGGATCAAAAATTTAACCTACTTGTTGGACGTGAAATGCAAAGAGCTTATGGGCAAGACCCACAAGCTGTCATCACTGTTCCTATTCTTGAGGGGCTTGATGGCGTAAAAAAAATGTCCAAATCTTTAGGAAATTATGTTGGTATAGATGAACCGCCAACTGATATGTTTGGGAAAATCATGTCTATTTCTGATGAACTAATGTGGCGGTGGTTTGACCTGCTAAGCTTTAGATCCAATAAAGAGATTGTTGCATTAAAAAAAGATCAGGCAGCTGGCAAAAATCCAAGAGATATTAAAATACTTCTAGCCAAAGAGCTCATTGAACGTTTTCATTCTGAAAAAGATGCGCAAGAAGCAGAGGCTGCCTTTATTAATAGATTTCAAAAGGGCATCCTGCCTAACGATATCGAAGAACTGAAGATGCAAATAGATGGGGATGAAATTGCTTTACCAAATCTACTCAAAGATGCTGAGATGGTATCAAGCACGTCTGAAGCTATGAGAATGATTAAGCAGGGCGCAGTTAAAATTGATGATATCAAGGTTGAAGATCCTCAAATATCCATTAAGAAAAGCACCAAGGCAATATTCCAAGTTGGCAAAAGAAAAATTAAGAAAATTGATATAACTTAATTAGATTGAATTTAGTTGCTCATACTTGTTAAAGCCAATCCATAGATATCAGCTATTTCCTCAATTTGCTTACTTCTTGGGGTACCTGCTCCATGACCGGCTCTGGTTTCAACTCTTAGTAAAATTGGATTCTCACAAGTTTGAAGATTTTGAAGTCTTGCAGCAAATTTATAAGAATGCGAAGGCACGACTCGATCATCTCTTTCTGATGTCGTTACCAATGTTGGTGGATAGCAAACATTTTCTTTAATATTATGATATGGAGAATAACCAAGCAGGTTTCTAAAATGGACAGGATCCTGTGGTGAGCCATAATCCGATTCCCAGGCCCAACCAATAGTAAATTGATTAAATCTTAGCATATCCATTACGCCTACTTGAGGAATAGCAAATCCGAATGTATCTGGATATTGCAGCATCGTTGCGCCTACCAGCAGCCCACCATTTGATCTACCTTGGATCGCAGTAGTTGCAGGAGAACCAAATCCCTTGGCATGTAAGTACTTTGCAGCGTAAGCAAAATCATCAAAAACATTTTGTTTGTTTAGTAACATACCGTCTTGATGCCAAGCTTCTCCATATTCAGAACCGCCTCTTAAATTTGCAAGCGCAAAGACGCCTCCTTGATTCATCCAAGCTAAGAAACGCTTAGAAAAACTTGGTAATTGTGAGATATCAAACCCACCATATCCATATAACAAAATGGGGGTGGACTCTGTGATAGCAATATTTCTCTTATGGCTAATATGAAGCGGGACTTTGGTTCCATCTTTCGATGTATAAAACACCATATTCGATTGGTAATTTCTAGCATCAAATCCGGGAAGTTTCTCTTCCCAAAAGAGAGATTTTTCACCAGTAGTGAAATCAATTTCAAAGATTTGGGTTGGTTGCACAATATTGGTGAAGCTAAAATAGGCAGAGCTATCACTCAACTTCCCATATGGCCCTGAAATTGTTCCATGCGACTCCGTTTCCAAAGTTGCATGATAATTCCCTTCTTTATCAAAATATTGAACTTCAGAAAAAGTGTCTTTTAAATAGTTGATAACAAAGTGTCCAAAGATAATATCTACTCCATTGATAGCCATATTAGATTCAGGGATTACGTCTTGAAATCCGCTTTCAATATCATTGACATCTAATTTCACAACTTTGCCGTTAGGCGCATTATGATCTGTATAGAACCACAGAGTGTTTTCAAAAGAATCTATAAAGGAATAATCGGCAACAAAGTCAGAAACCACCGGGATAAAAACTTCACTAGCATATTCAGCAATTGCAATTAAATTTCTTTCATCGGTTCCTTTCGATGTGTATAAGATTTTATACAAACCGTCATCAGATACTTGCACTGACCAAGATAGTTTAGAATCACTCTGATCTTCTTTAACTATTCTATCCTCGCTTTGCATGGTTCCAATGATATGAAACATAACAGCTGGACTTCTATTGAGATCTGCCAATGCTTCATTTTCTGGAGCAGGATATTTGTTATAGAAAAATCCAGAGCTATCTGGTGCCCATTCGGCTCCAGAAAATTTTGACCACTCTATGGTGTCAGCAAGCTCATCACCAGTTTCTATGTCTAGCACTTTCCATTTTCTCCAGTCTGACCCACCATCAGAGATTGCAAAGGCAATCAATTTTGCACTTGGACTTACACTAGTTGAAGCTAAAGCAACAGTTCCATCTGATGAAAAAGTGTTTGGATCAAGCAGGACTCTAGCTTCGCATGAATCACAATCTTTGATCATTAGTTTGCTTTGTTGCCATTCTCCAGAGTTGAAATAATAAAAAGTCTTATTTTGCACCTTGAAGGGAGTGCTGATTGATTCGCTAACCCAGATATCTTCAAGATTTTCTTTAATAGCGTCTCTGCTTGAATTAGCTAAAAAGGTTTCAGTAAAAGTATTTTGTTGATCTACCCATTCCTTCACTTCAGTTGAGGTAAAGTCTTCAAGCCAACGGTAAGGATCTGATACCAATGTTCCATGATAATTGTCTGCATGTTGAACTGTTTTGCTATGCGGCATTTTGATTTCTTGCCCACACGACACAACGAGTAAAAGTGAAAAAATAATTGAAGCTTTATTAAACATGCGAGAGGCCCTTAAACTATAATTAAGTTATGAATCAGCTTATTCTAGCAATTAACTATTGCAGAGAACATTTTTCAGTATTATTTTTCGGAATAGCTCTGCCTGCTGTTGCAGTGGATCTTGCTTCATCTTTTTATTTTTTAAATCTCGGTCTTGATGGCTCCATGTCTGACTCAATGATTATTGAGCTTATACAAGAAACAGCATTACCAGCAGCTATCGTATTGCTAGTCTCAATCTGCATTAGTACGACATTCAGCGGAGCAGTAATTTTGGCTTATAGGGATATTGATAATGGAACGACGGTAAATATTTTAAATTTATATTTTGTTGCCTTTAGACGCTTTATTACCTTGCTTGGAGTTTCGTTATTGCAGGGCTTCATATTTGGTTTTGGCTTATTGTTATTAGTGCTTCCAGGTTTTTACTTTCTTGGTAGACTAGGAATGTCAACATCTTATGTAATGCTTGGAGGCCAGAAAGCTTTTGAAGCACTTGGAAATGCATGGGAGAACTCTGATGTGCATGGAGTCAGATTATTCTTTTTATGTCTATTTTTCCTTGGAGTTCAATTATTATTTGGTTTGGTCGGCAGCTTAATTATTCAAGAAGAGAATGTCATATTTATAGTGTTAACTACTATAGTTAAATATATAACCACCATCCCTTTGACCTATCTTTTTTACTCATTATATAAGTCTCTTAATCCTTCTTCTTATTAATACTAGTTATTGTCAGTTAACTCCGACAAAGGTAGAATGCAGCTTCCAATTTTTTGGGTCTGTAGCTCAGTTGGTTAGAGCGCACCCCTGATAAGGGTGAGGTCGGTGATTCGAATTCACCCAGACCCACCAATGTTATGATTACTAAATGAAAATTAATCTAACATTATTAACCATTCTCTTTTTTATTGCACAATCTTGCAGCAAGCCTGATCAGTATCAAGTTAACTTAAACCAAAGCAGAGCTTTTTTAGAAGCCAATCTTCTTGAAGAGGGAACTTATGAGGTAGAGTTAGGACTTCAATATCAAGTTTTGAAATCTGGCGATCCTGCTGGTAAAAATCCAAGCACCACAGATACAATCACAGCGCATTTTCACGGAACTCTGATTGATGGATCGGTGTTTTGGAGCTCAGTAGAAATGGGAGAGCCATTGACAGTTGAGCTCTCAAAGCTAATACCTGGATGTCAAAAAGTTCTCTCTTTAATGAGACCCGGAGATATTTGGAGAGCATATATTGATCCAGAGCTTGCTTATGGCATAGAGGGAAGGCCCTCTATTCCTCCAAATTCAGCCTTAATATTTGAGATCGAATTAATTTCTATAAACCAATAAGGTAGAATTTACTTAGGTATGTTCGATATTCTTATAGCACACATAAAAACTTGGAGGATGGTTTGGTTTGGCTTAATCTTTATTGGAAGCATTCTCAATGCGCTTGCGGCAAAACTGGAGCTAATCAATCAGCTACCTAACATCACCTACTGGTGTTTTTTTATAGGTCTTGTCATCGGTATGGTTGCTAAGATCAGGGGGAAATGGCTATGGAATTAGATCGCCATCTACCCGATGAATTTTCATTTGAAAAAGAAAAAGCTATAGCCAAGAGTTTATCCACAAGATTTCAATGGGAGATGATTGCTATTGGTGTCGGCCAGGCTTCGATCTTTCTGAGCCTCTGGCCGCTTACCTTGATGGGTTATGTTCCTCTCTGGGCTGGTTTTTTGATTGCAACGCTTTGTGCGTGTTTTGCCTATTTGCCCTCCCACGAGGCGCAGCATGGTAATTACTCCAGAGGTAATCCTAAGCGGAGATGGATTGATTCGCTTGTGGGAAACCTCACTTTGGTTACCTTAATTTATCCTTATGAGATTTTAAGAGTCACCCACATGAAGCATCATGCCTATACCAATCATCCTGAAAAGGACCCAGATTATAAAAACCAGCATGCGAGCTCGATTGCTAAGTTAGCTGTTCAAGTTCTTGATGGCACAACGGTTGATTATTCAAAGTACGTAGAAGTTTTTGCTGAAGATGCAGCATTTCAAAAAGGTTTCAAGAAAGGCGCGATCATTGGGTTAACATACAGAGCAATCCTAATGATCGCAGTTTTTATGCTCCCGTTGCACACATTATTCTTATGGTGGCTGCCCGCAAAATTAGGCACTATATACACTACTACCTTTTTCTCATGGTACCCTCACCTAAACACCGAACAAGGACGCTACAAAGACACTAGATTTTGGCAGCATTGGATGCCAAGGTATATTAATCACTCCATGCAGCTTCACTTTATACATCATCTTCATCCAAGCATTGGGCATTTTGATGAACCAAAAGCAATTGAGGTATTAAAGCCTTTCCTGATTGCTAGAGGAGTTCCAGGAGCTGAGGCAATCCCAGATAGGGTTAGATATAATCCACTTATAAAGATCTAATAAACTTTAAAGAGGCTCTCTTAGGCTTTCTACCAATTCAAAAATTTCTTTTGGAGGCTGATTAGAAATCTTGCTAACCACGCTTGCTATCAAGAAATTAATTGCTGCACCAAGTATTCCTATCCCCTCAGGAGAAATGCCCATTAGCCAAAATGATGCATAGTTGAGTTCAGGTGAGATAAATTTAAACCAAAGGATATAGCCCAGAGTGAATATCAAACCAGATAACATCCCAGCAATGGCTCCTTCTTTGCTTACAGACTTTGTAAATATCCCCAATACCAGGACCGGAAATATAGTTGCTGCGGCTAATCCAAATGCCAACGCCACTACCTCAGCCACAAAAGCTGGTGGATAAATTCCAAATAATCCTGCAATTACAATGGCCACAGCAGCCGCTAATCTTGCAAAGAATAATTCTTCTTTTTCTGTGATTTTTGGTCTTAGAATTTTCTTCATTAAATCATGTGATATAGCAGCTGAAATAACCAAGAGTAAACCAGCAGCTGTTGATAGAGCTGCTGCCAAACCGCCTGCAGCAATTAGCGCAATAACCCAACCTGATAGCCCAGCAATTTCAGGATTAGCCAATACCACAATATCTCTATCTATATATACTTCATTAGTGCTGCTGGAATTAGATTTATTACTTAGCGGCCTAGGATTATTTGTGTTTAGCCTGGTTACGAACTCTGGTTTTTGGGGGATAAATGCATCGCCACTTGCATAAGTGATTTTTCCATCTAGATTTTTATCTTGCCAAGCTATAAGTCCAATCGACTCCCAATTTTTAAACCAATCGGGAGTTTCTTGATAGGTTTTATCTTGGATGGAATCAATTAAATTTAATCTCGCAAATGAGGCAACAGCAGGAGCTGTTAAATATAAGATAGCAATAAAGAGGAGGGCATACCCCGCAGACTTTCTAGCATCCGATATTTTTGGTACCGTAAAAAACCTTACTATCACATGAGGAAGGCCGGCTGTTCCAGCCATCAATGCTGCGGTGATACAGAAGATATCGATTTTTGACCTTTGGAATTCAGTGTAGGCGCCAAAACCTAAATCGGTAGATACCCGATCAAGTTTATCTAAAAGGTATTCAGAGGAACCTACCAAGGTATCACCAAATCCAAAGACAGGATTGGGATTGTTTGTCATCATAATTGAAATAAAGATAGCAGGCACCAAGTAGGCAAAAATGAGAACACAGTATTGTGCTACTTGGGTATAAGTTATTCCTTTCATACCTCCTAGCACGGCATAGAAGAAAACAATGCCCATCCCAATAATAACTCCTGTATTAATGTCTACCTCAAGGAATCTAGAAAATACTATTCCAACACCTCGCATTTGCCCTGCAATATAAGTAAACGAAATTACTATCAAACAAATCACTGCAACAAGTCTTGCTAGATTTGAGTAATATCTTGTTCCAATAAAGTCAGGAACGGTATATTGGCCAAATTTTCTTAAATACGGAGCAAGCAACAGAGCCAATAAGACATACCCTCCTGTCCAACCCATAAGATAAACAGAGCCGTCTCTCCCCATAAATGCAATCAATCCTGCCATTGATAAGAAAGAGGCTGCTGACATCCAATCAGCTGCAGTCGCCATTCCGTTTGCTACCGGATGAACGCCTTTTCCAGCAACATAAAAGTCATTGGTTGAGCTGGCTTTAGACCAAATTGCAATTCCTATGTAGAGAAGAAAAGTAACACCTACAAATATATACGTCAGGAGTTGAGTACTCATTTGTCTTTCTTGCTAAACTTTTTATCTACTCGATTCATAATTCCTGCATACAGGAAGATAATAATGACGAAACCAATAATGCTTCCTTGTTGAGCAAACCAGAACCCCAATTTGAAACCACCTAATCTATAGGTATCCATCGCATCTGAAAACATAATTCCAAAGCCAAGCGAGATTAAGAACCAAATAATCAGTAAGACGCTAATCACGGTAACATTAATTGTCCAATACGACCTATTTTTTTTCATGCTTTATAACTTAAATGGGTAAAATGATTTTACCGTATAAAAATTATCATAGTCAGTGAAAAAATTTGATGTAGTAATTGTTGGGGCAGGCATGGCTGGCATGCTTGCTGCGATTGAGTTGCGTAAGCAAGGCTACAAAAATTTAGCCCTTTTTGAAAAAGCAGATAATGTTGGTGGAACATGGCGTGAAAACACCTACCCAGGTCTATCTTGCGATGTTCCAGCTCACCATTACACCTATAGTTTTGCCCGAAACCCTCATTGGTTAAAGACTTATGCTTCCGGATCTGAAATACAAAAGTATTTTGAATCTATCTACGAATCATACAACCTTAAAGAATGCATTCAATTTAACTCAGAGGTCTCTAAACTATCATTTGATGGCGACTATTGGGTATTAGACTTTCTTGAACAAGAAGCTGTAACAGCAAAAGCTGTTATTGTTGCTACAGGAGTTTTGCATCATCCAAAAATTCCAACTTTGAATGGTCAGGATATCTTTCAAGGCAAGCAATTCCATAGTGCTAAGTGGGAAGACGATCTTCCACTAGAAAATCTAAAGGTGGGCGTCATAGGCAACGGCTCTTCTGGGATACAAATTGTTTCTGCATTAGCCAAAGAAGCTAAAGAAGTTTATCACTTTCAAAGAACTGCTCAATGGATGATGCCACTAGAAAATCTTTCCTTTTCTAATGAGCAAAAGTTAGCTTTTGCAGATCCTGATCTCTTAGCCCAGGCAATGGATTTTGAAGGCTATGCAGCTGCAGTGGATAGATATTCTCATGCACTAATAGATATGCAATCAGAAGCCGCCCATGAAATGGCAATGTATTGTCAAATGAACCTAGATAGAGTGCTGGATCCTGAATTAAAGAAATTGCTAACTCCTGATCACAAACCACTTTGCAAAAGATTAATTTGGTCCTCAGAGTATTATGATGCTATTCAAAAACCACATGCTCACCTAATCACTGATTCCATTTCTCACATTAACCAAACTGGCATTGTCACAGATACTGAAGCAATAGATTTAGATGTTATTGTCTATGCGACGGGATTTGATACCAGCATGTTCATGAGACCTATAAATATTCTGGGATTGAACAGCATAACCTTAGAAGACTATTGGCAAGAATATCCCAAAGCCTATTACTCAATTGCAATGCCGGGTTTTCCTAATCTATTTATGCTCAATGGACCCAACGGCCCTGTAGGCAATTTTTCATTGATAGATATCGCTGAGCAGCAGATGCAATACATTTCTCAATTGATCACATTGCTCTTTCAAGGCCAGACAAAATATATTCATCCAAAAATAGATGCCACTGAAAAATACGAGTTTGCCAGAGAAACTGCTGCCAAAAAAACTGTCTGGTATCTTGGGGGCTGTAATAGCTGGTATCTCAATAGCGCAGGGATTCCTGCAAGCTGGCCTTGGACCTATGGCAGGTTCGTCGAGGCCATGCAAACACCGGCTCTGGAAGATTTTGAAATCGTTAGTAATTAACGAGCTATCTCTATTTCAGCAAGTATATTTTTAGCCTCAGCAACTTTTTCAAGATTCCACAAGAAATACCTTGAATCTACAGAGATGGTTCTGGCTTCTGGGATATATTTGTAATCTGAAATAATAGTTTCAATCATTCCATCGAAGGCTAAGCCCACCAATTCAAAATCTTTATTAATAGTTGCTGAACCAGAGTTACCATTGGTTATATCTAAGTCTGAGATAAAATTAACTGGGACCGAACTAACATCTTTAGCAACATAGGTTCCGTAGTCTTTTTTCTGAATAAGTGACCTTAAATTCTCAGGAGCATTAAATGGAGCTTCTCCTCGATGCTTTTCTAGGATACCTTCTAAGCTTGTGAAAGGTTTATATGCAATGCCATCTTGGAGTTCTAAACCCATCACATTTCCATAGGTTACTCTAAGAGTTCCGTTAGCATCTGCGTAGAGTGGCTTATTCATTTTTTGATAATAATCTTTTAAAAGTTTTATGAATGTTGATCTGAGCTTTTGTCGCTCTGCTCTCTCGGCATCGTATTGCTTCTCGTATTCTTTGGATTCTGCATAAATACTTTCTATAAAATTGATTAATGGATCTTCTAATGTAATTATTTCTTCAAATGATTTTTCAAATAATTCCAGCATTTTAGTTGGGTCTGAAAATTCAGAAGAATAGAGTTGATCCACTACTGCAAGAGTTTCCTCCCGAGAGCCATCAAGTTTGAGAGCTCTACTAAATTCAGGCCTTCGGAGATTTGCATTGAAATCTTTGTAGGTTGCTAATCTATCTATGAATATGGCTTTATCAATTTTTGCCTCAAACCTATATTGCGCTGATTTAATTGAATTCTTAATTCTGTTTTGATCTCGTTCTTGATAGCCGCTATCTCTTTCCTCATTTGGTTTCCTGCGTTCGTCTGCATTTTTAAAGATACTAAATACATACGAAATCAGGGAAGAATTCCCGTAATACGTTTCAGCTAAATACCTGTCTTGTTGCTCTTTAATAAGGTCAAGCAACAAAGCTAAGTCATTTTTTTCAGCGGAACTAGCGTTGCTTTCAACATAGCCCATGAATTCATCCCACTTAATTTTTTCTGAATCTAAAAGTCCAAATCTTTGTGAGCCTTCGAGCTGTCCTGCAATTTTCTTGTAGTAATTCTCATATCCGCTCTTTAGGCCTCTGTATTTAAGAGTCGCTGCTTCATCTCCTTTGGTATTTTCTTCGATTAATTTTATGCCGCGTTTTAAGAACTCAATGCTTCTTGCAAAGCCTTGAGTTAAGTCATAGTTTATTTCTGCAAAGGTTTGCAATCTGTTGGTAGATCCTGGGTAACCAATGATCATGACAAAATCTCCATCAGAGACACCTTTTGCAGATATTTTTAAATATGTCTCTGGACTAAACGGCACATTAGCCTGATCAAATTCTTTGCTGGAGCCATCCGGAGCTACATAGGCTCTCAATAAGGCAAAATCTCCTGTATGCCTTGGATACATCCAGTTATCTATCTCTCCTCCATATTCTCCTATAGAGCTCGGAGGCGCATAAACCAAACGCACATCCTTAATGACGGTTTGGACCTCAAGCTTATATGTCTCCCCCCCAAAAAAACTTCTAACTCGGCAGCGAATACTTGAGTCTTTTTCACAATTGCTGACTATATTTTTTGAATTTTGCTCGATAATTTCAGCTTTAGATACATAGTCTTCTGTTTCTAAAGTGCCTGCAAGTACTTCATCAGTAATCTCGGTACTTGAAGTTGTTATAAAGACTCTACTGCCAGGAGGAGATGGTTTTTCATCTTCATAATTAGAAGCAGTAAAGCCTGTTGCAAATAAATCATCTTCATTAGTTGAGTTATATTGTAAGTAGGAGCTTTCCACACAGTGATAATTAGTGGCTATTAGGCCATTTGGCGAGACAAAGGCTGCTGAACAGCCCCCAATACTTACAATTGCATTCATGGGGAATTCAAATAGATCGCTTATGGAGTTTACATTCTTATTAAAGCCAGCTGCTCGCAGTTCGTTTTTTAATGATGGCATTTGATGGGGTTCCCACATACCTTCTCTAGCAACCAATAAAAGGGGCAACAAAATTAAGGCAGAAAAAATAAGTCTCATACTATCTCCAAAGAATCGGAGAGGTATTTTAATGCATATAAGGGTAAAATGTTTTTTCAAGACAAATATGAGCATTGGCTTATGAGATACTTTCATCTAGTTTTTTTTGTACTTATTTCTTTAGGAGCAAATACCATGGATAAACCCATAGCAATAGTGTTGCACGGGGGTGCAGGCTGGTTTGCAAATCTATCGGATGACCAACAATCTGCTATCAAAGACAAGATGAAAGAAGCAATGGATGCAGGCTATAGCATCTTGGCCTCTGGCGGAGCCAGTTCAGATGCAGTAATTGCATCCATAACTATTCTAGAAGATAGCCCTCTCTTTAATGCAGGCAAGGGATCTGTATTTACCTCTGAGGCCACCCAAGAAATGGATGCTTCTATAATGCGAGGCGATGATCATGCTGCGGGAGCTGTAGCTTCGGTATCTGTTGTTAAGAATCCTATAAAACTTGCAAAACATATTATGGAAAATACTCCGCATGTCATGTTTGCAGGCGAGGGCGCTGAGGCCTTGGCAAAATCAGGGGGTCTTGAGATAGTAGATCCAGACTATTTCTATTCTCAGGAAAAATTTGAAGCATTGCAGCGAGCTCAATCTAAGCAACATTTAAAAGAAGACAAACTGGGGACAGTTGGTGCAGTTGCTTTAGATAAATTTGGAAATATCACTGCAGGCACTTCAACCGGGGGCATGACGAATAAGCTTCCTGGAAGAGTAGGTGACTCACCCATTATTGGAGCGGGCACCTGGGCTGATAATGAATCTTGTGGCGTTAGTGCAACGGGCCATGGAGAATTTTTTATTAGGTACAACGTATCCAAAGAGATTTGCGATCGAGTGAAATATTTAGGTAAAAGTATTAGAGATGCCTCGGATCAATTAATTTCTGAGCTTAAAGCAATTGAAGCAGATGGAGGAGTTATTGTGCTTAATAAAAAAGGAGAGGCCGCTATGAGCTTTAATACTCCTGCTATGGCTAGAGCCTATAAAGGACCCGATCAAGAACTTGTTGAGATTTACCGCTAATAAAAGTTTTCAGAATTAAGTAAGACTTCTTTTGGTAGTGAGAAGCCATTTCTGTTGATTTCCCAGCTCTTACTTACTAACTTTGTTTGAAGTTTTGCATAATAATGGGGAAACTTTCCTGCTCTTTCTCCTTTCGGGATAGGATCTTCAAAGATTAGTTCCTCTCCAAGTTCAAGAGATTTAAATTCCAACAAAATTAAGTTATCAAAGCCATTAAAATAAAAAGCCAAGGTTCCCGCTAATTGATTAGAGGTTGAAAGATGGATAAATCCATCTTGTTGATCAAGGTTGGTGGTAATTTCTCCGGTTTTCTTTGCATTGTCCCATTCCTCGAGTGTGAGGATTTTATAGACCCTTTCATTCATAATTTTTTCCTTCTCTAAAGAGCAAGACGATATGAAAATCACGCTTACAAAAAATACTAATCTCAGCAATAACAGTCTTTGGCTCATTTTTGATCAGATTTCATGATTTCTGTATCTACGCAATCAAAATAGTCTTGATGCTCTGAATGTTTATCGGTAAGTATATCCTTACCATTTACTATTAAAGGCGTGTTGGGCCCGGTCAAATTAGTGGCAAGGCACTGATGCATAATGGATCCCATTTCACCCTCTACACCAATTACTTCAACTTCATCAATTTGAACGACTTGATGATTCACGATCTTATATTCTGGAGTTGTACACCCCTGAATAATGACTATAAACCCAAGAAGCAGTTTAGAAAAATTAGGTTTTAAGATTCTGAATTTCTTTCTCAAGTTCTCTAACTCTAGCCTCTAGCTTTTGAAGTTCAGCCTGTTTAACAAAGCCGGAGTCTTTCATAAATTTTTCTAATGCAGGTTTAAGCATTTTTTCCATATTCTTAAGATCGCCTGCCATTTTTAAGGGGTTAAACATTTGATTGCCTCAATTATTTAGAATTAATTTTCTCATGATATTATAAGGATATCTATCGGGAGGATGATGATATGAGTTTCGCTTCTTATACAGATGCAATTGCCAAACCCTTTATGGGGATTACGCCTTGGATTTTAAGACTTTCTTTTGCCACAAGCTTTGTATTACATGGCTTAGGTAAATTCCCTATGCCAGCAGATGGCTTAGTTAGATTATTTGAAAGTAAATCGATATTTATGCCTGAACTTACTGCATCCTTGGTAGCTATGGGCGAAGTTGGAGCAGGAGCTTTAATCATTATTGGTGGTATCTTTGGCACCACTCTTGGGCATACTCTTACCAGGCTTGGGGGAGGTATGGGGCTAGTTATTATGATAGGTGCTTTATCAATAGCTCATGCGGATTGGTTCATTACCCAGAAGTTATTTATGAGTGAGCAAATCTTCTTGCTAGCATTGGCTTTATATTTTGCGATTAGAGGCAATAACTAGAAATATACATTGATTTTTAAATGAGAATGATTATCATTCTCATGCATGAAACATTTTGCTTTATCTTCATTCTTCTCGGCTTTTTGTTTCATTTTACTTGGAATATTATCTCAATCACTTTCAGCAAAAGTTGATTTAAATCTTGAATACATAGAGCAGATTTACATAATTGGAACTAAACAAGATGCTGTGCAACTTCCCGGTTCTGGGACTGTTATTTCAAATGAGGATCTAAAAAAACTCGCAGATACCGATATTCAGAAAATACTATTATTAGTTCCTGGTCTTTATTTTCGTAGCGAAGAAGGTTTTGGATTGCGTCCTAATATCTCTATTAGAGGAACGGCGCCAGACAGGTCTGGAAAAATTACAATCATGGAAGATGGCATTCCAATCGCTCCAGCTCCTTATACTGCTCCTGCAGCATACTACTTCCCAACTGCTGGCAGAATACATGCTGTTGAAGTATTAAAAGGACCAGCATCTATTCGACAAGGCCCAAGCAACATCGGTGGAGTTATTAACCTAATCAGCACACCTATTCCCGAGAACCATACTGGAATGCTAGTGCATGAATTGGGTGACAATGGGTTTCAGCGCACACATTCCTACGCAGGTTTTAATAGAGATCATGTGGGGGCAATGTTGGAAGTGCATCATAGCAATACTGACGGCTTTGACATCATCCAGTATCTTGGGGGCAATACTGGGTTTGATAAGTCTGATTACCTTGCCAAATTGAGACTTAATACTGCAAAGAATTCTGACAAATACCATGAAGTTTTATTCAAGCTTAAAACCAGCAATGAGCTCTCTAATCAAACATACGTTGGCTTAACTCAGGCTGATTATTTTCGTAATCCAAGAATACGGTATGGACTGAGTCATTTTGATGAAATGGATAATGACCATGATTCGTTGCAACTTAATTATCTCTTTGAATTTCGGGACTTTAGATTAACGGCAGTATATTTTGATAACGAATTTTCAAGAGATTGGTTTAAAGTTGAAAATATTCATGGACAAAGCATTAACGGTATTTTAAGTGCTGCCAACCGAGGAGATATCCTTGCAACTGGTATTTTAAATAACACTATCCCGAGTGAAATTTTAATGAAGCATAACTATAGAAATTATGATGCTTCAGGCATAAATCTCTCAGCTGCCTTAGATTTAGATATCCACACGTTTACAATCGGTTATCGAGACATGAAAGATGAAGAGGATAGACAGCAATCCTATGAAACCTTTAACCAATATGGCGATGGAACCTATAGCTCTTTGAGCCCTGTTTTTTTTGTGGGTGGATCTGATAATAGCCGGAGAGAGACAGAGGCAAAAGCTTTTTATATTGAAGATGAAGTTGAGCTTGAGAGATTATCCTTAACATTGGGTTATCGCTCAGAAGAATATTCGAGATCAGAAATACGTTGGAGCGATGTCCTTAGAAATAAGATTTTGTATCTGCCAAAGACCATAAAGGGTAATTACGACCTTTGGGGATTTGGCGCTACCTTTGATATCTCAAAGAGCAGCAAATTAGTTTTTGGATTTCACGAAGGAAGATCCCCTGTATTCGGAGATGACGCTGAGGCCGCTGATAATTTTGAGTTAGGGATAAGGTTGGACCAAGAAAATTTTGACTTTGAATTTTTTTTATTTCAATCTAATTATTCTAATCTTGTAGCCGAATGCAAAAATTCTGATGGTGGAGAATGTAACACCGGCGATGCTTTCAGCGGAGGAGCAGTTGATGTTCAAGGAATTGAAGTTACTGGCTCTATACTTATTGAAAGGGATAGAGCTTCATATCCAATAGCATTTCAATATACAAAAACCGATTCAGCATTTAACAATTCCTTTGAGAGTGAGTATTTTGGAGTCGTTAGCTCAGGGGATAATGTTCCATATCTGCCAAGCTCTAACTTAGCGCTTGTAACTGGGATATCCTTAAGCTCTGGCATTGAAGCTAATCTCAGAATGGCGAGAGTTGGCAAGACTTGCTCCACTGCCTCTTGTAATGAATTTAATCTAATCGAAGCCCATACCCTAGTAGATATAGGCCTCAGAAAATCTTTTGCTGATAATTTGAGCTTATATATTACTTTAGAAAATGTTCTAGATGATTCTAATATTGTGGCAAGATCTCCCAAAGAAGGCATTCGAACGCAGAAGCCTCGCTCGCTTAAAATTGGTTTAGAGTACAGATTTTAAAGATATATTTTTTTCGCTATTAATCTTGTACAATACCGAACTTTGTGGGGCTATAGCTCAGCTGGGAGAGCACCTGCTTTGCAAGCAGGGGGTCCGCGGTTCGATCCCGCGTAGCTCCACCATTTTCAATTATGTCTCTAAACATTACTCTCATTGGCATGGCAGGTTCCGGAAAATCTACCATTGGCAAAGCGCTCTCAGAAAAACTTAATAAATCATTTATTGATAGCGACAAATTAATCGAAGAGCAACTTCAGATGCCACTTCAGCAGATACTTGAAGACAATGGCTATCTTAAGTTAAGACAAATAGAAGCAGAGCTAATTCAAACGATTGAGATGGATAATACTGTCCTTGCTACTGGTGGAAGTGCTGTATATAGCCCGCATGCCATGGAGCATCTTGCTTTGCAGTCCACCATTATTTACCTGCAAGTTCCGCTTGAAGCTATTTATGAGAGAGTAGAAGATTTTGAAAACAGAGGATTTGCAAAGCATCCCGATCAAACAATAGAAGAAGTTTATAGAGAACGTGTCTCTCTGTATGAACGTTACACAGATCTCACCATTGAAAATATTAATTCCGCAGATATTTGTATTGAAGCAATAATTAAGAAGCTTAAGTAAGTTGGTTGGAAAGCCTGCAGGTTAGGTAAGAAGATTGAACTTGATTTATCGGTTAATCAGAACAATACAATGCTCCCAGTGCATTGGCAAAGCCACTTTCTTTATGAAAGTGGCCTGTTAAGTTAGAAAGGGAAAGCCTAGAATTTATCCCGTCTTTGATGAGGCTCAAATTTGCAGTACGCCCCACAAAATAGACATCTTGTAACTTCAAAATATGGGCATAAAGAGCCGCAGTGGTCCCAATAATTTCTCCAATCATATTTCCTAGACTGGCTGAGACATTTTCCATCGTGTCGAGGGTCTTATTGATAGAATTACCGAAGTTAACTGCAGTTATATTACCAGGCAAACTACCAAGCTCTGTGACCACATCGTTGATGAGTAGATCGATCTTCTTCCTGTCACCTTTGTTGCCGAATTCATTCAGCTCAAGTCCATTAGCATTACCAGTAAGCAGCTTTCCCAACCCTTCAAAAGTGCCTCCACCAACAGCAATACCGCCTAGGTGAGTTTGTTGCGAGTTATTTACCCATACACAGGCAGTACCTGTCCCGGCACTCACTACCAGAGCATTATCATCAAACATAAAAAGTTTCTTTGCGCCCACGGCAATAGCATCGATTTCTTTAACTTTTATAATTTTTACCCCTTGATATTGACTTGGCAAACCAGCTGATTTGCCTCCAGTTATATGGATAGAATCTAATGGCTCACTGATGGTCAGCTTTGAAAATACATCAGCAATTGCTTCCTCTTTTCCATTTAAAGCTGAGTTTGTTTTGAGGGTATGGAATCTTTGAGCTCCATCATCTATTACAACATCTGTATTTGTGATCCCAAAATCAATAGCTAATTTCATATGTATCAACTTTCACAAATTGAGGATTTTATTTTTGATCACTTTTGTTTTTGACATCTTCAGGCTTTACATCAATAACCTTTGTGCCATCAATCTGCTCTGATACATTATTAGTATCCTGCTTACTCCAAGGTCGCTTCCCCCACTGGACTCTGTCATTGCGATTGCGCTGCTTCTCTGAGGCGCGTATCTTTCCTAAATTAAAGAAAATAAATAAGGATATGACGATGAGGATTGAAAAAAATACAGCGCTCAAATTATCTTCTTGACTGAAGCTTTGCCAATAGCCTAAGTATTTCTAGATAAAGCCACACCAAGGTTACCATTAAGGCAAAGGCACCGTACCATTCCATGTACTTAGGCAATCCCATTTCTGAACCTTGTTCGATGAAATCAAAATCCAAAACCAAATTCAGAGCAGCGATTCCCACAACAAACAAAGAAAAGCCTATTCCAAATAGACCATTGTCATGAATGAAGCCTATGCCACTGCCAAAAAAAGACATGATGAAGCTCACAAGATAGAGAAGCGCTATTCCAGCAGTTGCTGAGAAGAGCATCAGTCTAAAATTTTGAGTGGGTAAGATTAAACCGCTTTTATACGCAAATAATAGAGAAGCTAAAATTCCAAAAGTTAGACCAATTGCTTGCATAACTATCCCAGGAAACTGTGCCTCAAACATCATAGATATCCCGCCAAGGGCAATGCCTTCCAGCAAAGCATAGGCAGGAGCTCCAATGTGAGAATTTCTTGGGACAAACGATGTATATATTGCAGCAATAAATCCAAGAATGAGTCCGATCCAGATTAATCCAGGATTATTCCAACCGATGAAGGCTCCTCCAAAACACAATGCTAAGAGAACCCCGGTTTTATTGACAGTGCCCTCCAGGCTCATCGCTTGAGAACCTGCAAAAGAATCTCTTTGAGAAAACTTTTCTCCAAAGACAGGGTTACCAGATCTTCCAAATCTATCTAGTGCTGCATGACGTGACATAAACTACTCCGTTTGTACTTTATAGATATAGGCATTTTAACAAATTTAAAGCCTTAGTAGGGGCTCTATAGAGAATCAATCCAGTCTCTCACTATTTCTAATCCTTCGTTATCTTGCAAGGTTCTCCCAGATTCTGGCATCATGATGCCGGGATCCAAAGACTGCATTCTAGCTAATAAAATCGATTCTTCTGATTTTCCAGGCACTATTGAGTAGTCTAAGTTAAAGCTACCTTTTCCAGTTGCAACTGGTTTTTTAAAGAAGCCAAGATGCTTTGATTGATTTTCTTCTAATGTTAAGAAAAGCCCAGTGGTATCGGCTGAACCTCCTTCAATATGACAATGCGCACAGTTAATCTCAAGATAACTTCTAGCTCGAAGATTAATATTTTGGTTGAGGTCTTTGTAATTTGCCATTGTTCTAACTTTTAGGTTTTTTCCAATCCAACCAAGCGCAGCCCATTTCTCTAATTGATTCATTCTTTGGTCATCGTACTCTACATCAAGATCCAGGTTTCTTGCTTTTGGTCCTATTGGAGTCATGACCCCGCTTAATTGATGGCATTCTTTGCATTGATTCTTATTAGGCGCTCTGTATCTAATAGAGATTAGTTCACCATTTTCTTTGGAGAATCTTGTATTAATGGTTTTGCCAACAAGACTAATTTGCGCATCTGATTGATCATCGTTCCATATATATCCCACAGCTTCCCAGCCATTATTTGTATGAATTAATAGTCTTGTTTCTAGTAATTGAGCATTCAAGTCCGATACAACATTTTCGTATAAAAATGTTTTTATCAAAGTTGTGCCAACAGGAAATTGGAAAACTTTATCTGGTTCATGCGCTAACTTTGAGCCTTGTGGCATGTAGATAAATCTTTTTTTATAAGTATAGTCTGAAAAAAGCTGGCTCTTTAGTTCATAAGGCAGCACACCTTCCTCGGGAACTTGATTTTTGAGATCTTTAAAAAAGCCATATTCTGAAAGATGCTCAAAATGCTTGCCATTGATAAGATCATCAGCATTTATAGCAAATAGTTGAGCTGAAAGAAAAGAAAGAATTAGGAATAGCTCTTTATAGGATCGCATCAATTTTGACAGCTTCAAGAGGCCGAACAATGCCTTTAAACTCTTTTTGATCAGTTTTGATGGGATCAAAAAAAGGCAGAATATATTTGATTGGATCCAAAACTAGCAAAGAGATTGTATCGGTTTCTTCAATAATTAATTTTTCTGTTTGAGGTTGCCCAAATAACATTTGTGGTAGCGGAAGCATACCATCCCAGAAAATGTCAGCCATATTTCCCTCAGAGAGATCATACAAAATTTTTGCTAAATCATTAGATTCAATATCAGGGTTTAACCCATTTTTAGAGAAAGTATTATGGTGTATCTGGATTGATTTTGGATGAGGATAGTATTCTTTATCTTCATACTCATCAGCATAAGAGACAATTGCTATTCCAGCTGTGCCATTATTTTCAATATTGTTATTAAAAATCTCTACAAAAGAGTTTGCCATCACCATAATCCCAGTCCCGCTTGGCACCTCACCGACGATATTACCCTCTGGCGCAAAATTAGGCGTATTATTATTTGTTACGTTATTTTGAAAGACACGAACATGGTGCCCTCCTTGTTGTGGTAGGTCAGGCAAGTCAAATACTAGAATGCCGCCTGTATTTTCAATAGCAACATTATCATGCACATCAGCAAAGAATGAGTTTTCAATCTCTATGCCAGCAACATTATGCTTTGCCAAGCTGTTTCTCACTATGATGTTGGATGATTGCCCTACGTAGATGCCTGCGTCAGATGCTCCTATGGCAACACAATCATCAATCAAAACATTTTCAGATTCTACTGGGTACAGCCCATATGCTCCGTTATTTGAATCGGGGCCATTTGTCCATTCGGTGCGAACTCGAATAAAGTGTATATTTTTAGATCCTTTTACTTTTATCGCATCACCTTTTGCATTTTCTACAGCAAAGTCTAGCAACCTTATGTCATTGGAGGTAACAGCAAGGCCCTGGGCTCCACTTAACTGATTTGTAAAATCAAGAATCGTCACATCTCTGCCTTCTCCTTCAAGGGTTACTCCATCAACATCCAAAGACAAGCTGTCAGCTAATTGAAAGCGACCTGCTGTAAGGCGAACTGTATCTCCCGGTTGAGCCTGTATCAAAGCCTGTTGAATTTCTTCGTAAGAATTTTCAGAGGGTTGGATTAAGTAAACGCTTGCATTGACGCTGACGGTCAGCAGTGCGAATAAGAGAGCAAATGATTTATACAGTTGCAGGGATCGAACCAAATTTTTCAAGGGGCTTTTCTAACTCATTCCAATCGCATTCAAAATCATCTGGCGCGTTCTCAAATTCAAGCAAACCAAGCGCTTCAAATTTTGGACGGATAGCATCGGTTAATAATCCGATACGAGATAGGTTTGGAATTACTCTAGAGAATAGGAAGTTTCTAAAATTATCCATTGAAGAAGTTTCTAGAGCGAAGACTCTAGCTTCCTCTCTTGTCATGCCTAAAAACTTTTCCATTGCTCGGGTATTAACGAGCCTTTCTCTAGATATGACACATGCTTCATATGCAAATTGAGCTCTTTCTTCAACTTCTTCTGGTGAAAGCGTCTTAACAAAATCTTCAAGATAGTTAATTCCAAAAGTTACGTGTCTTGCCTCATCGCGGATTACATAATGAAGAAGCTGCTCTAGCAAAGGATCTTTGGTTTGAATTTTTAGCATATTGAAGGCTGCTAACGCTAGTCCCTCAATAATAATTTGCATTCCAATAAACTTGAGGTCCCATCTTGCATCGGTAAGAATTTTATCTAGCAGCATTTTTAAGTTGGGGTTGATAGGGTAATGCATACCTAACTTATCTTGTAGATACTTATTAAATACCTCTACATGTCTGGCCTCATCAAAAGTCTGAGAGGCAGCATAAAGTTTTGCATTATATGTTGGTGCGCAGCTCACAAGTTGGGAGGCAACCAATAATGCGCCTTGTTCACCATGCAAAAATTGCGATAAAAGCTCAGCAGTTTCATGCCGATCAAATTCAAGCTTTTCTTCTTCTGATAGGGCTTCAAATTGTGGGAGTTGTTGATGCGGGGCAAGACCTTGTTCCACTAAGATTTCATCTTTAGGATGCGTGTAGTCCCAATTTAGATCAATTGAGCCATTCCAATTTAATTCTTTACCTAATTCATAAAGTTTTTTGATTCGGTTATCTGCAACTGAGTAGTCCCAGTTATAAGAACCTGTAAGTGGAGTTTTAAATATCTCCGCGACATGCTCTACATCTTTGGGCTGAAGATCAAGATCTTCATCGAAGTAGATTATTTCATTTGGATTAGAGTTAACTTTTTTAATTTTCATATTTGACTCAATTAAATGTTTACAGTGTAAACATAAATTATAATACTTTTAATACTTTTAGGCAAAAAGACTAGTCAGTTGATCTAGGAGGGTTTCTCCCAGGTCTTCAGCTCGGTTAATAGTTATAGATCTATCGTAGTATTTAGTTACATCGTGGCCTATACCTATGGCTAAAAGTTCTATTTGTTTCCTTGATTCTATCTCATGAATTGCCAACTTAAGGTGATGATCTAAAAACCCACTATTATTGGCAGACAGCGAACTATCATCAACCGGAGCTCCATCAGAAATAACTATCATAATTTTTCTTTTTTCTGGTCTTCTTAAAAGTCTTTCTTGAGACCAAAACAGGGCTTCGCCATCTATATTCTCTTTGAGCAAACCTTCTCGTAACATGACTCCAAGATTTCTTTTTGAGATTTTGAAATTCTCATCTGCTGCTTTAAAAATAATATGCCTTATGTCGTTCAATCTTCCTGGGTTAGTTGGACTGCCTTGACTTGCCCAAAGTTTTCTTGACTCACCTCCCTTCCAATGCTTGGTAGTGAAGCCAAGTAATTCTGTTTTTATAGAGCAACGGTTCAAAGTAGCGCCAATAATATCTACACACACTGCTGCTAATGAGATTGATCTCCCTCGCATTGAGCCTGAACAATCTATTAACAACGAAATAACTGTATCTTCATAGTTAATTTCCTTTTCTTGTTTGTAGCTTTGAGAAAAAATGGGATTTGCAATAACTCTACTTAATCGAGCAGTATCTAGAAGACCTTCTTCTAAATTGAAATCCCAGCTTCGTTTCTGTTTGGATTGCAGGATTCTTTGCAATCTATTTGCCATTTTTCCAATGGTGTTTTCATGAGGCTTTACTAAGTTATCGAGTTGATCTCTTAATCTTTTTATTTCTTCATCAGGTGCAAGGTCTTTAGCTAAAATCATTTCATCAAATTCTTTGGTAAAAACAGCGTAGGGTATTATTTGATCGGTTTTTGGTTGAAGAGGGCTAAAGGATTCTTCAGGGGTTTCTGAAGTAGTTTCTACCTCAACTTGCTCTACTTGTTCTGCTTCTGTAATTTCGATAGAAGTATCGCCATCATGACTTATTTCTACAGGCAGTTCTGAGGCTGAAGCAGAAATATCATCGCTTGGTTCATTTTGTTCTTCGGGGTTGGTCTCTTCCTGTATTTCCGAGGTCTCTTCTTGATTACCGGAAAAAGCATTTAATCCCAAAGCATCGATCATCTCTAATGCATATTCTTGGAATAATTTTTGATCTTCACTGGCTGTTAGAAGTCGCTCAACAATATCGGATACTTTGTCTAACTCAGCAACGATTTTAATATTGTAAATTTGCATCCCAGATTTTTTTCTTAAAAAATAGGGAATATTTTGTACTAGCTGATTTGATGGATTGCTCTCAAGTTCTTCATTGCATCTATTTTCGATGTTTTCTTTCATCCCTTGATATTCTCTTGAAGCCAAAATATCGATGCGTGAAATTTCCAGAGCATCAAAAAGCTGCCTAGCTTCATGGGTTAGCTGCGGAGAAGCTAATTCTCTATGTTTTAGCTGCCAAAATACTTGCTGATCAATCTGGCTGCGCCAAGCTCCTATCTTTTTTTTACTGCGTGGCGGAGAGGTTACCGCAATGGAGCCTTGGATTGGTTTATGGCTTTGGATTACCCTATGGATTTTAAGGCCAGGATCTTGTGTGAGTGTTTTTGCTAATGCGCTGTTAGCAGATTCAAGGGATTCTCTTTTTTTATTCCATCCCACAATATGCTATTGCCTATTTTCTTTACTTCCAAAACATCTTTGAAAATATTCTTCAACAATTGGTTTTTCTCCATCATCGCATTTATTCAAAAAAGAGAGAGCAAAGGAATGTGTTATATCATTAAAGATAGAATAATTTTGCGCCCAACTAAGGACTGTTCTTGGAGACATTACTGTTGAAATATCTCCGTTTGCAAAACCTTTTCTAGTTAAGCTGGCAACTTGTATCATTTGCTTGATAAGCATTTTTTCTTCTTTGGTTTTGAAAGCCGTCTTGCCAGAGATAATTTTTTCTTCTTGATCACTTTCAAGGTAATTAAGGGTTGTAAGAATGTGCCATCTGTCTAGCTGTCCTTGGTTAATTTGTTGGGTTCCGTGATAAAGACCAGTCATATCTCCTAAGCCAACAGTATTTGTAGTTGCAAATAGCCTAAATGCAGGATTTGGATGGATAACTTTATTTTGATCTAGCATTGTCAACTTTCCATCTACTTCCAAGATTCTTTGAATAACAAACATTACATCCGGTCTGCCAGCATCATATTCGTCAAATACCAGAGCTACAGGATTTTGAATGGCCCAAGGGAGCAGGCCTTCTTGAAAGGTTGTGATTTGTTTGTCATCTTTAAGAGTAATAATATCCTTACCAAGCAAGTCAATTCTGCTGATGTGACTATCCAAATTGATCCTAACCATGGGCCAATTTAGTCTTGCAGCAATTTGCTCAAGATGAGTTGATTTTCCTGTTCCATGCATTCCTTGCACCATTACTCTTTTATTGAACATAAAGCCCGCAAGTATTGCTTCAGTGGTTGATTTATCAAATACATAGGAGGGGTCTATGTTTGGTACCCACTCAGAAGTTTCCTTAAAACCTTTGACCTCAAACGATGTATCAATACCAAATACTTTTTTAGTATCAATGATTTCTTTTGTCAGCTTTAAATCGCTTAAGTTTTTTGAGTTCATATACTTATAATTAGATGGCTATCCTACCGCTTGAATAAGGAAACTTCTAGCAAAATTGGGAAATATTGAGTTAAAAGCACTGCAACTCATGGCATACTTACCGTCGCAATGAATCAGGCATTAGAGAACACCCTCGCACTATTCAAGCTCGAACAAGTAGATCGAGATATTTTTTCTTGGAGTGGTAAAAGTACCGGATTTCAAAGAATTTTTGGCGGACAAGTCATGGCCCAAACTTTGATTGCTGCTTATCAAACCCTTGAAGACAATAAAAGAATAGCTCATTCATTCCATTCATATTTTCTAAGACCCGGAGATTTGAATAAGAAAATAGTATTTGACGTTGATCGCATACGAGATGGGAAGAGTTTTAATACCAGGAGAGTCCGAGCCATCCAGAATGGGGAGGCAATTTTTAATTGCTCTATTTCATTTCAGAAACCCGAAAAAGGCCTCTCTCATCAGATCAAACTTGATAAGGTTCCTGGCCCAGATGGATTAAAAAGCGAATGGGAACTCAGATACCAAGAAAGAAAGAAAATTTCTAAAAAATTTCTTCCTATGTGGTTAAGAGAAAGAGAGATTGAAATGCGTCAGGTTAACCCACAAGATTTACTTAATCCTGTAAAAGGTGATCCCGAAAGATTCGTTTGGATGAAACCAGCTGGTCTCCTTCCAAAGGATCTGAAAATCCATCAAGCATTGCTTTTATACGTTTCAGATATGGGATTACTGGGAACAGCCACTCAGCCGCATGGATTAAATTTTATGAGTAAAAAATTCCAGTCTGCAAGTCTTGATCATGCTATGTGGTTCCATTCAAATATTAATTTTAACGACTGGATTTTATATAAAATTGAGAGCCCAATTTCTGGAAATGCTCGAGGTTTTTCTAGGGGATCCCTGTATAGCAAGAGAGGCAAACTGGTTGCATCAACTGCTCAAGAGGGTCTGATGAGAATTTGGGATTAGTTACCTCTAACTAAATCAATCATTAATTGCACTTTGCTTGGTTCAATATCAGGAGTGATGCCATGTCCAAGATTGAAAATGAAACCAGGGTAACCATGCATGGAATTAAGAATATATTGAATAGCTTGCTCAATCTCTTCATCGCTATTTTTTAAAATGGAAGGATCAAGGTTGCCTTGTAATGCTTTGATTCCATAAAATCTTTCACTTGTCATAACAAGATTTTGAGACCAGTGTAAGGACAAGCACGTTATGTTTTTAAGATCCAATTCAGTTAAGTCCCTTGGCGGCGCTTTCTCAAATAAAATAATTGGAATCTCTGAAGTTAATTTATCTTTTCTTAGCAGCTCAACAAGTTTTTGTGTTGGATTTAAAGAAAGGTTTTGAAAATCCTGTAATGATAAAATATCAGCCCAAGAATCAAAAATTTGCAAAGCTTCAACTCCGCATTTCACCTGTTCTTTTAAATATTCGAAGCAAGCCTGAGTAAGTGTATTGAGTAGCTCTGTTACCTCTTTGGGATAATTGGTTATAAATTTCTTTGTTTTGTGAAAATCTTTTGAACCCTTGCCTTCAATAGAATAAGCTGCAAGAGTCCATGGAGAGCCGCAAAATCCAATTAGAGGGATATTTGAAGGCAAGACTTTCCTTGTTGCTAAAACAGCTTCGTAAACATAGTTTAGTTCTTCGTGGGGTACTTCAGTTGGCAGCCTTTGAATATCCTCAGTAGAAGAAATAGGCTTACTAAAAACAGGTCCATGACCCTCTCCAAACTCTAAACCTAGTCCAAGAGCACTGGGTATCGTTAAGATATCTGAAAATAGAATACTTGCATCAAGGTCAAATCTATTGATGGGCTGCATGGCTAACTCAGCACAGATGTCAGGTTTCTTAATCATGTCTAAGAAATTTTTGAAGTTCTGTCTGATTTTCTGATATTCAGGAAGATACCTCCCGGCTTGCCTCATCAGCCATATTGGAGGAATGTCTTGAGGTTCTAAACTAAGAGCCGATAATAGAGATCTGCTTTTCACGAAACGAATTTTATAATAGATTTTGCTGCTTGCCTTCCTTCCCAAATTGCAGTGACAACTAGATCTGATCCTCTAACCATATCTCCACCTGCAAAAATCTTTGGGTTACTGGTTTGGAACTCGTATTTTTCACTATCTGCCACATCAATAAGCCCATTATTAAGGATCTGGATGTTAGCCTGCTGAAACCAATCTGCTGGACTAGCTCTAAAACCAAATGCCACAATAATTGCATCTGCTTTAATGATTCGTTCAGTTCCTTTAACCGGGATGGGAATTCTTCTTCCATTAATATCAGGTTCACCTAAAGTAGTTTCCATTACCCTGACCCCAGTTACTTTATGCTCTCCTTCGATAGCGATTGGCTGGGTATTGAAGACAAAATGAACTCCTTCTTCAATCGCATTGTCGACTTCTTTTCTTGATCCTGGCATGTTGTTTTTATCTCTTCGGTATAAGCATGTAACTGAGTTAGCTCCCTGTCTGATTGCAGTTCTATTGCAATCCATCGCTGTGTCGCCGCCACCAAGTACGACAACATCTTTTTTTTGCAGGTCAATAAAAGTATTACCGGCATCAATTTTTAATAGTTTATTGGTGCTACCAATAAGATAATCAATTGCCTTAAAACACCCTGGAAGATTTTCTCCAGTAAAGCCTCCCTCCAGAGAGGTATAGGTTCCCATACCTAGAAAAAGAGCATCATAGTCTTTTAATAATTTAGAAATTTTTAGATCTGTGCCTATTTCAGTATTGAGATGAAAATTGATTCCCATCCCCTCAAGAATCTTTCTTCTTCTCTTAATAACTTTTTTTTCAAGTTTAAACTCTGGAATCCCAAAAGTAAGCAAACCACCTATTTCTGATTGTTTTTCAAAAACATCGCAATGAATACCATTTCTAATTAAGACATCTGCGCAAGCAATACCTGCAGGACCAGATCCTACAATGGCAACTTTTTTGCTAGTCCATTTTCGAAGTGAGAGATCTGGCTTCCATCCTAATTCAAAAGCTTTATCTGTTATATATTTTTCTATATTTCCAATTGATACAGCGCCAAATCCATCATTCAAAGTACATGCCCCCTCACATAATCTATCTTGAGGGCAAACTCTTCCACATACTTCTGGGAGACTATTTGTTTCATGGCAAAGCTCAACTGCCTCAAGGATATTGCCTTCATTAACAAGCTTTAACCAATTTGGGATGTAGTTATGTACTGGACATTTCCATTCACAATAAGGATTACCACAATCAAGGCATCTATGAGCTTGATTTGCAGCTTCAGATTGGTTGAAGCTTCCATAAATTTCAGAATAGCTATGTTGTCTTTCTTGAATGGATTTCTTTGGAGGATCGATTCTAAGAACTTCAATAAATTGAAAATCATTTTTAATGGGATCTGATATGTTTACTAAATCTCTATCAAATCTTTTTGGTGCAATAATCTCAGATGTTGTAATTCTGTTATTACTAAAAAAAGACTTTTGCCAACTTAATAAAGCAGACTTAGCTTCTTCAAAGTCAGTTATCGGAGCAAATGATTTTGTCACATACTTTTTATTTATTCGTAATTTTCCATAAAAGTAGGGTGATTTTGGCTGAGTAAAAAGCAACACTCCTTTCGCAACTTTATATTGCTTATTTTTTCTAAGTTGCTTAATCATTAGGTATGACATAGTATGTCATTTCTTAATTTATTTCACCTATGAAAAGAGTAAATTTAGGGATTTATGACCCTAATCTAGAAAAAGATAACTGTGGTTTTGGTTTGATCGTTCAGAAGGATGGCATGCGATCAAGAGAACTAGTTCTAAGATCAATTGAAGGTCTAATAAACATGACTCACAGAGGGGCGGTTGGTTCTGATGCTAAAACTGGGGATGGATGTGGTTATTTATTTGATATAAACCATGATTTTTTTAGATATGAGGCCAAGCAACTAACAGGAACTGAGTTACCAAAAGTTTTTGCGATTGCGCAAATCTTTCACCAAAAACCACTCGCAGATTATCTTGAAATCATCACAAGCACCATAGAATCATTTGATTTAGAATTATCACTTGAAAGGAAAGTTCCAACAGATGATTCGGTCTTAGGAGAAATAGCCTTTAAACTTAAGCCCCAAATATCCCAACTTTTTATCACTTCAAAAGATAAGGATCTTAATCAACAAAAGTTTGAAGCGTCTCTTTTTGAAGCAAGAAAATTAATCGAGAATATTTTCGACCAGGAAGAGGATTTCTATATTTGTAGCATGTCTTCTCAAACCATTGTTTACAAGGGTCTTATGATGCCAGCTGCAATTAAGGAGTTTTATTTAGATATTGCCAGTAAGCATTTTATTTCCAAGCTATGCCTGTTTCATCAACGTTTTTCTACAAACACTAGTCCAAAATGGCATTTGGCTCAGCCTTTTAGAATGCTTGCACATAATGGCGAAATTAATGCAATCAAAGGAAATAGAAATTGGGCTAGATCACGCAAAGGAAAATTTGCATCACCGCTGCTTAACAACATTAAAAAATATAAAAATCTAGTTAATGAAACCGGATCTGATTCATCCGCCTTGGACAATATGCTCGAGTTATTGTCAAAGGGAGGCGTTAGTATTTTTAGAGCTCTGAGAATGGTTATCCCTCCTGCTTGGCAGAATATCCATATTCAGGATCCTGAAATTAGAGCTTTTCATGAATTCAACTCAATGCATATGGAGGCTTGGGATGGTCCAGCAGGTTTAATTTTATCGGATGGTCGTTGGGCCATTTGTGCCCTTGATAGGAATGGTTTAAGACCAGCAAGATATCAAATAACTGATTCTGGCTTTGTGACTATTGCTTCAGAAATTGGAATAGATCGAGTGGCAGATGAAACTATTATTTCCGAGGGAAGAGTTAGTGCTGGAGGCATCTTTGCGGTTGATACAACATCAGGAAAAATTATTAGTGAACGTGACATAGATCTGGAGCTATCTCAAGAATTTCCATTTAGAAAATGGCTGAAAGAATCTGCAACTTATTTAGAGAGCAATCTTTCGCAGTCTTCTTCTGCAAGAATCAAGGCTATTAGCAAAGAAGATCTTCTGATCGCGTCAAAATTTTTCTTACTTTACACTGAAGAGCGCAACAGCGTCATTAGACCGTTGGCTGAAGATTCTTCAGAGGGCACAGGATCAATGGGAGATGATACTGCTCTTGCAGCCTTGAGTAGTCAACCCAGACCTCTTTACGACTACTTTAGACAACAGTTTGCCCAAGTAACAAATCCTCCAATTGATCCCATCAGAGAGACATCAGTTATGTCCCTAGAGACATGTTTTGGACCAGAACAAAATATATTTGAACAATCATCAAATCATGCAAAGAGAATTGTTACGACTTCTCCGGTCCTTTCTTTCAAGAAACTTAATAGGCTTCTCACCAATAAGATATTCAGGGTTAAAGAGTTTGAATTATTTTATTCAGAAACCAAAGATTTAAAATCTGCTCTTAAAGAACTTATTGCTGATGTTACCAATGCAGTAAGAGATGGAAATCAAATTATCCACCTTAAAGAAAGCCTTCCTCCTAGAGGATTATCTAGTATGCATGCTTTAATGGCAGTGGGCGCAATTCATCAGGCATTAGTTAAAAATGCCCTAAGAGCTGATGCAAATATTGTCATAAGCACTGGCTCAGCAAGAGACACGCATCAAATTGCTTGCTTGATAAGTTATGGTGCAACAGCAGTGTATCCGTGGCTTGCTTTCCAAACCATCATGGATCTAACTCAAAAGAAAGAACTAGCTGGCAGTCCTACTGAAAATTGTGCTAAATACAGAAAGGGAATTAATAAAGGTTTGTTTAAAATTATTTCCAAACTGGGGATCTCAACTATTTCAAGCTACAGAGGATCTCAGTTGCATGAAATTGTTGGGCTTGGTGAAGAGATTACAGATTTTTGTTTTACCGGATCCACTTCAAATATTGGAGGATTAACTTTTCAAGAGCTTGAGAACTTTTCAAAAAATAACTTAAGCTTCGCACGATCAAATCTTACTCAAATAAGACCGGGCGGATTAATAAAGTATGTGCATGGTGGCGAATATCATGCCTATAACCCTGAGGTTGTGAGAGAGCTACAGGATGCCGTGAAGTATAACGATCAAGAAGCATTTAAAAAATTTAGCTCACTCGTAAATAATCGAAGACCTTCTATGTTGAGAGACCTGTTAGAACTGCAGCATGGTAACTCCCCAATATCCCTTGATAGGGTAGAAACTAAAGATACTATTTTAAAAAGATTTGATTCTGCGGGAATGAGTTTGGGAGCTCTCTCACCAGAGGCTCATGAAACACTCGCAGAAGCAATGAATGCCTTGGGTGCTAGATCTAACTCTGGTGAAGGAGGTGAAGCAAAATCTCGATATGGAACTCAAAAAACATCAAAGATTAAACAAATTGCATCAGGCAGGTTTGGTGTAACTCCTGAGTATCTTATTAATGCTGATGTTCTTCAGATCAAAATAGCCCAGGGCGCAAAGCCTGGTGAGGGAGGGCAGCTTCCTGGAACCAAGGTCAATAAGCTCATAGCGAATTTGAGATACTCAATGCCAGGCATAACACTTATTTCTCCACCGCCACATCATGATATCTATTCTATAGAGGATCTAGCGCAATTAATTTTTGATTTAAAACAAATTAATCCCAATGCTTTGGTATCAGTCAAATTAGTTTCAGAGCCGGGAGTTGGAACCATTGCAGTAGGGGTTGCTAAAGCATATGCAGATCTTATTACTATTTCAGGCAATGATGGTGGAACTGGTGCAAGCCCAATTTCATCAATAAGACATGCTGGATCCCCATGGGAGCTCGGCTTAGCAGAAACGCATCAAGCGTTGCAGTTTTCTGGCCTAAGACATCTTGTTAGAGTTCAAGCTGATGGAGGATTAAAAACAGGACTTGATGTTATCAAGGCTGCAATTTTAGGAGCAGAGTCATTTGGCTTTGGAACAGCCCCCATGATTGCTATGGGATGCAAGTATCTGAGGATTTGTCATCTAAATAATTGTGCTACAGGAGTTGCCACACAGAAAGATTTCCTCATTGATCGTCATTTTGTAGGCACCAAGGAACGCGTAATGAATTATTTTAATTTTGTGGCAGAAGATGTTAGAAAAATTCTTGCTGAGCTTGGTGTAAAAGAGCTAAAAGACATCATAGGCAAAACTGAATACCTAAAAGATATTTCAAACAACTTTACAGAATCTAAAAGCATAAATCTTGAAAAAATACTTTTCTCTTATCAAGAAAAAAATGTGCCTAATTTTTGTATGGTTGATAAAAATAAACCTTGGGATAAAGCAAAACTGTCTAAGAAAATATACAAAGAATTTGCAAGCTCCATCAAGGAAGATTCTGATAACACTATAGCACTAGAGATTACCAATACTGATAGATCTGTCGGTGCAAATATTTCTGGTCTTATAGCGGAACTTTATGGCGAAAATGGCAAGAAATCGACTCACCAAATTAATTTAACAGGTTGCGCTGGTCAAAGTCTAGGAGTATGGAACGCACATGGTTTAAATATTAAGCTTTTAGGAAAAGCCAATGACTTTGTTGGGAAAGGAATGAATGGTGGCAAAATTACGATCGCTCCACGTCTTTCTAAACAAAAAGAATTAATCAGCCCTCTATTGATAGGCAACACAGCATTGTATGGTGCCACGGGAGGAGAATTATTTGTCGCTGGAAAAGTAGGGGAAAGATTTGGGGTACGAAACTCAGGGGCTACGGCAGTTATAGAAGGCGCTGGAGATCATTGTTGTGAATACATGACTGGAGGTAACGTCACAATACTTGGTGCCGTTGGGTACAACTTTGCCGCCGGTATGACAGGAGGCTTTGCATACGTCTTAGATATGGAGAGAGAGTTTTTTGACAGATGCAATCGAGAACTAGTTAACTTAGAGAGGGTAGTTGGTGAAGAGATGCAAGGCCACAGAGAATACCTACGAGGTCAAATCAAAAAGCATGCGAAGGAAACAAATAGCCCCCTTGGTAAACATATTCTAGATGAGTTTGATAGGTATGAGCCATATTTTTGGCTAGTCTCACCCGCTGCCTTAAAGGTCAAAGATTTGTTAAAAGCAACGACTGCCAATGCCGCCTAGATTAAAAAAACTTTTTTAAGCTATTTATATTTTTTATCGGCACCATTTCACAGCTTCCAATTTTATTAAGCTGGACCAGGTTTACTGTATTGGCTGAATTCTTTTTATCAATTTTTATGAATGGTTTGAGTTTTTCAAAAGTAATATTTAACTTACACTCAAACCCATATGTTTTTAGAATTTCTTTAACAAAATCATAATCATCTTGACAGAGATTCAGAGTTTTTAAACTCATTTTTGCTTCATAATCCATTCCATACGCCACAGCCTCACCATGCAATAGCTTTGACTTAAAGGCATGCTCAAGCGCATGTCCTATCGTGTGGCCAAAATTTAGAAAAGCACGGATACCTTGTTCTTTGTGATCTCTAGTTACAATTTTTGCTTTAATATTTATAGATTTTGTAATTATGTGTCTTAGGTAATCGCTATCTCTTTTAAGGATATTTTTACTATGCTGCAAAAGATAGTTCCCAAACGCTCTATCAGCAATAAGAGCATGTTTAATTATCTCTGCAAGACCTGATTTATATTCCCTCTCGCCTAAAGAATCTAAGAAATTAGTATCAATCAATACTCCTTTAGGATTGTAAAATGATCCGACTAAATTCTTACCAGACGAGAGGTTGATAGCAGTTTTGCCGCCGATCGATGAGTCAACTTGTGAGAGTAATGTAGTTGGTACTTGAATATAACTGATACCTCTCATGTAAGTACTTGCAACAAAGCCACCCAAATCTCCAACTACTCCTCCACCACAAGCAACGATTCCATCAGATCTCAAAAAACTATTTTTGCTTAAAAAATTATGAATGTTTTCAAAGTTTCTAATCGACTTTGACTGTTCACCAGGAGTGATTGCATAATTGTAGACTTTTGCTCCTAATGAATTTAATTGTTTTTTGATGAGTGCAATCTTTTTGATAGGAACATTTTTATCAAATAAAAGTAATATTTTTTGTTCTTTGGTGATAAATTTCTGAAAATTTTTCTTTGAGCATACTTCTTTTCCGATTAGAACATCGTATTTCTCATTTCTTTTTCCAACAGATATTTTAGTGATCATGACGCAGTAGACTTTTTAAACGTTGCAGCACTTCCCTTTGAGACAAACCGCTCGTATCAACAATATGATTTGCAACATTTCTATATAAAGGATCTCTTACTTCCCTCATTTTTAACAATGTATTATATACATCGCCCTGATTGAGCAATGGTCTTTTAGAGCTTTTTTTGACTCTTTTTAGTTGTTCATCAAGGTTTACATCAAGAAAAATTGAATAATTTTTTGATAGGATAGTTTGATTATCTTGATCACTTATAATACCGGCACCAGTAGAGATAACACAATTATCTTTTTTAGAAAGTAATCCTAGTGCGTCACATTCAAGTTTTCTAAACCGCTTCTCACCCTCTAAAAAAATTTGAGTGATCGATTGTTTTTGTATATCTTCAATCCAATGATCTACATCGTACCAATCTAAATGCAGATCTTTTGCTAGTTTCCGGCCCAAAGTAGTCTTCCCCGACCCCGTTGGACCAATAATAAAAATTCTCATCAATTTAATTTTATCATTTAAAGCTTATTGATTATTTCGTAATATGGCTAGAATTATCAAATGATACGCCTAATACAATTATTTCTGACGCTTGGAGTAGTGAGCACCATTGCAGCTATTGCGATCATCATAGGCGGGTATCTCTTCTTCAAACCTAGTTTGCCAAAAATTGAGTTGGTAGATGAGAATACTTTGATCTCACCTGTTCAAATCTTTTCATCAGATAACGTCTTATTGGCAGAGTTTGGAGAGCAAAAAAGAAGAACTCTTTTGTTTGAAGAAATACCACCTAATGTAAAAAATGCTTTTTTGGCAGCAGAAGACGATTCTTTTTTTCAGCATCAAGGATTTAGGCTTCTTTCTTTTGCAAGAGCCCTGCTTCAAATTATCCAGCAAGGAGAAATTGTGAGTGGTGGTGGCACCATAACAATGCAGGTAGTAAGGGGGTACTTACTGAGCAGAGACCAAAACGTTATTAGAAAGCTCAAAGAAATTTATCTTGCATTTGAACTTGAAAGCATGGCGTCTAAAGAAGAGATCTTCGAGCTATACATCAATACCTTTTTCTTCGGCAATCGGTCGTATGGTATTGAGGCAGCTGCACAAACATATTTTTCTAAATCAGTTAGTGAATTAACTTTGGCAGAGGCAGCAATTATTGCAGGAACTGCTCAGCGACCCTCTGATGTTAATCCGCTTCGCGCCCCAGAAAGATCTCTTGCAAGAAGGAATTGGATTTTAAAAAGAATGTATAACTTGGGGTATATAGGTAAAGGTGAATACTTGCTGGCAAAGCTTGAACCTTTATCTATAACACAAGATATTTTTAACTATGAAGTTGATGCAAGATATTTTGCAGAGACCATTCGTCAATCTCTCATCGATGAGTATGGTCTAAAGGTTTACAAAGAAGGATGGAAAGTAATTTCTACCCTTGATAGCGAGCTTCAGGCCAATGCTCTTGAATCACTAAAAAATAACATGCTGGCATATGATAAAAGGCATGGCTGGCGAGAGACCAAAAACATCAGCAATTTATTGGATAGAGATAATTTTGTTGATATTGCTGCTGGAAGACTAGAGTCACTCTTCATCGGTCTCGATAAAGACTCGGAGCAAGGTTCCTCTGATTCAATGATTTCTAAGATTAGAAATGAATTCGATGCAATGCACGGATTTGATGATTTTTATAAAGCAATAGTAGTGGATATCAAACCAACTCGTGTGCTTCTTTTGCAAGAAAATCTTGAAATAAAAGCTATGAATTGGAATGAATCTTATCAATGGGCTAGGAAAAGGATTGCAATTGATTCCCTTGGACCAAGGCCTCAGAATTTTTATGATATTTTGAACTTAGGCGATCTTATTTTTTACAAATGGGAAAACGGAGAAATCATCTTAGAGCAGATGCCAAGTGCTGAAACGGCTTTCGTATCACTAGAGCCACAATCTGGGGCAATTAAAACTTACATAGGCGGAGTTAACTTTTCAAGAAGTAATTTTGATCGCGTAAAAATATCTTATCCGCAGACAGGTTCCAGTTTTAAGCCATTTGTCTATGCAGCAGCTTTTAATGCTGGTTATACAGGCTCATCTATTATTAATGATGCGCCTATTATCTTCGAAGATGCAAATCTGGAAACCTATTGGAGACCGGAGAATTACACTAGAAAGTTTTATGGAGATACTCGATTAAGAGAAGCGCTCATTCAATCAATCAATATTGTTACGATAAAACTCTTGAGAGAGATTGGGGTTGAAGAAACTAGAAAGTTTTTAAGCTCAATGGGGTTCAATCTAAATAGGCTTAATCCTGATTTATCTCTAGCATTGGGCTCTTCAAGCTTTTCCCCTCTTGAGATGACAAGAGCTTATAGTTTGATTGCTAACCTAGGAAGACCAGTTAACCCCTATTTTATTGAAAGGATAGAAGACAGAAATGGGAATATCATTTTTGATCACAAGCAAGGTTTGAAAGAAAAAGTAGAACTAATTTTTCCTTGGATCGATTTTGCTGAAAACAGAGATAATCCTTTCTCTGTATTACCAGCCCTGGAAGATTCTTCAATTGACCCTAGAGTATTGTTTATGGTGAAGGATATTTTGCAAGAAGCTCTGCAAAGAGGGGTTTCAGGTAGAAAAACTAAGATTCTTGATAGAAAAGATATTGGAGGTAAGACGGGAACCACGAACGATGCAATTTCCACTTGGTTCTCAGGTTTTTCTGAAGAATTAGTGACAACAATATGGGTTGGCACAGATGATTTTTCTTCACTTGGCAAGAATGAATTTGGATCTTCAATAGCTCTACCAATATGGGTTGAATTCATGGAAAACTCTCTAGCAAAAATTCCAGAAAAAGCGGCTAAGACTCCTGAGGGAATTATCTATAGAAGAGTTCACAAAGAAACAGGCCTTCCAACCAGGGACTCATCTGAAAAATCTTATTTTGAAATCTTTTTAGATTAGCTATTTAAAAATACTGGCTTGCATTCCTTCCCAGTAGTTATCTAGGTAAGAAGAGGGCATATCTTTTAATGATCCTCTCAGGAATCTAGCAATCACTCCTTCAAGGTTTGTGGTAAATATTTGTGCTCCAATAGCAGGCGTAAGAATCAGTAGTTTTGGTTCATTCTGAAGAATTTGTTTAATATTGAGTTCGTATCTATCAAAAAATTGATTTACTTTTTCTTCAACATTTTTTTCATCCGGTGATAAGGCTTCTCTCGAGAGTATTCTGCTAAAACCTTTATTTTTTTCGATAAAAACAACTGAAAAATAAAAGATATTTTTTAGCTTTTCATGAATCGAAAGCTTTTCTTCTTTTTTAATCTGATTGAGTTTGTCAAAAATAGTAGAATCACAAAATTCAAATAACTCCTGAAAGATCATTCTTTTGCTTGGGAAGTGTCTGTAAAGAGCGGCTTCAGTTATGCCTGATTCTTTTGCAAGTAAAGCAGTGGTGATTTTTTTAGTATTACTCGTCTCTAATAATTTAAGCAGAGTTTGCAAGATTAAATCCTTTCTTCTTTCTTTCATATCTTAGGATAAATTTAACTCCAAATTTGGCCTTACTATCGATAATTGTGCAAGAAAATTATCTTTGATTTCATCTAATCTTGCTTGAGAAATTGCTTCAAATCTTAAAACTAATTTTGGTGTAGTATTGGATGCTCGCAAAAGCCCCCAGCCATCTTTAAAGTCGACCCGTAAACCATCAATTGTATTTATCAAACCATCTTCAAATACTGCTGATTCCTTAAAATCATTGATGATATGAAATTTATCGCTTTCTTCGACATTGATATTTAGTTCAGGTGTGGAATGAGTTTTGGGATAAGCATCAATGATTTCACTTAATGGTCTTTTTGAGTTAGCCAAAATCTCTAAAAGCCTTACTCCTGAATAGTGACCATCATCAAATCCATACCAGGTATCGTTAAAGAATATGTGTCCGCTCATTTCCCCAGCAAGCAGGGCTTTCGTCTCTTTGAGTTTATTTTTGATATGGAAGTGTCCTGTCGGAGACATGATTGGGTTGCCACCATTCTCAGTAATTATGTTTGCCAAGTTATTGGTGCACTTAACATCAAAGATAATATCTCCCTTCTGTTGTTTTAAAATATGTTCCGCAAAGAGCATCATTAACTTGTCTGGAAAAATTGGATTTCCCAAATTATCAACTACGCCTAATCTATCTCCATCTCCATCAAAGGCTAAGCCAATATCTGCTTTTTCATTGATCAAGCAATCTATCAGGTCTTTTAGATTATCTATTTTCCCTGGATCTGGATGGTGATTAGGGAAGTTACCATCTACTTCAGAAAACAACTCAATAACCTCGCAACCAAGAGCATTAAATAGTTTTGGGGCTACTGCGCCTGCAGCTCCATTACCTGAGTCTATGACTACTTTAAGAATGCTAAAGTCTGCCTTTACTTTGGCAATTACCTCATCAATATAATTCTCTATGAAAGAATGATTACTAACGTTGCTTCCTATTCTTTTGTTTTCGAACTTTAAATTAATAAGTTGTTTAAGTTCTTCTCCAGCAACAGGTTTATCATTTATTACAGTTTTAAAGCCATTATGGTTTTTTGGGTTATGGCTACCTGTAATCATAACGCCACTTTTAGAAGAGATTTTTTTGGCTGCAAAGTACAGGAGAGGGCTTGTCACCAATCCAATGTTTATAGTATTGATGCCCTTACTATTTAGATATTGGATAAATTTTTCTTGAATGTATGGACCTGAAAGCCTGCCGTCTCTTCCAATAGCTAATGTATCAACGTTTTCTTGATGGCACTTGACGGCAATCCCATGCGCAATCTTTTCTAGCGCCTCATCGGACAGGTCATCAGGAAAGACGCCTCTAATATCGTATTCTCTAAATATTGATAAATTCATAACCTATGCATGTATATTTTATAATGATTTGACATAATAGCTCAGGTTTAATCATGTTTCTAAATACAGACTCAAAATTCATTTGGCTTAACGGCAACTTTTCACCATGGGATGAAAGCAAAGTTCATATGCTCACACATACGCTTCATTATGGTATGGGAGTTTTTGAAGGTGTAAGAGCTTATTCGGACAGCAATGGAAAGGGAAGCATCTTTAGACTGCAGGATCATACCAAGAGATTATTTGATGCAGCTCAGAAGATTGACTTAAAAATTCCTTTTTCTATGGACGAGATTAATCAAGCGCAAATAGAAACTTTAAAGAAAAATAGTCTCTCGGAAGGCTATATCCGCCCCTTGGTATTTTTAGGCAACGAATCGATGGGACTAAGAGCTAGAGATTTATCAGTCAATGTTGCAATAGCTTGTTGGGAGTGGCCTTCTTATATGGATCCTGAAAAAAAAGCTCAAGGAATCGATATTATCAAGTCCCCTTTTAATCAATATGAAAATCCTCTTTATTCAAACAATAAAATTATTGGCACTTACATAAATTCAATTATGGCCCTGCATGATGCCTTAAGAAAAGGAGCAGATGAAGCATTGCTTCTTGATAAGCATGGAAATATTTCTGAAGGAAGTGGAGAAAATCTTTTTATTGTTAAAAACAATTGCTTGCTGACGCCAAGTGCAGAATATTGCCTTAACGGAATCACAAGGCAAAGTATCTTTGAGATATCTAAATCTTTAGAGCTTGAAATTAACGAGGTTGTTTTAAGCCTTGATGATCTTAAAAATGCTGATGAGGCTTTTTTTACAGGCACGGCAGTAGAAGTCATGCCAATTAGATCTATTGATGCGCATGTGATTGGCAGTGGTAAAAGAGGTCCTGTAACCGAAATACTTCAATCTAAATATAGTCAAATAGTTCGAGGAGAGAGCCGAGCTTTTTCTCATTGGCTAACAAATATCATTTAAGTTTTGAAAAAACTTACTATTGGAATACTAAGCTATAGGAGCGCTCCATTTAGTGGCGGTCAAGGCATTTATGTTGCAGAGATTTCAAGGCTTTTGAGGGATCTTGGGCACAAAATAACGGTAATTTCGGGCCCCCCTTATCCACATCTTGATACTGGAATAAATCTCATCAAACTCCCCGGCCTTAATTTATTTTCCACATTTAATTTTCGTGATAGGTTAAAGAAATTCCTAAAAAAGAATCCAAAATCTTTGGATGATTATTATGAATTCTTTGTGGCTTTGATTGGTGGATTTCCTGAAATGAGAACCTTTGGCAATAGAGCGCATAAGTTTATAAAACCTGGTGATTTTGATGTGCTAATTGATAATCAAAGTCTTGCCTTCGGTTTAGTAGCAATTCAAAAACATACTCCAATTCTCACTGTTATACATCATCCAATATCCAAAGATAGGCACTTCGAATTATTTTTTTCAAAAAGCACGATTCGAAGATTTTTTATCAAGCGTTGGTATGGTTTTTTACCCATGCAAAAAAGGGTTGCTAAACAAATGGAGCAAATCTTAACTCCCTCAATGAATTCACGAAGAGATATTTGCGATGATTTTGGAGTTCAGGAATCCAAAATATCAGTGATTCCTAATGGTATTGATAGCTCAGTTTTTGGGCCTTTAAATGATAGAAAAGATTTTAGTAATAATTTCCGAATTATTACGACCGCAAGCGCAGATGTTCCTTTAAAAGGATTGAGCTATACAATCAAAGCCATCGATCTATTAAGAGAAAGATTTCCAAAAATACATTTAACAGTAATTGGTCAGCCAAAAAGCGGAGGATATACCGAAAGATTGATAGATGAATTAAACATTTCAGACTTTATTTCATTTAAAACCAACCTAACCAAAGATGAAATCGTATTTGAGTATGCTTGCAGCTCAATTGCCGTCGTTAGTTCGCTCTACGAAGGCTTTGGTTTTCCTGTTGGCGAGGCAATGGCATGCAACGTTCCATTGGTTGCAACCAATGTTGCATCTATCCCAGAGATTACTTCAACATTTGCAACTTTAATCAATTCAGAATCTTCATCAGAGATTGCAGAGGCAATAGAAGAAATATTTTCAGATTACTCTTTTTTCCAACAAAGAGCATTTCAAGGAATGATGCATATCAAAGAAAATTTTAATTGGGCAAAAATTGCTATTGACTATGAGGATTTACTCTATCGAGTTATTAACCAAAGATGCTGACTTTTGAATTAGATAAAATTTATCTTTCCACCAATAAACCTAAGATCTTAGATATTGGTTGTGGTGAGGGTAGACATATTTTTGGCTGCATGACTCAGTTTGCAAACGCGAGGATTTTTGGAGTCGATATGCACTTAGATTCTTTGATGAAGTGTGTTGAAGGACAGTCATTTTTTGAGGGACACAACAATTGCAAAAATGCTTATTTTCAGTCTTCCGTTTACGACTTACCCTTTAGAGAGAAATCGTTTGATTTAATCATTTGCTCAGAAGTGATGGAACATCTTGATGATTACAACAAGGCATTTGAAATAATACACACCTTACTCAAGGATGACGGAATTCTCCTCATCAGCGTTCCATCGTACTTACCTGAAAAGCTTTGCTGGCTCTTATCTCGTCAGTATCCAAAGACACCCGGTGGGCACGTAAGAATTTTTACCAAATCGATTCTCAGAGAAGATTTTGCAAGCCACGGTTTTAAAATACAAAGCACAAAAAGATTTCATGCATTCCATTCTCCATACTGGTGGCTGAGGTGCTTATTTTGGGAAAGTCAGGATTCAAATTTTTTTGTAAAACAATACAAGAAGTTTCTTGAATACCAGATTTTAAATGAAACAAAATTGCTTGATGCATTTGAAGCCTTCCTTAATCCATTTCTGGGTAAAAGCATTTCATTTGTCCTCACAAAAAAATGATGAAATTAGCAAAGCAATTTACAAATGAAAAGGTTGCTGATTTAGCATTGTCTCTAGGTAAATTTCTTCTCAAAAAACAAGCAAATGATGGCAGCCTTTTAAGCAAGGATGATGGGACTCATGATCCATGGGATCATTTAGAGGCCGTTATAGGTCTTATCATTGCAAAAGAGTTTGATGCTGCAAAACTTGGATTGCAATGGATGATATCTAATCAAAATACTGATGGGAGCTGGTATAACACCTACAAAAAATCTAGGCCAGTTCAAAAAAATAAGCAAAGCAATCATGCTGCCTATCTTGCAACAGCTTCTTATTATTATTATTTGGCAACTGGAGATAGGGAGTATATTGAAGAAATATATCCCACCATTAAAAATGGGTTTTCCTTTTTGCGATCTATGCAGGCATCCTCTGGGGCATTTGCATGGAGCATTGATGAGGAGGGGTGCCTCGCAGATGATTATTTAATTGCAGGCAATAGCTCAATTTTTAAAAGTCTCGAGTGTCTCTTCCATCTTGCAAAAATATTAAAGGACAAGACAACACAAGAACAATGCATTCGTTTGCGAGAAGGTATTCAGAGAGCATTTAGGAATGTCAAAGATAATTTCGATTTAACGATTGATAGAAGTCGTTTCTCAATGGATTTTTATTATCCAGCTCTTTGCGGCGTTCCTTTTGATAAAGATTTATTTTTTACTTCACTGAATTCCTTTTATGTTGAAGGCATTGGAATAAAATGCGTGATTGAAGAGCCTTGGGTTACTGTTGCCGAATCTTGCGAATGCGCGCTTGCTTTGCTCAAAATTGGATATGCTGATAAAGCTAAGAAACTCTTACAAGAAGTTTATGAAATTAGCGATCAAAATAATATCCCTTTTATGGGTTGGCAATACAAGGAAGAAATTTTTTGGCCCGAGGAGCAACCTACCTGGACGGCAGGGGCAATGCTCATACTTTTAGATGCTCTGTTCAAACTAACAGGAGCGAGCAATCTATTTTTGGATTCGATTACTTCTGAAGGCAAACAATAGTGTCTTCTCTATCAACAATTTGATAGCCATCCTCAATTGATTTTTGCATAACTTTATAGGGGGCAAGCCCGCCTAAGTTGGGATCCTCATATATGTCGTGAAAAACTAGCACACCACCTTTGATAATTTTTTGATTCCAAGATGTATAGTCGTTAAGCGCTGTCTCATACGCATGACCTCCGTCTATGAATAGTAGTCCGAGTTTTTGTTGCCATGCTTGTGCAATAGTTTGTGATTTACCAATTAAAGGAATGATTTTGTGCCCAAAGTTATTGGCTGCCAAATTTTTCATAAAAATTGGCAAGGTATTAATTGCATTTAATTTTTTATCAAATATTTCTGGATCAAAGTACTCCTGGTTCGTTTGATGCTCTTCGGAACCTGAGTGATGATCAAGGGTAAAGATTTTTTGATGCGATTCTTTAAGTGCAAATGCAAGCAAGTGAGCTGATTTACCACAAAAGGAGCCTATTTCTAGAGCTGGAGCAGACTCGCAATAAGTTTTGCACCACCTCATCAAAGCCAGGCCCTCATGCTTTGGCATGAAACCTTTTAGAGCAAAGATCTTCTCAAGCTCTTTACTCATAAAATTTCTTTCCCAGAGATGACTTAAATCTCCTGTGTTGCCAAAGATATTCTTCAGGTTTTTTCTTAATCGAATCTTCAATCAATCTAGTAATTGCTCTCTCCGAAAAATCATTTTTGCATTCTGTTATTTCAAGATTAAGCAGATGATTGTCCATCCAAGAATCTAAGAAATATACGCGACAATTAGTCAATCTCTGCAGTCGTTCAACCGTATTTATAGTGAAGCATTCAATTCCAAAAAAATTCGATAGCTCAGCATTTGTTTTTCCGTAATCTTGATCAATAGCGTACATAACAAACTCTTTTTGAGAGAGAAGTTTGACTAACTTTCTAACTTCTTTTCGATCAATTGTGCCTTTCAGAGACTTTAGTCTTCCTGAATCTTGGAGTTTGTTGATTGCTCTATTGTTGTGATTTCTTCCCATGCCAAAAACTGACAAATGCATACCTAATATTCTTGCATCGAGCTCCAAGTGGAGGGAGTGTTTAAAAATGATAAGCCCTCCGCTCGGGTTATTAATTAGAGGATCCAAACCATGGATAACATGCGGTATTGTGCTTCTTATTTTGTCATTGGACCAAAACCATGCAATTGCTGTGTTGAATAGAGACCTACCCATATGACCACAATTGTTAACCAGTATGCCATTGTTAGATTTTTGATTGTTTTCAGGAAAACATATTTCGATATTCTTTCTGGCGTAGCGAACTCTTTTTCCATTTAAAACGAGTGCAATCTTCCCAAATAATTTACCTAATATTTCCTGCAAGGGTTGCGGGAGGAGCGATAGAATTCTTAATATTTGTATGACAATAATCATTTTTTTGCAGACTATAATAGCTTTAATCTAAAAAATTTAATAAATGCATCTCTTTTTATATAACATTTTTTTCTTCTTGAGTTTACCAATTCTCTTGTTGCATATATGTTACAAGGCCCTAAGCGATTCAACTTATTTAAAAGATTTAAAAAGTCGGTTTGGATTTTCTCCATGTTCTAATGACAAGCCTTTATGGATTCATGCCGTAAGTTTAGGGGAAGTCGTTGGGGTCGAGCCACTGGTAAGAATTTTGGAAAAAAATCACAGCATTGTGATTACTGTATCCACAGGCACTGGCTACAAAAAAGCTAAAGAGATTTTTAGTCAGCATAGTGTAGCTTTTGCTCCATGGGATTTTTTTATCTTTATTAGAATCTTTTTACACAGAGCATCTCCAAGTGCACTCATAATTTTTGAAACTGAAATTTGGCCTAACATGATTTTGCAGTCCAAAAAATTTGGAAACAAAATAATATTAGTAAATGGCAGGCTTAATCAAAAATCTTTTCAGCGTTATCAAAAAGTTCAAGGGCTTTTGAAGAGAACTTTGGATGCGATCGATCTTTTTTGTTTGCAAACATCTGCTCACCAAAAAAGATTTGAAGCCTTGGGTGCGGCCTCTAATAAGATTCGTGTATATGGATCGATGAAATTCGATATGAATTCTCGCGCAACCAATGTCTTTGATTCACTTGGAGAATTTATACTTTTAGCAAGTACGCATCACAATGAAGAGGAGGAAATTCTCAAAGTTCTAGAAAAACGAACTCAGTTTCTTAGGTCTAGGATAGTTATTTGCCCTAGGCACCCAGAAAGAGCCAGCGAAATATTAAATTTTCTTTCTAGTAATCATCATAAAGCATCTGTGCTATCAAATATCACCAACCTTGAGGGTAATAATGATCAATTTATTATTATTGATGCAATAGGCCATATGCACTCTCTTTATAAGAGCGCTCAGGTTTGCGTTCTAGGTGGATCATTTTTTCCCCATGGAGGACATAATATAATTGAACCAGCATTACATGATTGCCCGGTGATTTCTGGACCACATTTTTTTAACTTTGAATCAATATTTCAAGACTTTATAGAAGCCAAAGCATGTTTGATTGCCAAGGATTATGACGACCTCTTACAATTACTCAATAGTGTGGATGATCTTGATTTAAAGAATGTTGCAGCTCATGCACATTCTGTTGTTGAAAAGCATCGAGGATCCTCCGCAAAACAAGCACAAGCAATCATGGAGATGATGCAAGAATGAAGCTCATAACTGCAATTATTAAACCCTTTAAGTTAGAGGATGTTAAAAATGTCCTTGAGAGTCAAGGAGTTCAGGGCATGACAATCACAGAAGTCAAAGGTTTTGGAAGGCAAAAAGGTCATACCGAACTTTATAGAGGTGCTGAGTACGTTATTGATTTCCTTCCTAAATTAAAATTAGAGATTGCGGTTAGCGACAATAAGGTTGATGAAGTTGTTCAAGCAATACTTGAAGCTGCCTCGACCGGTAAAATTGGTGATGGCAAAATTTTTGTTTCTTCTCTGGAGAATGTTATTAGAATCAGGACTGGTGAGGTGGGCGAAGAGGCTTTATAAAGCTACCCAATGAAGATAGTTATCCTCACAGGACCCACTGCGTCAGGTAAGACTAGGATTGCTGGACATTTAACAGATAAACACCCCAATCTTTTTCAGATCATTAGTGTAGATTCTGTAATGGTTTATAAAGAGTGTAATGTTGGCTCTGGCAAACCCACGCCCAAAGAACTCAAAAAATACCCTCACGATCTGATCAATCATCTGTCTTTACCAAATATATTTACAGCATATGATTTTTTAAAAGAGTCACATACCATTCTCGATGCTTGCAAAAGAAACAATAAAATTCCTCTTTTTGTTGGGGGCAGCATGATGTATTTAAACACCCTCAAAAATGGTCTAAATAGAACTGCCAATGCAAATCAAGATCTCAGAGAGGCGCTACTCGCAGAAGAAAAAGAAAGTCCAGGAATTCTCCATAAAAAATTAACTAGGCTGAACTCGAATATTGCAGAGCGACTAGCATCCAATGATTTAGTTAGGTTGATCAGAGCAATAGAGCAAATACAATCTTCATCCACTGGAGAAGAAATCAATGGAATTAATGCTTCTGGATTGATTGAATTAGCTCTATTCCCAGAGGATAGGGAGTTGCTGCATACCATGATAGAAAATAGGCAGCATCAAATAGTAGGCAATGGGTTGCTCGATGAATGCAAGAATATTCAGATCAATTTTGATTTACCGAAGCACCATCCAATTAATAAGGCAGTAAATTACAAGCAAGGTTTCGATGTTTTGAATAATAAGATTTCGCATAAAGAATTATTTCAAAAATCATTCATCGCAACGCGACAACTTGCTAAAAAACAATTAACTTGGATTCGCTCCTGGCAGAAAATCAAGCTCTTTGATTTAAACTCAGGCAATAAAGCAATTCGCTATATAGAGAAATCACTAGAAATATAACAAAAACTATTTAATTATTAACAAAAGACCCTATATTAAAGGTAAACAAATAAGGATTTTTAATGAATTGGGATAATAACCAAGACCCTTGGGGGAAAAAGAACCAAGACCCGCTTGATTTTGATGATCTGATGAAGAAATTTATGGCTGCATTTTCAGGCAAGTCTGGAGGCAATGGTGCCAATCCACCCAGCGGAATGAAAATCCCAACAGGGAAACTGATAAGCTATTTCTTAATTGGTGCGCTTGTGATCTATGCATCTATGTGTGTTTATCAGGTTGATACATCTGAAAGAGCTGTCATCTTGAGGCTTGGAAAATACTATCAAGAAACTGGCGAGGGTCTAAATTTTATGATCGCTGGTATCGATGAAAAATTTCAAGAAGATATCACCGTTACAAGACGTTTTTCTCAGACTGCAAACATGCTTACCAAGGATGAGAACCTTGTCGATGTAACTGTTTCTGTTCAATACAGAATTAAATCTCTAAAAGATTTCGTTTTGAATGTTAAGGATCCTGAAGCTTCTCTTAGGGAGGCTACAGAAAGCGCCTTGCGACACGTTGTAGGGGACAATACTCTTGAAGAGACTTTAACAACCGGAAGAGAAGTTTTAGCTCAAAATGTCCAAACAAGATTACAGAATTATTTAGATGTCTATGGAACTGGCTTAAACGTGCAACAGGTGAATATTGAAAAAACCGATCCACCTGCGGCGGTTAAAGATGCATTTGATGATGTGGTTGCTGCCAGAGAAGATAAAGTTCGTTTGCAAAATGAAGCAGAAAGGTATGCTCTGTCCATAGTCCCTGAAGCAAGAGGGCAGGCAATTGCTAGAATTCAAGATGCTGAGGGTTATCAGGCAGAGGTCATTGCAAATGCTGAAGGTGAAGTAGTCAGATTTGAAAAACTTTTAACTGAATACAAAAAAGCTCCTAAAGTAACCAGAGATAGATTGTATCTTGATGCTATGCAGAGCGTACTTTCAAATTCAACCAAAATAATGGTGGATGTAGAAGGAGGCAACAATCTGCTTTACCTCCCATTAGATAAGATTATGGAACAAAATAAAAAACAAGAGGACAAGGATTAACATGAGCAGAAGTTTTAATTTATTAGTACTAGCAGGTCTGCTTATTGGACTCATTATTAACAGCTTTTATATCGTAAATGAGAAAGAAAAAGCTATTGTCTTTCAATTTGGAGAAGCCATTAATCCAAATGTTTCGGTTGGAATTCACTTTAAACTTCCAGTCATTCAGAACGTTAAAAAATTCGATGCACGCCTGCAAACACTTGATGAGGAACCCGCGAGAATCCTAACGGTTGAAAGTAAATACTTGATGGTTGATTCTTTTGTTAAATATAAAATTATTGATGTCCTTACCTTTTATAAAGCTACCAGCGGAAGTTTTTTAAACTTAAATAATTTACTTGCTCAAAGAACAGAATTTGAACTTAAGAATCAGTTTGGTAAGAGAACCGTTACCGAGTTAGTTTCTGGTGAACGAGATGACCTCATGAGGACCATGCGTGCCAATTTAGGTACTTCCGTTTCTGATTTAGGTATTGAAGTGATTGATTTTAGGGTCAAGCAGATCGATCTCCCACCTGAGTTAAGCAATTCAGTGTATCAAAGAATGAGGACAGAAAGAAACAGACTTGCTGAAGAGCTGAGGTCTCAGGGCAAAGAGCTCTCAAATGAAATCCGCTCCAAAGCGGATAAACAAAAAGTGATTATTCTTGCGGATGCTTATAAAGAAGCTGAGCAAATTAGAGGAGAGGGCGATGCCCAAGCAGCAGCAATATATGCAAACGCATTCTCCAAGGATCCTGAATTTTATGAATTTACCAGAAGCATCAAAGGCTATACCTCTACTTTTAATGAGAAGTCAGATGTCATGCTTATTGATCCTAAATCAGACTATTTCAAATATTTGAATAAATCTGATGGTTCCAAACCCTAATTAGATGAGTGCAACTCTTATTCTTGGTCTTCAGTGGGGCGATGAAGGCAAGGGCAAGATTGTGGATGCGCTTAGCAAAGACGCCGATATCGTTTGTAGGTTTCAAGGGGGTCACAATGCTGGACACACCTTAAAAGTTAACAATGAAAAGAGAGTATTGCATTTAATACCCTCGGGCATTCTTCATCCTAAGACGGTGTGCATAATTGGCAATGGTGTTGTTCTTTCATTGAGCTCATTGCTAAAAGAGATTGCTAATCTTCAAGAAAGTGGCATTGAATTCGCTGATCGATTTTTTATATCAAAGAATTGTTCACTTATCCTTGATAGCCACGTTGCTATCGATCTCGCAAGGGATAAGCAAGAGGGCATTGGAACAACTGGAAGAGGAATAGGCCCAGCTTACGAGGATAAAGTTGCTAGAAGGTCGATCAGGCTTGGAGATTTATTTGAGCCAAGCACACTTCCTTTAAAAGTAGAGAAGTTAGTTAATTATCACAACACTGTGTTGCAAGAGGTTTATAAAGTAAACCCGCTAAATCCTGAGAGCATCACTAAAGAGTTGCTTCAACAAAAGGATCTCCTTGAACCTTTCGTTACCGATGTAACTGAGTTATTGAAGGAAAGTCATATCCAAGGAAAACGTATTATCTTTGAGGGAGCTCAAGGATCCATGCTTGATATCGATCATGGATCTTATCCTTACGTAACTTCCTCATCTACTACAGCTGGTGGGGTTGTTGCTGGATCAGGCTTTGGAGCGCAACATATCTCAAGAACCATTGGGATCATTAAAGCTTATTGCACCAGAGTGGGATCGGGGCCATTTCCAACTGAGTTATTTGATGCCGCGGGAGACCATTTAGCAAAAGTAGGTAATGAATTTGGATCAACAACGGGTCGAAAAAGACGTTGTGGATGGTTAGATTTAAAAGCTTTAGAACAAATAGTATTCACTAATTCTGTAACTGAGTTGTGCATTACCAAACTTGATGTTTTAACTGGATTAGAAACCCTCGAGGTTTGTGTGGGTTACTCAAATGATAATCAGCCAATATACAAATCGTTTGCAGGGTGGCAAGAAAATATAGAGTCTTGCAAGGCGTTTTCTGAATTGCCAAAAACTGCCCAAGAGTATCTTTCTTTTATTGAAGAATTTCTTGGAATTCCCATCAAGATGATTTCAGTCGGACCTGAGCGCGAGAGCACTTTTTCAGATTAAGATTTATTTGCTTGCATTCCACGGGAGCGTTATAGTTTTCTAACGTTTCTATTGGTTGGGAGAGCGAATTGAAAAAAATCATCATTTCTTTTTTATTAGTAGCTGTTTTTTTTACAGCTTTTTTCTTATTTTTTGGAATCACCAAGCAGTTAGGACGACTTGAAGGTCCAGGAGTCATTGAGGGTCCTAAGGTCCCTGATACGGTAATTCAGGCACGCACAAACAGGATTGAGAGCGTCAAAGAAAGTCTTAATGTAGAAAATGATAAGCAAATTCTTTTTGGGGATTTACACGTTCATACAACCTATTCAACAGATGCGTTTATGTGGTCCTTGCCCTATTTAAATGGCACTGGTGCATCACCACTGGCTGATGCTTGCGATTATGCAAGATTTTGCTCGGCATTAGATTTTTGGTCTATCAACGATCATGCAGAAGCAAGCACACCCAGAAAATGGCTAGATACCAAAGAGAGCATTAGACAATGCAATGCTCTGAGCGAAGGCTCGGATGATTTGGTAAGTTTTTTAGGTTACGAGTGGACCCAAGTCTCGCAGGAACCTGAAGAACATTATGGGCATAAGAATGTAATCTTTTTAGAAACAGATGAGGATGTGGTTCCTCCTAGGGTTATTGGCTCTACCGGCGCAGCTCCGCTTGTGATGCGACTTGGTCTACCATGGACATTATCAACGCTCCCTGCTTTTTTAGACTTAGAAAATAGAGACAGGTTTTTTGCTTTTGATAAATTTTTTGAAGAAATTAAAGAAACGCCTTTGTGCGATAGAGAAACTCCTTCAAGAGACTTACCGATCAATTGTGCAGAACAGGCTGCGGATCCCAATGAACTTTTTTCCCGTCTAAAAGAATGGGATGCGAACTATATGGTAATTCCTCACGGAACCACTTGGGGCTTTTATACTCCTCCAAGTTCTGATTGGAGAAAACAACTAGAAAATGCTCATGATCCCTCATCTCAATTTCTTATTGAGATATTTTCTGGGCATGGAAATTCTGAAGAATACCGAACCTGGAATGATGTAGGCATCACTGACAATGGGAGTCTCTTTTGTCCTGAACCCACCGCAGATTTTATTCCAACTTGCCATAAAGCTGGTGAGATCATGGCAAATCGATGTGAGGATAGTGGTTTAGATGCAGAAACGTGTTCTGGCTTGGTTATGCAAGTGAGAGAAAATGCTGTAAACATGGGAGCCGGCGCATTTCTTGCGGTAAGAGAAACCGATGCCAATGAGTTTTTAAATGCCGGTCAATGCAACGATTGTTACTTGCCCGCTTTTAACTACCGACCATTGGGCTCAGTGCAATATATTATGGCAATGACTGATTTCTCAGATCCTGAGAATCCACAACGATTTAATTTTGGGTTTATTGGATCAAGCGATAATCATGGTGCCCGCCCAGGCACAGGCTTTAAAGACACCAACAGAAAATATGAGACCGAAGCAGCAGGTTTTTCAGACCCACTCATGGAGCGTCTCTCCAATTCAAGGAGTCCCAAAGGAGAGCTTGAGCCTTTCTTTGCAGGGCTCAATCAAAATATTTCTTCCATCATAGATCTCAACTTTGTGGTAGATGCAGAAAGACAATCTGCTTACTTTATGACCGGCGGATTGGTAGCCGTACATTCTGATTCCAGATCAAGAGAAGATATTTGGAACTCGATGGAAACCAAAGAAGTTTATGCAACCTCAGGTTCAAGAATTTTACTATGGTTTGATGCAGCGCATAATCAAAATGCTTACCATATGGGCTCAGAGATAGTAGCAAATGAATCCCCAGTCTTTACCGTAAAAGCCGCAGGTTCTTTCAAGCAAAAGCCAGGTTGCCCAGAATACAGCACAAATGCTCTAAGTCAGAAACGTCTTGAGGAAATTTGTAATTCTGAGTGCTATAACCCATCCGATGAGAGAAAACTAATTAATCGGATCGAAGTAGTCAAAATTTTGCCTCAACAGTATCCTAACGAGCCAATAGAAAACTTAGTCATTGATACTTGGAAGACCTTTGATTGCAACAGCACCGAGTGTGAAATTTCTTTTACAGATGAAGAGTACTCAGCTGGTAGCAGGGATGCTATTTACTATGTAAGAGCTATTGAAGAACCATCCTTGGCTTATTCTGCTGATCCGTTGCAGTGCGAATTTGACGAAAACGGTGTCTGTGTGAAGACCAATATTTGTAGAGAGGGATTAGGCAAAGAAGGAGATTGTTTGGCAATGAACGAAGAAAGAGCTTGGTCTAGCCCAATCTTTGTGAATCATGGTCGCTAAACCTTATCCAAAAAGGCATTAATTAGTTTGTAGGCGTTAGGGCTTGAGAACTTATGCGCAAGCCTGATCGCTTCATCAATAATTACTGGCTTATCCAAGGTTCCCATAGATATTTCATTGAGGCCAAACTGAATGATGGCTTTGTCCATTTGGTTAAGATCTTTTGGGTTTTTGGTATTTTTTTCAATCGTTTGGTTCAGTTGGTTTAGGTTAGGCAATAATGATTCCAAGGATTTTTTAAAATAATTAAAATCCATCTTGTCGGGTCTATTTTCTTTAAAAAACTGCTCACATAATTCTTCTAAACTTGTCTCACTTAAATTCAGTTGATAAATAGCCTGAACCAAACACTCCCTGGTTTTTAGTTGAGATTTAAATTTAGCGAGATTCTTAGCCATCTAACTGTTTGATAGTATGCAAAAGAGTAAAGGCGAGTTCTCTGCCTTTATTTAGCTTGGCTGGGTTTGCTCTTTCTTCAGCTTGCTCAAGGGTAAGGGTTGCAAGAATACCCATCGTGACAGGGACGTTTGATTGAAGATTTAGCTGCATTAATCCTTGAGTTGCTGATTCGGCAATCAGCTCAAAATGATAGGTATCGCCTTTGATAACAGTTCCTAATGCAAGCACTCCGTTGCAGCTACGTTGAAGTTTTTTAGATGCCTGAACTAGCTCCCAAGCACCAACTACCTCAGCATGAACAATAGTTTGTATTCCACAATCAGAGAAGTATTGTTCTGCTGATTGTTGGAGCATGGATACAAGCCCTTTATTCCAAAGCGTTGTAACAATACCTATTTTTAATTCACCACAGCCCTCTAAAATCGGAATTTGTAGTGCATCGCTACTCATGATTCAAATCCAACGATTTCCAAATCGTACCCACCCAGTGAAGGATATTTCATAGGCGTGGCCAAGAGCCTAATTTTTGTCAAACCAAGTTCACTCAGTATTTGAGATCCAATACCTATCGTTTTAGTCTCAGGTGCCACACTTGCTTTAGACCCTGTGAGATCATTTAATTGACTGAGGGCATCTTGGGGATTGCCAATAAGTAACATTACCCCACAATCTTCTTTTGCAATTCTGGTTAAGCCCTCTTGAAAGTTTATCCTTGATCCAAATCCTTCTAAACCAATCATATCGTGCAATAAATTTTGGACATGCACTCGCACAAGTGGGGCTTCCGCTTTTTTTGGATCTCCATGAACCAAAGCAATATGTAATCTATCAAAGATAGAATCTCTCCAAGCTGTTACTTGGAAGGATTTATTTCCAATAATTTTTTCTCCTTCAAATTCCTTGGTAACTGATTTTTCTTTCATAGCTCGGTATTGAATAAGATCTTCGATAGTTCCAATTTTTAGCTCATGCGTTTTAGCAAAACTCATCAACTCATCTCTGCGAGCCATGGTGCCATCGTCGTTCATGATTTCACATATCACGCCTGCTGGTTCCAGTCTTGCCAATCTTGCTAAGTCGCAAGCAGCTTCCGTATGCCCAGCTCTGCTAAGCACGCCACCTGGAGCAGCTCTAAGAGGAAAAACGTGTCCGGGTTGCACAATATCTTGAGGCTTGGCATCCCTTGCAGCTGCAGTAGCGATAGTATGGGCTCTATCAGCAGCAGAAATACCAGTAGTAATTCCTTCAGCGGCTTCAATTGAAACAGTAAAGGCAGTGCCATTCTTCGTCCTGTTTAAGTTGGTCATCATGGGTAAGTTCAGCGCATCACATTTTTCTGGTGACATTGCCAAGCAAATAAGACCTTTACCATGCGACGCCATGAAATTGACCTGTTGGGAGGAGATGGTTTGGGCAGCGCATATTAAATCTCCCTCATTTTCTCTATCCTCATCATCCACAAGCACAACCATCTTGCCTGCAGCAATGTCTGCAATTAAAGAATCTGTTGAATCAAATTTCATAGGGTCATTAAATTTTGAACGTAGATTTTATATCAGAGCCAATTTTTTCGCTTGTAACTAATGTAAGTCTTTTTAAATAATTTTCAAAATCTACGCTTGATTGCATAGGTGGCAGCCCATCCTTAAGACAAGTATTGGATCTGAATACGATCAATTCATCAATTAGATTGTGTTTTTGAAAGAGCTGAAACATACCTTGGCCTGGTTCAACCAAAATGCTTGATATCTTTTGAGCAAGGAGCTTTTTCAATAAGTCATGAAGAAATGGCTTGCCAATTTTTTCGATCACTAGGTTTTCGATATTTTCTTTTACAGGAACTAAGATCTTTTTATTGGATACAAAAATAATTCGAGAATACCTACTCATTAAGTTTTTAAGCTGAGTTTTAGATGGATTGTGATTGGTCAGAATGATCTTTACGGGCTGATCAGAATTTTTAATTTTTTGATTTTTTATATGCAAACTTGGTTGATCAATTCGAAGGGTATTGCCTCCAATTAAAATAGCTCTGTGTTTTTTTCTGATGCTTTGGACATTACTGCGGCTTTTCGCTCCTGAAATGAAATGTTGTTTTGTAGCCTTGGTAGGTGCTAAAAAACCATCGCTTGAAACAGCAATCTTGACACTAATAAATGGCCTTTTTTTAAGTTGGTTGACGGCAAAGATTTTTAATAAGGTTTGGCATTCATCTTTAAAGATTGAAGGCTCCACAGTAACACCTTTTGATTTAAGCTGTCGCAACCCTTTGCCAAAAATTTTGGGATTAGGATCTTTGGCACCATAAGTAACTTTTGAAATTTCATACTCAAGTATTTTATTTGTACAAGGAGGAGTGTTGTTCGTAATCGAGCAGGGCTCGAGCGTAACGAACATGTGAGATCTACGAAGAAGTTTTTTACCATTCTCTATCCCAAATTTTTTTAAGCAATCATTAATGGCATTTACCTCGGCATGATGCGACCCATACATTTTATGCCACCCGGATCCAATTATTTCTTCGCCCTTAACTATCACGCAGCCCACCATAGGATTTGGTTGCACGGATAACTCTCCTTTTTTGGCCAACTCAATGGCGGTGAGCATGTGTTTAGAAGTATTCACTTCTTGTTAGTATTTTTTTCAGAGGAAAGTGAGGAGATTTCTTGAGCAAATTCTTCAATATCTTGAAAGTCACGGTACACAGATGCAAATCTTACATAGGCCACTTGATCGACGGTCTTTAGGGAGGCCATGACAACTTCACCTATGGTTCTAGATGAGATCTCTCGTTCCCCCAGCTGGCGGATGGTATTGATAATTTTGCTAAAGAGAGCATCCATATCTTCTGTAGATAAGGGTCTTTTCTCTAATGCTCTTTGCATGCCAGCTTTAAGCTTGGTTCCATTAAAGGGCTGTCTTTCACCATCGCTCTTAATAACTCGGGGAAGTGCTAGGTCCGGACTTTCAAAAGTGGTGAATCTTCCTTGGCATGTCTCACACTCTCGTCTTCTTCTAACCTGCGTTCCATCTGCAACCTGCCTAGAGTCAATCACCTTCGTATCTTGAGCTTGGCAGAATGGACAAAACATTATTTATAGACTGGAAAACTGTGGCAAAGCTGCAAGACAGCTTCTTTGGTATCGGCAATAACTTTAGCATCGTTTGAATTGTTCACAATGTCAGTAATCCAGTTCGAAAGAGCATGAATTTCATCTTTTGAAAAACCACGGGTCGTGACGGCCGGTGTTCCCAATCTAATACCTGAGGTAACAAAAGGTGATTGAGGATCGTTGGGAACTGCATTTTTATTCACGGTTATGTTCGCACTTCCCAATGCATGCTCAATTTCTTTTCCAGTTAACCCTTTTGAGCGCAGGTCCATAAGCACGATGTGGTTTTCTGTTTTACCAGTAACAACATCTATTCCAGACTCGATTAAATTTTTGCAAAGCAACTTAGCATTATCAATGACTTTTTGAGAGTACTCTTTAAAAGCGGGCTCTAAGGCTTCCTTGAAGCAAACTGCTTTAGCAGCTATGACATGCATAAGGGGGCCGCCTTGCGAACCCGGAAAAACAGCTGAATTTAGTTTTTTCTCTAGTTCAGGATTTTCTTTTGCCAGGATAATTCCAGATCTAGGACCCCTTAAAGTTTTATGGGTGGTTGAGGTAACTACGTCTGCAAAAGGAACGGGTGATGGATAGAGTCCAGCTGCAACTAAACCAGAGACATGCGCCATATCCACTAAGAAATAAGCACCCACTTCATCTGAAATTTCTCTAAAAATACTCCAGTCAACAATTCCAGAGAATGCCGAGAAGCCAGCAATGATCATTTTAGGTGAGTGTTGTTTGGCTAAATCTCTTACTTGGTCGTAATCGATATCATGTGTTTCAGGGTGGAGCCCATACTGATAGGCTGTATAGTTTCTTCCGCTAAAATTTACTTTAGCGCCATGGGTCAAGTGCCCACCGTGATCTAGGCTCATTCCAAGGATCGCATCGTTTGGTTGGAGCATTGCTAAAAATGCAGCAGCGTTTGCAGAAGAACCAGAATGAGGTTGAACGTTGGCATAGTCTGCTTTAAAAAGTTTCTTGGCCCTTTCAATTGCAAGATCTTCTGCGATATCGACATACTCACATCCACCGTAATATCGCTTAAAAGGATATCCCTCGGCATATTTATTTGTTAGTAAACTCCCTTGTGCCTCAAGCACTCTTTTGGAGGCATAGTTCTCAGAGGCGATAAGCTCGATATGATCCTCTTGACGCGAACTCTCTTTTTGCATTGCATCCCACAAATCTGGGTCATAATCTGCAATGGTGCCTGCATCAAAGAAGATAGAATCTTTGTAATTTGACAATTTTTTTACTCCAAATAAGTTATTAGTGGTAGGTTAATAATCTTAACTCATCTAGGGTCTTTTGTGTCGAAAAGGTCTTTTTCTACCGGGGTTAATGCCTGTGCAAATCTCACATTCCATCCCATGACATTTTGTTGCCTGACAGAAGGCTCTTCCCCAAAAAATTATCTGCAAGTGAAGTTTGTTCCATCGTTCGGGTAGGAAATGTTTTTTTAAATCTCTCTCAGTCTGAACCACGCTTTTTCCATTGGTGAGTTTCCATCTTTGAGCAAGTCGATGAATATGAGTATCCACGGGGAAAGACGGCACTCCAAAAGCTTGGCTCATCACAACCGAAGCAGTTTTATGGCCAACTCCCGGGAGCTTTTCCAAAGCTTTTATGTCTTCTGGAACTTCTCCTGCAAAATTATTGACTAGTATCGAAGATAGTTCCTTGATGGCTTTAGATTTTTGTGGGCCTAATCCACAAGGCTTAATGATTGAGTAAATTTTGTCTTGAGCTATTTTTGACATTGCAAATGGATTATCTGCCAGCGCAAATAATTTTGGTGTCACTTGATTTACTCTCTCATCAGTGCATTGAGCTGACAGCAAGACTGCGATCAACAATGTAAAAGGGTCTTTGTGATTAAGCGGAACAGGCGGGTTTGGAAAAAATTTATCCAAGCACTTTTGTATATGATTGATTCGTTCTTTGAGTGTTAGCACTGCTTACATTAGTATCTTAAATTATTTGCTCTGTTTTCCATAATCAGTATATTATAGGTTCACTAAAAGCACTCTATGAGGGGGAATCGTATGTTTATTAGATTATTTAGTACCATTACGCTTGGACTATCTGTTTTCTCGTTTAATGTGTTTGCTCAAGAAGAATCTGAGTACACTGGAAGAACGGTTGAAGAGGTGGTAACCACAGCAACAAGACAAGAATCATCACTTCAAGATACAGCGATCACAGTAACCGCGATTACTGGCGATGGTCTTGAGGCAAGGCAAATTGAAAATGCTGAAGATCTTCAGTTTGCAGTACCTACCTTGGGTTTCCAGAAAGGAGATTATTCTGGCTCTGGAATGACATTAAGGGGTATCGGTAACTTCTGCGTGGGTAACTCATGTAGTGACGCGCTAGGAGTTTTCTGGAATGGACAAGTTGCATCGACTTCTGCCCTTTATGAGGCTGAGCTTTTTGATATAGAAAGGGTTGAAGTATTGCGTGGACCGCAAGGAACACTGTTTGGTGATGGAACAACAGCTGGTGTTATTCAGATCATTACTCAAAAACCAGGGGATGAATTTGGCGGCTATGTAAAGGCTGATCTTGGAGATTACAATTCCATGAGAATGTCCGCAGCTGTAGATCTTCCTTTGAGTGAAAAACTTAGATCCAGAATAGCAGTTGCGTCTCTCAAAAGAGATGGTTTTGTAACGAATTCATACAACGGTGATGAGCTTGATGATAGAAATACTCAAGCTGCAAGATTAACATTTGAGTACGATTTCTCTGACGACACAGTAATGACTTTCGTATACGAGCATACCAATGCTGACGATAATAGGTTGCGAGCCGCTAGACAGTACTGTAAGTCGCATGAAATTTTTGGATGTAGTCCTTTAGAATCAGGCATGGATGCTGTATTTTCAGCTGGTGGTTATGGGCATTGGGTTGCATATCTGCAACAGCAACAAACTGGTTTGAATTACACAGATGCTAGAAATAACCCTTCATCTAGCATCAGAAGTGTCGATCTAGATTACACACCTTGGCACACAGCTACAAACACCAACGCGTTGTTTCAAATTGAGACCAATCTTACAGACAATGTGAAGATGGACTTCTCATATGCTTACAGCACCAGAGACTATGAAGACTCAGCTGACTATGATCATTCTGTTTCTGTTCGACCTTACGCTATTGGTCCTATAACTACATGGCAACATTGGGATAGAGAGTCTCAAAAAGGACCCATAGTAGGAACAAAAACCTATGCGTCCAATGGAACGATTGATTATGCAGCAACAGAATCCGAATGGGCTCAAACTGAAGCAAGATTCTACTCAGACTTTGATGGTAATCTTAACTTTTCTGCTGGTATTTTTTACATTGAAGGACAATCACAAGTTGACTATGACTTAGCAGCTCCCTACATGAACTATTGGGGCGACACTTCTAATGGACCAATTTGTGCGATTTTCTCATACTCTTGTGGATATGGTGGAACGCCTTTTTGGGGAACTTGGTTCCAATCATTGCCTGCTGGACAAGCTTCTGCAGCTCAACTTATTGCGGCAGGCCTATTGCCTCCAGCTTCTGCAGGTGGATATGTTCTTAAATACGCTACCGATATAGCTGTTGCTACAGCACAAGGTGCTTGTGCAGCTGGTGTAGGCCCATGTGGACCATTACCAGCTTGGCAGCAAATGTATAACAATGATTCAAATGTAACCAGAAATACCCTCGGTGTTTATGGAGAGCTTTATTGGGACATTTCTGAGAAAACCACGCTTACTTTAGGTATTAGAAATTCTGAATATGAAGTTATTAATCACACCTATGTTGCCTTAATGGATTTACAAGGCGATGCTGCTGGTGTTTACAACTCACCAAGGCCTGCACCTATTGCAAGACCTTTTGAAGCATCTAAAAATACTTTTAAATTGGGCTTTGATCATCAATATAGCGACGATCATCTGATATATGGAACTATTACATCTGGATTTAAGCCAGGTGGATCCAACCCAACAAGTGGCGATGGTGTTCCTACTACTTTTGGAGCTGAAGAAGCTAATGTAATTGAGTTAGGTTTAAAGAGCACCTATCTTGATGGCAGATTGCAGGTTAACTCATCAGTATATTTTAATGAGTACAATGGTCTTCAAGTATCTAAAATTGTAAGAAGAGGTTCTGTTAATGAAAACTCTGATGCTGAAATCTCAGGATTTGAAACTGAATTCCAGTTTTTCTTGTCTGACAAATGGTTGCTTGATGGTTACTTTGCATGGACAGATGCCAAATTTACAAGATTTGAATCAGTCGATCCTCTTAATCCTGGAGCAGCAACTGCATTTCTACCTAACCAATCTATTTTTGATCCAATAGGTGGAACTGCAACAGGGTTCTTCAGTGACTTTGGTCAATTTGGTCCTTTGTGTGCGGCTGGAGTTGTGACAGATGTTGGCTTATGTACACTAGCTGCGTATGCTGCTAATCCACTATTTGGCGCGTTGGTTAAATATCAGCTTACAGATACTGGTATTACTTATAAGTCATTTGGACCACTTTGTACTCAGCCGTTCTTTGGTTTAGATAGTACTACTGCTCCATGTCCTGCTACAGATGGTGTTGTTCAAGACTTATCTGGAAATCGATTACCACTTTCTGCTGAAACCAACTATAGACTTGGTCTTTCAAGATTTGTTGATACTACAGCTGGAACTTGGGTGGCCAGAGTTGATTACACATACAGAGGAGACACTTACTCTGATCCTTTCAATAGAGAATTTGATAAGGTTCCAGAATTAGATTATCTAGACTTCTCTCTAAGATTTACTTCTAAAGATGAGTCATGGTATGTAGGAGCTTACGCAAGAAACCTTACTGATGAAGATCATGTATATGCTTATTATCGTTCAGATCCAACTATTGGAGGGTTTGCAAACGGTGTAGCAATTGATCCTAAGATCGTCGGTATTAATTTTGGAGTAAATTTCTAATTAATCCACACTGAGTTAAAAGCCCAGCCTTTGCTGGGCTTTTTTATGCAATGAAAAAACAAATAGAGAAAATCTTACTTAAACTCAAAGAAGCTTTTAAAGAGGAGTCCGAGGATAACTTTGAAATGCTGAGCACCTATTTTCTTTGGATTGAAGGCAAGGCCACCGATGAGGATCTGGATAGAGCCAATGAGCAGCTAAAAGAAATCTTCAAAAATTTAGGTCTTGGGATTTTCTTAATATTGCCCTTTAGCCCTGTAACCATTCCATTTATTTTTAAATTAGCAAAAGATAGAAATATTAATCTCATTCCCAAATGGTATAAAACTTTTAGCAAGGAAGACGATAGAGTAGAATAGTCCTTTGTTAAAAATACAATTGGCATCAAATATGCCAATTTCTTTGGAGAAGATTCATGAAAAATGCAGTAATCGTTGATAGCGTTAGAACTGGTTTAGCAAAATCTCATCGTGGCGGTTTTAACATTACTAGACCCGATGACATGACTGCCCATATTATTAATGCCTTATTGGATAGAAATCCTAACTTGCCTCCTGCAGCGGTTGAGGATGTGATTCTAGGGTGCGGTAATCCCGAAGGTCCTCAGGGTCATAATATTGGCAGAAACGCTGCCGTATTATCCAATCTTCCTATTACTACTGGTGGTACTACAGTAAATAGATACTGCTCATCAGGTCTTCAAACAATTGCAATGGCAGCATCTCAAATTATGGCAGGCTGTTATGACACCATTATTGCAGGCGGGGTTGAGCAAATCTCAATGATTTCAGGTAAAACAAATATGGATGGATTCGTGAATCAAAAATTAGCAGAGTCTGTTCCAGGTATCTATTATCCTATGGGCATAACTGCGGAAACGGTTGCAAAAAGATATAACGTCTCTAGAGAAGCTCAAGACGAGTACGCATTGAGCAGCCAACAAAGAACAGCCGCCGCTCAAGAAGCAGGACTTTTTAAAGATGAGATTGTGCCAATGGCAACCAAGATGCTGTTAGTGAATAAAGAGACTGGCGATTCAAAAGAAATTGATTACGTTGTTGAAAAAGATGAGTGCAATCGACCAGAGACAACAGCAGAAGGACTTGCATCGTTGAAGCCAGTCTTTGATCCAGAAAATGGATCAGTAACTGCTGGTAATTCATCCCAGTTATCGGATGGCTCTTCTGTTACTTTGGTAATGAGTGAAGAGAAAGCTTTGGAACTAGGCTTACAACCAATTGCCTACTTTAGAGGTTTTACTACTATGGGTTGTGAACCTGATGAAATGGGAATAGGACCGGTATTTTCTGTGCCAAAACTATTAGCAAGATATAACCTTTCAGTTTCTGATATTGATCTTTGGGAATTGAATGAAGCCTTTGCCGTTCAGGTTGTCTATTGCAGAGATAAGCTTGGTATTTCCTCTGATAAGTTAAATGTTAATGGTGGATCAATCTCCATAGGACATCCATTTGGAATGACCGGCTCAAGACAAGTTGGCCATATTACCAGAGAGCTTGTCAGACAAGATAAGCAATTTGGAATTGTAACAATGTGTGTCGGTGGTGGTATGGGTGCCACAGGACTATTTGAACGATATCCCTCCTAATATTAACGAATTCACCGCAATCAAGAAGTACCTATCTAATATAGGTGCTTCTTATGCTTCCCATATTTCTACCAATGTTGGCGATGATTGCGCAGTCTATCAATCTTCCTGTCATCAATTGATTTCAACCGATGTTGCAGTTGAGGGAGTGCACTTTCCAAAAAACCTTCCAGCTGAATTTATTGCCAGAAGAGCCGTTGCATCTGCATTAAGCGATATTGCAGCGATGGGTGGATCGCTTGAGGGGTTTACCTTGGGTCTATCCATATCAAAGATGGATCATCAATGGCTAGCTGGGCTCAGACAAGGTCTTCAATACATAGCCAGGAAATATCAAGTACCCCTAATTGGTGGGGATGTTGTTAAGGGTCCAACTCAGCTATCTGTCACTGCCATAGGCTCTTCGACAAAATCTCCTATCTTAAGAAGCGGCGCTAAACAAAATGATATTGTCTGTATTTCTGGAAAACTGGGTGGCAGTTTTCTAGGGTATAAAGCTTATCTAGAGAATAATTGCCACTCAGCAGCCTCCAAAAGATATCTATCTCCAGAGGCAAGAATTCAATACGGCAAGTGTTGCTCTGATTATGTAAATTCTATGATTGATATTTCTGATGGCATCTTTCAAGACTTGTCGCATCTCACAAATTCATCAAGGGTTGGGGTAAAAATTGATTTCAAGGCTATTCCTTTTCTTTCCAATGATTACGCAAAAGAAATTATTAAGTTTGGCGATGATTATGAACTACTTTTTACGGTGAGCCCAAACAAAATACATCAATTGGAAATGCATTTAGCAAACCATCGAATGAAGCTATTTAGGATTGGAGTGATAGACGGTAAAAAAACAATCATTGATAATTTACCATCTAAAATAACCACTAAAGGCTGGGATCATTTTGCATGACAATTTTATTTAATACTCTCATAAAGATTTTAGCGAGTATGGGAGGGATTGGTTATATCAAATTGGCTCCTGGCACCCTTGCAAGTCTAGCCACATTGATTCTTTTCGTTAGCATTAATCCCTTTAGTGCAGGGATATGGTTTGTGCTCATTCCGGTCTTGATATTCTCTTGGGGAATATGCGCTTTTGCAGAGAAGATTTATGAAGGACATGATAACTCTCGAATCGTTATAGATGAATTTGCAGGCTTGCTAGTTTGTTTTGCATGCATAGATTTTGATTTTGTAACGCTTGTTTTTGGTTTTATCCTCTTTAGAACCTTTGATATTGCAAAGCCTTGGCCAATCAGTTTTATTGATAGAAATATAAAGGGTGGGTTTGGCGTTTTATTGGATGATCTAGTAGCTGGGCTTTTATCAGGTGCTATAATTGCTGGCTTAAAAATTCTAGTATTAACATGACCCAATGCCAATTTATTACCGAGGCCAGTTTGCCAACTGAGTTTGGTGAGTTTCGTTTGCATGCATTTGAAGAAACTAATGGGAAAGAGCATTTAGCGATTGTATTTGGTAATGTTAACAATCAAGAAAATGTTTTGTGCAGATTGCATTCAGAATGTCTGACAGGTGATGCTCTTTTTAGTGCTCGATGCGACTGTGGGCCACAACTAAAGGCTGCGTTCAAGAATATAGCTGAAAATGGCTCAGGCATTTTGCTTTATTTAAGACAAGAAGGTCGCGGTATTGGTCTTGTTAACAAAATTAGGGCTTATGCACTTCAGGATTTAGGAAAAGATACAGTTGAAGCAAATGAAGCGCTTGGTTTTGATGCAGATTTACGTTCCTATGACATTTGTTTTGATATGCTTTCGCATTTTGGCATAACCTCAGTAGATCTGTTAACCAATAACCCTAAAAAAGTAGAAGCTTTAGAAAATGCTGGAGTATCAGTAAATAAAAGGATGCCACTCCACGAGGGTGTGAACGAAACAAATCAATCGTACATCGATACTAAGAAATCAAAGCTTGGTCATTTAGATTAACTCTGCAACCAATCCTGAATACTTTTCTTTAATTTATTGGCACTTAAACCTGCCATATCTATCATTTCATCTCTAGAGGCATGTTCAATAAAGGTATCAGGAATTCCAAACGATTTAATTTTGTAACAAGCATGCTTCTCTTGATAATATTCCATTACGGCCGATCCAGCCCCGCCTGCAAGAGATCCATCTTCAATGGTAATAATTTGTTTTTTAGGCACAATAGAGGACAGCAAATCTTTGTCTAGAGGTTTTACAAATCTCATATCGTATAAGCTGGCATTAAATTCATTGGCAAGCTCCTCAGCAATAGCCAAAAGGGAACCAAAATTTAGGATTACAATATTGTCATTGGTTTCTTTAATAACTCTTGCTTTTCCTATCGGCACAATTTCATGTTTTGCAACCACCTCTACATTGGGTCCAGCGCCTCTGGGATATCTTACTGCTGCGGGGCCCTCATAACTCAGAGCAGTATTTAAAAGCAATACGGTTTCATTTTCATCGGAAGGCGCAGCAATGACTAAATTTGGGATGCAGCGCATGTAAACTAAATCATAATTACCTGAGTGGGTGGGACCATCTTCGCCAACTAATCCCGCTCTATCAATGGCGAATGTCACATCCAGGTTTTGCAGAGCAACATCATGAATTAATTGATCGTACGCACGTTGTAAGAAAGTTGAATAAATAGCAACCAACGGTTTCTTGCCCTGGCAGGCCAAACCCGCAGCAAAAGTTACCGCATGTTGTTCTGCAATAGCAACATCGAAATAGCGCTCAGGAAATGCTCGGCTAAATTCAACCAATCCGGATCCCTCTCTCATAGCAGGAGTAATGGCGATGAGATCTTTTTCCTCGTGACCCTTTGCTACTATCCAGTCGCTAAAGATATCTTGGTATTTAGGAGCGTTGTTTGATTGATTCTTAGAGGTGCTAATTTTTCCGATAGCGTGATACCCAATCCGATCTTCTTCAGCAATATCTAATCCTGCGCCTTTTTTGGTAATGATATGAAGAAATTGTGGTCCATCAAAATCTTTTAAATTGCTAATCACATCGTGCAATTCATTGATGTTATGACCATCAATGGGACCAATATAATTTAATCCTAGCTCTTCAAATATTGATCCTGGACTGACCATTGCCTTCATTTGAGTTTCTACTTTTCTAGCTATGTGGTGCGCTTGGGGAAGTATTTTTAGGAAAGATTTCCCTCCCTTTCTTATGCCTTTATAAGTTTTAGAAGCCCATATCCTAGAAAAATAATTAGATAGCCCTCCAACATTTTCCGAAATAGACATGTCGTTATCATTGAGGATGATGAGCATATTTGGTTTGATGTGACCTGCGTGGCTCAATGCTTCAAATGCCATGCCAGCGGTCATTGCTCCATCACCGATGACTGCCACTGTCTTAGTTTCATTATTTAATGCAGCCATGCCAAGTGCTGCACCGATAGAGGTGCTCGAATGACCAACACCGAATGCATCGTAATCACTTTCTTGCATGGTAGGAAATGGCGCAAGCCCCCCTTTTTTTCTAATAGTTTCTATTTGATTTTTTCTACCGGTAAGAATCTTGTGGGGATAGGCTTGATGTCCTACGTCCCAAATGATTTTATCTTTCGGGGCGTTGAAAATGTAATGCAAAACTATAGTCAACTCTATAACACCCAGCCCGGCTCCAAGATGACCACCACTTTGACCTACAGAGAAAAGCAGAAATTCTCTTAGCTCATCTGCAAGATTTACAAGCTCATGTTTGTTTAGCTTTTTAAGATCGTTGGGAAAGTTAATGTTATCAAGTAGTTTTGTAATCGGTTTAGTTGACGGGATCTCTTTGAACGTCTTCATGATTTTCGTTTGATTACCATATTTGCAAGCTCAGTCATGTATTCTGGATTTTGAAAAGATGTTTGGATTAGCTTCTGAGCATCATTAATATGAGTTTGGGCAGAATGCATGGCTGCATTCATTCCAAATTTCGTTACGTAGGTTTGCTTCTGGTTTTTTGCATCCGATAAATTATTTTTACCCAGCGTA